>JGI24891J29808_1000353_pt1 | contig 33591 bp, 22 predicted proteins | sample FreactcultuFSWF8_FD_29808 | JGI IMG/M metagenome (IMG submission 29808) | reverse complement strand
AAGGGAAAAAAAAAAAAAAAAGAAGAAGGACCGATCGGACGACAAGAAAAAGGAAGAAAGGACAGAGTGATGGCAAGATCGGAGATGAAGGAAGGAAGCAGCGACTTGATCACTGGAAAAGGAAATGGATTGTTGGCTATTTGCTCCTTCCTGCTTACCACTCTAGACGTCTATATCCCAGAGTGCACAGGAAGACTTGATCTACGTGCAAGTTTACCTCAAGCCGGAGCTGGAATGCTGCTAATTGGTGTGAGAAGGTTACGGAAAGAGAAAGGAAGAGATGTTCAGACGAGCGGATAGATTTCTTTCAAAAGCTTGTGATGATGGAGAAAACAAGACTCATATGCATGGGAGAGTTTGGAAAACGAGACAAGGGGTATACTCCTCGAGCGATGAAGCAAGCGAAAAGGGAGAAACAAGAAAATCAAAACAGGCAACGCTAACAAAGCCAATCAACCAACCACTCCAGCTGCAATGCATACTGACTACCGTACACTCTTTTCCCGTACCGGCATATCCTTTTGCTGACCTCCTCCACCACCACCACCACCACCACCACCACTTCGTTCCGAGGCAATCGCGGCGGCTTTGACGTTTGTATCTCTTTCTTGACTTTCCGCGTGTACCTCTTCGGCTAGCTCTTCCTCGAAACTGCCTTCACCTTCCTCTTCGACACCTTCGAGATGGTCGCCCCAGCCCTCGATCTCGGATAGCAGGCGCACGTATTCCTCTGGCACGAGACCTTGTTCTCCTGATTCGAGATCCATGGCTACTAACCAGCCTTGTCCATGTCGGTAGCCCACTTGGATGATTTGACCTTCGCGGAGGGCGAGCTCGTTGCTGTTTTCCGGTACGAAGTTGTAAAGTGCCAAGGATGGGCCGGCAAAAGATTCATCCAGAGAAGTTGAGGTAGGACGGTGCGCGTGGCCGTCATGGAGGTGATGCAGAGGACCGCCTGGCGCATCTGCTGGATCACTGCTGTCGGAGAAGGGCGGTTCGAGGGCTGACAGACGTGCATGGTGACGAGAGGAAAGGCCTTCGGGAGAGTGTGTGTAGCGATGTGCCGGCAACGTACCTCCTGTGCTCTTGTTGTGACTGCTGCTCTCATCTTCCGTCTCTTCCTCTTCCTCATCGTCATCTGGGCCGGCAGCGAAGAAGCCTTGACTATCAAGACCTGGTACCTGGTTGCGCGGCCCGCGTTTTGTGGTGCTTCTGCCCCTGGACTCATGCGCCGACTTGCTCTTTCTATGATTCTTGGCCAGCTTGCCGGTACTTGTAACATCATCGTCACTAGCGTCGTCGTCGAAACTCGTAGATGGCAATTGATCGCCTGCGCCAAACTGAGCACCACCATCACCACCCCAAGGACCTGCGCCCCAACCACGAGTATCCCAACTTCCGATTGGAGGATCGCTAAGACGTCTGCTGGATGAGAAGGCGGACGTGTCGTCGGAGCCGCGGCTAGCGGGCTCTGGCGAGGGACCAAAGTGTAGAGGGTGATATTGGGGGTAGGCGAAGTCACGGACCAGAGCGTAGGACAGCGAGGACGGGAAGATGGGAAAGACGGAAGATGTAGGTCTCGAGCGCTGAGAGTTGTGACTGCGCGTCGACATGAGACTGCGACGAATGCTGGCGCGGTGGTTGTTTTGAGAAGAGTCGTTGGAAGTACTGGTCGGGGTCGGATTGGCCGTAGACTGTGTCGGGGGAGAAGTCATGTCGGGTTGTAGCAGGCCCGGCTGTTGTGGTTGCTGCTGCGCCTGCGCTTGTGCACTCTTGGTCGTGTCGCTAGTCGACGACATGACCTTGGCCGTCATTGTGTGCTGTAGTCAAAGCCCCTGTCTTCCTGCTCTTGCGCTTATTCCCCGAAGGCTTCAGGATCGGGTCAATTGGCTGGTGATGTCTTTGCACAAAGCTCTGCTCTGTTTTGGTTGGACGCCGTGCGGCAAGAAAGAAGGCTGATTCCGACACAGACGTGTATAGTGCGTGCGTCTCGTGGTATTGTGTCGACGTGAGAGCCGCGTGTCCAGCAGTCGGGTCTTCTCTGATCAACTGTCCCGAGTACCTGACCCTTGTGAACCTTCAAAAAGCCCCCCACGATGCAGGAGCGGAGAGAGAAGGGGGGATATATGCAAAAAGGCCGACCAACAGAAGGATGCTAGATGCAACGAGAAAGAGAAAAGAGGGAAATGACTAGCGACGTGATGCGCAAAGTTTGGCGTGTCAAGAGGCTCAAACGAGGAAGGAGCAGAGGCACTCGTGGTCGTTGGTTGAAGACAGAGCAGCACTTGAACAGCAAGCCGTGAACCACCAAGCGCCAAATCTGAAAATAGCCCACCAAGCCCTGTCACCACGCAATAACTCCACATAACAACAACTTCTCCTTTGACCATGACTCTGCTTTTCTACCATCAATCACTTCCATCCATCTCTCGCTCTGTATCACCCAAAACTGCTTCATCTGTCCACTCTGGCTAGACCTGACTGCTCCTGCCTCGTACCCTCGCCAAGAGGGACCCTTTTGTTTCACTTCCATGCCACAAATCCCCGTATCCGGGTCACAAAGGAAAAGCATATCATCCATCCTTCTGAAACATTCTTCTACCTGTCATTATGATAACCTCGCACGTGTTCTCTTCTTTTCAACCGCTCTTCATGACTACTACTTCACATGTGTTCATCACTCGGTTGGACTGAAAGCTGAAAGATGACTATCGGTACGAGCACACGCGTTTCAGACTTTGACCATATATATATCTTGCATCCGATTTGTACTTCCGAACGAGTGCATGCAAAGGGAGAGGGCAGAGGCCAGTCTCATTCACCGCTTCTTGTCGTCTGATATTGTCCTCTTGTGACTGGCCTCATGCAATACCTACATAAGCGTGCGTCAAGTTTCATCTGGATGCCGCATCCAGACCTGCAATCGTTGGTCGAGATGCTGCAAGTACATGTCCGTGAGACAGACTGCATCCGAAGCGATCTTGATTGTTGATGTGGTCGGCATGTTCAAGGCTGGTTGGTGCACGTCTTCTTCACGATATCAGATGTCTACCGATAAGCAAGGCGAGACGATGATCCATGTACGAGATCCAGTGGGAAGGTGGAAATGGAAAGAGATGTCAAGTGTTTTTTTGGTGAAAGTTTCTTTGCTTTTCTCATGAAACCCATGCTTCCACTCTTTTGGTTTTCAAGAGCAGAATGGGTGATTGTTCAGAAAGACATGTGCACTGCCTGAAAGTTCGCCGTGCCCTGACATGTTGCTTTCTTCTTTTGATTCGACACAGCCCCCCTGCGCTTCTTTCCTTTGACCGTGCAAGTAACATCAACGCCCAGAAAAAGTTGTGCAAAAGTCGTTCATCGAAGTCAGTCCCCAACCGTAACAATTGTCTAGTAGAACCCTCTTTTTATTTGTAGGAGAATTTACATGACAACACCGGAGTTGGAGGCGATACGCTGCAGTATGTGTTAGTCTTGAATGTTCCTTTATCGTCCAGAATGGAATATCTCTTACAGGCCAGAGCTCAGCGGCCTCCTTTCCGACGGGGCCAGTGATGGCGGAACCCTTCATCTCACCCTTGGGGTTGACGATGACACCGGCGTTGTCCTCGAAGTAGAGGAACATACCGTCGGCGCGTCTCCAGGGCTTTGACTGTCTGACGATAACGGCGGGCATGACCTTCTTGCGGAGCTCAGGCTTTCCCTTCTTGACGGTGGCCATGACCATGTCACCAACACCACCAGCGGGGAGACGGTTGAGGCGAGCACCAATACCCTTGACGGAGATGATGTAGAGGTTACGGGCGCCAGAGTTGTCGGCGCAGTTCATGACGGCACCGCTGTGTAGAAATTCGTGTTAGCCGCATGTTTCTTCTTTTCCGTCTTTTCTGTTGTACATGTTCGGATATGTCGTGTGTTTGTATTTTGAGGAGTTCAAGGAGTGTTCGGAGGACGATTGCGAGAGCGTTCGGAGGGTATAGCGATGCGCTGATGAAGGAGCAGGTGAAGAGAAGTATTTTCGACGTACACAGGCAGACCCAAGGTCATTCTCAGCTTGTTACCGGAGGTGGAACCACGGCTGTAAAGGTCATTCTCGTCAGCATTTTCTCACTCATTCCACAGTCGCCGTAGCTCGGTGTACACATACCCGCGACCCATTTTGACTGTTTATTAGTATGAACGGTGGGAAGTTGAAGGAGAGGGTGTCGCTTCGTTGCTGCTGGTTGAATCTGCGCCAAAGTCGAGAAATCGCCAGCCCGCCAACCGCCAAATTCTGTGCGCGGCACTTGCCGCGACTGTTCCGACCCACCAATCCCGATTAGGCAATTGAAGCTTTCGGCTTTCTCGACTAGGTCCCTTCCACAAGAACATCACTTCTTCCATGCATCAAGTCACTAACAAGTTCTTTCGAAAATACTTCAATTCATTTTCTGAAAAAGTCGCAGTCTGCTGCAGTCTCTTTTCTTCTCGCTCTCCCCGGCTACAATGCATTGCAATCATCCATCTACCCACTTTCCTATCCAAGCAAATCATCCATAGCTCCGCCAGTCTTCTGTCCACCGTTTTGAGGAATAGCCGGACTAGCAGGAGTAGATGAAGTGGTCGTTCCCCAAATGCCAGCGCTAGCCTTTTGCTTGGCCATGTCTGCCATGGTAGGTCCCTTGTTGCTAGGTGTACCAGACTTCTTGATGTTAGACCCAGACAAGAGTGCAGCGAATGCATCTCCACTGGCCTTGGGCTTAGGAGCACCTCCGATTGGCGACTTGACACCAGGAGATGCCACTGTCGAAGCTGGCTGTGATTGAGCAGCATTGACAGATGTGAAGTAGTTGGGTTGTGCGGCTGAGAATGCGCCTGCTCGTGGTTGACCTGCCGACATGGGTGAGGCAATGTTCTGTGGTGGTGGTGCTGCGGCACCGGTAACGGGAGATGTGGTTGAGAAAAGATTGCTGAAGGCAGCGTTGTTGGTGCCTTGTCTTGGCTGAGGCTGTGCGAATTGAGTGTTGGGTGTTGCTGTAGACACTGGAGGTGCGATGGCTGTGTAGTTAGGAGTGTAGTTGGGCTTGGGAGCTGCTGCGAGTGCAGGGACTGGGGCTGCTGCTGGAGCGGCAGATTGGAAGTCGTCGAAATCGTCATCATCAGCACCACCAGACTGAAGAGCACCGAAACCATCATCGGCAGGCTGTTTGCCGTTGGAAGACATGGCAGGCATTGAAGGTGCTGCAAGGGTGGTCGGTTCATCGCCAAAGTCGAAGAGATCGACCTCGGGCTCCTTGGGTTTAGGAGGCTCGGGCTTCTTTGCTGCCGCGGTTGATGTTTTGGTTCCAGTTCTTGATGGCTCTGCCTTCCTTCGGGGTGGTGCAGCAGCACCTCCCTCATCGTACTCGTCGTATTCGTCAAATCGGTCTTGACCTCTGCTGCGACTCTGGCTTCGCTCTTCCCAATCGTCTTGGACTGTTTCACCTCCAAAGCCACCACCATCGCCGTAGACCTGTCTAGTGGCTCCACCGTATCCTCCAGGAGCGGACTCGCTACCAAATCCACCGTACCTGCTGCTCGAAGTGGACATTGAGCCTCCAAGACCAGCACCACCCTCAACACCGCTGTATTTGTTCTTGTTCTGTCTGGCCTTCTTACGCTCAGATCGAATTCTGTCGACATCGCTAAGAAGCTCGGTAAGCTCCTTTGATCGGTTGCGGACGTTGATGCCCTGGTCTTTGCCGTTCTGGTCAATGTAGTGGAATTGGCGCAACATCTTGATGAGGGAGAGGTGGGATCGGACATCGTCGATAACTCTTTCGGAGCCGTTCTTGATCAGGAACTCGAGCAGTTGGAGGGCCTGTTACTGTTAGAGATGATCCGGAGGTTGCGACCGGCAAGTGTACCTTGTAGATCTGTCGCCATTCCTCGGCAGTCTTCTCGGTGAAGCGTTTGTAGATCATGGGCATGATCTCGTTGAGAATTTGACTGTAGCCTAGTCAGAAATTGAGGAAGCTGTATGTGGGCGCATGTTGGATCGTACTAGTTGAAAGTTCCGCTGGCAATGTCGTTCATCATGGTCGTGGATGCTCCCCAGGGCTCGTTGTTGGTGGCTTCTCGGACCTAAAGACTGGTTAGTGATCTAACCCGTGTATTGAAGTGCATCCCGAACTGACCTTGGACTCCATCTCGGTGTAGTTCATGACAGCTGAATCGACATTAGTGCCCAGCCTCCTATTCGGGCTCTATACCACAAACATACCATTCTGCACTTTGCGAACACCTGCCTTCAGGTCGTAAAGTGTCAGATTGCTGACCTGATTCTTCAAACTATCGAAATCCATCTTGCGCCGGGGTTTGGTGTGATACTGCGCTTTCCGTTATAGAGATGACACGCTGTTGGTCGCGCTCAGGTTATATTGACGTCGCGGCGCCCCCGGATTCGACGGAGATGCCAAGTGTTGACAACGCTCTACTCTTGGTTTTCAACTTGTTGTAAACAACCAAGAGGCTTTGGCACCCACGAAGACAATACCGAGTTCACTTATCAAGGAGCACTAGGTATTTTACATGCTTGGTCTTCGTCAAGAAATCAGTTATTCACAGCACTGACATACCACAATATTTAAATCTTTGTGGTGTTCAACATGTCCTCTGGATCATGAGCTGCAAAAACGCGAGCACCAGTCAAATACATTGATGGGCTTCATATTGCTTTCTGTTCTTCCGTAGGATCAACAGATACCTAATCAGTACAGCACGAGTAGACCTCAAGCCTTCGAATTAAATTGTATGGAACTATCATAGCTCTGCACTGCCAGAGGGCTTGATTGTGGTTGTATGGGCTCCAAAAACCATGTCACCAGCATGACCCTGTTCCAGCAACCGCCCCAACATTTCCATGACGAAAACACGAATGCAGAACACGACCTAATCATATCAAGTTCGAAGACTCGTCTGCGTACGTGATATCACTCGTTCGAGAATATCGGATTGGGCATGAGCTTCAATTCTATGTTTGATTGTTTATCCGTGCATGGTGGCTTAGCCCTTCCTCTCTGTTATGAGCTACCTTAGGTAAGCTTCGAAGCTGCGTGGAAGAGCTGGCGTTTCGATCTGGTGAATGAGAAGCTCAACAAGAGCCACGCCTTTGGTCAATGGATTCGAGCAAAGTGAAGATGTAGTAACTGCATTAACATGTCACCGTCAGGAGATTAGAGAGCTTGCCTGACCTCGCTGAAACCCCGCAGAAGTGATGAGAAGTGGTGAGAAGATCTTCAACAACAGTGATGTAGTAGGCAAGCGGTAATTCCCGAAGCAGCCCCTCCTTCAGATTTCACTTGTTGCCCCGCCGCTTCTAGCTCTTCTTCCGCATCATCTTCCACATGTTCTCTCTCCGAAAGACCCCAACCACTTTCATCAACAACTCCTTCAAACAACAAAGCCGACTTTTCTCAGCTTCATCCGCAAACATGGTTCAAAAGGTTTACTTCGACTGCACCTGGACCGGTCCTCAGGTCAACGTCGACCAGAACGGCAAGCCCACCAACACCGACCGTGAGGTTAAGCGTAAGTTGAGAGCATAATCCATCATCAATTCTCCCGCAGAAAGGCTGACCCAACCCACAGAGCGCTCCGGCCGCATCAACTTCGAGCTCTTCGACGACGTTGTCCCCAAGACCGTCGAGAACTTCCGTGCTCTCTGCACTGGCGAGAAGGGCTTCGGCTACTCTGGCTCCAAGTTCCACCGTGTCATCCCTGACTTCATGCTCCAGGGTGGTGACTTCACCCGTGGCAACGTGAGTGTTTCCGAGTCCATCGACCATTCCACTCCATCTCTAACAATACATCACAGGGCACTGGTGGCAAGTCCATCTACGGTGAGAAGTTCGCCGACGAGAACTTCAAGCTCACCCACAACAAGCCTTTCATGCTCTCCATGGCCAACGCCGGCCCCAACACGTATGTTAACATCTATATGAAGCTTCAATCAGGCCTCCCAGCTAACACATCCCCTCCAGCAACGGCTCTCAGTTCTTCATCACCACCGTCGTTACTAGCTGGCTCGACGGCCGTCACGTCGTCTTCGGCCAGGTCCCCTCCGGTGATGTCGCCTCCATGTCCGTCATCAAGTCCATCGAGGCTTGCGGTTCCTCCTCCGGTGCCATCCGTGGTGGCGGTTCCCCTCCCCAGATCACCGCTGCTGGCGAGCTCTAAGCGTGTCGTCCATTAATCATGGCAAAATAGAATACGAGACATGAACTTACACAGAGAGAGGAAGGAAAAACAAAGAGTCAACTCTTTTAAGCACCATGATGTAGTTTTTTGACATTTAAAACGAAAGCAAAAAGTGCATTTTTCTCCTTGCTTTGATACTTTCCACTATGCCGCCGTGACGAACCACTTGCGACAAAATATTGCTACAATCGACCTTTTCTACTGTTCTTGATGTCTATTTACAACCAGCACGAACGAGAATCAGACCCGCCGATCACTGTCGCTTTATTATCGTCGACACACTTCTCAACCTCAACCCCGCACAGCTGGTACTGTATACCAATACTCAATAATGACGTGCGAGGGTGCTTCGGTCGACTCAACACAACAAACCAAACGATCAACCAATCCTCACAAGACAAGATCCATAGATCCCATCCCTCGCCTCCCATCGCAACGATCAACAAAGACAACCCCTTCCACAAGTTACCTCGCCTTGCTCCTACACGGAGCGAAAACGACTTGATCACTTCCAGCCCAACGGCCAGATATCTCAAATGTAAATGGTTATATAAAACCATTTGACTGCTATAGATACCCACCGTCACAAACATCATCACTCCATGAATAAGTATAACTGCCTGCCTATACCCTAGAACATTATTTGAGAACGACAATGCCATTATCAATTAATTAATCCTCTATCGTCTTTGATCCGTGCAATGCACTTATAGTTATGATTCTTAGATGATGCTTCCTTGATTCTGTAACAATAAATGTCGAACTTGAAGAAGGTATCTATCCCAGATCCCGAAGGCAGACGAACATAAAAGTACCCCAAAGCGCGAAAGTTTGCCGGAAAGGAGATATATGGGACTGTGAATGTGCCATTTCTTGCTTTCCTTTCCGCGGGGTTTGACTGGGATGATGGTTTGTGGATTCGAGTGTTGGAGGAGAGCGGTGAAGGGCTAGCAATCTCAAGAGTTTCACGAAGGTGGCTTGGATGTATAAATGAGGTGGGGAATTTGGGAAAGCACATAAAGGACTCAGTGTGAGGATGGGACAAGAACGAAGATGGAGAAACAAGATTCGAGAGTATGGTGAATAAAATGAGACTTGTAAGAGAAAGTTATTGCTATTTCAAAAGAATGATCATGGAGGTAAGTAAAAACCTTTCGCTCGCTCTTGTTTCATCTGTTGAAGGAAGAACTTCTGGGTACTATAACTATGTTAAAAAATGGGAAAACTGAGGAAAAGAGGACAAATAAAGTAGAGTATTCATAGGGGAAATCACTGCCATTGCCCCTTTTGTTGTGGCCATCCTTGCCAACGTGATCTCATCCCACTCGCAAACGCCTTTCCACGCGTGTCGTTTATGAGTCGGCGTCGTGGAACTCCTCGTCGAAACCTTCGACACTATCTTGACGGTGAATGACGGGTTGCAAAGGCTCCTTGAGATCGCTCATGGTGTTCAAGGGGGATGCCTTCTGTTGTACGGGCTGCTGAGGTGCGGCACCACCAGCGTGGCCGAAATCAACGAGGTTGCTGGGTCCTTGTGAGACAGACTGGAATTGTTGTGGTGCTGGCGCTTGTTGCTGGGGAGGCTGTACCTGCTGTGGTGAAACAGCTGCGGGAGCTGGTGCGGAAGCTGCTACGGGAGCTTCGGATCTAGGTTGTGCTTCGGCTTGAGGAGCTTGAGCTTTTTGGCCTGGTAGGATGGGTGCAATGGCAAGGACTTGCTTGACAATCTCATCAGGGGTCTTGCCGTCACTGTGATGCATGTGTTAGTGATTTGACGTAACCGTGAATGTTGGAGGAAGGCAAGACTAACATGGCAGCGTCAATAACCCAGTCCAGGTTCTCTTCTCCGTCCAAATCTCCCGGGCCATTGCTGGCGCCAGCTCTCGTCTTACGGAAGAGCTTAGGGTGCCACTCTCCATGTTCTCCACGCTCTGCTGCCTCTGCGCGCTGGCGATCTTCGATGAATGACTTCTCGTCGGTAGCGGTCCTTTGGTCGGCGACCTTGATGGCCTTGGTGACCTTGTCCCATAATCTTTGCGATTCGCGATCGGATTGCTCCTCGAGAGGGCGGGCCTTGGGGTATGAGGGTTTTGCGTGAGATGCGTCGAAAATGAGCTCTTTCTTGCCCGTCTGCTGCGTGTCAGAACGTATTTACCTCTGTCAGGGCTTGTCCACAACATACCGTCAGGTTCTTGATGTACATCTCCTTGTCCCAGTAACCACTGAACTCGAACATATTCTTTCCACTCTTGGTGTCCTTGATATGGCCGCCAATAGCATTGTATGTTCCAGTCATCCACCCCTTGACCTTGAAGTCAATCTCGGCTTCCAGACCCAACTCCGGACAGCGGACGTAGGCGTGGTCACCGAGCTCGTATTTCATCTTACCGAAAAGGATTCCTCTGGCGTACATGTTTGGCTGGGTAATGAAGTATCGCTCGTTGCGGTTCAACAGACGCATGACTGCAATGCCTTCCATGAAACTGCCGACAGAGTTGCCCAAGAATCTGCTTCGGGGTTTGAGGGTGCCATCAACGCGGATGTGGTGCTCGGGGGCCATGAAGAAGTAGCTCGACTTGGGAGGGTGGTGAGATGTTTGTTCCGAGATGTAATAGCCACGAGTGTTGTCGGGGTAGTCCCAGTATCCGGTAAAGGTTTCGCCGAGAACAGGGTTCAAAGGCTTCTTGACACCACTGTGTGTTTGTTAGCTGCTGACCGCTGCCTAGAGCTGGAACAAACTCACGGAGGCTTGATGTGCCATCCACTGAGGTAGAACTTGGTCACGGCGACAAAGCGCTCGACTGGGTCATCGATGCCGGGTAGAGTGAGCAGGATTTCGGGGTGGGCCATGAAGTTTGTGATTCTCTCGAGCATAGATCGCGGCTCGAGGATGAAGGTGGGCAGCGTCACTCTGCTGAGGTCGGCGCCTGGTCGCAGCTGGCTGATGATGTGTGACAGGACTGGTTTCTTCCATTTAGCTGTTTGTCTCGTTCGGGGTGGTTTAGGCAGCGCATACCATTGCCCTGGTCCTGGTCGACGACAGTCTCATCGTCGGCGGTAGTGTCCGGGCGGTCACCCTCGACGGACGATCTGTTGCCTGCGGTGTTCCTTCTCAGTCCGAGAGTCATTTTGTGAGGATGAAAAACTTGTACGAACTAGCAGCCGAATGGCGTCTATGCGAATGTCCAAGAACCATGGTCGTATTTTATTAATGTCCCCTTGTCACGCTTGTTGCGAAGGAAGGATCTGTGCACGCCGCCGTCGGGGCTTTGTTACCAATGGTGGATTTATTGTTGATCAAGGTACTTTTGTCTTGGTCTGTCACTCGTTTGAACTCGCTGTTTTTGCAGGTAGAGCAATGCGTTCTGTCGTCGTCACTTAAAACGTTGGCCCTGTTACGTAGGTAGGTATTTACAGCCTTCCAGCTCCCTTGACCATCCGCTTGTTTGTTCCTGCCGCTCCGAGGGTTCGACTTCTGCCTACGTCACCAAGCCTTGGCAATAGCTGCCTTTTTTTGTGCTATTCCTCAAGCTTCAATATCATCGAGAGAGCAACATGGCGTAGAATGAGGCTGCATATCCCTCGACTACAGCGTACTCTGCAGCGATGCCCGATGGCCCATCATACTGGAATACGTATCAGATCCTAGATGCACCTGACAGCAGCTCCTCAAACTTGGCACAGGCAAGAGCTCTCGGATTGACCCCTCATTCGCCGTATCCCGTATTCGTCGTCGCCTCCAATCCAGACTCGCAATAATTTCCTCTCTTATGGCAATCTTGCGATTTCACGCACGCTGTTGATTGCAACTCCGCTGTCCGAACTGTCGTGCTGTCCTTCGGGTAAAACATGTCCGCATACCGAATACTCTCGTCGGCAGTTCGGATGCGCAGGCTGCCGGCGGTGAGAAGGCAGCTCGACTTGTGCCCCTCTTGTCACATGTGATTTGCTCGAAGCCTTGAATTTGCGAGCATATGATTGGAATACGTCTTTTCATGGCATCCTTCTTGTACTGGTATTGCTGTTGTTCATTATTTCATAAGCTTCATACTCTATACTTCATCAAAGCCTCATTCCTTTATGCCTTTGAAGGATCGCTAGAGACGGTCTTCTCGACCAGCTTTGCATCGAACTTCTTGCGCTGCTCTTGGAGTTTGCCCATGAACCCATCATCAGCAGTCTTGTTGCCTTCGTGGTCCCACTCTTCAATGTGTTCCTCAATCAAGCCCTGGCTGTTGAGCTTGAAAGTCAACTTGCTGTTGACAGTCTTCTCGGTACCCTCCTTCTTGAACGGAATAGGTGACTTGAGGACGTAATGCTGTGTCAAGTTCAACTCGAGCTGAGAAGGTGTTGATGATGCAAGAACTGCGACCTCTGTGCGGATATTAGTATCAATCAAAAGCTGAGAAGAAAGGTGGCCACGAACCCTTTGTCTCGCTACGCGCAAAGATCTTGGGCATGCCGTTGAACTGCGACATGATACTCTCCTTGCCCTTTGCAATGCTGACAGGGTCGTGGAAGACAGCAGTCTCGGCATAGTGAGTGTAACTCTGCTCGTTGGGCTCTGCCTGGTATAGTTTGAGGATATCGGTGATGAACTTCTGCTCCTCAGAGGTGGCCTCTCTGGTGGCGTGAGTGCCTTGGGAAGATTGAGTGAAAGCCATGTTTGCGTGATTGTGTATTTGATTGCTGATGTTGTTTGTGAATTGGAAGAAGTTTATTGAAGAGCCTCTTCAAGCACTTAAGAATGTTCTATGTTTTGATGACGGGCACCATGATGGCGAGCAAACGTCATGATTTGGGAGATCGACCAAAATGGCATGGACAAAGAAGCCTCCAGCCTTCTAGACGTCAGCGGACCCCTCCTGCAGTGTTGGATTTGCTGGACCCTCTACCGGTTCATACCACCCTGCAGGTTTGTCCAAACAACATTCAAAGTTGTGAGATGCTGTGCTCTTGTATCAAGCAAAAGGATAGCTATGTTGTAGTCAACAAGCAAAAGGTATGGACGACTAGGGGATCGAACCCTAGACCTTCAGCATGCAAAGCAGACGCGCTACCACTGCGCCAGACGCCCATTCATGAAGAAGTATGTTGAATGGGAAATCTTAAGAAAACGTGGCTGCTCGTGATGAGCACGAGCTTCACATGCTATCACCAGTCCGAGCTTCTTCACCTTCTCAGATCGTCTCCGTCACCACCGTACCCGCTGGAAGGATGAGGCTCAAGGACACGCCGCTTCTGACAGTGAAGCTGCCAACTTGAATACATACCACAATCACGCCTTCAAGCACAATCACATACCACAACTTTAATGAACACCATGACTCCAAGCATCAAAGCGGCCCTCATAATCGTTGACCTTCAGGAAGACTTCTGTCCACCGGTTAGTCTCCACCAATCTTTGAGCTCAGACCCGCGGCGTTACCCAGGCGCACACCTACTCCTTGGGTCGAAATGACTTTGAGAAATCTTCTGCTTGGCCAAAGAAATCACAGTCGTCGCGTACCGTGTTCTGAATTCTCTGACATGTTGCGCAGAAAGGCAGTCTTGCCGTGACTGATGGCCGGTCCATTGCTCCCGTGATCAATGACCTCCTCAAACTACCATGGACTCTCCGTGTAGCGACAAAGGACATGCACCCTAAAGACCACATCTCTTTCGCATCACAACATCCTCCACCGAACAACAAGCCCTTTGAGTCGTCCATCACTATCGCCAACCCTCACAATCCTGAAGAGACCCAGACAACAAATCTATGGCCAGATCACTGTGTCGCTGGCTCACCAGGTAGCGAGTTGATCCCAGAACTTGACGTCGGCAGATTGGACGAGGTTGTGGAAAAGGGTCAAGACAAGAGAGTGGAGATGTATTCGGCCTTCTGCACACCTTTTCTAAATCCAAAGATTGTCGAGACTGGTTTGGCAAAGACGTTGAAAGAGAAGGGCGTCACACATGTCTTCTGTGTTGGCCTAGCAGCAGATTTCTGCGTCAAAGCTACTGCTATCGACGCGGCCAAGGAGGGCTTCGAAACCGTCGTCATCCGCGAAGGCACAAAAGGCGTCGAACAAGGCGACGAGGCCGACAAAAAGCTTACACAAGAGTTGGAAGAGAACAACGTCAAGATGGTCAGCGTCGACGGACCCGAGGTCGCTAAGGTCAGAGACCTGCAGTAGACTTGCAGGGTCCAAGTCATCAAAACTAGGTATGTGACCGCTTTCTCTCCACCCCTCACTCCCTCCCCTACTAGCATGATGTTTTACACAAAACGAAAATCAAAATCCCTGAGGGCTGTTATGATTATTACTCTGGCGGCCCGAGGATTACAACCTTTTACTCTGATACACTATCAACCATATTCATCTCTCTCTCTCTTCTTTCGCCTGGAAATGGATCAAGAGCTAACTCGCTCACAGTCAGATCAAAATTTTACGCCTAGCTCCTACAATGTCTGTGTATATCCGGACCCAACAGCTATAGCCCTTCCTCCGTAGGTAAGGCTCAATTACAATGAGGTAGGTCGCTTGCAGCATCGATATAGACATGAGGCCCTGCGCTGCGCGGCAAGACTCATACGTTCAGTGGCTACCTCACGTGCTCGTGGAAAGTGTCCCAGGAACTCCACAGTCAGTCGTGCTCGAGCCCAAGCTCTGTATGAGCAGTTTCACGTAAAAACATACTGGGAAGACTACTCAAATTACAATTTCTTCATCTCTTCAAAAACTCTTTTGCGGTGACTCGTGACTCTTTTCGTCAAACACAATGTCTCGCAACAACATCACATCGCCTGGCCTTCTGCTGTTGGCCGAGTCGGCGCCTCCTGAGATTTCGATGCCTATGTCAACCACAGGTGGAGTGTGATGGGTTGGTTTAGAAGGGTATGGCGAAAAAGAGTACGCGTGAGTTGTGGAGGAGGTATAATCTTTGATTGTGGTTGGAGGAGGGGGTGGAGAGTGCAGTATGGGAATGTCATGATATTCTTTCATACCTTCTTCTACATAGTCTGCTACATAGTCTGCTACATAGCCAAAAAATTCTCACGCATCATCACTCTATATCAACCATCTCTTGATCTACCCTTCCCATCTCCTTGATAACCTCCTCCTGCAACACTCTCACAGCCATAGCAGCACCCCTAACCTCAGCCTCCTCTCTACTAACACAATCTTCCACTTCAACAACTTCTCTCCCTCCGACTAACACCTTACACCCCCACCCTCCCTCTCCATCCCCCTCAGCCACATACTCTACACCATTCATATTCGCCAACATACCCAACCTCTCCCTCGGAAACCCAACAGCCACACCCTCTTCCAAAAACCTATCCATCAAGTCCAGCAATCCTAGTTTCTCCACAAAGGCTTTGCAGGCGGCGAGACTGCCTTGTGAGTCCATGTAGATTGCACCGAGCAGTGATTCGAGAATATCAGACATCCACTTTGGGGATTTCAGGCGTAGCAGGTCGGGCCATGGGTATTCGTGTCCTTTGTGCAGTTGTTGCAGGATCTGTTCGCGCAAGGGTGTATATCTGTGCAAAGCGGTTTGGCGTTGTATATGCACGCTACTGCCACAGCGTAAGAAATCATAGAGGTGATATTCATGTCCTACGTCCTCCAATTTCACCTCTTCGGCTGCAGAAGAAGTAGACATGGCTTCCAGGCGAGGAACACAGAGGGAAAGTTCCAGACTGCATATCCCCAGGATATGAGCATTTGCCAGTGCTTGTCTCATTCTGTGCATTTCGTGATTCTTTAATGCTGGTTTTGCGGCGAAGATTGAGGGGACGAGGATTTGGTCTAGTACTGCGTCGCCTAGGAATTCGAGGCGTTCGTAGGATAGAGCTTCGGTAGAGGAGAAGGAGGAGTGGGTTAGTGCTTCGAGGAGTAGAGAGGGATTTACGAATTTGTAGCCGATGAGTTGTTCGACTGTGCTGAGGAATGGCGGAACGGTAGGAAGAGAAGGCGTGTTGCTGAGCAGGATAGACAGACATGATGAGTGAGGGAGCCATTGTTCGTTGGGTAGGAAGATTCGGATGCATGCGAGTGCCCCTTCGAGACCTTTGTCGATGTAGGAGGCGCCAATTAATGCTTCCACAACATCTGCCAGTGTCTTTGTACTCCTGTCCACTTTCTTCTCATCCTTCTCTGCGCCATCAGATGGCAGTAGTGGTGGCTTCCAATGGTTTCCAGTGAACTTCGTTGTGGAGATATATCTGTCTACCCCACTGCTTAAGCAAGCACGGGAGAGCGATGCATTGCCATTCGTCCTTCCTTTTTCCGCGGTGAGGTAACTTTCTGGCCATTCGGGATGCTGGGCTGATAACTGGATGTGGGTACAATATTTTAACACTGCATCACCAAGGTACTCAAGCCTTTCGTAGCTGGCAGTGAAATCGGCATTACCTGAGGTGGTGGCTTCGATGATGAGTTGGAGATTGGTAAAACCAATTGGTGCCAGGAGCGTGGTTTGAAGACGAGCGGCGAGAATGGCGGCTTCAATTTTGTGGAGAATGGAAGGAATACACGCCGCGAAGAAAGAATACATGACTGGCAGGACATCGATTGTGCATTGGGAAGTCGCAAGCTGCTCGCGGGTGAGTTTGTTCTTCTTTGATTCCTCGGTAACTTGGGTCAGGAAGTCGCGTTTCTTGGGGAATTTGGTGACTTCCAAGATCTGTTGAGATTGACCTTGTATACTCTCGAAAACATATGTTCGGCCTTGCTGGCCGTTAATACGCACGAGGCCGACATCTGCGGCTGATCGAATAGTAGAGAGCACTTGACTCGCTGGCAGGCTTTTTCTGCTAAGCTGGGCTCGATCTTGATTATCCAATGGTTCGAACATTGCGGCGTAATTTCCTTTTGCATCTGCGATATCAGCAGGCGACAACACTGAGAGCAGAATAGTTTCGGTATCTCTTCGTTTCTGAGCGATTTCATCAACGCTCAAAGTGCAACGCTGACCAGGCCCGATCTTCGCAAACCCTCTGACAGACATGCTCAGATGCAATTGAATAGCGTCAATCTTCGGACATTCAATAGGTAAGAACATCGCCATCGAGATGCTAGGCTGACCCTCAATCTCAAGCTCGACTGTATGTCTAAACCAAGAGTTTGCTTCACCTAGTGACCAAGGATCAACTCTCTTCGCGACTGGAATCAGACCAGGTCGATTTTGACGTGCCTGGTCAGGAGTCTGGATATGAGGTGGGAGCAAATGATCATTCAGTAGGCCAGCTTGATGCAATACTACACAAGCTTGGAAAGCCGCATCCTTCATGGCTGCTCTTTCGGTACGCCAGCCATGTGCACTGACAGCTTTTCGATACTTCTTGTTCACACATGATGGTAAGAGGACATTCGCAGTGACAAGAGCTTCTGCATCTGTTCGACAGTCAAATACTGGTCGATGGTCGACATAGCTGGTGGTTTGAAGCGTAGCGCAGAAATGGTAGAGATGCGACTTTGCATTGTCGAGAGTGAGGAGAGCGCCTGTGCTGGGTACTTCATATTTTCTGCCGTCCGCTTCATGAATTTGCTCAAGTTGTGCTGCCAGCTGAGCATTTCTGTATTCGTCTTCATATGCTGCTTTCATGCGGTCTTCGAGTTGATTCCACTTGGCAGGTTCGCCCTTGATGTCATCATCCGCCAGCAGGATGATGTATTTTGAGTCCTTCTTTCTTGCTCTACCACGTCTTTGAACGAATGACACGAGGTTGAGAGGAGCGTCAAAGCATATGACTGTTTGGCAAGAGGATATGTCAATACCTTCTTCGAGCACGCTTGTCGCAATGATCAGGTTCTTCTTCCCTATCCGAAAGTCGTCCAGAGTCTGCTGCTGTGCTTTCAAGTCGTTGATGTCACCGATGGTTGACTTCTTTTTGGATGAGTTCGAGCCTCCAACAAATGTGCCGATGTTGAACAGTCGCGACATCTCTGGCACGGAGGTAAGATATTCTGCCAAAGCTGCAACAACAGCTCTTTGCTCAACAAAGATGATTCCAGTAAATGAAGGACCAGATTCTTTTCTCAGTATTTCCAGGAGCAGCTGAAGTTTTGGACTTGCAGTCGAGTCCGAGATGGCAGAGTCTACGCGTAAACCACTGACAATCTGTGCAAGATGACCTTTTTCCTTGTCCGAAAGTTCCGGCATCCACGAAGCATTGTTTTGTTGGATACCTGCGAGGAACTTGTCACGGCAAGCTTTAATATATGTCTCCGATGCGGATGGGCTGATGTCTCTGGCAATAACTTCTGCACGCGTTCTCAGCGCCCTAAGCTGATCTGTGCAATAAGTCTTGCGCGACATAAGTATCTCGTTGACACTAGTTTTCATGTCCGGACCTCCAGTTTCGATGAGCTCGACAAGGTATGGATCTTCGCGTATCTTGTATTGATGGATGATTGTAGTCAGAGTTTCTCGCAAAGAGTTGGGAATGTCGGGTGCCTCCTGACTTTGGAAAGACATCTTCATGAGCTCTGGGATATGTACGTATTGCATCAATTCTGATCTGTGCAGTCTTGGTGTGATGGCGTGACTGTCCATGTTCGTCTCAAGTACTTCTAAACCTCCAGCTTTAGCGTTCATCACCGGACTAGCACTGAGACCTAGGATTCTTGGTACAGATTGCCCGGCATCTTTGGCAGGCCGATAGAACTGCTGCATGATCATGTTAGAAGCATGCTTCTTGGTGCAATGATGTGCTTCGTCGAAGACACACAGCGAAAGTCTCTTCATGGCAACGAATCCGTGGCAGAGAGCATCGTAGAGGACACCGTAAGTGCTGATGATGATTTTCATATCCTTGAGAACGCCATCCCATACTGTTTGATCGGTCCATCTGTCGACGCCATCCTCGCTTGTGAGGAGTCTTGTTTGGTATGCCGGCAAGTTTGTTTTGACTGACTTGTAATGTTGATGACAAAGGGCGACTGTGGGGGCCAGAAACCACACAAGTTTGTCTGGCTCGTCCAGTTCCAGTTCTGCTCTTGTCCTAGCAAGGGCTCTATGGCACGCGGTGGCTTTCGTCAAACCTTCTCGATAGTATCTTCGTTGTTCTTGTAAACGATGACTTACATGTGTGTTTTACCAGCTCCAGTGTTTAGCACAACGATGGTGTTCCTCTTCAGACTCTCTGCGAGCATCTCGTCTTGGTATGCACGAAGCTTGAAGATTTCATTATCGTCGTCGTCGAAAGATCTGACATTGATGGTATCTTTCTCAGCTTCCGGTACATCGCTTAACCCATCGTCTTCGATTGTTGGCTTGAAGAAAGCATCGTCCTCAATACGCTTTGTATCGCTAACGTCCTCTGCGAGAGAGGACGTTGGCGAAAATGGTTCTGACATTGCTTCACCGTCTTGATTGACCCCTAGCTGTTGAAAGCTAGCGGTGAGTGCTTGATAAGAATACATATTCGCGAAGACACGTCACAGACCAGCTATTTACGTGCCGCAAGTCTGCAAGGTGCTGTCGCGGCAATATGAGAAAGATGAGCTTTGACCTGCGCGGAGAGAATCTGCACAACACTGTGAAATCGTGCATAATTATGCACTCTTTGTGCCTGCCATGGAAATCGTATAACCAGCTTGAAGATAAGCGGACGCTTGTGTGTAGCAGCTAATGGTGGGTATATGCAATAGATTCAATTCGTAAATTTGGTATATACAACAAAAAAAAGACATCATAATATCAAGACAAGTCATCAACAACTTCACGTTTTTCACCAGTCACCAGCAAAGGTAACAGTCTTGAGCTTCAAGAACTCGTTGAGACCGTACTCGTGGTTGAAGCGACCCCAACCAGACTTCTTGACACCACCGTGGGGCAGACCAGCTTCGTCGTGTACAGACATCTGGTTGATGTGCACAGCACCACTGTCGATTTGTCTGGCCAGTCTAATACCTCTTTGCAGGTCCTTGGTGAAGATGGCACCGGATAGACCGTACTCGGTGTCATTGGCGTAGTTTACAGCTTCCTCATCCGAGTCGACGGTAAGAAGTGATACTGAAGGTCCGAAAGACTCGGTGTAGTAGAGGTCCATCTCCTTGGTCACATCCTGAACAACGAAGGGACGAAGACGATGTGCGTTTGTCTCCTTTGAGTTGATGTCGCCGTAGAGGAGCTTAGCGCCCTTCTCAACAGCATCCTTGACAAGCTTTTGGTTCTTCTCGACAGCAGGTTTGGCAACCAGAATGGGAGCCTCTCCAGAGTCGGGGTAGATCTTTGCGATAGCGCCCTTGAGAGCTTCTGAGAAAGGCTCAAGGATGGATTTGTGGACAATTATGCGCTCGGTAGACATGCAGATTTGACCGGCGTGGACAAAGGCACCCAGAGCGCACTGGAAAGCGGCATTCTCAATCTCTGCATCATCAAGGACAAGAGCAGAAGCCTTGCCACCCAGTTCCATCAGACAGGGCTTCAGGTTCTGACCAGCTTTGGCGGCAATGATGGCACCAACGGCAGTGCTGCCAGTGAAGTTGACTTTCTTGATTTCGGGAGCCTCGATGAGGTGGTTGGTGACAGCGGCGGCGTCGGTGGTGCGGTGGTAGAGAACGTTGAGGCAACCAGCGGGAAGACCGGCCTCGTGGAAGACACTTCCAATGGCCCAGAATGAGCGAGGCGAGAGCTCGCTTCCCTTAAGAATGCAGGTGTTGCCAGTGGCCAGGGCGTAGATGACGGCTCTCAGACCCAGGATGTAGGGAGCATTCCAAGGGGCAATGCCCAGAATGACACCGTAGGGCTCCTTGAAGACCAGAGCTCCACCATCTTGAGTCTGAGGAATCATACCAACGATGCCACCGATGCGGCCAGCGACATCTCTGAACATCTCGACTGTTGTGGGCAGATTGAATTGCTTTACAATGAAATCAGGGGCACCCGTCTCTTCCATTTGGTATCCGGCCAGCTCGTCCAAGCGGCTCTCCATGATGTCTGCAGCCTTCAAGAGGATCTTGCGGATCTCTGTGCTCTTCAACTTCTTCCATGACTTCCAGGCGCGTTGGCATGAGTCTACGGCTTTTTGGGCGTCTTCGACCGAGGCAGAAGAGCAGCTCCATAGCTTCTTCTCAGTCTTGGGTGAGTTGACATCGAAGGTGGTTTCGGTGACGACTTCCTTGCCGTCGAGCCAGAGGGGACTGTGGAGAGCGTATTAGTCACTTTCGTCTTCCTTCTCCCGCGTCTGATGGCTTAGCACTTACACTGTGTAGTCTGCCATTTTTGTATGCTTGAATTCCGAGTATGCGACGAGCGATATGAACAGAAAAGACCCCTGGATAAATTCGAGGACGCGATAGTATTATCAATCAATCAATTCCTCTCGGCGTTTAGCAGTAATGAGACAATAATCAATGAGGCGGGATGGAAGTGGGGGGTAGGGCAGACTCGACTCGTTCGGCTTGACACTCGGCATTCTCGCCATCCATGCCCACTTACCGATTGTCTCTCTTGGACATGCCGCGACGGCATCTAATGATCATACATAACAACTTCTACGCCCGGCAGATATTTCGAAGAACAAGGGAAGCATTAGACTTCAGAGGTCGTGAGGAAAACATGCAGGGACGGTCCGTGGCGGGCTAAGGATCGTCCGATTTTCCGAGAGCCTCGATATGCGCCCGTTGAGCCTTGGCTGGTGCTGTGCTTGAGTCTTCGATTCGGATCCTCTTAGCCATGGCACAAACACATGAGCAACACAGAACTTGAGCGACATGGATAAGGCATCAAATGATTCTCTTGAAGGGTATCGTTTCTACTATATCTACTCTTTAGAGTGATCTAGCTATTTCCAAAATGGTACCTTGGCCAGCCAAGGGCCAATTCCAAATATCTTCCCATCATCATGAAGGTCATGTATGTATTACAGTAAGTCATCCAAACGTATCAATAGCGCATCTAAGAGCGCTTGCCGAAGGCCTTGTCGAAGTTGACGAGGGTGAAGCGGTACTTGATGTCGTTCTTCTCAAGACGCTCAAGAGCAGTCTTGCAACCCTCCTCGCTGACGTCGATGGTCTCGACCCAGGACTTGATGTTCTGCTTTGAGGCGAGCTCGAACATGGCCTCCATCTCAGGACGGTTACCAATATGAGAGGCTCCAATCGAGCAACCGTTGCCGGCGAACTGCTGGGCCATGAGGGTAGGGATGGGCTTGTCACCGAAGCCGACCATGTGGAACTTGCCCCAGACCTTGAGGGTGCTGAAGTAGTCGTCCAAGTTGAACTGGTCAATGGCGTCGGCGGTGTTAATGACGAAGTCGAAGGCGAACTTGTAAGGCTCGTTCCAACCCTTCTCCTTGGTGCAGATGAACTCCTTGGCACCCATCTTGAGAGCATCCTCCTTCTTGCTGGGAGAGTGCGAGATGGCGTAGACCTCAGCACCGAGAGCCTTGGCCCAGAGGAGGGCGAAGTGACCGAGACCACCGATACCGATGATACCGACCTTCTTACCAGGGCCAGCACCGAGGCGGACCAGAGGAGAGTAGACGGTCAGACCAGCGCAGAGCATGGGAGCGGCGATCGAGGTCTCGAGGTTGTCGGGGATCTTGAAGACGAAGTAGTCGTTTGCACGGATGTGCGAGGCGTAACCACCTTGCGAGATGGTGCCATCAGGGTAGGGTGCACCGTAGGTGTCGATGGAGTTGGGGCAGTAGTTCTCCTGGTCAGCCTTGCAGTTGTCGCAGGTCAAGTCGGCACCAATCTGAGCACCAACACCGACTGGATTGTTGTTAGCATGGTTTGTTTACAGATCGAACTATGGACTGGACGAACCTCTGTCGCCGACCTTGCAGTTTGAGACCTTGTCGCCGATCTTGACGACCTTGCCAATGACCTCGTGGCCAACGCAAAGAGGGAGGGGAGCGTCACCCCAACCTCCAGTGATGGTGTGAAGATCGGAAGCGCAGACACCACAAGCCTCAATGGCAATGTCGACATCGTGCTCCTCGAACTTCTTGAGCTTGAACTCGCCCTTCTTGAAGTCAGACCTGTGGAGCGAATGTCAGTATTGCGTTGCTGTGATTGACAAATATCCGTGTAAGTCACTCACCACTTCTTGTGGTCGTGGATCATGAAGCCCTCAGCGGTTTCCGGGTAGCCCATATTTGCGGTATTTGTGTTGGTTAAAGGTTTGAGAAAGAGGTGTAAGATAAGTTGTATGTGAGAATTGAGCAAAGAGGAGCAGCTCGAAATCCTTTTGTAGCCGGGAAAATATTGGGGCAGAGGAGCTTCCTCTCAACACAGGTGGGGGTGATCTCATACAGCAGCTACAAGCGCATTCGACGTAATTGATCAAGCCGTTTCTGTCACCGCGGAAACTATGGCTAAGATAGGAGGAGATGCTCGATTTCCAGATCGCATACTGAGCCGCATCGTAGAAGCTCTTTCTACATGACCTATCTTCTTTCCCATCTCTTCCAGCCATTGATGCTCTTGAGCAGTTCAAAATCTGTTATTCTATGTACCTACCCCAATCAACAGTCCGCTCTTGGCTCGTTCGTTATCGGAAGAATTGGAGGGGCACATTTTGCCTGATTTCCTCCACCAATGAACGATGATGTAACGGATGGATTTCTCAAAGATGTCATTCTGACTTTGTGAACAGATGCAGCCTCAAATCTTCGATCGACAGCTTCAATGAACATGCTTCACGGCCCGGCTGGGTTGATCACTGCGGCAGGAAGGCCGGTATTGCCCCAGTGAACTCCAATTCGCTACAGACCAAAGCTGACTTATTCCCATAATTCTGAGGTTGCCAAAGAACAGGCAAAAGTTGCTGGAGAGAGACTCCGATGAGGCGAAAGAGGGGCATTATTTGTGGAGTTTTGGCGGAGCACGGCCCGTCATGCGCAGCGAGCTCCTTGAACTCAGCTCCACGTGGTTGCAAACAAGACAAACTCCTTGTGAACTTGCCAGCAGCAACGACCCAAGCACAAGCAACGTGCTCGACATGAAGACCTGCTGGAGAACAGATGCCCGCTGAGGATAGCCGTCGAGTGACACTAGGCCTGCTTTCTCCTGGTGTATGTATGTAGCACGCGCTTTCTCGAAATGGAAAGCCGAGCACTACTTGCCAAGATTATCTCGACTGACTGACAGCACGTTTTTCGACCTGCGAAGGATGGCATCCTAACCTCCCCAACTTGTTGGGGCTTAGCAGTGGCTGACCTCAGGAGGTGAATCTGGTGTTGGCGTTCGCCGCGCTCCCAAACTCTTGTCAAATTGAGTGATCCACGGACTTCGATTTCTCCGTATACCAAGAGGCTTCACCACCTTTTATCCGTCTGCGTCTCGCAAAGAAATCCGATCGGGAGCACTCAAGAATCGCAGAACAGAGTCGAGAACTTGTCCTGTTCTTGCAGCAGCATGTCCTGTTCTTGCAGCAGCAACACAAGGGCCGCCTGCTATGGCGACCCCGGATCTGCAGGGCCGCAAGTGCGGGGGATTGAGGGGTCAACCTTGGAGAGCACCTCGCGCTATCGGATGTCCAGAGATGGGAATCCTATCTTGCAGAGATCTCTTAGAGCTAATGCCGTAGGTCAGATGAGCTGAGGTTCGCAGTCGTATATATGTCAAGGAAAATTTCTGGATGTGAGAAGCAGCATCCTCACTTTCTGCATACTCAATCTTCGACATCGGAATCCATTTTCCACCATGGCAGAAGCACTGAGAAAGGTCGACTCCGCTGTTGCATCCAGAAGCTCCAAGACTGGTACAATGAAGGCGCTGCGTATTCACGGCAAAGAAGACCTTCGGTTGGAAGATATTCAGACCCCACAGTGCGGCGATGGCCAGATCATGATCAAGCCAGCTTGGTGTGGCATATGCGGCACTGGTGAGTTGGGCAAAGCTCTTGGTCGATTAAAAACTGATACTGGCAACTCAAGACCTTCACGAGTACATGGGCGGCCCGTCATTATGTCCAACAACTCCGCATCCAATAACCAATGAGACTGTACCTCTGACCATTGGACACGAATTCAGCGGCGTTATTGAAGAGCTTGGACAAGGTGTTTCGAACAAATATGCAGTCGGACAAAGGGTCGTTGTGCAGCCTATCATCTATTGTGGAGAGTGTGGATCTTGCAAGGATGGCATCCCAAACTGCTGCGACAAGAACGGATTCGTCGGCTTGTCTGGCTGGGGCGGCGGTTTGGTATGTATCGTCTTCCCGGAAAACGACTTATGCTGATCTTGCTAGGCCGAACACATCGTGGTCCCGGAGTATTGCGTAGTACCCGTGCCTGACAACGTATCGTTAGAGCTTGCGGCTCTAGTAGAGCCATTAGCAGTCGCATGGCATGCGGTCAACATGTCTCCTGTGAAGGATTTCAAGAAAGGACAATTTGCTCTGATCCTTGGTGGAGGACCGATTGGTCTTTCTGTCATCCAAGCACTCAAAGCTCATGGCGATGGTACCATCATTGTTTCAGAGGTCTCGACGAAGCGCAAAGCTTTTGCGGAGGACTTTGGTGCTGACTACATTCTGGATCCAACAAAAGACGACATCCCAGAACGATGCAAGGAGATTTGTGGTGGTATTCGCGGCGTCGACTGCGTTTTTGATGCGGCGGGTGTCCAAGCTGGCCTTGATGCTGCAGTCCTTGCGATGAGGGCCCGCGGCACACTCGTCAACATTGCAATCTGGTAAGTGGAGCCGAAGTTGTAGGTATCACGAATCGTGCGCAAATTCGTGGTGAACCCATTTATAGTCGACGAAGCTCATATTGATCAAATTTCAGGGAGAAAGACGCAAGAATCATTCCTAATCAATTCGTTTTCCGCGAGAAAACTTACAAGGTTGGTGCGACTTCATGGACATGTCGTTGCTTTGACTGACTCGTTGGCAGGGCGTAGCTACGTATGTCCTCGGAGATTTTGACGAAGTTCTCCAAGCAATCAGCTCTGGCAGAATGAAGCCAGAAAAGATGATCACGAAAAAGGTCGAGCTCAAAGACGTGATTGAGGAAGGTTTCTTGACCTTGTTGGCAGACAAGGACAACCACGTCAAGGTTTTGATCAAGTCAAACAATGTCGAGTAAGCGGTTCAGGAGCTGGCGAACTTCTTGATTATTGACTCGATCGCGATGGCTCGGCCGAGAAATAGAGGTGAACGCGGTCATTGACCTTTGGCTTGAAGTGCAGGAAACCGGCTCTGTACATGTAGTCATGAGGCTCTGAGAATTTTGTTAATGTGCATACCGTCGTCACAGTCTGTGACGAGTTTCCCGTCAAGGAGACGTCACGTTTCTTCGACTAGGTCGATTTTGAGTCTCATACGCGTCGTGTTGGAAGTGCGTGCGTGGAGATCTGGGCCTATTTGGATCGACGGATGTGCTCGGATGATCCGCGGTCACTGCAGAAAAGCAATATCATGGGGTATGACCAGTAGCCGAGGACCGATCCAAGGGAATAACCAAACATCAAACTCAATCACAATATTGTCCATACCATTTTGTTTCCAAGGCACTGGGCGTGTTGGCCTGCCGAGAACCTTGCTCGCTCCGAGGGACCATCAAGCATCGCAAAAGCCACCGCCGCCAGTGGCTGTAAGGCTGTGAGACGCCATAAACAAGGGTTGTGGTTTTAGAATTGTTTGCATCTCACGTTCCTGCGCGACGGATGAGCTGGCAGCATCATGCAGCTGACCGAAATGAATTGATGTCAGGACAAAACGATTTGTCGACAAACATTGGTTTTGTGAGCGTCGAGTACGGAGCAAACTCCACGATATTGCTCGTAAATATGATAGCAGAATTGAACACCCCTTCCAAGTAAAATTCACATGTGCTTCCTCACTCTAGATCAAGCACTCGGCTGACTCGACGTAATGTGGCTTCCAATGCTGGAACAAGTGTCGAACGAGAGAAACCTTTTCCTTGAATCTCACAAACTATCCAATGCCATCTGCCAGCGCAAACTCTCACGCACACAACATTGACGGACATGCGGACTTGCGAAAGTTCAGATGTAAATTGCAAATGAGAGCTCAACACATACACGGCAGGGAACTTCATCGATCGTGCAGGAAGTTGGTATGGTGACGAAGGTGATTAGAAAACTGCCACAACCCCAGATTTGTTTGTGGCTGATGCTGTGGCATCCCGTCCCAATGTTCTGGATCAAATGGCTGTGCTCAAGCATCCCTGTCGTGGATCATCCTTCGCCCTTTCGATATCAGTTTCGCAACACACTGGTTCCTCTTCACGTAGAGAATAAACCACCATCGTCTTTCAGAACAATGTCAACCGTTGAATAGATTCCCTGTTTATTTGTGAATGACACTCAAAAGGCACGCGGAGAATAATTATGAAGTAATTTCCATGATTTCCAGGGTCCTCTGCCGCTCGACCTAAACTTTATTGGCAGCCACAATCGTCCCTGCGATGACGCTTCAGCCCAGAGTGACGTCTTTTTTCTCGACATTCGCAACGTCCGACTGCAGTTGTGTCACGCAACTGCAAGTTTTGGGCCGAATCGTCACTCACGAGGGAAGCACATATTAAGAGCTTCCTTCCCTCGCTGTTTGACAAGATCATCATCAAGCGACTCACTCTCACAACCACCAACAACTTCTATACCAACAACCCTCCTCTCCTCCTGAGGATTACCCCTTCCCAACCTTCTCTATCAAGTTGATCTTTTAATCATCATGGGTATCTTCAAGGGAGGCGCTCTTCGTCTGTTGCAGACTGCACTTTATGCACTCACTTTCTGCTGTGCCGCCATCATTCTCGGTATCTTCAGTTACTTCCTTGCCATTCTCGCGGATAACAACCTCGACATTCCTACCAGATGGAAGGCCGTTGAGGGTATCTCTGGTGTTGCAGTCCTGTACACTCTCGCTACCACTCTTCTCACCTGCTGCCTGGCTGGTATTGCTTTCCTTTCCATCCTCGGCCTGATCCTCGACCTTCTTTGCATGGGTGGCTTCATCGCCATTGCTGTCTTGACCCGCCGTGGTGCCAACAGCTGCAGTGGCTATGTCAGAACTCCTCTTGGTAACGGACCTTCCAACGGCCGTGCTACCTACAACGAGGGCAACATCACCTACTCCCCCAACCTTGGTACTGCTTGCAAGCTCAACACTGCTGTCTTCGCTGTTTCCATCATCGGAGCTCTTCTGTTCTTGATCACCGCCCTCATGCAGCTCGCTCTCATGCGCCACCACAAGAAGGAGAAGAGATTCGGACCCGGCCCTGACAACGACTACACTTCGGGCACCACCAAGAAGCGCGGTCTTTTCGCTAAGAAGAACAACACTGCCCCTACTTACGACCACGCCGAGAAGGGTGTTGCTCCCATTGCTGCCGTCCCTGCCACCACCCGCACCGTTCGTCCTTCTCACGATACCGCTTACTCTGGTAACACTGCTGTCGGTGCCAACCCCACTGTCATCCAAAAGGAGGGCCTTACTCACGATGGTCACGCTCCTCACGTCGGTTACAACCCTCACGAGCGTACTACCGGTACTACCATGCCCCACTCCTACGACAATGAGCGCAGCACTGGCACCATCCCTGCCAGCAACACCGCTATCCCTGCTGGTGCCATCCCCAGCGTCCACGGTGGATACTACACCACCCCCACCACCAACGCTCGCGACTTCTAAGCTACTCAAGAGTTGCTCACCACCTACTCTCCTGTACCATTAACTTGATACCCTACAAACCTCCCACCGGCTTGTGGCTGAATGTCTCTGTCTTAATGTTAATCCCGGCGGGCTTCAGCTAGGAGCGGTGGCTGTACTTTTATCATGAAGCGATGACTTGTTTTTAATGTTTTTCTTTTGTCTCTCATGCTCTGGTTGGAAAGGGGTTCTCCTCCTGAGTGTTTACACAATATCAGATATCCTCTAATACCTCCTAATCAAAATACTTCAAACAATACTTGTCCTGCCTTATTCCATGTGACATCGTAGTTCATGATCATTACTGCCTCAGAATGCTGTTCACGTCTTTGTACTTGTCGCTCTCTTGAACCTTCTGAATGCAATCTACGTCACGTCTAACCGACCCTGCTATCAACCATATTTATCACAAATGTCTTGATGCTGTGATCAACAATGATTGTTAAAAACACATGCATAACTCAAATGTGATATTAAAGAAATATCATGTCAGGTTTCAATGTTGACCAACATGTCCCGTTCTCTCTGTCACTTTCCAGAATTCGCGTTTCCAAAACCATATTTTGAACCTTACTCCACAACAGCAACAGTTAACCATACAAGGGCCATGTTTTGTGGAGTAGAGAAATGCAAGAAAGGTATGAACTAAGCATTAGGACTGCAGAAATAGCATTAGGCGAGAAAAGGTGGAATTAAGTCTCCGGAATATTGTCAGGGGTATCACCCTGCTCCGAAGCATACTACCCAAAGAGGAAAACGCATCAGACAGCATGTATATCACAAGTGTTCAAAGGAGGAATAGAAGAAAATGTGATGGTCTGGTTTATTATGGGCTAGCAGAGATGACGCATGTATGGAGCATTGAGCGAAGTGTGTATCCTCGATGTCTTCTCGTTACAGTGATGAGAAGCCTTTCATACGTGTGGTGTTGACTGTGTAATTGGTTCATTGATCGTGGACGGAGATGGTTGCATTATCGTGTGGTGATCTTGTCTTACTTACCGACAGGAAAGCGTTCGTATAGCTCGGGTGACTTTGGTGGGACTGTTGGCTTTCCGGACTTGGTTGATGACTGGAAGCTGTTAGCATGACTTCAGAGTAGTGAGATCGGTCTTATTGAAAATCACTCACTTTGTCTGACCCGCTGGTAGAGATGCTTTCAATGTCATCTTCCGTCCAGTCGCTCTGTGCATCCACCTCGTCCACAATATCCCACTCGCTCTCAGTCTCCAAGGTGTTATTGGGAACGACATAGCCATGGTGAGAGAATGGCATCTCCTTGTCTGCATACTTTCCATCGAAGGAGAGCCACAAGTCCAACTCACAGGCGTACTCAATCCAGCTCCCGTGGTGTTCACCCAACTTCCAGCTCTTCCGGGCCTTGTCGATGGTCTCCTGCGCTATGGACTCATCGCCTAAGACATTGGCAACGATACGCAGTACTCTTAGACGAAGGTACTCGGGAAATTCTGCATTGCTTAGGAGGGATTCTGCGGTATGACTGATGGTATAGGTCACTGGGTTGAGTGGCTCATCCTCGAAGTGATTGATGTTGGTAGAACATAGCTCCAGAAGTGCGTCGTAAGAGGCACGGAAGAATTTGTCCAAAGCTGTCTTCTCGTCATCCATGACGGCTTGGTGGCTTGTGCGATAAGTGGATAAGATGGGATGAGACGCGATACGCCGTGATTGTGTGTAAAAATTGGAAAACGATTGATGAAATTTCGGCGAATTTGCGAATTTGCGAGTTGGTAAGTGAAAGTGGACGTGAAGTGAAAGTACAACACTTCAATGGACTAAGAGTGCCATGAGCAAATCCCAACCTACAAAGATATATCACAATGTCAACTGTCGGCGAATGCAAATCTCAAAGGGACGATTTGGATGGCGAGGCCTAATGATCTGATGCCGAGATATCCTTTCTTAGAAGTCATGTAATATTCAGACATCGCCGTCTCAACTGTGTTTGGTGTTTCAGGCTCCTGCTCTCTGGTAGTTGTCTACTATGCTTCGTTTGAACAGCATCCTCTCGTTAGTTGTTTGTTTAGGTGGTCCAGCACTAAATCAACAATCACTCAACACTTGTACCACTGTGACGACTTTCTCACAGCAATGTTTCTCTCAAAAGTACAAGCCACTACCCACCCCATATCCAAAGAAAAGTCCCAAATGCACATTAACCCAAAAACACAAAACTCCTTCCACAACCCGACGTCCCCAAACTCCGCGCCAAGCCTCCAAAGCCAAACGCCAAGACCACACAAATCCTCAACCTCAGGCTCTCAATTTTCAACCACAATTTCCAACAACCTGTTTATTCTTCTCTACAGGCCAAAAGAGATGTCCTGAGATAACGTGAAGAGCAAAAGGAATGTCGACGCCCGTGTGATTCGAACACACGCCCACGAATGGATTTGATATCGAGATGATTCGAGTCAAACGCCTTAACCACTCGGCCAGAGCGCCAGGATATGAGGAGCTGGTCGGCATTGTCGTTTATGATTCTCGCAATAATGTGGTGGAGGGAAGCTGGTGCAAGTGTCAGGCATTGGCAGAGTGAGACGTGAAGAAAGAGAGAAGATGAAGCATTTGGAGAACGAGAAGTCAGAGTAGAGCAGGAACGTAAACCCCTGAACAGGATCGGAAGAATGTGCAGACGAGAAGGAGCGACCGTATGTACATCAGGAAACAACAACCTGACATAAACTTTAGATCGTTGTTTCCTCGGTCGTTTTTCTTATGTTAGGTTCGAGGTAGATGTGCTCTCAGGTTGATCAGAAATTGGTATTCTAGTTGACTTGCGTAAAAGAGAAAGCATTATGGAGAGGTAGTATCCCTCTAGGGTCCAAGTCAAAGCTTCAAGATCCCATACCATTTTGCTTTCCTTAATCACAACCACCAACCAATTGATTCACAGGATGTTGCAGACAGAACAAGAGTTTAAAGTAAACAAAGCAGTGCTATTTTTATATACAAGTAATTACATTAGCTAGAGAAAAGGACCGTGTAACCTTTCGAGGTATAATCTTCAACATTCTTCAAAACTTCCTCCCATTTCATTTCTATACCATATTATCTTTCTCAAGTGTGAATTCACCGCTTAGGCAACGGTGACAAAGGCGCCAAGAGCACATGCGTTCCAATCATTGAAGGCGTCTATTCATCGTGTTAGAATGGTCAAGTATAGATAGAAATAGTTAGGAACTTACTGAGGGTAAGGGAGTCACCAGTGCTGAAGGTGTAGGTCAGGGCCTGACCAGCGGCACACTTGCCCGACTCAATGAGGTAGGCCTTGCCAGACTCAGGGGTGAAGCTGTTGACGACCTTGCCATCCTTGGAGACGTTGATCTTAGCACCGTCAACGAGGGACAGGCTGTAGGCAGCAGTGACAAGATCGGCAGTGTTGGGGAGAGAGAAGTAGGTGTTGCAGGTCTTGCCGGCATCAGCCTGAGGAATGTCGAAGACAACGTCAGTCTTGGTGTCGCGGTTGACAGTGATGTTGTATCCGTTAACACCGTTGACACGGAGAGCGTGGGGGTACTCGTAGGCACCAGCCTTGAGGTCAAGAGGGCACTTGCCAGCGGGAGTGGCCGAAGGAGCAGGTGCGGAACCGCTGGCCTTGGAGCTGGCAGGAGCAGAAGAGGCAGGCTTGGAGCTAGCGGGAGCAGAAGAAGAGGCCTTGGAGCTCATGGCAGCGGAAGAAGAAGGAAGGCAAGAAGTGGGAGCGGCAGTGAAAGAGACAGTCTGACCGTTGACGACGTAGCTAGTAGGGTAGGTCGAGGGAGTAACGGTGATGAAAGTTCCAGGGCCGTTGGGGCAGCTGCTTCTGGCAGGGTTGCAGCCATCGAAGAGCTGAGTGGCACAGGCGGAAGCAGAGGCAGCGCTGGAAGGCTTTTGGGTGGTGGCAGGGGCGCTGGAAGGAGCCTTGGGGGTCTCACCCTTAGAAACAGTGACGTACTGAGTAACAGTGACAGTCTGGGGAGGAGCGCAAACGCCGTTGGAAGCAGCAGGCTGAGAAGGAGCAGCGACAGGTGCGGATGAGGCGGGTGCAGATGAAGCAGGAGGCTGGTTGGCGGGTGCGGAAGAAGCAGGCTTGCTTGCGGCAGGAGAGCTAGGAGCAGCAGAAGAGCTGGCAGTTGCGGAGTAAGGGATGAAAGAAGAGATCAGACCACCTGAGGAAGCAATGGGGTTTTCACCAAGGCATCCAGCGTACTCAGAAGCACACTGAGCCTGGTTGGCGGAAAGACCATTGACGCGGGTGGTTCTGCAGGTGTTGTAGGCAGCGTAGCAAGCACCCTGGCAAGCAGCGTTCTCAGAAGCACACTGAGCCTGGTTGGCAGAGAGTCCGTTGACGCGAGTAGTACGGCAAGTGTTGTACTTGTCGGCGCAGTTGCCAGTGGCGCTTGCGGAAGGAGCAGGGGCGCTGGCAGTAGGTCCAACAAGGACAGGCTTGGTGACGACAGCGGTAGTAGGGCAAGGGACGGTCAAAGTAGTGGCCGAGGTGACAGTGATGGTCTTGCTGTTGATGGTGACAACAGTGGGAGTGGGGCAGACGGTCACATAGTCGGTGGTGTAGACAGTGGTCGAGGTGGTCCAAGCAGTAGGAGTAACCAGGGTCAACGAGCCCTTAACCTCGGTGCAGACAGCGTTGTTGGGGTACGAATGGGCAGGGTTGCAAGCGTATCCTGAGCTGGTGGCGGATGCCGAAGGGGAAACAAGGGTCAAAGAACCAGCTGTAGAGATGCAGGAAACGCC
>JGI24891J29808_1000351_pt1 | contig 34315 bp, 59 predicted proteins | sample FreactcultuFSWF8_FD_29808 | JGI IMG/M metagenome (IMG submission 29808) | reverse complement strand
GGGACTAGTACCACCGGAGCTTTGCAGCAAGTTTCAATTTCAGGAGCCTCAGCAGGAGAAGTTTTGACCTATGTCAGCTCCTCAGCCCTTCCCACTTGGCAAGCAAATGCAGCCCTGCAAACGATAGATGGAGACTCCGGCAGTGCTACGGGTACGACAATAACATTAACAGCTCTAGCATCCTCTGTAAACTGTGGAGCTTCTGTTGATTTTTCCGCTACAGGATCTACAGTAAAGTTAAATGTAACGGACTCTAGCAACAATACATTCATAGGAAAAGGAACGGGAACCGCTTCTGCCACTGGATCTTCAAATACAGGCTTAGGATACCAATCCATCTTGGCTAGCACAGGAGATGTTGCTAATACGGCCGTCGGCTATAAGACGCTTTCTACTCTTAATGGCGGCTCTGCAAACACTGTCATGGGAGGATCTTCCGGGCTAAATTTAGCAACAGGTGGCTATAATACTCTGCTGGGCTATTCAGTCGGAGCAAACTATACAGGCTCAGAGTCCAGCAATATAGTCATTGGAGCTTTAAACGCCGGAAACTCAGCAGAATCCCATGCACTCCGAATAGGAAATGGCACAGGCACGGGACTTGGAAATTTAAACGCTGCCTATATTTCGGGCATTAATGGCGTAACCTCTTCCAATCCTCTGCTTACAACTATCAACTCATCAACCGATCAATTAGGCGTTGTAGCGACAGGAAATAACGGAGTCTTGATCACCTCAAACTCAGGTGTTCCCTCTCTGTTAGCCAATGGAACGGCAGGTTATGTTTTGACGGCTAATTCAGGCGCACCTCCAAGCTGGCAAAATATCGTCTCAACAGGTGCAATAACCGCTGTCAACATCCAGACATTTTCTACAAGCGGCACCTACACTCCCACAACAAACATGTCTTATTGCATAATTGAAATGGTAGGAGCAGGAGGTGGTGGTGGAGGCGCACCTAGCACTAGTACTACCCAAGTTTCTGTAGGTGGTGGTGGTGGTGGTGGTTCTTATGCCAGATTGGTTGCAGATGCAGCCACAATTGGTTCTTCTCAAACAGTAACCGTAGGATCTGGTGGAACGGCAGGCTCATCTTCGGGCGGAAATGGCACTACCGGAGGAACAACTTCTTTAGGATCTTTATGTATAGCTCCCGGTGGTAGTGGTGGTGGTGGTGGAAGTGCTTCTACAAGTAATGCCTCCAGTGCAGGTGCAGGCGGAATAATTGGTACGGGAACTCTAACGACCGCTGGAAATCCAGGAAATTTTGGATTCAGTAATTATACTATTTTTGCTTCATCATTCCCTGGATCAGGAGGATCTTCTTTTTTTGGCGGAGCTGCTGTAGCGTCTTTGGCTGTTTCAAGTACCGGAGCTTCCGGAACTACAGGAGGAGGAGGAGCAGGAGGAGGAAATGGCCCGAACCAAAGTGGAGTCACAGGAGGCGCAGGAGGAAATGGTCTTGTAATCATTACCGAGTACATCGCATGACAAACAACTTAAAAAAGAGCTACGCACTGGCTTTAGCGATTATTCTATTGATGTTCCTAATGGCCCTAGGAATCAGGAATCTTATCCTATTAGCTTAATTCCTTGCATTTCTTCCAGCCTATGATCTTGTCTTCAGGTCTAAGCCTTAATCCATAGTACGATTGACCCGTCCACCATCCCATTTTCTTTCTACCATCATCTAACAACAAGTACAGAAGATCACAATCAGCCGGAGTGTACTTCTCTACATCAGCAAATCCTTTAACATTATAGATGACGGAATGATAGTCTAAGGGCTTTTCTGATTCTCCGTGACTGATCTTAGACATTCCTACCTTCAGCATCTTCTTCCTCATCTCCCCATCTGGCTATTTGATACATGTCATACAGCTTATCGTGCATGTCACTTATTTGATAAGACAAAGAGTGAATTATGTCACTTTGTTTGTCATGTTCTAGCTGAAAGAAATATTCAGTGGCTTCTTTGTTTCTGCACCCCTTGAGATACTTTTCTTTCCATTCAAACAGCTCAGACTTGGTCAGAACGTTCAGCATTTCACAGATACGGCCTAGATCCTCAATTCTTTCGCGTTTTGACATACATTCCTTGAGTTATTAGAAGTTTTCCATGCCATCACACAGACCCTTATCGTCATTTGATTTTAAGGTGCTTTCTTTGCATTTAGAAGGGTCGTATAGATGATCTATCAGTTCCTTAGCATGATCGATTGATACACCAAGAGGATCTCCTATTTTTTCCAGATATTTAACCTCCTCAACAAGTTTAGAACATAATTCTTTTATGTACTTCTTTGATTCTTCAGGAGGATCGTAATGACACATACAAGGCATAATTCCTCCTAGAAAGGTATCCCATCATCAAGTAAAGGTTTAACATGGTCTCTGATCACTTGATCAATTGCGCTCTTGGTGAAGTTGCTGTCTATCTCAAAGGCATCAATGTAATCATCACCCACTTTGTAACTGGCAGGCTTGCAGTAAAATCCTTTACCTTCTTTTCCTGGGATCACTTTGTATCTCAGCATGATCTTGTCATCCAGAACAATCGCTGCTATGCCGAAATACTTCTCACCAAACACTTTCTTAAAATCAATAAACTTAATATTCATAATTAATCCTTTGTATTGTATAATATTGCTATAGATGTATATTCGTATTGATCTACTCTTTCTGTATATGTGGACATAGATAAAAATTCTACATCCCTGTCCTGGAAGAAATCGTCTATATCACAAGAGACTTCTTCCATAGATTTATTATTAGTTTCTTCAAATATTTTGCACTTAATGCTCATAAATCACCTAATTTTTCATTAATTAATTTTCTTATATACTTCAAATCGTCATCTTCAAACACTAAAAACACATCCTCATCATCAAACATGCCATCTCTTGCCTCAGATTCGTTTATGGGATAAGAAGTCCCTTTATCAAGCATTTCTTCCAATCTATCAGCCCATTGATTGCTATCATGCGAGTCTATATCAACTAGAGTTTTATAGAGAAAATCATTTGTCCATGTGTCTCCTTTGATGCAAAAGCCATCAACAATCCACTTATGGCCTTTAGCAAAGAAAGTACCGGAAGGTAGCTTAAGGAAATCCTGTCTATTATAAACTTTCATTGAAAGATTTCTCTCTTTAATCTGTACAATATGTTACTGGATTGGTCTTTAAATGTGTTAGTACTTTGATTATTTTTCATGATGTTTTCCGTGGCAGTTTGAGCATAGAACCGTTAAATCCTGCATGTTCAACATTTCTTTTCCTATTATGTCATAAGTTCTGTGATGAGTTGAGAGCATCTTAGTCCCATTACACATTTGGCATCTAAAAAAGAAGTCAGATTTCTTTTTCATGGAAACTACTTTCCAATACAGAGTTCTTAAAAAATCTTTATACTTCATTTTTTTAGCATGATTTATGATCATTTCTTCATCAAGATCCCTAGTTTTTCTTACATCATTGAGAGCTGTCCATTTGTCTTCTATTGTTATTATTTGATCCGTTTCAACATCTTTAAACCAATCATTGTCAGGAGTAAGCCAATTCTCAATATAGTTATTTGAGTTCTCTTCTAGTTTCCAGCTACATTTATAGCATCTATATATTTTCTTTCTATCTTCTGAAAATAATTCAAAAAATTCTAACTTTGTCAACTTGTCATATGTTACTTCGTTACACTTATCGCAGCAATGCTCGACCATCAAAGTTGCCTTTGGATCTGTGGACAGATGAAACATGAATGAATGATAGACGATTCTCCATGAAAATTTTTTTACCAATTCTTTGAATTTCAAATAATCTTTCATATATATGAAATTAATAAATCCATTTTTTTCCTGGTGATCGGCGATAGATTGGATGTATTTTTCAAAAGATTCAAAATCTATATTTATAAATTCATTGTCTACATTTTTCTTTTTAAGAATTTTCATTTATTTCACCTTAAATAAATTAATTGAACTATTTCTAGCTGTCATAAATATAAACGAAGCTGGATTTTGAATGTTAGCATTATCTCCATGCTTATATAAAAAAGCTTCTCTAGCCTTTTTCAAATGATAAGTACCGAACATGCACATCAGCTTAGCTTTATCATGACCTGAGAGAGGAAGCCCCTCAAGAATTGCATTACTTTTTCCAAAGCCTCTTCGGTCAGTTGGTGCGCTAGCACTATCTTGTTTTCGATTCGAAGAATCAGCACCTTGAAGTACTTTATAAGGAGAAAGGATTCGTAAGAGATAAGATTTAATACTGGGTAATCTAGACAAAAAGCCATGGGTAAAATCGTTGTTCATAAGTGGGTTTTTGTATAGGAGATCAAAGAGGAAATCCTGGTTTTGTAAATACATTTCCCAGATCTTCATTTTCAGTTTTTTCAAGGCATATTTCACGCTGTTCAGCAGCCTTCCAAAAAAGCCGGCAGCATCGAAAAGTACTAACCACTCGAAAAATTCCATATTGAATTCATAGAGATTAGAAAGGCATCTTTTACTTTTTGGATCTCGTCTTCTGTTGTGATAAATAAGAACATTTTCGAATTTTTTTATGAAAAGTTTTACAGAAGAATCTGAGCAATCTGCCATAGCAGCCAGCATTGTCCTAGAAGGAAATGTCAGGTTATGGTTTCCTGCAATCCTTTCTTTAAAGAACCAGAGAAAGGCTTTTACTATTTTTAGTTCTGTTGGTTTGAGAGAAGTTATGACTTCAATATTTTCTGCATTGTTGGTTGGTGCTTGCATTTTTGTCTCCTGTATTAAAGATTTTAATACGGGCACCCACGAGTAAAGAAAAGATTGGTACTACATGAAAACTAGGCACTTGTGTTATGTTGTACGAATCAAACTTGAATATAAAATCCGCCAAGACTATATTCCGTTTCGTATGTGTCCGTTAAAAGCTCCGCACGTTAACCATTAAAGCGCGGAGCTTTATTCTTTTCAGCCTACTCCCACTAAACTTTTTAATCCACAATTTTAGATAACCAGCCAAATGTCCCTAAAAAGAGACGATTTGGCCAAGTATTAGAAGTTCCCTTCGGAACATTGAAGGCACACTAGACCTAGTGAACGCCATAGCTTTACGACACAATCCCTGTCATCAATACAAAAGAGAACATCATACTTGTCCTTGATGTATTTCTCGTAGATCTCTCTCTTGATCTCTACATCAGGTCTGTAATCTTTATCCGGCCTCATATATAGAAAATTTCCTCTCATACAGTTCATCTGCTGAATAAGATCTAAAGTGATCTTTCGATAGCATTCTTCCCTGCCTGTGACGAAAATAATGGTATTCGGAGAATTCCATACATCTAAAGTATAAACCATTCCTCTCAATAGTTCTTGACACCACTCATTAGGCGTATCCCAGATCATGGATTCATTAAAGGACTTCCAGTCAGGCTTCCATCTACTGCCGTCTAAATTGAGATCTATCCTATTAAAATTCGCATCAACTTCATATTTGGCTAATCCCTTGTCAAAGGCCAAAGAAGGGTCTACAAAGTGCCTTCTATGCTCAATATTGGCCAATGTACCATCAATATCACATATGATTGCTTTAGTTTTCGTACAACTTTTCATTCTTCCCTCTTTGCGTTTATAGGCGAATCCCATTGTGAATTTACTTATTTCCTCTTCCATCTTTTCCCCACTTTTTCCATCCATACACGTTTATGATCAATCCAAACACCACAGAAGCAGCTTGTGACCATAATCCCCTTTGTATATCCATCCAAAGCCAATAGACCAAGCAAATGGTATCTATAACAAAGCAAACACGTTTGCCTTGAGCATTCAAGACCTTCCCACTTTTTCCTAATACGATAAAAATTAAATCCAGCAGATTTGCTGTCAGTCCGAATACATTCATGAAATGTCCCTCCCGTGTACGTCTGAAAACTGACTAACGAACATACACGGGAAGAAACAAATTTTAATCCTCAAAATTCACGATAGATTGAAACATATCGCTTATTCTTTTATGGCTTTTCCCATCGCAACATTCGTCGATACATTCAAACAGAGCAAACAGCATCTTGCAAGCATCTACATACTTTTCTTGAAGCTCTTCAAGATCAAAGTTGTCTAACTTTTCAAGAACGCTATTTAATTCTTCCATGAAGATTATCCAATGTACATTAATTCATCTTTCTTTATTTGCATAGTTCCATAATCATTAGGATTGAATGGATTAGTAATAATATGCCAACCACTCTTTGTCTTGTATTCCATGAGAATGAGTCCGGATTCTCTCAGTTGAAGTTGTGCAAATTCATATTCTTCCGGCGTATCGCAGTCAATCAAAAAGTTGTTCTGCGCTCTGCAAGATGGATTCATTAAGCAGCTAAAGAAGCGGTTATTCGAATCTATGTAGAATGATTGGTTCTCCCAGCGGTTTCCATAGTCACTCTCTAGCTGTCTTCTCTTAAACTCATGGATGGCCTTTTCTATGTCGCGTTCATTGACAGAAGAGTAGATGCGGTATTCAAGATGTGTTCTGTTCCTTATTTCCAAGAGTTCTTGCACCATATGTCGCCACTCGTGCGTATCTCGTGAGATTCTCTTAATTGTCTTCCTCTGCGCATTACCTTCTTCACCATCTTTGTTACGACGTAGTAATAGGATGCCACGGACTCCATCTGTAAAGATGTCCGGAATTGCCTCTAAGTCTTGGATCAGCATTTTAGAATTTTTCTCATCTTCCATTTTTGTTCCTTTAAAAAGGATCGCAATCCGTCGCTCGCCATCATTTCAGACGATTGAAGCACTCCGTCGATTGCGACAATCCGTGCCGAGATTTCCTAAGATTTATCTTACTTCACATCTACCTAGTCATTTGCTTCACAATGAGAGTTCATGCAAAATTCCTTGAAGGATTCTTTCCCATACGCTGTGACCATGTATCCTCCACAAATCTTACATTTGCTAGGTTCTAGAATGTTTCCTTGAGAATCATGTACAGTACAAAAAGCGAAGCTGATAGAAGAAGCGGTTCCATATTCCTCTTTTAGTAGTTGTTTTTCTGTTTTTCCAGCCATTTAACACTTATCCTCCACGATGATCCAGTCGGTTGCTTCAACATCTGAAATTCTCAATGGGAAGCTGATGGATTCTTTGCAATAAAAAATAAAATCACAAGGTGCTCTTTTTATAGAAAAATCTCCAAAAGAACCATGCAGTCTTTTTACTTTTTTACCTTCCTTCATCAACTGAACAGCTTCCATGAATGAATACATTTTGATGGGTTCTTCGTACAGTTCCCAATTATCTTTTATCCATGAACAATCAATATCACAATCACGTAATCGCTCATCTTGAATCCAATGTTTTTGCAAATGAATGTATTGAGATTCAGGCCATTCTGGCAATCTAACTTTCTTTCCGGCTTCAAGAGCAGCCATTGCTTCGCTAAATTTCATTTGTCCTTCCTGTATTCCGGAAAATATGATAAGTATTCTTCGTAAACTTTTTCTGTAATATCCTCAAAACAACAAGACGTTTCATATTCAACGCTCATGTCTCCGACCAATTCAAAATTATATCCCTGGTAATTTTTCATCATGACCATATTAGGAAATGGGTTTTCCGGATGAAATATTCCAGGTGCTTTTATCGAAAAACCCTTAGGAGCTTCAAATTGTTTCTTTTCCTTCCAGTCTACCGCCGAATAGTATATTCCCATTACTTAATCTTCTCCTCTTTCCCATCTGCAATTTTTTTTGAAATGATGCTTTCTAATCCACTTAAGAATTTTATTTCCCCTTAAAAATATCAAAGAAACTGGGACAAGGAGTACTGAGAAGATCAGGATTGAATTTCTGTTTGATTTCCGGAGCATGGTTGGTAGTCTGTGGGTCATACGGAGGATGTTCGCATTTCCCAGCTATTATAGGATCATCACTGTCTAAATCCCACCGATCAATCCATCTAGATAGATATTCGCCATTATCTTTGATACAGAAGACTAGATATGCGTCTCTGCTCATTATTTTATGGCCATATTGATCCTCTGGAAGGACGCTAAAATCAAAATAAGCAGCATCTACTAATGTACAGTCATGAGGATCTATTTCTAAAAATGCACAAAGACGATCACAAAATTTTCTGTCGTCATAATATTCCTCATTGAATCTATTTTGATCCAATCTCTCAAGTCTTTCAGATTCCATTATCACTTAATCTTCTCCTCTTTCCCATCATGACTTAGCTCAGGCGTGGGCATGAAGGTTATAACAATTCCTTGCCTGTGCTGGAAGCAGGTCTCTACCATATCAGCAATCTCCCCATTTTGTTTTTCCATACAAGAGCACAATGCTAATACGGGCCACAATATCATCATTTTTTTGAGCATAAAAACCTCTCTATTACATACAACTTAGGTGAAACTTTTGCTTTAATACAATTTTCTACACAGTTGCAGAATCCTATTACAAATGCGAAACACACGAGGTAAATCACTGTCATTCCTATCATGTATCCATCCGTAGCACGTTCTGATCGAAAAGATATCTTATCTTTTCTGAGTTCAGCATTTTCTTTCTGTACAACCTGCATACAATTTCTTAATCTTCTACAAGTCTCTATTCCTACTGACAGAAGGATAATCCATATTACGCTTTCAAAAAGATTACCATAAAATCCATAAGTAGCTACTTCTCTAACAAATTCAGGAATCTCAGAGGAAGCAAGGTTTCCTATGTTCTCTATCCATTCAATCATCTTTCCATAGAATTCTTCTTTCATTTTCTTTTAATCCATCCATTTTTTCTAGCAGCTCTCATCCAAGAGATCCACTCAATGATACATCCGGTCAGCATACCTGCCAGAAAGATAAATACTACTCGCATTTTTCAGGCTCCCATACCCACTGCATTCTGCCCACATACTCAAATTCCTCAAACTTAGGTCTAACATAAGCCACTCCTTTAAATCTAGTAGCCTCAAAGTTAAACTGACTCATTAAGTATCCCTGACAACCAAAGCTCTTAGGCTCAGTAACCACAACTAACATGCCTGCAAACTGATGCTCAGGATTCAATTGCACAACATCTCCTACTTCAAGTTCAATCTTTTCCACTGGTGATCCTCCATTGTTCTCTGTTAGGTTTTCTGTATAAATCCACATCAATGCCTGTGGCCTGTGCTAACTTCTCATAATCAATTGTTCCTCTAACGGAACTTTTGATGATCTTCCATTTCCCTATCTCACAGCTTTCTTTCACTTCTGCATATATCTGCTCATCGAGATAGCTCTTAAGCTCTTCCAGATGCTTGATCTTCTTAACGATCTCATCTCTGTTCATCAGATTCAATAATACAGCCTGTCTAGAATCCTCATCAAGCTGCTTTAAAGCCTGTTTTTCGGGCTTATCGGATCTAGGCGGTATCTTTACTTTCAAATGCCAATGATAGAAGTCAGAAGCGTTTGTATACAGCTCTGAGATCATCTTAGGATCTCTTTCTACAGTCATTATCTCTCCCCTGCCATTCCAGTAGCAAACATAGTACATAACGTCCAGATCGGCTATCAACATCTGCTGCTGCATCTGCCACATGTAATAAATAGGAACGGTTCCTTTCTTAGCATCTTCATACGTTTTCTTAGAGCATTTGATCTCTACAGCTACCGTCCCATCCAGGCTTAGTCCATCGTAGGAAGCGTGCATGTAGTCCCTATCGTCATGCTGACCTGTTACCGGAAACAACTGACATTCCAACTGCTGTTCAGCCCATCGTCTAGCCTCATCCTCTAATTCAACGCCTTTACGCATAGCATCATTCGTAAGCCCTATCTTTCCCTCTACCATCTCCACATACAGATCATAAGGGGTCTTCCAGGGATTACTTCCGGATAAAATCGAAGCAGTCGTTGCACCCAAAGAATTTCGTCTATGAGCATGCCAGGCTTCAGAGCCTTGTGTTAAACTGAGGATTTTCATTCCCCCACCTTTTTCTCTAAGCTGTTCATGACTTTGTCAAAGTCCTTACCGGAAATATCCAGAATGTTCTTCACATTCAAGAAAGTACACAGCTTAGCCATATAAGCATCGTCCTTGATAGCATCCACTAACGCCTGTATCTTCTGTCTTTGTAGGTCACTTAACGGAGGAGAATTAGCATAAGATTGCACGCTCTTCTCAGAAAGAGGTTGCTTAACTTCACCTGTTCCTCTATCTACAGCCTTTTCTCCATCATCCTCTTCCACTCCCACATGACACAAAGCAGCTAAACAAAACCGCCTAGCATAGCTAATAGCAGCTCCTAAGCTCTGCATATCGTTCTTAGCTGTTATTAAGGGCATATAGCTCCTTAGCCATTCTCCTGAACTGTGGCTTAAGGTAGCTACTAAGAATGCGTTCCCCGCTTCCATCACAATGGACGAGCTAAAAGCCAATTGATGTACTGTGAGAGGCTCCTTACACACCAGCATAACGCTCGAAAGATCAGCATAAGAGCTTTTATAAAATGGATTTTTACTGTCTTTAAGAGCATTTTCTATTTTTCCTTGTGCCTTGCTTAACGCTTCTGTTATTTGTCCTATACTGTCGCTCGATATTTTAAAGTCCATTATTTTCCCTTTGTTTTAAGATTTTCTGTATATTTTCAGCTTCTTTGCAAATGTCATTGCCAGCGTCTTCTACGATAGAGCGTAAATTGAAAGCCATCAGTCTATGGATATTAAATAATAGTTCATTGGCATGATGTCTTATTCTTTCCAATTCTTTTTCTTCAATAAATTCACTCATCAGTTTTCTCCATTGTTTTTCCTGATCATTTTATAATTCTCTAAATCATTCTCTACAAAGTTTATAATCAGATCCAAAGCCCATACAGCAGGCTCTACATCCTGTTTCTTACATTCAATAATATATTGGTATGTGTGGATGCAAACATCCGATAGATAGCGTTGTTCCGGTGTCATAGATGACCTTCATTTCAGTTTTCAAAGGGGTTTTTGTAATGGTGAGTCTCCCCAATCACCTTGTCCTTTTCACTATACCACAATCACCCATTTTGTACAGTCTCAATATTTATTTGAACGATTCTCCCTATGAAACTTGACTTAAATAAATATCTTGATGTACAATTAGAACATGACTTTGAGAACATACTTACGCATAAACAACCTGTCTTACCGTGAAGCTGCTAAAGCTTGGGGGATAGCTCATTCTACCATCTACTACTGGGTCAATGGTAAAACAAAGTGCAGAGAGAAATATCGTAAGCTAATAGAACAAGTGACTAAGGGACAGGTGATCCTATGACATGGCTAGATCCATCAGAACATCCGTTAAGCGGATCCGATCATTACAGGGATATTCTATTCATTGCTAAACCCGATATCACTGATGAGCGCCTAGGAATCTACATATGGACAGAAGGGGGCGGATACATCTTGCTTAAAAGAACTGATATAGATCTAAAAGACATACGTTACTACATACTCATACCGAAGGAACCCAAGTGATCATTCTAGACATCTTAGGTAAACCCATTCCCTTCAAATCTCCCCGTGTGTATGAACACCGTACATTCAATCCTCTTTATAGAGAAAAGGAGCAAGTACAGTATGATATATCTCAACAATATTCACACCCCCCCACTACATGCCCTGTTACTGTTCACATTACTTTTTACTTCAATATGCCTAAGTCGTTTAGCAAAAAGAAACAAATAGAGTGCTTAGAAGAATTACTGTTCCCTGTCTCTAAATTCGATCTGGACAATCTCTGTAAGTTCTATTTAGACTGTCTCAAAGGCATAGTGATAGAAGATGATGGCTTAGTAGTGAATCTAAACGCTAAGAAACGCTATTCATCTTATGATCATACAACTATCAAAATAGAGAAAGCTTATGGCAATAGCTAATTCTACCAAGCTCACCAGACTCACTATTGAGCTGACAGCGGATGATCTGCATAAGATCAATCAAGGAGCTTTACTACAGTCCACAGTCTGTATAGATGAGGAAACACCCTATCTTTTGGAGATCTATGCCTCTTTACCGCCCGGTAAGAAGCTAGAAGGAAGAATACTAGAAGATTGGGATTGATCTAAAAATGTCTATGTTAAATGATGTATTTAAACAAACAATTGGAGATTTTATGGCCAAGATGCCCGAAGCAAAGAAAGAACCTGAAGCTAAAGAAATGTCAATGAAAGAACATAAAAAAGCTTTCAACAAGAAAAAGCATAAAGGGAAGAAGTAGTGGATAAGATCAAAAAAGCAATGTCCCATCCGGATAAACTGGGTGCAGGTGCTGCTAAACGTAAATCTCTATCTACTAAAGATAAAAAGAAAACCGTAATGGAAGAATTCAAACGAGGAACTCTCCATTCAGGATCGGGTGATAAAGTAACCAATCCTAAGCAAGCTGTAGCCATTGGCTATTCAGAAGCCGGTGAGTCTCGTAAGAAAAAATAACCGGAGTCTGTTCATTATGACTACAGCAATTGGCTTAGTGAACAGATCTCCCTTCGAAACAATATGCTTATTTGTATGATATTTACTTCACTAGCAATATTATCTCTATTTGTATATCTTCTACTCTTTCACTGTAAAAACAAAAGATAAATTATGGCTTTAGAAAAACCTATAGATTGGGAATTAGTCGATAAGCTGTTAATCGCAGGATGTTCCGGTACTGAAATAGCTCCTCATTTCAATATTCATGAGGACACCTTATATAACAGAACCTCAGAACGTTATGGAATGCACTACTCGGCATATTCAGCCAAAATGTATGAGAAAGGAAATTCTTGTCTGCGTAATGTACAGTATGACAAGGCTTTAGCCGGTGATAATACTATGATGGTTTGGCTTGGTAAAAACCGTCTTAAACAAAGAGATACGCCTATTGATGTCACTGTCACACAGATGCAGATAGAGACCTCTAAAGCCATCATGGATCAATTGACTAAGGCTCAAAATGACAGATCCACTCAATCAGATCAGTAGTTATATTGCTGATTTTCTTAATAAGAACCAAGATGAAGCCATAGAATTTCTTATGACAGGTAAGATCGGACAAACACTGGTTGACCCACTTGCTTGGGAGCTATTACCCGATCATCTGAAACAGAAAAGCAAAGATGAGACTCGATAGAGAGAAGCGAAAGAACTTAACTTGACTAGAACTAACTAACTTAAGCCCCCCGCGAACCCTTTCGCGACGGGAATAGCGTGTGTCCTTACGGCACAGGCCCTCAATCGCCGTGCTGGCTCTTAGGGTAATCAATCTGTCAATATAAATCTACTAATTTCTCAATATTCCATAAATGATCATCGCTAAACACTGGACATCATACTGACTGGCAGGCTGATGCTTGGCATGATCCGGTAGATTATCAAAGCCCTCTAGATGCAGTTTGAGCATGTCTATCATGTCCTTCCTACTTACACCGGGATTCTCCTTGATCATCTCATCAGGCTTTTCTATGTATTCAATAGGAATCTCCCTATCTTCATCATCTATTCTGATGAAATGCTCAGGTTTATCAAAGATGGCTCTATAGACTTCCATACCTCCATAGACTCCGATAGTCTCACAATCACACATCTGAAGATCACTGGCTGTTAAGCTCTCTATTACATCTCCACACAGCTTGCACTTGGCACGATTACGTTGTTTCATAGACCTCCCACTTTCCAAGTCCTGTTAGGATTTTCTTCATGATTAACAGACATTCTTAAAATAGTCCAAGGATTCATTTCCTCTCCCTTAAGAGTTACCTCATCGCCTATTTTGATGTCTTTTTTGTTCTCTATCCAGCAATGGTAGATGATATTCTTGTGTTGTAATTTTACTTGCCTCATAAATCTTTACCTCCATAAATCGTATATTCTATATATTGTACAATTTCAACCGTTAGAGGAAAATATGGACATAGAGAAAATCCAAGCAATGAGTGATGAAGAGATAGCCTCTCAAGCAGGCGTTCCTGTAGAAAATGTAGTCAAAGACAGAGAAGCATACGTTCAAGAATCTAAACATAAAACAGACTATCTCTTAGCCTGCATTCAAGCCTTTGAAAAAGAACATGGATCTAATCGTATAACAGCTTGGACTTCTGCTCTTCTATGTGTTCAAACGCAGCTTTGTTTTCTACTCGCTCAATCAGTTCATACTGATCTAACAGAGCAATCCAAGCAATTAGATGATCTTGAGCAAATAGCTCTTCATCTGATCCATAATTCATTCAAAACAGCTAAACAACACATATGGAAAGTTAAAAATGGCTAATTGGATTAGATTCTCTGAATTCATGCCTCTTCCCCAAGACTTCCCTATCTGGAAATATGATAGGGAATATGATACTCTCCAATTATGTAACAATCAGTATGAATTGGGTTTGATGCCAAGACAGAAATACTGCAAAGATGATCTGTTCTGGATGAAGATACCTGTACCAGAGATGCCTGATGGCTGATCCCTTCGCTCCAAAGCAGCTTGAATTCCTCATTAACTGCACAGCTAAATGGAACATAGCTCACGGTTCAGTTCGTACCGGAAAGACTATCTGCACTCTGTATGGCTTTATGCACTTTGTGGATCAATGTCCCGATTCTAAGCTCTGGATGATCGGCTATACATCCAAAACGATCTACAACAACGCTATCAAGCTTCTCTTTGAAGACCCTATATTCAGCGTTTACAGGCCATTTTGCACATGGCATCCAGGAGACGCATATTTGACCTACAAAGACAAACAAATCAATACAACGGGTGCTAATGATGAATCTTGCGCAGGTAAGATCCAGGGTCAAACCATGTCAGGTGTTTATTGCGATGAGATGACGCTCTACCCGGACTCCATGATAGACATGATAGATAACCGTCTCTCATGCACTTGGTCTCGTGGATTTGCAGCTATGAACCCGGCACAACCTGAACACAAAATAAAAAAATGGATAGACAGGGGTATAGATGGAGACAAAAACTATTATTCTTTACATTTCACACTTGATGATAATCCTTTTGTCGATCAGGACTATAAAGAAAGGATTAGACTTTCTCACTCTGGTCTGTCCTATAAACGAAACTATCTTGGGATATGGTGCTTGGCAGAAGGTGCTATCTTTGATTTCTTCGACACAGATCTGCACGTTCTTAATCGCCCTCCTCGCGCTGCTGAGTATTGGATTGCTGGTATTGATGTAGGCACGTCTAACGCATTTGCTTGTGTTCTTATAGGCGTATCAACAGGCAAGTACGAACAACAAGGTAAGCGTCTTTGGGTAGAAAAAGAATATTACTGGGATTCTAAAGCACAAGGTCGTCAAAAGACCAATGCTGAATATGCAGATGCGGTTAAAGAATTCCTAGAGCCATATGCCGTTAAATCCATCTACATAGATCCATCAGCAGCAGCCTTTAAGGAAGACTTGCGCCGTAGAGGCATGAGACCTGTCGATGGAAATAATGATGTTTTATACGGCATCAATAAAATGACTAATGAAATGCAGCAGGGTAATTTTTTTGTCATGAGAGAATGCAAGAATCTTATAAAAGAAATCCAGTCCTATGTTTGGGACCCGAAAAAAGCTAAATTAGGTGAAGATGCTCCTTTAAAAATGAACGATCACGCCATCGATGCGACTCGTTATGTGCTTGCGACTCATAAAGTTAGCTCGTTTAATGAACAAGAATACTATCAGAAACAGGAAAAAGCTTTGAGGGACAGATATCATCCTGGAGGATACGGATTCCGATGAAGACTAGGAAAAAGATCAGGATTGATTGTTCTTTATGTACTAGGATTCTCGTGCAAAGAGACAGAAGAAATGGAAATATGTGTGCCTCATGTGCGAATAGAGAATTTTTCAAAAACAATCCCGAAAAGCATAAAGAATACCTGGAAAAAAGACGACGTGCTTATAGAATAAAAAACAATCTACCTTTGGACGTAAAATTGAGGGCTTCTAGAGGAGAAGGTCACATCAATCACAATGGATATAGAATCATAACTGTACGAAATCATCCAAATAAGATGAGTGATAAACATGCAATATTTGAACATATTCATGTGATGTCTGAACATTTAGGAAGACCTCTAAAAGAGGGTGAGAATGTTCACCATAAAAATGGAATACGGGACGATAATCGCATAGAAAATCTCGAATTGTGGTCTACTCACCAACCTAATGGATGCAGATTAGAGGATCACATTGAATGGGCCAAAAATCTATTGGAAAATAATGGATATCGAGTTATCAAAAGCAACAAGATTTCATGAAACAAAAGTTACACCCGGGTGGTTATGGATATAGATAAGATTATAGACAAAGAAGCTCAGAGGATCATGGAAGAGTTTAAGATAAAGATAGACGATAGAATCGTTTCTCACATGAAAGAAGAGTACGCTAAGCACGCCAGAGACAGACAAGTAGGGATGTCTTTGTATGCTATGCAAAAGCAAATAGATGAAATACAAACTAAATTAACATGTCTTGATTTGATCGTCACTGACCTGTCAAGTTCTTTAGATCGTTATGAAGAGGATGAATAATGAATCTAGATGATATAATCGAGCTGAAAGAAGGAATATATCCTCAATACGACACGATGGATGCTCTTGTGCTGCTTGCTAAAGAGATAAAGAAGTTGCAAGAAGACATAGATGAGCTGTATCTCCGGACAGAACCTTTAGATGATTGATCATTTCCTTCTCTTTGGAGAGCTGTGAATCCTTTCTACAATCTCTTGTACATCTCCTCTGGTGAGGCATACATCTGAATTCTGTTGCATAGATTGTATCTTTTGAGAGATGTTATCCAGGATCTCTTGTCTATCGAACTCTCTATCCTCGATCATTCTGTGAACTATCCTAGCCAGATTGTCTATTGATCTGACAATGGCATCAGCTTCGCTTGCAGTCTTGGTTTTATCGAATTCTACAACATCGCCAACTGAATTGACATACACATGAGTTGAAGGGCTTGTAGGCCGTTTAAAACAGCAATTACAGCTATCTCTAAAAGTGATGTCTCTAGCTTCCGGTGTTAAACTTAATTGGGGTATCATACAATCCTCCTTGTCCATTCCATGATATGAGATATTTAAAGATTTTCATATCATAAAATGGAACTGTACGGAAATTGGGTACAGTTGCTAAGATGGGCTTGTTCATAAAATATCCTCTTTGTCCCCGCTCCACTCGGCGGGGTTTTTCATTTGTAGTATTAAAATATTTCCTCTATCTTATGGTAAAACATTAATAGAGGGTTTATGTCCTTTTACTATCCACCTTGGAACAATGCTCTTGAACCATCTCAAGGAAACGTCCGTCAATGGCTTGATAATCTCTACAGCAAGTTCCAGCCTATCGAACAGTCAAGATGGAACCAATCGAACATAGACACATTGTTCTATGCAGGTTCGCAAACCTTCATAAACAGATACTTCAATCTCACTCCATCAGCCAACAACAACAATTTTTACTTCAATCTCTTACAACAGCCAGTGAACATGGTGACTGGTTATCAACGCCAACATCGCAAGCAACTCAATTTTATTGCAGGCGAAGGAGCTGATGATCAAACGACAGATCAGTACACAAAGCTGATGACGCATGTTTGCAATGTAGAAGGTATTCACGAGCAATTCTCTCGTGCTTGTGAGCAAGCAGCTATCACAGGTATGGTTCTTCTACAGCCTTATCTTGATTACACTGGAAGCGATCCGGCTCAAGGCCAGCTTAAGGTCAAAGTGTGGGAATACAACAGCTTTTTGATAGATCCCTACTTTAGATCCTATGATGCCTCTGATGCCCAATTCGTCTGGACTCAAGAATATATCTCAAAGAAAGAAGCAGAGTCTCGTTTCCCTGATAAATATCAAACAGTAGCTCCAATGTCCGGTACTCCACAAAGATATGGTAGCTTTTATTTCTTGCCTGAGAACTATAATATGGCAAGAAATGATCTAATGGTGCTTTCCTATGTTTGGTATAAATGGAAGCGAAAACGAAAAAAGCTATATAGCCGATCTCGCAACCAGTTCTTTGATTTTGGTGGTGACCAAGAGCAAATGGATCAAATTCTCTATAACATTCCAGATATGGAGATGGTTGAAGTAGAAGTTCCTACTTGGAAGTTAGCTGTAGTCCTTAACGATCAACTTATGTTTCAAGGAGATAATCCTCTTGGTTTTGATGACTGTCCTTTCATTCCTGTTTTTTGGAATTATGAGCCTCATAATAACTATTATGACCTACGCGTTCGTGGTCTTGTCAGGACTATGCGAGATTCTAATTATTTGCTTAACCGTCGTATTATCCTCAATCATGACATTTCTGAAGCGACTATTAACGCTGGGTGGAAAAGAAAAGTAGGAGCTGTAGCTAATGAAGACAACCTCAAGAAGAGTGGCCAGGGTTGGGATGTTCTTGTCAACGATGGATATGAACTTACAGATGTCGAAAAGATCGTACCAAGTGCAGTGCCTGAGTCCGATATGGCACTTGCTGATCAATTGCAATCACTTATATTCAGCACTTCTGGTGTCAATCTTGAAACATGGTCAGCCCAAGACATGTCACAAGCCTCATCCCTTACAGTTATGCTCAAGCAAGCTGCAAATCTTATGGTTCTTCAAAAGTACTTTGATCAGTGGGATCTATCCCTGAAGACTCTTGGCGAACGCATGCTTCAGATTGTCCAAAACAATTGGAATGCTCCCAAAGTTGGCTTGATTATTGGTGAAGAACCATCTCCTTTCTTTTATTCTAAGATATTTTCAACCTATCAGACAGTAGTCGAAGAAGGTCTTCTTACATCCACGCAGAAACAGCAAGAATTCAAGCAGATCCTTGAGCTTAATGAATTGCTTGGTGGAATCATTCCTCCTGATTATATTGCCTCTAAATCAACGCTACAGGGCAAAACAGAGCTTATGCAGATGCTCGCTCAACAAAAAGAGCAACAAGCTGCTGCTCAAGCTGAGCTTCAAAACATTCAACACGCTGTTGAAGAAGCTAAATTACAAGAAATCTACAGCAAATCAGCTGCTAATATGGCTCTTGCCAAAGAGAAATATGGTCGTTACGAAGCTGATCTTGGACTCAAAGACGAAAGAGAGTCTGAGCTTACTAAAAACCGCGCTCTCGCTGTTAAAGCGAAGATGGAAGCTCTTGAGAAGATGGTAGATGCTACAGCTAAGCTCGGTGCTGTTGAGACTATGATGAAGATGGGACAGATCAATGAAATGGAAAATCAAGATATAGCCAAAGAAGACACTGAGACTGATAAATCTCGGGGTGAAGCTATGGAAAATGAGTTCTTATCTAAGCTGATGTCAGAAATACCAGGCACTCAATCACCCGCACAGCCAGAGGCTCCTCAACAGTAAAATAAAGATTATGTCTACACAATATTGAACATCTATTGTACAATTTGAGCAAATTTAGGACGGCCCCCCTTGGCTGGTAACTCTCTGACCACGCGTGAATCCTAGTTCATGGCGACACTTTGAAGAGATAGGGAGCTTTACAAAAAATTCTGTTGCGCCTCATTCCCTTAGTGCTATAATAAAGAAAATTTAACGCTAAGGGGGCAATTATGTCTGGCGGACAAAAAATTAATGATCATGGCTTTTGGGCTGGAAAAGGTTCTAATGGATCAGTTTTCCCTATGGGAGCTAAAACTAAGAACGAATCTAGCGCAGAAGGCGATGGAGAACTTGGTGAGTATTGGGATACTACTGAGAAAATTAAACAGCAACAAATGATGGGCGTAGCGAAAGCTTCTGGACATCGTATGAAGCCTGGTAATAGAAACTAAGACGGCATTCTCAATCGTTAATTTGATAGGTTTCCCTCTTAGGGGAAAGACAAAATTAACACTCGCTCGAGCTTGTGTTAGGCCAACTCAAATAGAGAGGTGCTTCCACATTGAACCTTATGTGCCCGTGGCATGAAATGTGAATTTTAAGGAGAATTTATGTTTAAGAATCCAATCGCTCCACGCATCAAAGAATCCAAAGCAAAGAATCCTTGGAACTTCCAAGCTCCTTGCTATGATGAAAGGAATATGATTTCTGCTGGTGATTCATACGGAGTTGGTTTCAATCAACCTGTAGGCCATAAGGGAAATCCTGCTACAACCGCTGCTGTTCTTCCTAGAACAGGTGTTAAAACCATGCAAGATGACAATATGCCAGAATATAAATTGGATATGTATGGCAAAAATAAAAACAGCTCATACTAAAATCCCTGTCATCAAGCAAAAGTCCGTCAGTGGCTATGGACTCAAATCACCCTACGCTTTTAATCCCTCTGACACAAATACTCGTGGGCAACCTGCTACGGGAGCAGGAAATTATTATGGAACCGGAGTGCGCAATCCAATGGGTAAAATGAGATCTACATCACTCGGCAATCCAGTCTCGAAAGCAGGGTTGACTAAGCCTCCGAAGACTTTGGCATAACTCTTCTGTATCTTATTATTTTTATCCTGTTCTCGTGAGGAAAATATTTTTCGATATCATTTTCATCATACCAAACACCGCCTTCTTCAACGCACTTATCGGCTTGTGCTTCGTCTGTAGTATCTTCTATGTAAACTTTGCCATCATAGTCGGACACTCTAAAGTATTTCTCAACTATTTTGTCCTTCTCTTTAGCATATTCCAGCATTCGTTCTTTAGCTTTTGTATACTCTTTAGGATCTTTGGGCATTGGTATTTTTTCAGGAAAACCTCCTGTACCTTTACTAGATATATTCTCAATCGCAGGAAATGATGTCTTAAACTTATTGATAGTTCTGAATAAGCTTTTATCGCCACCTAGTAGTCCAGATCCTCTATATTTCAATGGAATCTTCAGCTTATGGAATTCAACGATCAACTCAAGTTCGTGATTTTTTTCCTCTAGCGATTCAATTCTCTCCAACAAGGAACCTAATATAGATCTCAGATCAATGGGTTGATCTTTGATAGCTCTATCAATATCTTCACATGTCATTCTATAATTTTCCATTTGTCTCAGTTAGTTCTAGCAATTTCATCGGTTTCCGCCTGTCCCCAATATTTGTCATCAAATGGATCAAATCTTCCAATCCCTCTTATATATCCTCTCATTCTCACTTTAGCTTTGTCATATTCTTCTCGATCTTTGGGAAGCTCTATTTCCAAACACCCATAATCTCGCGAACCGCAGTGAGGACATACTTCATCCATTAAAGTAAATTTACTTACATCATGAAGTTCCGGGGACAAAAAACTTCCCCATCCCCTCGGCAAATCAACAAATGAAGATCGCATATCATCATTTATCTTTTCTTCCTTGAATTTGAATATAGTACTATCAGGATGCGGTTTTATATAATTCCACATTTCTTATCTCCGTTAGTTCTGGCAATATTTTTGTAGATCGACTGTATAGTTTCTTCCGGCAAATCATCATCTTCCGGAGCTGCCATCTTAGCAAAATCATTCTTAAACATGTGAATACTTTCCATAACCATCTTATTTTCCAGCATCAATCCCTTTTCATACTGCTCCCACAATTCTCTAGCAGGCAGCATCCAGATGATCTTTATGTTGTCTGTGCCCGGATAAGCCTTAAATAACATGCTATTTTGCTGAGGAGTAGGTTTACTAAGCCTAGGAGACCATATCAATCTAGCCGTAGGAATCTGCTGAGGGCATGTATATATTCTTATGTACATAGGATCTATCATGGAATAAAGCACATCCTGATCGAATATGGCTATTCTCTCATCCAATTCGATGGATCTTGTATGTGCAAAAATATAGAAGGGCATCGTGAATTGTTCAGGTCTATTATTTATGCAATCTTGACATCCTTTACTGATATAATCAGCCTGTCCTTTGAAGTGTAAAAGCCTATCATGGGTCTCTAATCTATCAATTTTCATTGACAATCCTATATTAAATAATTTAAGTTACAGATATTAAAAACTTTAACTTTTTTAATGTAAATCGTACAGGAGAATTTCATGACTGTTGATCCAAACGTACCCGCCCCTGCACCATCTGCTACCGAAATCAACTTTCGCAAGCAAGAACAAATGTTCCAGAAGATGTTATCTGAAAAAGACGTTCGTATTGCAGAGTTACAAGCCTCTAGAGCAGCTCCTAAAGACGATGACGATGACGATGGCGATGATCCATATATCGACAGAAGAAAGTTAAATAAAACCCTCTCAAAAGAAAGGGAAAACATCAAACAACAGACCCAAAATGAGATTCAAAGTGCCGTTCAACAAGCTCTTACCAAAGAAAGACAACAAAATTGGCTTAAAACCAATCCAGACTTTCAAGAAATTATGCAGCACGCCCAAAAGTTCGCTGAGAAAGATCCGGAACTTGCGGAAGCAATTCTTGAGATGCCCGATACTTTTGAAAGACAGAAGCTTGTGTATAAGAACATCAAGGCCCTTGGACTACATAAACCTCCAGAAGAAAAAGCCTCTATCCAGCAGACTGTAGATAATAAGAGAAGATCTCCCTACTATCAGCCAACAGGACAAGCTACAGCCCCGTACGCGTCTCAATCTGATTTTTCACCTGTAGGCCAAAAGAGTGCTTATGACAAGATGCAACAACTTAAGAAAAGCTTGAGGCTTCAATGACATACTTGACAATTAAAACTTTAATTTGCTAAAAGTAAGACTCGTCCTCATGAACGTTATCATGAATCGCGTTAGGAAGAACTCGCACCTTCCATCAGATATGATAGAAAATACCGTACGTTAAGGTTCGTTTTACCTATCATCATATCAAGTAGAATTAGACACATAAGGAAAACAAATGTCTATTACTACAACTGGCAGTCTAGGCCCTATGATCCTACAGTCGCTCGCGCCTGCTATGCTCTATGTGCCTACGCCAACAATGAACTATATCATACCAGCTGACAAGATCAGTATGCCTCCTAACGGTGGAACTACTTGTCGCTTTATGAGGCCGAAGGCTCTTACCCCTCCTACCGTACAACTCGGTAATAGCGGTATTGATCCTCCTGCTCAAGTGCCACAACGTGACATCATAGATGCACAAATGGCTTTTTTTGGTACTGGCTGCGTCATCAACGAGCAGGTAATTTTACAAGACCAAGAAGGTGTATTGGCTTGGGTAAGCGAAAGACTTGCGGTCGCAATGAGACAGGCCGAGGATCTTATTCTTAGAGACTATATCGTCTCCGCTGCGTTAATGATGGCGCAGGATAAATCTTCTCTGATAGACTTGGAACTCGCAGCGTAAAGACGGCGACAACAAGGGGGAACTTTATGAGTAAAAGAATGGAAAATCTTAAAGCGCATGGATTAATTGGTTGTCTTAATGACACCGGAATTACTTCAGAAAACTATAAGGCTCATTTAGACCCTGAACGAAGTAAGCGAGAAGACTCAACAGAAGAATTTAGCAAAGAATTCATGGATAGACAGATCGAGATATCTTTGATTTGTATGCTCTATGGTTGAGATGCGGTACTCTGAACTCTATGGAAACATAGAGACATAAGCTGAGAAGACTTATGCGCCTAGAAATAGGTCAACAAGTAACAGAATGCGGAAATAAATTGCGGTGGGGGATCAAATAATGATAACCCTACTAACTATGGGATATCAGATTTTTCTCTAGTAGCAACAACTTTGGATACCAACAATGCCTACAAATTTATGTCAGGTATTGAAGGCGAGGACAGATTCGGTAGAAAGTGTGCCGAATTAAAATCTTCTCTGATAGACTTGGAACTCGCAGCGTAAAGACGGCGACAACAAGGGGCAAGTTATGGGCGATGATTATAGATATGGAATGAGTAACTCTTGGAAAAAGGTTCCGTGTGAATATTCAGTATCAAATGACGAGTTATCTAGTCCAATACAGCCTGAACGAAGCAAGCGAGAAGACTTTGCTAAATCTTTCAAAATTTGGGACAGAGCATTGAAAAGAGCACATGCAGAAGGTGCTTGGGATCAAGAAGATTATGATGCTATGTACGAATTGGTTAAAGAAGCAAAGATGCGGTGCTCTGAACTCATGACGAAAGCGTGAGAGGCCAGCTGAGAAGATTTGGCCCGCCTAGCAATAGGTCAACAAGTAACAGAATTGACAGGCCCTGTAAGAAGCTCATATTTTATGTTGTCTTCTACAGAGCTACAAACTGACTTTGATGGTTTGCTTGGACAAGGATTCAAGAACCAATGGGATTATTCTAATAACACCTCCGCACTTCCATCAGAGTACGGTAACGTGTTCAATATTAGGATCTTAACATCCTCAGAAGCCCCAGTAGCAAGGGGAGCATCTGCTAACGGACAAGACGTGTATTACAATACAGTCCTCGGTAAGCAAGCTCTTACTCACATAAATCAAGATGGATATTCCATGAACTTGATCTACCGTGACCCTTACTATTCCGGCATGCTTGCTCAAAACGCTACTCTTGCCGTTAAGTTTGCACAAGCGCAGGCTTTAACTCAAGACACTGCCATCAGAAACCAGCTATGTACTTCACTGTACGCTAGCCAATTATTCTAAGGAGGTTTTATGGCTGAATATTCAAGATTAGCAAAAGGGCATTTTACATCGAATGGAGGAACCAATTTGATTGCGCTTCCATTCCAACCGGACACTGTAAAGCTTTATAACTTTACAGCGTATACTACACCAACTGCGACATGGTCTGCTAAGGCGTATTGGGATTATGCAATGGGTCAAGGAGCTGCGCTCTACGAAACCATTACAGCAACCACATTGGCTTTAGTTCCTGCTGCTACTACTACTTTAGGTATTTCTACCTTCAGTGCGGGTTTGCTGCTTCAATTTGGTGCCAAACAGCAAGTCATTGCTACAACAAAGTCTACTTCAAGCGTGAACGTAACAGCTCACGGATATGCGGTAGGTGATGTGGTTATGTTTGTTGGTATGTACCAGTCTTCAACCACAGGTATGCCACAATTGAGTGGTATCCCTATGGAAGTTACAACCATCACAGATGCGAACAACTTCATTGTAAACTGGAACATGAACCAAACAAACTACACTGCTTTGAGTGGTTCTCCTTCCGGTGCTTATGTTATGAAAGTACTGTATCCTTTCCTGTATGCTCCCGGTGTTTCATTCATCGAAGCAATCAGCACAGGCAGTACAACTACTATCACAACAGCGGCTCCCCACAATTTTGTTGTAGGTCAACAGATTGCATTCAACATCCCATCTGCTTGGGGTACAACTCAGTTGAACGAATTGCCAAATTCAAGCATTCCTGCAAGTCCTCAGTACTATTATGTAACTTCGGTTACTAATAGTCTGACTTTTGTATGTAACGCTAATTCAACATCATTCACAGCATTTAACAGCGATCCAACAGTCGCTCAAATAAAAGCAGGATTATCTCCTGCTCAAGTAAAAGCTGTGGGCGATGTGAACTCAGGTGGAACTCCGTATGCAGGCGCAAGTTTGTATCCGCCACCTGTTGTGAATGGATATAACACTATCAACGGCCCTGCAATCTATGGAGCGTATGTAAACAATACATTCCAAGGATTCTCTGTAGGAGCAACCGTTGCCAGTGTTGCATCTCAGGTCTGGTATTTCGAGGCGCAGTTTAACGATTACCATACGTAGAGATTGAACTGTTAGAAAATATCTAATAGTTGGTATGTTTGGGGTAGGAGAAATCTTACCCCTTTTTTTATTATGTCAATAGCTCCGGAATCAAATCCCCCCATCAATCCGTGGTACTACCAGCCCTCTAGATTCCCTATTTCTGCCATTAGCGCAGGAAGAACAACAACAATCACTATGACAGCAACAGATGCAGGAGGTATTACTGTAGAACCTAACTATGTCATAGGCCAACAAGTAAGGATCACAGTTCCCTATTCCTATGGAATGCGACAAATTAACAATCAGACAGCATATGTTGTATCTATCCCATCAGCTCTGGAAGTTGTGGTGGATATTGATTCAACAGAATACGACTCATTTATCAGTTCTCCATCATTTGGCCTTGTTCCTGCTCAAATCACTGCGATAGGTGATGTAAATTCAGGACAAATCAACACAGGAATAACAGGTCAAACAACCTATGTTCCCGGTAGTTTTATTGACATATCTTAAATATTTCTATATAAGCTAGTAGTAAACATTTTACTATAGGTATTATATGGCAGAAAAACCAAAAGCATCCTCTTCCTTCGTAGAAAAAGAACTAGACAAAGTACAAGATCAATTTAATGCCTTTGATTCTAGTGTAAAAGACCTAGTGGAACAAAGATCTTTCGCTCCCGCGGGAGATGCCGAAGACACGCAGACAAAGCTTTCCACCAATCAGATACAGAAGGCTAAGGAAATCTATCTTAAACCTAAAAAAAGAGTCGGTTGCAAGGATAAATTCAATGAAAAGTTTAAAGAAGCTTGGGAATTTGCTAAAGAATATGTTCACTTCATTGCTGAAAACAAAGAAATAATCGGAGAGTCATTAGATCTCTGGACTAAACCTTTTCCTGGAATCCCGGCAGAAGAATGGGACGTTCCTGTAAATACCCCTGTTTGGGGGCCTCGCTATCTAGCCGAGCAGATCAAGAGAAAATACTACCACAGGCTCGTTATGCAAGATAATGTGACAGGTGCTGATGGCATGGGCAAGTACTATGGTTCTATGGCTATGGACACTACAATCCAAAGATTAGACTGCTATCCTGTTTCTGCAAGAAAGTCCTTGTTTATGGGTAAGAGTTCTTGGTAAGATCTCAGTAAAGTAAAAGGTTTAATATATGTTCTTGTTGGGAGATGTCATCACCTATGTCAGACGGATCATCAAAAGTCCGTCCAACGCTATGATATCCGATAATTTGATCATAGATTACATAAACCGCTTTTGGATCACTGACATAGATGCCAGAGTTCAGCTCTTCGATTTCAAGACCCTTTATCGCTTTCAGACAACCCCAGGAATCGACTCATACAACATGCCCTTGTATACAGTCCAAACAGAACCTGGATCGCAAGAAATAGCTTCCTATCCGGTTTATCAAGGCTTCATGCCTCTTGCTACTGTTAATGGGATACAAGTGCCTTTCTTTACTCAAAGACAAGATTTTTGGAACCTATGGCCTAATTATCTACAAGCCCTAACTCCTGCTACAACAGGAAATGGAACATCTGGGCCTTACACCATAGACCTTCCTTTCTTTCCGGCTATTCCGGGACATGTTGATATGACAGGGATTGTTGCTACAAACTCAGTTTATGGCGATCCACCAATTGTATCTGATTTCCTTACTACAATTCCTTCTACAAGCGTCTATTCAGGAGTTTTTTTCACTGCTACAGGAACATCAGGTCAAACGATGGTCGTAGCAGATTCCGGTCAATTCCTTTCAGGAGCGCAAAATTATGGACTCTTAATGAATCCAGGATCAGCTCCTTTTGGTAATTCAGCTTGTGCAGGTGGATATAGTACAACCAGCAATACAGTAAACTATGAAACAGGCGTGGCAGTAGTTAACTTTCCGGCAGATGTAGAAGATGGATCTAACATCAATGCTCAGTGCTACTTCTATGAGCAAGGCGTTCCTAGAGGGATTTTGTATTATAATAACGTTATAACGATCAGACCTCCATGTGATATTTCATACCTCGTAGAGCTTGAAGCCTATCTATCACCAGCAGCATTCCTAGCATCTTCTCAAGCCGTGCAATTTGGTTACATGTGTGAATACATAGCAAGAGGTGCTGCTCGTAAGATTCTTTCAGACACAGGTGATGTAGAACAGTTTCAATTCTATGAACCACTGTTTAGAGAACAAGAACAACTTGTTTGGAAAAGAAGCCAACGTCAGTTTACATCTACAAGAACCCAGACGATTTTTTCTTCCTCACAAGGTCAAAACGGAACAAATTCAATAGGGACAGGTACAAATTGAGCATTTCATATACACTTAACACGCCAGTTTCCTCTAACGATCCCTCGGTCGATCAGCCCAACCTTACCGAAAATACAAATGCTGTATCTTCCATATGGGCCATTGATCATAATACGTTCAATACTTCCTCATCAGCACCTAGCGGAACGCATCTACAAACTACCTTTTATGCTAATCAGACTCCAACATTAGGATCAGCTCTAGCTATCACCTATCCAGGCTCAAGACCTTCTGTCTACACTAATGGCACAGGAGGAACTGAAACAAATCTATATACGGTGAATCCTTTAGGTATATTTCCAGCTTCTATCATCAAGGCCGGAGCTACTTTTACAGCTTCAGAATCCACAAGTGCTATTACTCCTACATCTCAATTCAATGTAAATGGAACGATTTCAAATACAGGTGGATCTGGCACAAAAACTTATGTCATCAACTTGATTGCCGGAACGTGTACTGGAAATAATGTAATCGTATTGACCAATACAACAGGAACCACCTTCACACCTGGATGGTCTTTTGCCAGCAACGTTCTAACCCTTACTTCAGCTTCAAACAGCGGACAAATCAGTTTCGTAATATTGCAGGTATAAATGGGCGAAAAACTTGTCGTAGGCCCTATAGATAAAGGTCAAACAACTAACCGCACAGCCTTTGTCATAGACAATGACTCCTTTCCTGAACTCACTAACGCTTATCAATGGAGAGGACGTGTCAAAAGAAAGAGAGGAACCTCCCTTTTAGGTCGACTGCAACGGTCTATTTCCCTTTCTTCCAGCCTTACAAGCGGATCTATCACTCTAACAGCTCCTGTCGTTCCAGGTACTATCAGCATAACAGGCGGTACAGATGGAACAGTTTACACAGACCCTTTAAAGAATGGCACTTTAACGGCCACAGAAGGCACTGGAACAGGCGGAACCATAAACTATGCCACTGGGGTACTAACAATCGTTTCTGGGGCCTCTGAAACAGTTGTAGGCACATATTCCTACTATCCTGCACTTCCTGTGATGGGTCTTGAAGAGTTTATCCCAGGAGTCGGTGTATTCCCTGGAACAGTAGGTTTTGATACAGCTTATTCCTATAACATAACAGGCGGAACTCCCGCTGCAATCACTGACGTAAGCTTCTATAAGAATCCACAGGCTAATTCTTCTACTATGCCTGGATATACAGCTAAATCTTCTCTAACAGCTCTTAAATGGAATGGACAAAACTATCAGCAATTCTGGACAACTAACTATCAGAACTCCATGTGGACTACGAATGGGATCACAGTTCCCTATACCACAACCAACATAGGCATGATATTTATTCCATCTGCCAGCATTACTTCTGCTACGTTTGTTTCAGCAACTACAGTAGCTTTCATTTTTTCACAGCCTGTATCTCTTGTGGTAGGAGACTTCGTTTTTGCTAATGAATTTACGGGAACTTCTGCCCCCACAATCAATTTTCAGACTGGTTATGTCACTTCTATAATAACTTCAATGGGTGTGACTACATATACGATTAAATTTCCATTCGCCACGATAACTAATGATGGATTGACCCCAGGTATCCTTCAATATTTAACTAATAATGCTCTAGATTCTGATGGAAATGTAACCAGTATAGATTGCCTTCGTTGGTATGATGGTATTCCTACTGTAACATCAGGACTTGGATGGGTTAATTTTGCTCCTCCTCTCTCACAAGCATCTTTCTCTATAGCAGATAACCCTTTAGCTCAATATTACCTTGTAGGAGCTAGACTTGTCCTACCTTTCAAGGACAGGCTCTTGTTCTTTGGCCCTGTGATTCAGACATCGACAGGATTGCCTATTTATTGCCAAGATACGATTATCTATAGTCAAAATGGTACTCCTTACTACACAGCTTCCTATACAAACACTCCTGATGCTACCAAGGAAACTCCTGTCAATCCAACTAACATATTCAACCCTTTATTAGTTCCTGCTAATCAATCAGCAACTTCTCCATCTTGGTTTGAAGATCAGATAGGATTTGGTGGTTATTTTACATCAGGACTTGATCAACCTATTATAACAGTAGCTCCTAACGAAGATGTTCTATTGATAGGATTTGCTCCTAACTTTCAGACAAGGCTTACCTACACAGGAAATGACTTAGTTCCTTTCAATTTATTCATTGTTAATTCGGAGTACGGATCTTCCAGCACGTTTTCTGCCATTGTCATGGATAAGGGAGTTCTTACAAGAGGTAGCAGAGGATTTTCTGTCTCCTCTCAAACAGGATCTCAACGTTTTGATCTGCAAGTTCCGGACAATGCCTTTGAAATATCATTGACTAGCAACGGATCTGAAAGGATGTGCTCTGCTCGTAACTTTACTGATGAATGGGTGTATTTTACTTATAGAGAAGGAAATTCTAACACAACATCTTATCCATTCCCTAATCAGTCTATTTTCTACAACTACCGAGATGATTCCTTTGCTATATTCAATGAATGTTATACTACTTATGGACTCTATCGCAGGGTTACAGGATTTACTTGGGCTACAGTGGGACAATTCTATCCTACATGGAGCCAATGGACAGACCCTTGGAATTCTAGCAAATCTACATTGCTGAATCCACAGGTGATAGGAGGAAATCATCAGGGATTTGTTCTTGTAAAAGACATAGGAACGGGTGAAGGGGCTTCTCTTTACATCACTGCTATTTCAGGGAATACAATCACTTCTCCATACCATCAGCTTAATAGTGGCGACTTTGTCGTCATAACCGGATGCTTAGGAGTTTCTAACATCAACGGAAATATCTATAAGGTTCTTCCTATCACAATGAACACCTTTACCATTGAAAATCCTAATGTTCCTACTCCCACAGGGACATATTTAGGTGGTGGAATGATCACGAGAGCTTATGTTCCATTCATACAGACTAAGCAATTTCCTATATCTTGGGATATGGCTAGAAAGACTAGACTAGGGCCTCAACAGTATCTTTTCAGCAACACAGATGTTCCGTATTCTCAGATAGCACTGTTGATCTTCTTATCTCAAAACTCCTCATCTGCATATAATGATAGCCCAATAGTTCCTTCAAACAATGTAGTAAACAATTCTCTGATCTACAGCACAGTTCTTTATACCTGTCCCGAAAGCACAGACATAGGTCTTACAGCTGCAAACATAAATCTCAACACTCCAACAGCTATGCAGCAACAACAGATCTGGCATAGAATGAATACATCTCTTCTAGGAGATACTGTACAAATTGGATTTACCATAGCTGATGAGCAAATGTTTATGGTGGATGATAATAACGGCCCTATCAATGCCTTTAGTGAGGTAGAATTCCATTCTATGATTTTGGATATCCAGCCTTCGCAGTTGCTTTCTTGAAAAACTTGGGTGAATTTAAAGGAATAAATAATGTCGTCAAATGTCGTTAACCCCGTCGCATTCTTACGAACATCTCGTAACTTTCCAGAAGACCTAAATCAACTTACAGTTGAATCTAATAAATCCTATGTGGATATAGCAGCAGCAGTTAATGATAGAATTATAGGACTGTTCCCTACAACAAGACCTGCTATCACAGGTGAGACTTATTTTATAACTTCTGCCAAGCAACAGACCCTACGCCAGGTCTATACGTTTACCAGCACATCCAATATCCCTCATAACGTACAAGTTACTGATCCTAATCAGTTCACCAGTTGCTTTGGCTCCTATACTGACGGAACTAACGGCTATGGTCTTATGTACGGATCTAACGGAGGAACAATACCTAACCAGATATCGTTCTATTTAACCTCTACTGATATAGTTTTTGAAGTCGATGCAGGTGCACCTAGTTTGACATCAGGGCGAATAGTGCTTACTTGGCTTAGTAATGCCTAATTATTTTTTGTAAGCTATATTTCTAATGATTCTGCTGACAGATGTTTCATCAGAATCGAACATTTTAGATATCTCTCTTTGGGTGAATAGACCGCTGGAATACATTTCTCTCATTTGTCTCGCTTGTTCATTCGTATGTTTTGAATGAGGATTTTTTTCTCCTCTAGGAGCATTTTCAATATGCAAACATCCACAGCTAGAAACACCATTTCCCAATTGATCAGATCGGACATCTAAAATATTTCCGCAATCACATTGACACTTGTAAAAAGCTCTGTTCCTCTTTGTTCCTTTTTCCCAATAAGAAAATTCTAGAACTTGTAGTTTATGAAATTTTTTACCGATTTTTTTGTCGTGTGCTTTTTGATGTTTTAATTTTGCTCTTTCTTTTAAAAGGATCTGCATTTCTTCCTTAGATCTTAGAATCTTAGGCGTATATTTACCAGGATATCTACATCTTTCACATCTTTTATCAAGACCACGGGATAGATGACGACTCAGAACTAAACATTCATGTCCACAGTCACACAGGCATTTGAAGGTGGCACTTTTCTTCGACAGATCTCTTCCTAGGATTGTCAAAGATCCGATTTTATCTCCAATTTTGAAAGAAATATTAGAGCATCTCAAACATCCCTTTGTTTTATTATTTAGAACATTGGTTCGCCAGGCTTCAAAAATATTCCCACAAACACATTTACATCTCAATTTAGGAGCCGTTTTTCTTCTAGGATTTGTTCCTGTATATGGAACGGAAAATTCCTCCAGTATTTCTAGATTATTTATTTTCATTCCCGTTACATTTTTCTTATTTTTATGACCCGCCATCTTTACACCTACATTCTTTTGAGTTTTTCAAAGCATCAAATAAGCTTAAATCCTTAGATATTTCAGAAGACTTGATTTTTCCGCATATACATCCAAAAAATAAAGTTATATTATCAAATATTTTTTCAATCTTTATGCAATTAGTCTTTTGACTCTTGATCATAGAGCAAAAAATACAGTTTTCTACTTCCATGATTTTGTTTTTAGGACACGTATAAATAGATCCGCATTCGTGAACAATGATGAAGTAATCTTTTCTATTGGTATCTCTGTAAAGTTCTCTCTGTATCTTGAATCCCTTATGATAGTCTCCTACCTTCAATTTATTGATGATCTCATATTTTTCAATCACAGTAGAGGTAGCAATTTCTTCCAATTCTTTCTTTACTCGATCTTTATATTCTTTGAGAGATTCTCTATCTCTCATTTTGATTCTTCCATTGGATTCTACTAAATCAGACATGGAACAAATATTGAACGCATTATCCGTGAACTCTATGATTTTGCATTTTTCCTTTCCTGGATAGAGTCTTGCTCCCCTTCCTATCATTTGTATGTAAAGAGTTTTACTAGTCGTGGGTCTACACATCAGTAAAGTACTGATTGAAGGCTCATCAAATCCTTCAGTGAGAAGGTTACAATTTGTCAGAACGGTTATTCCTCCATCTTTAAACGCAGATATGATTTCTTTTCTTCTCTGTTTAGGTATTTTTCCATGCAATGACTCGCAGACAATACCATTTTCTTCAAAGCATTCCTTTAATTCATTGGAATGATTTATTCCTGCACAAAAAGCTACTGCTTTTTCTCCTTTTGCAAGATCTAAATAGCTTTTTACTATGATATCGTTTCTATTTTTAGTGTTGATGACAGATTCCAATTGAGAAGAAGAAAAATCTCCACGTTTTCTTTCAATTCCCTTGAGAGAAATGTTTGTTTTTACTTTATATCCTTCTAGATCAACCAAATATCCACTATCTATCATTTCTAGAATGTTGAGTTCGTAACTTGTTTTACCAAATATTTGATGCAGCAATTGTCCATCAGTTCTGAATGGAGTAGCTGTGAATCCTATGAGATTCTTCTTTTCAAATCCTAGTTGATGAATTATTTTTCTATAACCAATGCAAGCAGCTCTATGACATTCATCTATGATCAAAAGTTCAAAATTCTCCTCCTTGAATCTTTCCAATGTCTTAGACATTATTGCCTGTTGAAAAGAGCAGATAGTGACATTTTCTCGGATCTTATTTTTTGAAACATATATTGAACTTTTATTTAACACGCATTCTTTATAAATTGTGTTTTGAATTTGATGCAGAAGTTCTTGAGTATGAGCGATTATTAAAGTTTTGAGATTCAACTTATCTAGAAGGTTGGCAAACAAAACTGTCTTACCACTTCCAGTAGGAAGTACTACTATTTGTCTATTATTTTCTTTAAAACTTTGTATAATACATTCCAAAGCTTCTTTCTGATAATTTCTGAGTTCTTTTTTCATATGCGTATAACTTTAGCACATTTGTTCAAAATCGTGTAGTCCGAATCTTTTCTTGAATCCATTGCAACAAATATCTTTACAGCCTAACATAGAGAAAAATGAGGTAATATATGTCTACATCTATGGGCGGAGGAAAAGGATTCGGTGCTACAGGAAAGCCGACTAAAATAGGCAACACAGGCTACCAGTCTATAA
>JGI24891J29808_1000350_pt1 | contig 34607 bp, 31 predicted proteins | sample FreactcultuFSWF8_FD_29808 | JGI IMG/M metagenome (IMG submission 29808) | reverse complement strand
CCCTTACTCAGTACCTTACAGGCCTCCGGCCTCGTCTTCAATGCTCTCATGGCTACACTCCTCCTCCACGAGCCCTTCACCCGCCGCACCGCTCTGGGAACTCTCCTCGTAGCCGCTGGTGCTGTCCTTATATCCCGCTTCTCCGCCCTTCCTGAGCCATCGCATTCGCTGGACCAGCTACTCAACCTGCTCGTCTTTCCCAACTTCGTTGTGTGGATGACCCTGACTCTGGTCCTGGTCCTCGCCATCTTGGTCGCCGATTCTGCCACTGGCTTCTTTATGACTGCCCAGCAAATGCAAAAGCCACGATCTAGGTTGTTGCGCGGTATGGCCTATGGTCTCGTTTCTGGTGTCTTGTCGGCTCACGCTTTGCTTCTCGCAAAGAGTGCCGTCGAATTACTAGTACGCACCATTGTCGACCACAAGAATCAGTTTGATCGCTACCAGTCCTGGATGCTTCTATTGCTCTTTCTCCTCTTTGCCCTTACCCAGCTGTACTATCTCCATCTCGGTCTGAAGTTGGTCAGCACGAGTATCCTATACCCCTTCGTCTTCTGCGTATACAACATCATCGCTATTCTCGACGGTCTCATCTACTTCCGCCAGGCCGATCAACTATCCGCACTCTATGCCGGTCTCATCGCTCTGGGTACCGTCATCTTGTTGGCAGGCGTACTGGCTCTCAGCTGGCGTCTCAGCGAAGAAGAGGCCGCTGCTGCACCCGCAGGAAGTGAAATGCCTCATTCTGCCTTAGCACCCGGCATGGGCTTCGTCGAAGACCATGAGCACGAAAATGGATCTAGACTTCCTTCTGAGACAGCGCCATTGATGCGTAGACACACGTTGCGCGACTCTGCCTTGATGATTGGGCAGAAAAGAAGACGAGCCAGTAACGCCCGCGAAGTCGAAGATATCTGGGACGAACTCGGTGACGAGGAAAGATATTACGGAACCACTGCTCGTCGTGAATCCCTGGGTTCAGATCTCGAGAGCGCTCCTTTACTCGAGAATCGTCGACCAGCACAGCTCAAAATCTCAAGGTCAATATCCGACCCAGCGAACCATGCACATTTCAGAAGCCGTTCTGAGCCATTGCGACTTGATCAAGCCGCATACAGGCATGAGAGTATATCCAAGCAGCTTGTCGACTGGTGGCATACGAGGTGGAGAGGTCGGGAAGATGCAAGCGATGCCGAAGAATCTCACGGATAGATAATTACAATGCTTTTTCTGTTGTCTCTTTTACGAAAGACTTGACGTGTACGGCGCAATGAGTTCTTGGATACCTGCCTTTTTTTTGATTGTGTATTTACTTTGTCAATTGGCCTCTAATGCTTATACCATACACGACCTTGGTCTCTTGTAATTTGTGATCGATGTGAACGATACATTAAGGGTGTGGCCTCGAGCTCTTACACATACTCTGCTTCGATATCCTGGTCTCGAGCCGTGTTAACAAGACACACATGGCGGATGATTAATCCATCGAGCAATTGACCTCGACTTCCTTCACGTCACATCCATGCCGGAGAATCAGCAACGATGAAAGCCTTTCATCTTGGTTTTGACTATAATACAAGAGAACTCCCAGAAGACTGAAAAGGGCGACCTGACCTGTCTCTTTTGATTTTGGAAATGGGTGAAAGCAGAGGAAAAAGCAAGTGTCAGCCGTGTAGATGGAGAAAAAGGGGGAATCCGCCTTGCGAAGCCTTCTTCCTTGCAGGGAGTAGTTGATGTAACCTCTGAAACAACAAGGCATTGGGAAGCGAAGGAGAAAGGAAAAAGCAGAGATAAAAGGAGAAAAGTGAAGATAAACCAGCCCGATGCTACGCCGCAATTCGCCTCGCCCAGCCTGCTCTCCGAGCATGGCATTCGTTCCAACAACCCATGGCACCAATGAAAATCACTCTTCTGTTTCCGCGTCGCACGTGTCATTATGTCGGAGCAATGGTAAGAGAGAGCCGAGGACTCGTCCTTGATCTCTCGAATGATTCATCTATTGGTGTCCGGGGTGACGGCCAGGGATGGGTGCACCAGACATGGGATAGGCGCCGGTCTGCTGTTGTTGCTGGAGATATGCTTGGTACTGCAAGGCCTGTTGCTGGTCGGGTGTCATGGCGTATTGGTTGGTGGGCATACCGGCGGGGCGGGGCTGCATGCCGGCGGCTGGAGCGGGGACGTTGGCGTGTGTGTCCTCGGGAGACTCGACAGTGGATTCACCGTCGACACCGTTCGAGTCAGCGGGCTCGGGTGCATTGAGGCAAGCCTAGTGAAAGGATTAGTCAGGATGTTGAGCAATGGATGGTGGTCGATAAAACCAACCTGGATGAGGTTCTTGCCCTCGGCCTTGGTGACCAGAGGCTGGAGCTTCGGGGTGGTGAAGGTGTAGACGAGACCGGTTTCAGACACGACAAGCAGAAGGACTTGAGTGCCGGTGAGGACGGACAGCTCGTAGGCCTGGGTCGGTCATGTTAGTGAGGCCGAAAAGGGCTGTGAGAGGTATGACACGTCGCGACGCGTGTCGGAGAGGGTCAGGGACGACGGGCATGGCAGGGACGACGGACCTTCTTCATGATGCCGGCCTTTCTCTTGGAGAAGGTGATGTGACGACGCGACTTGTCCTGGATGAACTTGATCTCGATCTTTCTTCTCTCGCGGCCGGGCTTGTCCTCGTCGGAATCGGCATCATCTGCTGGCGCAGCGTTGGATGTGCGTTGTCTTTTCTGAGGGCGGCCGCCTTCGACGCCATTATCCTCGAGAGCCGAGGGTGATTGACCTTCGTTCGGGTCGATGATGGAGTTTTCTGCCATGTTGTATTGAGTCTGAGAGTTTGATATGTTGGTGATGATTGGAGCTAAAACGCTTTTGGTCTATGCGGGGACTCTACGAAAGAGTGAAAGCGCGCAAGAGGGTAAATCGTGGTTTTGGGAGGGAGGGTAAGGTATCTACCCTGTGCCTGCCCTGTACGAGGATGTGCCAAGGCGCTAAACAACGTCTGTGTGCCAAGAAATGTCTCCCCTGCCAATCAGCGATCCTATTGATCCAGGAAGTCCGGACAAGGCAAGGTCTCCCAATCTTACGACTAACTGTTGCTGGAAGCTGCGACCCGTCTCTGGTTCTTGACTGTTGGACAGGGCTATTCTCCACTGGCCACTTGCTCCAAGTCTCGAAACAGATGTCATCCGCTACAGTATGGCCAGAAACAATATCCCTTCTCACCAGAAATATTACATAGTAAAACAATTCAGTGTGACCCTCGAGGTGGCCTCTAAGCAATGCAAACCCTAAATGGAAGCCCGTGTGACGGCTACCACATTCGTCACTCAAGATGTATGGGCTGCTTTTCTTTGAAAATCCCACAAAAAGTAAGACCATCCGTAGAGGGTGTCGCTATACAGATGGCATCTAATCGGTTCTGGGGCAAGCCTCCAAGTAGAAGAGGCTAATCGTTCGTGCTCGATGGACAACTCTAATACTGATCTAAGAAGCACTGCATCTTATGGCAGCCATGGATCACCCTTTTTACGAGATTGATAACCTGTGTCCAATCTGCCAGAGACTCCACATTGCAACCCGATCCTATCTTCGTAGCTATTCGCCTTTGTGGCTATAGAGATGCACCGGTGTTGAGTGTCTGGAAGCGAGTGCCAACGAAAGCCAGCTTCTGCCAGTTGCGCTTGCCTATTCAAACAGGATGCCCACGTCGCAGACTACTTTGTGTTTTCACAAGCCAAGTTCTTGTCACGAGTCGTGATTGATCGGTTCTCAGACTGTCAAGAGAATGTAAAGCCCAGTGAACTTCACTTTATGCTTTGCTCAAAGCGGCTACATTATTAGTGCCAAACACGAAGAGCGCGTCACGAACGAGAAGACGTGCGCTCATCGTGCTTCTTTCTACCGCGGTGGCAGCACAGACCCTGAGCAACCAAAGTCATTGTTGACAATTGGTCCAGACCTTTCGACACCACTTCTTGACAACCACGACTGTTCAGTCGTCACTCACTTACACTATCACTCTGATAAAGAAGGCCGCAACTAACACTACTGCACCCAACTATCCGGACATGAGATCTTGACCGACCCTCGCCTCAAGAATTTATCAACGCCAAATGCTCCGTCGGAAAAGCATCTCACACATTTTGCAATGTCCGAACTCGTAGAAGAGATCGAGTGAGTCTCCCGTGACCCACATGTAATGCGACCCGTACTGATTGCCCAGGCACCTCGAAGCTCTTCCCAGCGACCTGCACTGGTTCTGCCCACGCACATCCCCCGACGACGTCTCCCTTTACTTCGACGAAGATGTTCTCAGCACACTACCCAACGAATTATTGGAAGAGAGGGAGGCCAGGCACACAAAGATCGAGGAGACTCAACAACTGAAGAAGAGGGTGCTACTCGCCTGCCAGATCCTTGCCTATGACGGCGACCGGGCAGTCCAGCTGACGGCTATACTCAAAGACATGCTCAAGGTTCAGCTCAAACGATGTACCGTATGTGTACGCGAATACCACCGCGGACGTCACGACCTGAGGCACGATCTTGAAGCATTATTCGACATAGAGCAAGTCGTTACTTTCATGCCAATATTCGACAAGATGAACACGGATCGGATTTCTGCAGGGCTTGACAGTGCCACTAGCACCCTTCTCGACCTCACACCTCAGGAACGTTCTATCAGCGTACTGCCCGAAGTCGAAATGTACGCTCTCTTTGAGTCTATGCACTGCACTGCCTTTTTGCAGAACGAATTGCTCCTCCGCGAACACTTCGACAAGCCATTCCGTCTTGTCCAGACCAGGAAGAAAATCACCTTACCCGAATACACCCCAGCCTTGACTTCTTTCCTCTTCAGTCAAAACACTGATAGATCTGCCTGGGCCCTCAGAGGCTGGAAGAAGTTCAAGCGTCCCATCACTGGCATCGAATTTGATTGGATGGTTCGCGATACTTTGAACACTGCCATGGCTCGTGTCCCTGCCGCAAACATTGATCGCGATTTCTTGCCTATCTTCTGGGAAGGCGTCAGAGTTATCATCGAAAAGCTCGACAAAGACCTCATCACACACCACCTTCGAGCTTTGGATGTTGACATCTACAAGCTGGCTCTCGATCATTTCCAACTCCCCTTTGACGGTTACGGAAACATAGTCGGTAGTTTCAAAGCCCTCCTAGAGAAGTCACCAGGCGACGTCTGGGATGCCCTTGCAACTGTTCCTCCACAAGCTGTTGCAGAACAAATTCTTGGTAGTCCTTCCATCGAGCGGCCGATGATGACTACCGAGGAAGACCAACCGCTACAACTCGAGGCACTGCTAGAATGGGCTGACCCCTTCGTGCGATCCATCAAACCTACCAACTTGGTTCCCGCTTGTCGTGCGCTGATAGGTCAACTCATGACTAGACTGCAATCAGACGTCTATTCACGGTATGCAAGAACTGTCTGTTGGCACAAAGGTTTACAGGTCATGAATGCTACGATGGAAATCATGAACCGGACCAGTGCCGGTAGCGCTGTTGTGACGGACCTGCTTGACTTTATCCGCGAGCCCGTCTTGACCACATTAGAAAATCTTTGTGTCTTCAAGAACTCGCCAGCACACAGGCGCGAGACCGAGCTTGGCCTTGATGTCATTCGCAACGCTCTGTCCCTCGATTGTCATTCCTTAATACTGATCCGTGAGTCAATCTTGCACGGAAAGACCAACGGGTTCGATCTCAACGTCTCCTCTCTGGCCATCTGGAAAGCTGCAGTAAGAAGTGTCAAGCAGGGGGACATTTCTCTCGCATCGGCAATATTGATCGGCGCGAATCGTCTACTGCTTCTGGAGCCGCTCGCCCCCAAAGAGTCCGCCAAATCTCCCAAGCATGCTGAGAGTTGGAACAATGCATTCCAGCGAGCTTCTGCCTACATTGTCGAGCTGTTTGAGAACATTCAAGACCTTGATCCCAAAGAGCTTCAGGGCCTGATGATTAGCCCCGGCGCTTCTCAGAGTCTCTTCTTCGCAGTATTCTCCGGGCATGCTGAAATTCAACAGTCCGCTTCCACCATCATCAAAAGTATGGGCTCTCAGGACACGCGTCGAGATGGTGTCAAGTACCTTCTGGAGAATTATTTCATCACATCGCTCCAGTCCATTGCCTCAACTCTCCGGGGAATGGCTCGCGGCCACATGTTCTCACCCTGCCAGACTCTACTCAAGCTTGGAAGAGACGTCCTCGATTGTCTCTGCAGTACTCAAGACGGTACTCTCCGGTCTCGTAAGCTCAACCCAGAGGAGGTTCAAGCTACTGAGAATGCTTGGCAAGCCCTGTGGAGTGTCATTGGATCCATGTTCAAATATACAGAACAATGGAGTCTCGCTGGACATGACAAGAACTTGATGATTGAATTCTGCCGAGACGCTATGGACTTTGCAGACTACGCTTTCAACCAGTACAGCGTTATTGCAGGAGCCTTGCGCGATGCAAATGTTGCTTGCGGCGACGAAAAGTCTTCTCAGGAGGTGGAGCAAGGACTGCTTCAGATGCCTAGAGAAGCATCGGGTCTTGTTACTAAGTGGCTTCGTTTGCGAGACGATTACCTGATTAATAAGGCTGTGACCATCACTTGCGAGATTATGGGCCGTCTCGAGTCGGTCGACTTACGTCTTCCCGAAGAATCTACAATCTACGTAGAAGATGTGTTGGACGGTACCGTCAAAACAAGGCTCAGCAATGCTCAGAAGGCCGAGTTGCGTCGGTCACTTGAAAATCACCTTGGTATTGACACCGAAATCCATGAGCAAGGCTCGACCGAGACCTCGAAGCCTCAGAGGCAAGCATCTCTGGCGTCTTGGGTCACGGCTGGATCGGGTACGACAGATGAGTCTTCGACGAGCAGACCGAAGAGAACATTGGACATGGAAAGCTGGAGGGCTGCAGCAGACGAGTCGAACCTGAGAAAGGCCACTTCAAGCGCTTCGCCAACTGCTGAAATGCTCAAAGCTCGTGCAGATCTTGGGAGAAAGTCGGTTCTACCAAGCAGGACTCAGGTCACTCACCAAGACCCGAACAACTTCAGGCTCAAGCGTCAGCAAGAACAGGAAGCCAAACGCAAGAGAGATCTCGCAGCCATTGCTGCTGCCAAGCGAGAGGGCGGTTCGGGTCTTCATGGTATCGGTTTTGAGGGCAAGGACCATTCAACAAAGGGCCAGGGTGTCATGGTATCTTCAGATGAAAGTAGCGAGGATGAAGACGACCAACTTGACGCAGAGCTATTCGGAGTCAAGCCTACCAAGAAGCGAGCCAATACTGCGAAGAGTGATGCCGCTGGTGCCATTGGCTTGAAGCGTGAGCAGCGAAACCAGCCCGTCAGGATCGAGAGGCGTGTCCGCTCTGCAAAGGACATGCGCGCTCGCCTTGCTCCAGATCTTGCACCCCTACACAAGACTATCCTGGGCTGGGACTTCTTCCATGATGGCGACTATCCGCCCAACTCCAAAGAATGGGAATTCCAAAAGGTTGCCGATTCCTTCCGTCATGTTGATGACTACCAGCAGACGTTCCGTCCGCTGCTCATTCTCGAAGCCTGGCAAGGATTCGTAAAGTCAAGAGAGGAAGGTTCTTTCAAACCCTATGAGATTAAGGTCGTCAACAGATCAAGTGTCGATGCTTTCATCGAGATCAGCAGCTCTGTCACTCATGCCGAGAACAAGGAGGTGCAGATCTCGGAAAGCGATGTCATACTCTTTTCGATGTCTAACAATCCTACCGCGGGCCCTGAAGCACCCCATTGTTTTGCCCAAGTCTATCGCACGCGCCGTCAGAAACAGCACATAGAGATCACCTATCGCGTGTTGCCGATAAACAGCAACAGCATGCTTCCTCACCTCGTGCCAGGCAGTGTCATCTTTGGAACTAAGATCCAGTCGATCACGCCCCTAGAACGCGAGTACGGCGCTTTGTCGGCTCTGCAATACTACGACTTGTGTGACGAGATCACAAAAGCCAGGCCATCACCTCTACTCGAGTACAGCGACAAGCAATTGGCGCCCGTCATCAGCAACTACACTCTGAACAAGGCACAAGCCAAAGCCGTGCAGTCTGCCGTTCAGAACGACGCTTTCACTCTGATTCAAGGCCCGCCCGGTTCTGGAAAGACCAAGACAATTGTCGCGATTGTTGGTGCCTTGCTCTCCAACAGCCTTGCTGATAAGCAGCTGGGAACCAAAATCGAGATGCCTAAAGGAGGTGGCACTTTCCCTGCGAACACAACCGTGTCAAAGAAGCTTCTTGTGTGCGCGCCCAGCAACGCCGCTGTAGACGAACTAGTCATGAGATTTAAAGAAGGAATCAAGACACTCAAAGGCGTTCACCGAAAAGTGAACGTTGTTCGTGTAGGTCGCAGCGAAGCCGTCAACTCTTCCGTTGTCGATGTGACGATGGAAGAACTTGTTAACAAACGTCTGGGCTCTACCAATAACGACAGGCAGGCAAGAGAAAAGACTTCGCTGCTCATGAGAGAACATCAACAGATATCTGAGCAGGTTCGGTTGACACGTTCAAAGCTAGATGGAGGCAATGTCAAGGGCAAGGAGCTCTCCCAGCTTCAAGATGAGTTCAATGCTCTTCGAAGTCGTAAAACTCAGCTGGGAACTCAAATCGACAACGCCAAAGACAATGAAAATGCCGCTGGACGAGCTGCAGAACTCAACCGCAAGAGAGTACAGCAATCCATATTGGACGATGCTCATATCATCTGTGCCACATTGAGTGGTAGTGGTCACGATATGTTCCAGAGTCTCAACATTGAATTCGAGACTGTCGTGGTCGATGAGGCCGCTCAGTGTGTTGAGATGAGTGCACTCATCCCCTTGAAGTACGGCTGCGCAAAGTGTATTCTCGTTGGAGACCCGAGACAACTACCTCCAACGGTCTTCTCCAAAGTAGCCGCAGCCAACAAGCTTGAGCAAAGTCTGTTCGTCAGAATGCAGAATAATCACCCAGAAGCCGTGCATCTGCTTGACACACAATACCGCATGCACCCCGATATCAGTGCTTTCCCAAGCGCAGCCTTCTATGAAGGACGTCTCTTGGATGGAGACAACATGGCGAATTTGCGGAAACAACCTTGGCATGCTAGTGGGCTGCTTGCACCATACCGGTTTTTCGACGTGCAAGGTCAGCATCAAGCGGCACCCAAGGGACATTCGCTCATCAATTTGGCCGAGATTGAAATTGCCATGCTTCTCTACGAGAGGCTCATCAAAGACTATCGCGACTACGACTTCAGGAACAAGATAGGCATCATCACACCCTACAAATCACAGCTCAGAGAGTTGAAGCAACGTTTCTCTGGCCGCTACGGTGTTGAGATCACGGAGAGCATCGAGTTCAACACGACAGATGCTTTTCAAGGCCGTGAGAGTGAGATCATCATTTTCTCTTGCGTTCGAGCATCGCCTACAGGCAGCGTGGGCTTCCTCTCTGATGTTCGACGTCTGAACGTGGGTATTACCCGCGCAAAGTCAAGTCTTTGGATTCTCGGCAACTCCGACAGCTTGATGAGAGGCCAGGTCTGGAAAAGACTGCTTGAAGATGCTCGGGACCGCAATAGCTACATCAGTGGTGATCTGCACGGTATGCTGAAGTCACACTCTTCCAGCTTTCCTGCCAAGTCTCAAACTTTGCCAAAGCAGATCAAGGGGTCTGTGTCGAATGGTGCCAGAGGTAGCATTCAGAGTGGCCCTACTGAGGGTATCTCTAGTAGAGCTCAAGGCAACGGAACCAACATCAAGAAGGATGCTGATGATCAGAAGACCATGAGGGAGGAATCTACACAGGCAATGGAAGGCGTTCGTGTCAAGTTGGAAGACAAGCTTGCCAGTATGCGCAAGAAGAAGGGCGCAGAAGACGTGGAGATGGCTGATGCGGACTCCGCACGAAGTGGCGCCTCGACGCCGACAATTCAGAGTGAGCCAATGTCTGCTTCGGACTCTGTATCATCAGGGACGGCAACAGTTGCAAAGCCAAGGACTTACCTGTTGCCGACGACGACTGCACCTCAGATTATCCGCAAAAGAAAGAAGCCTGCGGACCCCTTTATGCCCCAGCCCAACAGAAAGTCGAGAAAGGAATGAGTCGTTTGACGACAAGGAGCATTTTTTGGGCGTGACAAGGCTAGCGCGGCGTTAATCCTTAGGGTTCGATATGTACTTTTTGTATTACACGAGACTTGATTTGCAAGGCGTGGACGGAAGGTAAGTGAGCAGCTCCAACTCGAGTCTCCACCCTTGCTTCCACGTGTGGCACTTGAGCGTGACCTTTGTTCAAGGCACTGGAAATAGTGTGCTTTACTAGTCGGTGACATGCTCCTCTTGTCATACCACTGGGCAGTTTTGAGCCAGTCCTTTTCGGTCCTTGCTTCCATTGTAGCGGTATCATACATGCACATGCACGCAAGTGAAACCTCAGCACCATGAGCATCACGATTGCGGGAGCCAGATCTACCAAGGCAATTGTGGCTTGTGAACACGGGACAGCCGCAAGTCTACGAACATCTGCTCTTCGAAGACAATCTTCGGACCAACAAACCATTGTTCTTGCAAGACAATGGCCGATTGTTAGTTTGCGACTGCGAAACGATACTGGAGTAATTCTCGGCATGCGTCGGGGTTGCTAGTTCGACCAATCCTAAAGCGAATCCTTGCATGACAAGCGGCGCACCGTCTCAAGGATGCAGCATTCTGCATGGTAGCGCTTAATAGCCCGAGGGTTGCTGCGTCCACTGACCTGTCTCCTGGAAAGAACCCCGACTCCGTGCATACGATCGTCGCACATCGCTGCTGTAAGGACGTGGTTCTTTTTCCCTTGCACGACTACTTGTCGAACTGTGATTGTTGTTATTTACCTGGCCAGTTCGACCGCATGCATGGCCTCTCTGTCCCTCGAGCTTAAGTGCTGTATTCTTGCTGTCCTCTCAGTCTGTGTCACCTGTCCGTATGAAGTGAACAGTGTCTCAGAGCTTCTTCTCCAAGCCTTGCCTTCTCCATTCTAGATGCACATTTCCGCTATTCCACGACGCAGACCTGTACCTCCATTTTCCAACCACACGCCTAGAGCTTTTGAGTTTCAGAAGACCGGCAAGCTACATCAGACTTCAGCGATGTTCGGTCCAACCGGTATGGCGGTCCCTGTCATGCTGCCAGCCGGGCCAGCCCCCTCAGCCAAACCGGCCAAACCTGATGTATCTGCAAGTGAGAGGAGCAGCACGGGTGGTAGCGTCAGCTATGCCAGCTCTCGAGCAGATGTAAAATCACAGGACGAGTCTCGCCCGACATCTTCTGAACTTGTTGCTGGCGAAGACAGCAGAAATCCATTCGTTGACAGGATGATGACTCAAACTAACCTTCTTGTTCTTCCTCCATCGAATCCATCTTACCAGATGGCATACTTTCTCAAGACAACCGGGCCGGTCAAGGAGCCACCAGTCAAGGGTGCCAGATCCAAGAGAATCTCATCTGCAATGCGTATCTTCAAGGGAAGCAGCAGGCGTCCTTCAGAGTCCTTGACAGCCGCTCACATGAGGTTCGTAGAGAAAGATTGCCATTTCTGTGCCGTTCTGATTTTCTATAGGCTCAACGAAGTCATCTCTGAGGAGAAAGAGGAGCTTGAGCTCGAAACACAGGCTACGGAAAAGGCGTCTCATACATCCCGAAAGCCTTTGATATCGCCGGAACCGAGATTACCAGAAGTCGTAGTACCAAAAATCTCCAAAACTGGTGCGTTGAAATCGAAATCAAAATCGAAATCGAAATCCGAGACACGGGACATGGGACACGGGACTGATCAATATTGCAGGCAAAAAGTATTTCGAGATCGAGCCGGTGAGGGCGCAGAAAGAAAAGCAAGGATCGGCATCGAAGAAGTATGTCTGAAATTCATAAGATATTAACACACAACTAAAACAACGATAGCCCCCAAATAGCCGAGTCCAGGGTCTCCGTCCTTGTTACAGACCAGCTGAGTACAGACAGCCTTCACGATTGGGTTTTGGGCTTTGAGGGCGCCAAAACCGACACCAAACCTCAAGAGCACGAAGGACCGGAAGCACCCAGAGGCTGGCCGATCAAGCGAATATCCCAGACACTGCCTCATGAGGAAACAATTCGAGTCCTCGATCGCAAGATCGTCGCTCCAGTACGGCCTCTATTCCTCGGCACGAAGGCTCGTACAGAACAGTTGGGAGCGGACAGACATGTTCGCGTGATACGTGGTAGAACGGCACCGCTTCGAAGTCATCCTGTCACCCCTGGACCTGTACCAAGCATCGCACCTCCAGCCTTGCCTGAGAATAAGGCTAGCCCGGTAGTTGCTGATCCAGTCAAAGCAGCGTCTCTTGTTCAACCGAGCCCTCGGAGATTGCACGACCACCCCTTAGTGCTCCAGAGGACTTCGAGTGATGTTACTGGACTTCGGTTTTCGCATCTATCGCAGGACGGAATAAGATCGGTGTCGGATAGCCCTGGACCCCCTCCTCCACGTAGTCCTCTACGTTTGTCAATACCATCAGAGTCTTTGGGTGAGATGCTGGGTAAATCAACGGGAGGGACCAGTCCTGAAAGATGGGCGAGAGACAGAACACCAATCAACGAGGAACAAGCAATCCGAGTTACGAAAGAGGCCGCTGTGACATATGTCGATCGAGAGGAGAGAGACGACGACCTACCTTCTTTTCTCCGGCCTGGCAGCAGTGGGACAAGCAGCGACGTGTTCTGTACGAATGCAACTCAGTCCAAGACAGGCTCTTCTAAACCTCTTGAGCTCATCGATGCTATGGTCAAAGCATCGCAGCAGAACACATCACGTCGCCGACTTCGCAGAGCCAGACCTGAAGGACCTCGTCCGCTTGACCTCGGCGGCTCGCACTTACAAGGCTCCATTGAACGCGATCAGAGGCTAGATGGATATTGTACCAGTCCACTCTCCATGAAGCGTACCAATAGCATAGGCGACTTGTCGGAGAATTATCGAATCATCGCCACAACTGCCTCTCCATCGCCTAGGCTCAGCCATGTGCGTAAAGCTCCGAGTGCAAGAGGCAGGAACAGTCCAATCCCACGAGTGAAGACAACCAAGCGTGGCCGAGGCCCTAAAAGCATGACTTCGACTCCTTCGAGGGCAAGTAGCCCATCCACGAAGACTCGACAATCGACTACTCCAGAACTCCCATCGCCACCCCCCCAAAAAGAGCTGCCGCCTACACCGCGTGCGAAAAGCGATCGCCTCTCTAGAATGGAGGCTACGTTGGAGATAGGACTGGCAAGAACCAGCTCGACCAGGAACCTACCTGCACCGCCTGCTGGAGAGAACGGGCGCAGTATGATGTTCCCATCTCCACCCTCAAGTGCAAAGACAGCCAGATTCAAGCTGCAAGCGGGCGAAAATAGCCCATTGACCATCGAGGCGCGAATGGAAGCACTGGAGCGCCGGAACAAGTTGTTGGAGGCTGCTCTATCAGCGGTGCTCAAAACCGGAGGTACACTGAATGGCTGTCCTTGTCAGGCATCACACGCCGAGGGACATGATTGTCAGGAAGCAGTGGCAAGTGAGCCGTTAGTTGCAAGAGGAAGTGTTCGTAGCAGAGTGAGTTCTGTCAGCAACGGATCGAGCGCGCTAGATGTATATCTCAACACGCGAGGGAAGTAAGCAGAGCTGGATGGACAATGAGGAGATGAATATAGTGGATAATCGATATATATGTATACACTTTTCGGGTTTGTGTTGAATAAATGTGCGGTGTCTTCTGTCTGATATTGATCCGTATGACGGTGTTATTGGAGAGGCAATGCGAAGAGTGACAAGATGGGGTTGCACGGTATTTCATGCTCGGAAAGAGGCAAGGCAGATGACGATGGCGGGGAGTGGTTGACGGATGTGGAGGTGAAAGGCGGAAACGGAAGTCGCGAAGCGCCAAGACTGTGGAAAATCCTCGGCTAGAGCACAACGCACTCGCCATTTTCAAACGCAGCTTTGCAACACGACGCCGCGCCCAATCGACGAGACGACAAGAACCCACCCAACGACACAACCGACAAAATGAGAGTCTACGAGGACAGTTTCTCCGGCCAGAAGATCTACCCTGGCAAGGTGCGAATTGCTGCCATTCCGCGCGGATGAAGAAGAGCTTGGAGATAACATGAGGCTGATTGGGTTACGTGCAACAGGGCAAGCTCTACGTTCGTGGTGACAGCAAGATCTTCCGTTTCCAGAACGGCAAGTCCGAGTCGCTCTTCCTCCAGCGCAAGAACCCCCGCAAGATTTCCTGGACCGTCCTTTACCGCAGACAGCACAAGAAGGGTATCTCAGAGGTCAGTCGCCCACACGCCCGCCTGCCAACCAGCAAGCCCGCGCGTACACGTACACCGCCAACTACGATTCGTCCTGAAGCCTTTCGCCATCGACCGCCGCAGCTGCTTGGATTGCGCAAAGAAAGAGACAACAACCAACTATGAAAAGAACAGTGACTGATGGACTTTCGTTATACAGGAGGTCGCCAAGAAGCGCACTCGCCGCACCGTCAAGAACCAGCGTGCCATCGTTGGTGCTTCGCTCGATGTGATCAAGGAGCGCCGTTCGCAGCGCCCCGAGGCTCGTGCCGCCGCCCGCGCCGCCGCCATCAAGGAGGGCAAGGCCAAGAAGACCGAGTCTGAGAGCGAGAAGAAGGCCAACAAGGCAAAGAACGCCGCCTCTGCCGCCAAGGGCCAGGCCGGCAAGATTGCCAGCAAGCAGGGCGCCAAGGGCGCCGCACCCAAGGTCCAGGCCAAGTCCCGTTAAGAAGATAGATTCTCGCGGTTGATGTGGTTTGATTGTCGTTTAGGCGCAGGCTGAGGCACGGCATGGGAAAATGCATCTTCGTTACTTTATACCGACTTTTTTCGCACTTCTCATGCCTTAGGGAAAATATCAAAAAGCCGCCCCCGCAAACGTCTGGAGGCGCACCCACAATGCGTTCATGATAGGCCTCTGAAATGCATTTCGAAAATTAAATGACCCAATGTTTTTTCTTCACCATTGCTCTCTGGCGCCTGTTTTGCATAGGGATGTCTGTTTGCTAACGTCATGTGACACTAATGACTGCTATGTATGGCTGTCTATATTCGTCGATCAGACCAATGTTTACTAAAGGCTCAACATGGGCCACTTTCACTGGTAAGTCCCACAACCTCGAAAGTGTCATGCCCTCCAGCAGATTGCTCAAACTGTTACGAGGCATGGATATCTATGCAGCTGCAGTAGGACTTTTACGAATCAGTACCTTACAACGTCCCAGCACAGATCATTGGCCCGTGGACCTCATCTTTCTTAGCCTTGCCAGCCAACTGCTCGACGATAGTAAGTGAGAACAGCAGAGCAGTGCCGGGACCACGGCTCGTGATGATCTTTCCGTCAACTACAACTCTCTCGCTGTCATCCGCATAAGTCCAGCCAGCGTCCACAATTTCCTGCTTTACTGAGGGATGCGATGTGACTTTACACTTCTTAGCAGCCTCACCATCAGCGCGTGGTGACTTGACACTTTCGACTAGCGCCGTTGTTCCAGCACAAATCGCCGCGACCCATTTCCCCTCGTTCCGGAACTCTCGAATCAGGCGTAGGACCTCTTCGCTTTGACAGAAAGTCTTGGCTCCGGGCGCACCTCCTGGAAGAATCAGAATGTCCGCTGCATCGACCAGACGATCAGGAATCTCATGCGGGGAGGGAATGTCTGGGATGATCTTGATCCCGCGAGAACACCTGTGGAGTATGTTAGAGGCAGAAAAAAAGGACGGTCTCTACGTCGATTGTGTGAGGCATCGAGCAATCTGAGATCCCAGCATTCCTAGAATGCCAGTGACATATTCTAGGGCGCTTCTCCCAAGTTGAAAAAGTGACCAAGGGTCTCCGTTGCAATGCATAGAGCCTTGCAGCAGGATATCAACCCAACGAGAGCGTAAAAGTTGGCACATCACAGTGGCAGATGGCAATGCCGAGCCGATACTCTGCACTGTGATGGCTAAGGAATGGTGCCTGCTCTCGAGGCCGAGCCGAGGGATACCAATCGTCATGAGATTCCCAGCGCAGTCTCGCTCAGCTAGAGCCCAATTGTCATGCATGAGATTGAATACTTCGCAGCTACCCAGCCATTGCAAGATCTCGTTATCTGGCAATTGCAGACGAACGGGACAAAACAACCATGGATCGACAAAATGATAGCGGGAGATTAACCTACTGGGCGTAAAGAGGATTTTTTAGGCCGACTCCCACAGATGTGACTGCTGCAAATCCGGCTCTCACCAAGACGCTGTTTCCTCAAGTCAGCCGAGGCACTTTTCAGATCGATATTCCGTAGCTCACTCGAGAGGTGTGACTGTCTCAATCTCCTCGGAGCCGTCGGCGATGAGTACCAGAGCAGAGAGTTGCTTTTCTGCCGACATTTTAAGGTATGGAGTGTTTAGAGATTTTCTAAGTTGAATTTCAGGTGTTGTTGGAATAGAAGGTGTGTTCAAGGTGGTTGATGAATTGCTTTGCCTTAGCGATCGAGTTCCGACGTTGATCGCTGCTCTGTGCCAAGACCCCAGCGTACATCTGGTTGCTCCCGTCCAGATCAACATAAAACTCAATTGGTGTGATGTGGTGTCTTCTTGCTTCGAGGAGCTTTAACACGTTTCGTGGAGAGGTCTACTTGAAAGTGTATTGTAGGGCGGCTACCGTGCTTGAGCTGTCATTGCTCCGAGGGTTTATCGTCAGAACCCGTGTGGGATTGCCAATTTGTATCCTCTCCGTGCAGAATTCTGTCACTCCACGCTTCTCCAGCGATCTTGCTTGGAAAAATTGAAGCTGTAGAGAGGCAGAATACTTTCACAGTCAGTGCAACTTCCCGGAGCGATGAGTCTGTTGACGAGCTCTCAGTGGCAATGACTAGAATTAAAAAACATTGTACACTTCGACAGCTAGAAGCGTGACCAAGTTTAGCACGTGGGGAGGTATGCCTCGGCCCCAGACTGTTGTTTCCCCGTCCCAAACTCTAATTGATGTCTTGCGGGGAGATTGGTGTGCGGGGTATTCGACTAGAGATATTCGACTAGATATCGTTTTGGTCTCTCATCCCCACCGTTGCCTGTTCGTGTCGGGTTAGCCAAAGGAAGTGGTTGATAGTCCTAAGCCAACGAAAGTATGACTTTGGCGTGCGCAAAGATCAGTTGTTATGATTGAGCTTTGATTCGGACACGAGTTGTCATAGTTGGGCAAGCTGTGAATGCTGCTCCAAAGCCCATCCAGTGGCGTTAATCCTACCAAGTCTTCTATTGATTAAGCTCATACTATCGGACGATACGTCTTGCTTGGCTCAACCAAGCCTCGGCTCCGACAACAAAATGTTCGAATAACGGCGGCCTGGATAGTCGACCACATCGTTGATAATCTTCCAATCAGGAGCAGCGTCCCCGCATGTTCATCTATGTTCCTATCTCCTCCACGTTCGAGGTTTGATCGTGTGTTGCATCCTCACAGTAGTCGTGAACCTAAATTGACTCGGGCATATCCAATATAAGAAGGCTCTTGTTCCTCTACGTTGACCTCTCATCCCTAGCACTACATTCTCTGGGTCGTTTACCATCCTTCGACTTCAACCTACCGACATCATGGCTGGTCTCACCGAATCTGACAGACACTCCGATGGGTCTGAGTCTCTCCGAGGAGATAAAGAAGCCACTCAACACGTCGAGCGAGTCCAAACAAGAGACTCGGAGCTTGGTCATGCTGGATACCATGACAAAGGCGGTCTTCGCACCGACAATGACGACCAAGGTGTGTTTCGTCGGAAGGGGAAAGCATGATCCATACTGACCCCACCAGACCATTACACCGAGCCTCCGATGTCGTTCAATCGATGGATGAGTTTGGTGTCCATGGCTATGCTTTGGACTGGTTCCCAAATCCCCGTCTACCTTTTCGGAGGAGTGAGTTGCATGAATGCCCTCGTGCTTTACATCGTGCTGACAAGTAGATCCCCCCATACATCTATGCAGACATTGGAGGTGCAGATAGATGGATCTGGCTTGTACTCGCCAATCTTCTTTCGCTGGCCGCGGTCTGTCCATTCGTCGGCTCTCTCAGCGACATATTTGGTCGCAGATACGTCGCCATCATTGGTGCTGCCTTTGTCGTAGTAGGCATGATCATATGCTCGACTGCTCACTCCATGAATGTCTTCATCGGAGGCATGGTCTTCGCGGGCATTGGTGCAGGTATCAACGAACTTACGGCGTTGGCCGCGACTTCGGAGTTGGCTCCCACTGCTAAGCGAGGAAAGTACGTCGCGATACTCATCTTCAGCATTCTCCCTTTCTGTCCAAGTGTGCTTTGGGGGCAACTGATCGCTGCCCATTCCTCGTGGCGATGGGTAGGCGCACTCTGTGGAATATGGGCTTTCATCGGACTCGTTCTGACCGCATGCTTTTACTTTCCTCCACCCAGGGTCAACTCGGAGGGTTTGTCAAAGTCAGAGGTCTTCAAACAAGTCGATTTTGTTGGTGGTTTCCTCAGTGTCAGTGGTATGATTCTGTTCATGGCAGGCATGCGTAAGTACCAAGCACACATCCTTTATACCTGACCAAGCTGACATTTCGAAGAATGGGGTGGCTACCAGTACTCGTGGGGTAGCGCTCATGTTCTGGCACCCTTGATCCTGGGAGCTGTTCTTTTGGTTGCCTTCGGCTTTTGGGAGGCTTACGGTGCCAAATATCCAATGTTCCCCAAGAGGCTTCGGCAGGAGCCTCGAATTTTGTCGCTGACCCTTGTCATAACATTCATCTCTGGAGCAAACTTCTTCAGTCTGCTGATGTTTTGGCCAACCCAGGCATTGTAAGCTTTCTACACCAAGCTCCAACTGGCTTGTGATTTAATGCTGACTTGCGACAGCAACGTCTACGGTCACGATCCCGTCGGTGTAGGCATCCGCGGTCTTCCTGTTGGGTTCTCCATCCTAGCTGGTGCTTGTATCGTCCTCTGGCTCCTGTCCGTCTTCCGTGGCCAGAACAAGGCCTTGATGATTGGATCATCTGTCCTCATGACGGCAGGGTGCGGTGCCCTTTCCATCGCACGGGTGGATAATCTGAGCCAGCTCTGGGGAATTCTTGTAGTCGCAGGCCTCGGCATTGGTGGAATCGTTGTGCCTGCCTCAATTATCACGAGTAAGTCCATGGATAGTTCATGACCAAACTGCTTGCAAGAAGGGTGCTGACATTTCCAAGCAATCATCTGCCCCGACGACCTCATCGCGACAGTAGCAGCGCTCACCTTGGCCATTCGTGTGATCGGCGGGTCGATCGGATACTGCGTCTACTACAATGTCTTCATCAACAAGTTTGTGCCCTCAGCCACGCACTACATTGGCGGAACGATGGTATTCAAGTTGAATATTACCAGTCCAGCTGTCATCAAGGCTGCGATTGAGCTCACGGGCGCTAGTCTCTTGAGCGAACTTGAGACACTCCCAGGCATCAAGGGCGTACCCGGGGCGTACGAGATGGTCGTGATTGCTGGAAGGTTGGCATACGCAGAAGCATACAAGTATGTGTACTACGTGTCGATCGGATTCGGCGGAGTTTCAATCATCGCGGCCTGCTTCTTGGGCGACATTAACAAGTACATGGATGACCACGTAGCGGTTGTCATGCACTGATAGATATCTCTCTCATATCCTCTCTACCTAGCGCAATCAATATCGTTCGACAATGAGTCGCGAACTCACAATCATCAAAGTTGTTGAGAAGCTTCACCTGGTTGTTCAATAGGAAGAATTTGTGTGTGAAGGTGACGAGTGAGTGCCTTCAGTCTGAGGGTGTGCGAAAAGGAGGCAGCCACAGTGACGGAATTTGGAGAAATGCTCCTTCCTTTTTCGCTGGAAATTTAGAGAAGATCAAACAAACAGCTTCACTGCTTTAGTGAAAGGGTTTAGTCGCCAAAGAAATAACACGTTTGGCCAGTCACTCGTGTTAACTTATTCCTCTCTACTCTATAACTATCACCTCGGACTCGGTTGTCATAGTACCTACTCGGTACCTCGCCTAGCACAGAAGCGCCAATATCCATTCGCATTTCGTCATCACGCGCGCGTCAAGATGGACCCAGTCGTGTCAGCAACCATCCAAGCAGCTGTTCTGAGCGCCATCTCGAACATTCTTGCTCAGCTCATCTCTTGTCACCGCGAAGGCGTACGTCTAGAACCTATCACACTCGTAATTGATGCTAACATTGACCTGCAGCATGGCTACACCATCGACACGACCCCGCTGGTCATCTCCGTGGTCTACGCCCTCCTCTCGTGCCCCCCCAACTACCTCTGGCAGTCCTGGATGGAGTCCAAGTTCCCCGGCTACACCTCGCCCGATGATGCTGGTACCGTAGCAAGCATCACCCAACAGCCACAAGTCAAGGCCGCCCTCGACGCTGCTGGCCCAACTCTGCAACGCATCGAAGAGACAACCACCCCTGCTCTGCAGAAAGCTTCGGCAGCCGCCTCGGCAGCCACTACTGCTTTGGCAGACAATGACACTGTCAAGAGTGCTAGACGTCGCGCAAGCGAGGGCGTCGATACCGTCAGAGCAAAGACCCAAGAGCTCGAGGCTCGCGCCGGTATCAACCACTCGCCTATGGCCAAGAGTCCCGCTCGCTCCCAGACCTTCAGCACTTCCGACGGCCAGACGATCGAGAAGAAGGTCGACGGCGCCTTTGCTCAACCTCCACCTGCCTCGGCACCCAAAGTTCTGAGCGTCAAGAACACAGCTATCAAGTTCGCTCTGGACCAGACATTCGGTGCTGCCATCAACAATGCCTTGTACATTCTCGGTATCGCTTTCCTCCAGGGTCAATCAGCCGATGCCGCCTTCTCTGCATTGCGCACTGTACGTATCCTGTTTCACTTGCGCTTTGCTGAGTTATATTGACTTCCACACAGGACTTCCTCCCACTCTTGTTCGCTGGCCAGAAGCTTTGGCCTCTTGTCTCCATCATCAGCTTCACCCTCGTTCCTCTCGAGTACCGCACTATCTTTGGTGGTGCCATTGGAATTTTCTGGGGTGTTTATCTGAACCTGATGGCTATCGGCAAGAAGTAGTCTGCGCCATCTCTGAACCTGCTGCATGCCTTCACGACCTTTACTGATGCATATGATACCTATGACATGATGCCATAAAAATAACCCTAGGGTGAATACTATCTTTTCGCCCACATCTTCTGTCCTATGCTGCTGCCTGTGCTGTGATGTTGGTGACTAGTGAGAATTGGTGCCACGACTTCCTCGAGCGCTTGAAGCATGCAAATCAGCGAGAATTGCCGAGAACTCTAGCAACTGTGCGCGCGAGAAGGCAGGAGCGACCAAGACCACAGCTAGCTACATGCAGTTACTTTTTCTCATACCTTCCGCTTTCGATGCTTCCTACTTCTCAATACATAAGTACATGTAGAGGGACAAAAACGGTACCAGAACTCGGCTCTTTTCATTCCAGCTACGTGTCTGAACAAGTCATCGCAAGGCACGATAGTTGTGCGACTCGGGCTATGTCCATTGAGAGCGACAACCCCTGCACACTATCTGTGCAGGAAGACATCGTGCTTTCTGACAGTCGCTTTCGGCCTGGTTGGAAATCTTGCGTCGAATGCAAAGATGAGCAACCTCGCCACTCTCTCATGGATCAACCAGCTGCCACAATGCAGATTACTCTTGAAATTGCTCTAGTTGTCTTCTCAATGGACACATCTCTAGTTCGAAAGAATTGTGCAATCTTTTTAATATGAGGCGTACCAAAGTTTAGCATACGGGGAAAAGGGAAGATTGATAGTTGAATACACAGGAGGGATTTTATTAGCTAATGTTCGGGCAACACTAACCGCTGCTTCAAGTCAGGTTACCGAACTCTATCCATCGCTCTCTGTCTTTCACTCTCGGGACTCAGATGCGTCTTCTCTTGCCAGCACGCTCCTCTGTGGCCTCTTGCGGACCGGCACCCTTCCACTCGGGACGCAGTCCATTGACGCCAGTTGCGACCACGGCAGCATCTTCCGATTCAAAGGACGATGAGCGTTTCTTCTCATCGTTGACTGAACATGAACCTTTGGAGGTAGCAGGAGTGAATGAGAAATGGAAGAAGCCGACGTTGTCCTTCTTCTTTGCAGCCTGCTTGCCTCGGTCGTCCTTGTCCTCGCCATCGCTCTTCTCATCGCTGCCGACGCTCTTCGCGAGTTGTTTTTCGAGCTTCTTTGCATTGCGTTCGGTTTTTTCGGCCGAGAAGAAGCTCTTGCTCCACCAAGAAGTACATTCTTTCTTGTCACCATCCTTTTTCTCTGCGTCTTTCTTGGCGTCCTTCTTCTTGTCTTGCTCTTCTTCCTCCTCGTCGCTTGCTTCTGAGAAAGCCCACATTTGCTTGATCTCTCCTCTGACCAAAGCGGTCAGCCATAGACTGCCCAAGACACCAGGAACCAGGTAGAGCAGAGCAGGTTGTGCGTGCTTGAAGACTTGCATGATTCCAAGCGTGACGCACATTCCGAGAATGTAGCCAACGATCGAAGCATAAAAGTATGGTTTCGAGAAGGTAGGGATGGGGTTGCGAGAGAGCTTCTTCGAAGGTTCGTTGTCGGGGAGCAAGGAGCGGCCGATCCAGGAAGTGGTCCAGAACTTGTTACCCCAATGGCCAGTGACTGATCGGTAAGGCTCCTTGTTGACATCTTCTTCAACCTCCTTGTTGCTTGCCTTTTGTTCTTCATTGTTATGGATTGGTCCAGAGGGAGTAGGCTTTGAGCGCTTCGTCTGCCTCTTCAAGTAGTACATGTGGAGATCGAATCTCAAAGCGAGTCCGATCATCATACCTGGGATCACAATATCACCCAGACCGAGCATAGCCAGCTTTCTGTCCGCAGCAACCTGGCCCTCCTCCAAAGGCCTAGGGAAAAGTAACTTGATAGGAACATCAAGCTTAGTAGCCACAGTAACCATCAGAGGAGTGTAGAAAACAAAGTAGATGTCATAGAAGAACAAGGCGCAGAGGATAAGCGATCCGGTGCCAAATGTGGTAGGAGACATGAGCTGAAGTGCGCTGTACGAAAAGGCAAAGCCTTGGAGATTGGTGAGCCACCATGCGTCAAAGACAAAGTTGGAGCAGAGGATGGTTGCCAGTGCAAGAATAGTCGAGAGAATTGTGCGAAGGGTAAGCGTGACCTTGAAGGACACCAAGCTGGACAGATGGAAATTCAAACGGTACTTGTGTCTGAGCAGGCCACGTACTGCCCAAAGAGAAGCCAGAAGGCGTTGAGGAAGGATGATGCGACCCAAAATACCAGGCAAAGGCGACGGTCTCATACAGATAGCTGAGTGGATGGCTTTTCTGTCAGACTGGCTGACTTGCCACAAGACACCTCCTTCCGTATAGTAATGAGGGAAGCAGAAAGATTCTGCTACTCCCAAACCATCATTGATAAGTTTAGCAACACTGAAGATGGCCATGGCCGAAAAGTACCAGCGCAAAATCTTGTTCAGCAAGGAAGCACCCATGTACTTGATGAGTAGGTAGAGACCACCTAACGTGCATCCGGCGAGGACGGGAAAGATAACAGCATCACTGGGGCTCAAGCCTTCCATCTTCTGGATACTGTCCTCATCATCGTCTTCATCGTCCTGCTCGTCTGATCTGCGATGGTCCTTTGGCTTTTTGAGCGGCTTGGCTGCTGATGAAGGTCGTGATAGTGAAGAGTAAGCGCCCGTGAGGATGGGGAACAATGCCGAGAGAACAAGATGGGTGTAAAGGGGTAGTAACGGTTGTACTTGTGCGAACGCGTAGGCCAACATGCCCAAGAGCTCGCTAACAGGTCCAGGGCCGCCTTCGCCGCCGTTAGTCGTCATGATGGTATTCTTCCCAGCTGCTGCAGGGTTGTATAAGTCGCAGCAGGTTCTGTCGTTTATTTTTCACAGCGACAGCTCGCTCTTAGAAAAGGAAAAGAGTGAACAAACACAAATTCAGTTTGGCATGCTGGCTTGTCTCGCTCGTGTCACGTTGCGTGTTGTCGCAAAGCGGGCTGTTTGCACACCAAAACAATTCATGCCAAGACATCGAAGAACAATTCTGAAACTCAAGTGAAGGATAGATAGAAAGATAAACTCGGTGATATTCAAAACCTATCAACAGGCCAAAGCGAACGCTTCGTCTGAAAGAATGACAGCAGGGAATCTTAAGTAGCTAAAAACAAATCTATGCGGAAAAATCCAAATCATCAAAAACCATGGCCGAGGAAGACGCCATGCAAAACAGACAGTAATCAAGACAACCGTATCAAAACGCCCACGCTTCTGACCTTTTGTACAACCTCCCCACTTCCTCTCTTATTACATGGCGTAGCCAATGTCCTTTCGGTCTTCGTGCACGCCAGGCGTACCAGCAGGTGTGTGACTACTTTCCACCCTTGATAAATAGGCCGCGCTAGTGAAATCACGAGAGCTCTCAAACGATGGTCGTGTTCGTTCAAAGTCCATGCTGGCCCTCAGCCGATCGAAAGAGGGTCTTGGTCGGTCGTAGCTTGGTCGAGGCGCGGGTGATTCGAAACCTCCAGCAATGACAGGTGGTCGGTAGAAATCTATCGGACTGTGACCAAAGTCTTCAGATGGACGGGATGTCACTTGTCCAACTGCAGGGAACGTCCGCTCGATCGAAGATCGGTGCCCGGTGTAGTCAGTACCATCACTTCCGTTGTGCGACCTAGCGTTACGTGTTGTCGCGGTCGCTGCTATTGAAGGTGGGTATATTGGTCGCTCGTCTTCGGTAGGCATCCTATTGTGTGACAATTTGTGAGCAAGTCTTTGCGCACCTGAGGGCTTGCTGATTTCCGAACTTGAAGTAGAGTCCGAGCCCTTCTCTGGGGGAGGAGGGGTGACACCGTTCGGGCCATCCGGGTTGACATTCTTAAGGTAGTCGAATTTGCCTTGTCTGATTTGCTCGCGGATAACGTCGATGTCGCGAGGCATGAAGATCTTCTGGAATGACTTTGCGGCGAAACGGGGAAGCAGAGCAACGATGATGACCATCATCGTCAGTGCCCAGAAGCTCAAGGATCCATAAGCTTCGGCGCCTGCCTTGTAGAAAGTGAAGCCGACGGTGAAGGAGGAGTAAATACCGGTCCAAGTCCAGATGAGAAGAATGGAGATTGTGGTAATGAGAGTGAAGAACCAGTCCCAGCGGTAGGTGTTCATCAGAATATATACGTTGGCCACCACGACAGTGGCATTCGCAATGTAGACACCAATGCGCTGGTAGTCGTTGACGTTTTGTCCTGATTCAGTGTTGAAGTTGGCTGGTCGGAAGAGAAGATACGGAAGGAAAAAGCAAACGAGTGACTGGTAGAGACCATCAATCATGTATGTCCTAGATGCATGATTAGCTTGACGATCCACCGAAATATTGCACAAACATACCAGAACTTGATTTGTGTCCATTCTTTCCTCTCGATGCCACGTCTGTAGAGCTGAGGCACTGCCAGGGACACTTTGTCATCAACATCCTGGTCCAGGATACCCATGAGAATGACCGGCAAGGAAGTGAAAGCCAGGTTGTACAGTAGAATGTACGAGTAGTCGAAGATGTATGAGCAATCGAAATTGGCAAAAATCTGATACCAGAAGAGAGCGAAGGTCCAAATGATGTTCTGAAATGAACGTTAGCAACATATTCGTCTGAAATACCCACACGAGCGACTTGCCTTGTAGAAGAAATTCGCAATCGTCTCCGCAAGTCGGCGGTATGACCAACGTCCATGGACCAGAACAAGCCTCGTAAGGAATCTGAATTGACCAATGGCGTAATCGGATGACATAACTGCTTGTCGACCTTCCTCACCAGCGATACCGACACCAACATGAGCCTTTTGAATCATGGCGACATCGTTAGCACCATCACCAATAGACAGGGTCATTACATCTAGCCCGTTCTTGACCATGCCAACGACAGCAGCCTTTTGACTCGGACTGACACGACAACAGAGGACGGATTTGCACTCCTTGCACAGAAGCAGGAACTTCTGTCTCAGTTTATCGTCCAGCATGAGCTTGAGTGTCTCACCATCGACGACAACAGCATGAGTAGGCGCGGGCGGTTCATGGTTCTTCTTTGCGGCCTTGAGCTCCTCATCGGATCCGGTCTTGCCGAAGATGGCCAAATTCTTATCAAGTTCGGCCTCGGCAGTAGCCAAGTTTTCATCCTGAATGTTCAATACGATGAGATCCATGTCGTTGCCCAACAGGTTGCAAGAGAATCCAATGTTGATAGCAGTCTCGACCTTGTCTCCTGTCAGAACCCAGAGCTTGATACCAGCCTGGGCAAGAAGCTGGATCGCGTCTGGTACACCATCCTGGAGTCTGTCTTCAATTGCAGTTCCTCCGAGCAGCGTGAGGTCGCGTTCAATAGCGTCCGAGACTTCTTCAAGCTTCTCCTCACGATTCTGAATAGCTGCTGCTGCGATGTCGTGCTGCTTGTTCCAGATCTGGTATTCCTCTTCATCTAGCTCTCTCTGTGCGATGCACAACGTACGCAAGCCCTCACGAGCGAACATTTCAAGATGGTCGGCAGTAGTCTTTCTCAACTCTTGCTGTTCTCCCTTCTTCAACCTCGAATAGATAATGCTGTCGGCACCCTTGCAGAACAAGACGATCTTTCCATTTGGCATGCGCACAATCGCACTCATACGTTTTCTTGAAGAGTTGAATTCGAGGATGTTGAGCACGGTATACTCGCGCTCTTCTCCAAGAACGTTGACAATAATGCCGTCGTTCGAGCGACCCAGAACAGTAAACCCACAATCTCTGGCTGTTGCGACAAGAGCAGCTTCATCAGGCGATTGTGCTTTAAATTCGAGTTTTGGCGGATCTCCAGGAGTACGTTCGGTGATGACGGTATGACAGAGGGCAAGGACGAGCATGAAATACTCGTTGGCTGCTTTTTGCTGAGGTCCGGAAGCACCGGTCAGGTCAGAGATGTAGTCAGGCGCCACAAATGTCACGTTCTCATCCAGGAGGTAGGGATTGTTGTGAATTTTGCGGAGGTCCTCAAGCATCTTGACCTTTCCACGGGCTATCTGTTCACGGGCCTTGGCTCCTTCGACATCAGTATCGATTCCTTGTCGTTTTTGCATGCCGGCCAAGGCCTCGGTATAGGCTTCTCCATAAGGTACACCGTTAATTGTAACCTTCTTGAATTCCATGACGTTTTGTGTCAGCGTTCCGGTCTTGTCAGAGAAGATGTACTCAATCTGGCCAAGATCATCGGAGATGTTCCAAGATTTTGGAGTGCAGGGATAGTCGACCGGAGCGTAGTACATGAAGGTGTCGCTGTAGATGAAGAAGGCCTGGGCAGTGCGAACGATCTCGAGTGAGATGTAGAGAGAGATAGGGACCAAATTCTGGAAGAGAATGATGGCAGCCCAGAATGTGATAAAACCATTGAGACCTGGTGTACCACCGTAGGAGCCGAATTCGAAGAAGTCGAGTGATTCATTGCCTTTACCCCAGGTAGTGCCTTGCACCAGAGCGGAAATGAGACACATGAAGAACAAGATGATGAAGTTGTAGATGACGTTCCAGTTCAGGTCCTTGGAAATTTGTGCGCGCTTGGTGGGAGTGATACCAGAGTTGAGCATGATCTTCGTCTCTTCTCCAGTGAAAACAACAATACCCAAAACCCATTCGGTGTTGCGGATTGAACAACCTCTGAGCAGCATATTGTTGATAGAAACGGGCTCGGCCATCTCGGCCGCTTGAACCTCGGAATTCTTACTGCCTTGCTGCTTCCATCGAATAGCTCCACTGTAAGAGTAAAGATTGGCGTGAGGCGGCTCGCTTTCCAGAATGAACTCGGCTCGTTCGCAGTCGCGCGCTCTTTTAACTTTCTGACTACAATGCAGAGCCTGGCGCACCTTGAGGTTGGTCTCTCCGTCCAGGTTCTTAGTTTCCACATAACAAGCGCCATCAGGATCAGAAGTCGACAAGACCACGATATCGGCAGGAATAGACTCCTCGTTGTAAAGTCTGACAAAATCTCCTACCTGAACGTTCTTCCAGCAATCTTTCTTGAAACGTGCTTTACCAGCAGGCTTGTTCGGATTGATGACATTGCCGTAAAATCGTTTGGGGATAGGAGCGTTGGATTCGGTGGGGTCTTTTGCGACTTCGACGACTTGACGCGCATCTCCTGGTTTGCTGGCATCGTTCTCAAGCGATGTTCTAACATGGTCACCAAGGTCCATCTCTTTATTGCCTTCCATGGCTGGAGCTGGCATTGGCGAATGGACCGGTGTCATCTCCATAGCTCCAGGCTCTTCGGTAGCTATCGACATCGCAGACATGCGCTGAGAATACATGGAGGGTCTCCTGGTGTCTGTGGAAGGCCTGCCCTCATCCAAAGCTCTATCCGTCTGGGACTTCCTCTTTTCGTCCTTGGGTTCTTTGCGGTTTTTCCAGAGGCGCCAAACAGAGGTGATGGCCCGAGTGTTTGCCTTCTTGAATTTTCGCCACAATGAGATTTGATCCTCGGCAGTGTTGACGTTTTCCCAGTCAACGAGGCGGTGGGCAGGCGCATTGTTGAGCTCGTTGTCAAGAACAGTTCTTCTCCAGTCCTCGATTCCGTCCTTGACAGCGGTGATGAAGACAATGACGATCAGCGGTACAGCACTCAGTCCGGGATTCGTGGCGCCGAAGATTGGGAAGATCTAGCAAGAGCTGGTCAGTACACAACGAAGAGCGAAAGCGAGTTCGATGGGAGTGTTCGTACCGATAGAATGATGATGAACAAGAAATAAATGTTGGCGATGTTATGAAACTGAAACCACAAGTTCTTTGGAATGAAACTAATAGGGGTATACTTTGCAGTACGAATCTTGTTTCGCACGAACTGCGTATTGGGATGCCCTTCTTCGTCGCGCGCGTCCTCGGGCAATGGCATATTGAAGAAGACGCGACGGCCAGGACCAGATTGGTCGGCCGAAGCTTCTGAGCCCTCGGGCACGGATTCAAGGTCGGTTCCATTTGATTCTCGTTTGGCCGAGTCGTCGCTTGTGCGCTTCTTATGCGAAAGGCGTCTGAGGATAGATTGCCGTTTTGTACCCCCTTGAGAGCCAGCTACCCTTTGCGTAGCCCAGCGTAATCGTTTCGCAGGAGCTGTGTCGTGAGGTCCAGAGGAAGCCTCATTGTCTTCCTGGTACGGTTGAATGGCCATGGTAGAGGATGGATAGTCAAGGCAGAGTAGTCGAGTTGATTATTGACCAATGTTGACCATAGGAGACGGGCGCCGAGGCGTCCAGGAGGTGAGCCTCAAGAGCCAGGATCAGGCTCACTGCGCAGAGCCTAGAAGCATACAGTACGGAAGCAAACGAGCGAAAAGAAAGACGGCAGTCGAGAGTGTCTGTACAGGAGGTGTTGGAGGGTGATTCCAATGAGTGCGAAGAGATTAGTTAGGTAGGAAGGCGGCGGATGTGAATGAACAACGCGGCAGAAGTTAGAACCGTCCCGAAACGCGCGAAACGAGTCCAAAGAATGTTGTAATGACGACTTTCCTCCGAATATCTACACGTAGATCTTGTACAGCGTTGCACTCGATAAACACTTTTCGGTGAGGAAGTTTTTGGATAATCAGCTACAACTTGGGTCTGTGAGACGTCCGCACGAGTCGGTTCACGTTATTGTTGTAATTGTACTGCTTTGTAATTGTGGCATCGCTCCTTCCTCCTGCTCCCTTGAAAACGGGCACGGCGGCTTCAGAGATCCCGGATCCGAGAAGCCGCAGTGGCCCTGCGGCTTACGAGAGCAAGCACTAAACTCCGCTCCTTCCAAAACCTGTCTCTTCAGTGAAGACTGTCTATTCGCCCTGAATTCGTGTTTACGTCTTGTGAATCTACATGCGAGTGATACGAGACCTCGGATGCCGAAGCATTTCGTGCGACTGCTCAAATGCCAGCCCCTCATCTGCAACGTCTCTCCTGCAGACACGAAATAAATCTCATCAACCGTGGCAGTTACTTGGCACGTTTAACCCTACAGCTCTATCTCGTACTGAACACGAACCTCGCGCGTTGATCTCGGTGCTCATTGTGGCTGGCTTTGCCAATGAGGATCCACATTCTTCGCCTTGGAAGAAGACGCTCACACATAACTTGACAAGAACCATTCTTAGTTCCAGTACAGGGGTACCGGGTACGTTGCTGCTGATTAGGAAGACCCGAGGCATGGGTTGCTTACTCGAGTAGAAGAACAAGCAATCCCTTGAATGGCGGGCCTGGACGGGTCCGACCACACACATTGACCATCCTTCAGCTCCAGATCGACTCGTGAATTGCGTCGTAAGAATTGTCAAACAAATAATTTGATGTGTTGCTGGGACGAGGTTGATCGTCGTGTTCTTAGTGTCCTCGCAATTTGCTTGCTCCGCCTTCGTGTACGCAATTCGACCTGGAGAAGCTGATCATTATTCGCGGTTTGTGTCTGAAACTCCATCTACTGTATTCAGAACCTCTACAGCTCCCAACGTAAGTTTCGGTGACATTGTTTGCTCTGCCTAGAAGAATGGATCTCACATGTCCGTGGAGCCTGAAATACGACCCTGACCTACAATTTGGAGATTTCACATCATTTCTCATGGCCTTCGAAGCACATGGGCGAAAGACATGGTGTTTTTGTCGGTCAGAATCGCGCTTGGAGAGAGCTTCGGACAACTTCACTCTCAGTGGACGGTACTCCCGAATGGCGAACAGTATGCCCTTCGGCAGAGCCATGGCCTGGTTTCGATGGAGACTAGGAGCGTCGTCTTCAGCTTCACGCCTGCATGCTTCCGAACATTTCACAATTTCATAGAACTGCACGACACCTATTCTCTGGCTATCTCAAGTTTTTTGATTGCTAATCGAAATGTTTCGAGAGTTCCTTCTCCTAGTTTTCGTCTGCGTCGTTATTCTTACTACCAAGATTAGTAGTAGTAGCTTCTACCCACATATTTGTATGTAAGTAGCAAAGTATTGGTCTCCTCGAGAACCGTCTGCTTCTGGATCTGCGCCATGCAAGACTTTCCGATCTCGTCTTCCTCCTAGAGACTCCGAGACGAGATTAGGTTGCTGGACTCCTCGCCGTCATTCGCGATCGTTGTGCTTTTATACCTTCGAAAATCGACCTCGCTCTCGCGCACTGAGTCGATGATGGACAGCGTTGGGGCTGTCTTTTGTCTCTTCGGGTCGTGGTCCAAACCTCCAAGGCCTTCTTTCAGATCCCCATCACCCGATTTTTCGAGTGCGTCCACACTATCTTGATCCACATTGTCGTCGTTGTCTTCCTGATCGACGGTTCCTCCGATCGGAGCATGCTTACGCTTTCTGATCTTACCCCAGATGTAGCAATCGCATGTGAGACCACATCTTTGTTTGATCTCATAACCTTCTGAGCTCGAAGTGAGCGTGGGTGTGCAGAGAGCTTCGTAGTCAGCATCGTTTCTCAGCATCAGCGCCTGCGATCGTGGATTCTGTGCAAAAGTCCGGACCAAGACCAAGGGGTTCAGCGGCTGACCGCCGACAACAGATTGTACATCTGCTGCCAGATGGTACAATGAATGGAGTTCTGGCAGGTTCGAGGGCAGAACCTCGAAACCAGCATGAAGGCCTTCGTCGAAGTCACTACCTACGCGTTTGTCAGCAACAATCTTCTAATCATGTTCCGTGACAACTCACGGGTGTATCCAAGTTGACGGATGCGATCCTGGAACAACTCGTCTCCAGCTTCTCTCTTACGGAATGTGAGGTAGTTGAGGAGAGCCCACAATTGCGGTCGGTCACCTTCTTCCTTCTCTTCTGCCGAAGAAAGCGTGTGCAGCCACGCCAACTTCTCAGCGGCCTCCATCTCATTCTCGGTGATCTTCGACGCGCGGGTACGCTCGAAGTTGCTGCTTCGGAGTCCGCGTAGAGTAGTATAGAGGCCGGATGGCCTCTCACGACATTGTACCTTGAGATCTGTGAGGAGCTCAAATATTCCTGCGGATACGAGATCCGCCCATGAAGCATGCTGAAGCACATCGTCTTCTGGATATCCAAACAAACCTTGAGTGATATACTCATGTGTAAACTTCCTGTAGTGCAGGCCAGGGACGCTCATTCGACAGACCCAGTTGTGGTTGAAGATGTCAATCTTGTCGCATAGTCTAGGGCCATAATGAAATCTCACCAAGCCGGGCTCTTTTGCGTTCTCTGGCTGCTGTTTGTACCATCGTTCCAATCGGAAGGCCCTCGTCCGATTGATGATTGCAAGGTAGCCCTCTCCTTGACCTTTGAGATGTCTGAGTAGAAGGTGAACGATGCCAAAAAGACAGGATGAGGTATGCGACAGGAGCTCGTCTTGGATACGGTCCTTCCAGAGTAGGTGATCACCTAACATGGGCCTCAACTCCTCTTGTGGGATATCATAAATGGATCTTCGCATCTGTAAGAAATCCATGTTGCCAGCTCTGTGCTTCAGGTCCGGGATGAACGCCGCGCTTGGCGCGTACAGTCTGGGGGTCGTAAGACCGTTGGTGTGCTTCATACCGTCCAATGTATAGGCCCTGAAGAGGAAGATTGGTGTGCAATCGCTAGAGGCTTTCGAGCAGAATTAGCAGAGGCTTGCAAAAAAATCCTAGATGCAGCGTACCTTCAAGCTCAGCAATGTCGTTTGCACTCATAGTTCCTTGGCCTTCGGTGCTCAGGGAATATCTTTTGAACGATCCGCGGAGTTTTCTTTCGATATAGATCCGTTCCCACAAAGTGAGCTGAATGAGTGGACTTGATTGAAGCTTCTGTCTGATCTGCCGGGCCAACAAGTTGTCTCTTTTGGACAGCTCATCTATGATACTCGACTGTGTCGACGCTTTTTTGTTGCTTGCTCTGAAAGCAATATCGGTTGATCGAAGGCTGAGGTGTTGAAGCCAAACTTCGGTACGACCAAGCTGAGGAGCCATCGAGGCCCAGCTTAAATGAGGGCCGGTCACTGTGGAAGAGATCTTCCAATAAGAGGAACAGAGATATGTGTAGGTTGAAGACAGAAGTGGGATGGAGAGAAGAGGAGTGAACAAGCTGAAGTAAGAGAAGAGGGGCGAAGAGTTGATGTAACGATGTGATGGTGAGAAGAGAGACGAGAGGGACGAGGAGCTGCCTGTCAGGACGACGCTGCAGTGACTGAATATACAGTGAGACTTGACTTAGATGCTTGTTCGTGTAATTTGAAGAAGGGAGGGCGAAAGGATGGTTATAGGGCAGTCAGATAGTCGATGTCTTCCAGTCCAGAAGCTAACAAGTCAAGTCCTGTGAGGAGACTAGCTTGAAGTACTGAAGCAAAGAAGAACAGCTCCCACTGTAACTGCTAGTTTGAGGTGACGACTAAGACGGCAAATCGCGTCATTCAGAAGTTTCGCGAGAGGCTTGAAATATAGAAGGCTAACAAATTGAGCCTCCAAGTGAGCCGTAGAGAGGCACTGTGATTTTAGAGATCAGTCGTAGTCCTCTTAGAGTGTGTAACTCAGCCTCTCCCAATGGACGATTTCAAATCCTCAGAAGCGCTGTGTCTTCAGACAGGGTTGCTTCACGAGGATAGGATTGCTTCAGTCAGACAGCATCGGTCGTTGCTGCCATACAGGCACATAGTACCCGGGTAGTGAAAGCAGGTAGAATGTCTGGGATATTTTTGGTAGGAAAAGAATAAGAAGAAAAAACAATCATATTACTACACGTATAAAAGCCCATGGCTAGTGCAGAGGCAGAAAACAATCTTAAAGTCAAGAAACAGATCAGCAGATGCTCCTTGATGCGCCGGTTCGTTAAGTGCAGTCGGAGCATATCGTGGTATCGGAGGGGTTCGAACAGACAAGGGGAATCGTGGCAAAGTGGTATAATACGCGTGCCTCGTTGTCAGAGGCTTCGCAAGCTTCCAGGGTCATTTCGTGAAAAACACATCGAGGACGGATCGCTCTAGTGATGTTTTGTTGCGACGACTGCGTGTTGTTAGCTGGTTGATTGACACGAGACGGAGCGTTTGGGCATGACATACCACTGGGGACAATGATGATGACCAGCAGGATGATGATGCCGATGATCAGGCACATTCTCATCTTCATGTCCTTCCACCACATCTGCTTTCTGACTCTGTTGGCACCGCGTCTGAAGCCCTGCGCCGAGACGGCCAGGTTGTCGGTCTTGTCTTGCAGACTATCGAGGCGCTCGCCGCGCTCTGAGACCTTGTTGATGTTGTTGCGCATGACATTGACGGTCGAGTCGATTTCCTGTACAAACAATTCGTCAGCATTTGTGCGCACGAATCGCAAGAACGACGGGAGCGACATACGGCTTGGAGGGCAGCGGTACGCTGGTTGCCATCTCTGCTGGCGCCGCCAGTCTGGCCGGAGGGAATGTAGGGGTCGTAAGGCTGCTCGGACATTGTGGCGAGGCGGTTGACGGTGTGACGGCGGGGTTGGGGTTTGCGGTCTTGTGGACGATGGAGCGAGAGCGGAAGCGCAGGGAAGCGATAAAGGGATTATTTGGAGCGGAGT
>JGI24891J29808_1000349_pt1 | contig 34789 bp, 54 predicted proteins | sample FreactcultuFSWF8_FD_29808 | JGI IMG/M metagenome (IMG submission 29808) | reverse complement strand
GATACATCACGAACGAATCGCGAACAAGCGGAGTGATTTTTTGCATAAGGCATCGGATTTGATAACCAAGAATTTCGATGTGGTATGTATGGAAGATTTGGGGGTAAAAAACATGTCGAAACGGGCAAAAAAGAAACTAAACGAGCAAGGCGTGGCGCAGCCGAACGGGCAGTCTGCGAAGTCTGGTCTCAACAAGTCGATATTGGATGCTGGCTGGGCTGATTTCGCGCGAATGTTGGAGTATAAGAGTGATTGGCGCGGCAAGAATTTCGTAAAAATTGGGCGATTTGAGCCGAGCAGCAAGGCGTGCAATGAGTGTGGCGCAATCAATCAAAATCTGACGTTAAAGGTTCGCGAGTGGACGTGTGAGACGTGCGGTCAACAGCACGACAGGGACGAAAACGCGGCGAAGAACATTGCGAAAATCGGCATAAAAATATTGAAAGAAAAAGCAGGGCGGGGTACGCCCAGTGGGCCTGTGGAGTTGCGGACAAAAGTTCGGTCGAAGAAGCAGGAATATAAAAAGTCTAACCTGATTTAGGGTAAATAAGTATATAGTTACCAAAAAACGAATAAATTAAATTTTTATGAAAAGAAATTACAACAATCCTTACGGAGCATTTGTCTCAATGACAGGAGAGAACTATCCTAATTCTTCTTTTGCAAATGTAGCGGGAGCAACAACAACTCCACCTCCTACTTGCTGTTGCTGTGGTGGGTTCTTTTGCTCTGACTTTGCAGGGAATCTGGGAACATCGCTAGGCACAATAGGTGCGGCATACTTTGGAAGCCAAGCCAAAAAACCTGCAACCGCAAATGCTGGTGGTAACCAAAATGTAAATGGCGTACCTCCAGAAGCCCCCACTAAATCTAATACAATCTACTGGGTTGTTGGGACTTTGCTAGTCGTTGGTATAGCAGGTACAGTTGCATTCGCAATGCATAAGAAGAGTGCATAATCAGCAATGCTTATTTTTATAATACAGAAAACATTTTTATGAAAAAAAATAATAGTGCGTATTCTAATCAAACGGGTACAGACAATGCAAGCATGACTGGAGCCTATTGGACTGGGATTACCGACTACACGTACAGCCCTGCTGGTGTAAATCAGAATTTTACGAAGTATTTGCCCCCAAGCAGGCTAAATCCACCTCAGCCGCAAGCAACCACAATAAGTGGGTCTAATTTTAATGCTGCTGGGGACCCGTTTAATGATTCCGATATTCGAGAATATGGTGGCGATTATGGAAATTTCTGGAAAATGGTTTTCCCTATTGGCTCAAACGATTGTGATTTGCAAGCTGCAATAGATAATATCACTGCCAAAATAGCTCAGTTAGAGGCTGTAATGAATTTTCCAAGTGGCGGTGCGTGGAATTTTGCATACAACTGGGTTGGAGCACCACAAGATGCTAATAAGTTTGGCACAAGAACAAAAGCATACAATGGGGTTACTCCAATGTCTGTTTACAACTACGTAACGGGTAGTTATGGTACACTGAAGACAATATTACCTCAATATCAAGCAACATACAATAGTCATCTATCAAGTGGAGGCGGCTGTTCTCATGGACTGAAGACAGAACACTATAATGCTTATGTATCCGCCATGCAAAACGATGCTAATAATATAAAAACGCAACAGGAAGCACTCAATTTGGAGGCCCAAGCAAATGCACAGAAAATAGAAGAAGGATTAGCGGCAGAAAATGCATTTGGCACAAATAGTGCTGAGGCCTCGGCAATGCAAGGTGCTGCTGCTGGAAGTGCTGCTGGTGGTTCTATATTAGGACTTGCACCAGTAACCCTTATAATGTACGCCGTGATGGGGGTAATTGTAATTGGAGGGATTGCTTACTTTGCACATAAAAAAAATAATCCAGCACAATAATTGTGCTGGATTATTTTCAATGCTAAGAATCGTAAATTACTTTTTTTATTATTTTTCTTACAATGGCCCGTTTAGCATGATATGTCCATGTCCCTAATGTATCTATAGTTTTTGATTTAAAAACAATTTTACCAGTTTTGTGAGATGTAACAATTATGAATCCTTTGTACCTATCGACCCGTTCTTCGATAATAACAAATTCAATGAATAAATCTGCTCTATCGGAATCATCAACAATATTCCAATACATGGATTTCTTTAGTTGGTCTTCTGCATCAGACTGAGCTAGGTCGTCTTTTGATGTGATAAATACGGTGGACCCTTTGGGGACAACACTATTTAGAGTTTGTCCCGAAGCAAGTACTGACTTCAATAATAAAGAGAGCGTAACAAGCAATAATTTCGTTTTTGTTTTCATTTTGTTTTTTTTTACAAATATACTATCAATACTCGTGCCATTAGCAGATAAAATTTCTGTAAATTTGTAATAGAATGAATTATACAAATCACATAGTAATAGACGAAGAAGAAATAAATGATATTATTAACAATTCATTTTTCGGAGACCATGAACTTTTTAGTATTTATCACGTAATTAATGACGACATTGAATCTGCGATTAAAGATACTTTTTTTAAAGTAAAAGAAATTATTGATAAACATGGCGGCATTTTTTTAAAAATATGTAAAATTGACGAAGTAGTAGGGTATGCAAATGTGATTCCAAGCGCACATGTATTACATTCATTTGGAATAAAAAAATCGGAAAGGAATGCAGATGCAAAAAACTACTTGATGGGTGTTATTGATAGTGTATTGGGTAATGAGATTTATTGCAATCTTTATTGTAAAAATACAAGAGCTGTTGAGTTTTTAAAAAGTTACGGATATGTTGACCAGCAGGTAGTAACGTTATTGAAAAAATAAAAAATATATTTATGCCATTAGGTGGAGGGTTAACAGTTGCGATAAGTTTAGGGATAGGTGTAGCAGGTCTTATCCAAAAAGGTAAGGCTGCAAAAGTGCAGCAGCAGATAGCACAACAGCAAATTCAAGCGCAAGAAAAAAGCGCATCAGAAAACGATGCTACACAAGCAGGAATTGCCTCTGGCCATGATTCGGCTAATATACTAAGCGCAGCCAATACATCTAACGATGCATTTTTGAGTAGTATCATAGACTCGACAATAAATTCTCAAACAGCGCAAAATGTGGCTGCGATACAATCGGCTGGTGCTGCTCAGGCAGCTTCCATAAATAAGCAGGGAAATATACTACTGCTTGTTGCAGGTGGTGTTGGGCTAGTGTCATTAACCATATTTATCATTAACCACAAGGCGAAAATATTGCCTCAATCAACAGGAACATAGATGAACGGATATATGGAAACAAAGTACGGGACAGCTAAGTTAACAACAACTGGTTACAGATTCAATAGCCCAGATGTTGACAGTCCTCTTTGCATAATACCGAGTAATAGAATATCCATGAAGAACGTTCGATTTAATATATTAGGGGTGGATGATTTAGACAATATTATCCTGATGCAGCCAGAAGGTGAGTATGTTTTTGAAGGTTCTTATGTAATCGAAATACCGCTAAAAAAATAGGGAGATGCTGAAAAAGGTTTTAATCGGATTGGGAATTGCGTCATTGGCGGGGGCATTATCCTATTATTTTTACAAGGAGTATCAGCTAGTTAAACAGTGGGACTTTTCAATAAACTCCGTTAGCCTTGAAAATATAGGGACTACAACCAGCACCTTTCTAGTTACTTTTAAAATAATTAACAAGTCTTCAGTAGAAGCTACCATATCTGAACTTAACGGGTCTGTTTATATAAACGGAACGTACATGGGCACAGTGTACCAATCTGGTCAAATGGCTATCCCATCACAAGGATATAACCTACTCACTCTAAATGTACAATTGGATACGTCAAATGTTCTTAATACCGCTGTGGATGTGGGTGCTCAAGGAGTAGATGCGCCGATAGCAATACACATAGTAGGGACACTAAGAATTGCAAGTGGTTTCTTGTGGGCTACAGTGCCGATTGATGATACAGAGAATTATACTGTTGGGAGCCTTTTTCAGTGAGAAAAAATCAAGGCATCCGATTTTTATATTCGTGTTATTTTACCTACCTTTATAGCTCGGAATAAACATTTTTTTAAAACCTACTTTAGTAACACACAAACACACACGGTTTATGATTGACAAGTATGTAAAGGATTTCAAGGGTTTCGTATTAAAGCATTTGGCCCGTGCAGCTAAAAAATATGAGATGCCAATTGATAGATTGTTTTTGCAATTTTATCTTGGTGAGCTGAAAGACAGTACGGATGGCGAACGATTTGTTGGGTTCAGCACAGGCAGAGGATTGGTAGTGCCGCAATATGCCATAACCAATGTTTTTGAAGGAGAGCGCTGTTACATGGAGGCCAACAGGAATGAAGCCACAGAAGAGTATGAGTATGAGTGGAGTTATGGAGCGCACAATGCGGCAACATATGACACCGAAGATAAAGCGAATCAGGTTATAAAGGCACTAGGGTTGACTGGTTCAGAGGTAGTTCACGTTGGCGATACTATTGATTTGGAGGGCTGGAAACGTGACCCTATTGGGCATACTAAAAGGGAAGTGATTGAGTATAAGGAACTCTCTTACGACACTATAGAAGAGATTTTGAATTTGGGATGGAAAAATATGTTTGGTAATCCAGCAGAAAGCATTCCTCCTGTAATTACAAAAGCATTATTTACAATGGCCGAGCAGTATGGGGTAGAGCCAAAGTTCATAAAGGTATACATTGTTGCGAACGAGAAAGGGACTGATTGCTCGCTGCATGTGTTCAATGGGAAGCAATACATTGCAGAAACTTCCTTACACGATTTGATTACTTTGGCAATAATGCCACAAGGATAAACCAGTTACATATGCACCACTTGCTATTGTCAATTATTGATTCTACAAAATACGGATACTACTTCGGGACAACTGATAAGAACTTATTTTTGTCTGCTTTGTTTTTTGGGTACGTTGGTGTTTTTGTAATGATTCTTATCGATGTTTCCACTAGGGTCCCAGACACTACGTATAGCCCAAAGAAATTCGATTTTAATTTCTTCATTAAGGACAATCTAGCAAAGATAATTCTGGATTTATTCCTTGTTGCAATATGCATCAGATTCCTACCTCAGTTATTTAATCAACCAATAAGTCAGTTTTACGCGTTCCTTATCGGGGTTGGCAGCGACAAGCTTTGTGCGTTAGTGAAAAAGGATAGGGATAAATTGACCGAATGTGTTTCAGGTAGCAAGTAAGTAGATTTTATTTTAATAATTTTATATGCAGTCAACTACACAAGTTTTAAACACGGGAGATACTTTTCTGATTACGAGCGCAATGAATGTGCTTCAGTTTTCAATTATAGGCACGACCAGTGGCTCTGCGTTTACATACACGGGCAATACTCCGATGAATGGCAGTAATAGTTTGCCATTAACTCCAACGGCGATATCGCTTGCTGGGCAGATAGCATACAACTCTAAGTTGGCTACAAATGCATCGTCCCCTTGGACTAATGTTGTGATATCTGTACAGGCGGGTCCAGTTGGATTAGAATTATTTCAGGCTTAAAAATCACATGAATGTCTATTAACCAAGGGTCTGGGTTTGCATATGCAGGTGGGAGTGGTGGCGGCGGTGGCGGTACGTCACTTACTGCCACGCAAGTTGCTTTTGGTAGCCCTGCTAATACAGTCACATCTTCAAGCGCGTTCTTTTATGACACCACGAATAGTCTATACAATTTAGGATTTTCTGGGGTCGGCATGTCAATCGATGAGGGTAATAGCAGGTATGCATTCGGGGATATTTCTGCGATAAAGCAGGGTATCCAACTTTATATAAATAACAATACTGGGATTGCTTTGGCTGCTTTGGGGGATGTTGATGCTGTAGGCAATGGGACAGCGTTGCAAATAACTGATGCAATTGGTGTTGCAGAAATGGGGGATGTCAACAATGTTTCAAATGGTGTTGCGGTAGTTGTAGACAACTTAAATAATAAAGTAACCATAGGGGACGTAAATGCCACAACCAACGGAACTCAACTATATATCGATATTGCCAATTCGGTCGCTACTCTTGGCGATGTGAGGAGTGTGGTGAATGGCACAACTGTAACAGTAGATGATAGTTTATCTACCGTTTCCATAGCTAATGCTATCTCTTCGCCGACATTTACAATTTATAAATCTGGAAGTGGGAGTGTGACAATTCCACGTGGAGTCAGAGGCTTGATTTACGACCCTGCGTCAACTAATGGCACTGCGGTGATTAAACTTACACAAGCCGAGGATGGGACAGAAATAATGGTGGTATTTGGTGGGCAGATAAATACGGGGTTGTTGGTAGTGCAAGCCCTTTCATTTGTTGGTAGTGGGGCAGCGGTATTAGGGAATATAGCGGCATCTGCGTATTCTGGAGATGTGTATTTAATTAAATACATAGATAAAGGAACCCCGTATTGGTACGTATCAACTACGGCAGCGGATGTGCCATACATTGGTGCAAATAGAAATGTTGTACTAGGGGCCAACAATATATCTAGCAACAACTCAATATCTGCATATACTACTACTGCCACTACTGGTGGAAGTATATCTTTGACAGCCGCATCAGCATATCAACAGTATTTTACTGGTAGCTTAACAGAAACAATTATATTACCACTCGTTACATCGCTGATTTTAGGTCAAGCATATAAAATCGTCAATAATTCAAGTGGTACATTAACTGTAAATTCGTCTGGAGGCAACTTGGTCAAGGCGATGGCGGCGAATACGTCTGCCGTTTATACGTGTATCCTTCTTACTGGAACAACAGCCGCATCTTGGTCTGTTCAATATTCCGCTACGAGTGGTATCATCTCTGTATCAAACGTTGATGGGACATTGACGGTTAGTCCTACTAGTGGTGCTGTTGTGGCATCGTTGAATTTGGCTAATGCGAATACATGGACTGGTCAGCCTACGTTTAGCACTCCGATAAACTGGGCTACTGGATTGGGTGCTATAAATAATATTTTGGGTGCTTTGGACCAGCCGTTGACGGCTGCGTCTGGCACGCCTGTTGCGGCAGCGTCGAGTGTTGCGGGTAACAATCATAATATTTCTGCGTCGAGTGCTGTTGCGGGTACTTCTGTTGCGAGTACTGCTAATGGTGGAGCTGTAAATATTACGTCTGGGAATGGTGCGGTGAATGGTAGTGGTGCGAATAATGGTGGTGCTGTAAATATTACGGCTGGGAATAGTGCTGCTGGGAATAGTGCGAATTTGGGTGGTGCTGTAAATATAACTGGTGGTGGGAGTTCGAGTGGCTTGGGTGCGTTAGGTGGTACGATAGTTGTGGGTGGTGCATTGACGAGTGGTGCTGCTGGTAGTGGTACAGGTGGTGCCATTACGGTTACTGGTGGTTCTGGTGGTGTTGGTGGCAGCGTGTCTATTATAGGTGGCAGTGTGTCTGCGTCTTCGAATAATTCTAATGGTGGTACGGTAACGATACAGGGAGGTAATATAGGTGGTGGTAGCGGTACAGGAGTTGGGGGAGGGGTGATTATATCTGGAGTTGTTGGTCATGCAAATACAGGCGGCACAGGCGGCACAGGAGGTGCTGTTACTATCACTACTGGTGCTGGGGGTGCTAGCACTGTTACGGCTTCAGTAGTTGCGGCGAACGGTGGAAATTACACGGTGACTACGGGTGCTGGAGGAGCGAGTTCTGGCGCGAGCGGTACGGGTGGTATTGGTGGGAATATAGTGTTTCAGACGGGTGCTGGAGGTGCTGGGAATCCGACTGCTGGTGCTTCTGGTACTATTAGTTTTAACATTGGAGGTGCGGTTACGCAAATGCAAATATCGAGTAACGGAACAACATTCCCGCTCGGTAAAAAAATAAACATCGCCACAGGTAGTAACGCAATAATAGGAACGGCCACACTGTCTACTGGAACAGTAACCGTAACAAATTCAAGTGCGACTACATCTAGTTTTATAATCTTAAACTATGCCCCTAGTGGTGTTAGTACAACTACGCTCGGAACACTTACATACACGACTACAACAGGGTCCTTTACCATTAATTCCCTGCTAGCTAATACCCTTTCTAATACTGCTGATAATAGTACAGTACAATACTTCATCATAAATTAAAATCCAATGGATTACAGCATAGTTCCAATTCTAGCAAAAGTAAATGACACAGCGCTTTGTGATACACTTGCCATTTCAGTTAACCAAGATAATGGAATAAGCTGTATATTTGCATACAGGTTAATATGTACAGGTGCGAAAAATGTAGTAAGCCAAGCTAATGGCGTGGCTGGTAACTTTAGGATAACTGGAGACGACTATACGGCGTTTTCCAGCACTCAAAGTACATCAGATAGAATGCTGCATGCGGCTAATTACGTTTGTAGTAAGATGAATTTATCTTTGTCTGTGCCTGTTTGATTATAAGCGACTTATCGTAACACACACAGAATGCAGAAAACTATTTTCAAAGGTGAGAATCTTTATGCCAAAGTAAGGTATAACATTCAACATGCTGACTCGGACCTTAGATGGAGGTTGTTTATCAAGGACGGAGAAAAGGATGAGGTTATGCTATTGTGCAAGCATCTGAATATATATGTCAGTGGGCAAACGTATACTGAGTCAATAAATGGAGCTGGTCATTACTCTATTTTATACAAAGCAAATAGAATAATAGTCGATGAAAACTCGGTTGGATGGATTCAGTAATGTTAATTTTATTACATAAAAAACGAAGATGAAAAAAAGCAACAACGGACGTAAATTCGGGCTAATTGCCATCATAAGTGGTGCGGCATTAATATCTGGATATTATATTTTTAAAGCGATAGTTCCTGCCAAAAAATCAAATAAGTCAGGTGGCTCTAAACCATCCACGGCAACTGGTGCAAGTAGTGGTGGGACGTTTGCTCCTGCCCCATCTTCAAATGCGTTTAGTCCCGCTCCATCTAGTGGTGGCTCAACAAATAATAGTAGCAGCAGCGCATCAAGTTCTGGGTTCCCGTTGAAAAATGGAAGCAGGGGGCTATTGGTGCAGAAGTTACAATGGGCACTTCAGGGGCTAGGTAAAACAATTGTTGCAGATAGCATATTCGGGCCACAAACACAAGCTGCATTACAAAGTGTGACTGGCAAAACTACTGTGGATAGCCAATCGGAATTGGACTCAATAGTTAGCATGCAATATCCGACAGCACCAGCACCTGTAACAGTATGCTGTGTACTAAACAACAACCAATACATCTGTACTAACACCAATTAATACCTTATAAATGAAAAAAGAACATTTGCAGATGGCATTCAAATGCCTAGTAATTTTTGGTGGTGGATATCTCGCATTTAAGATGCTTACTCCTAAGCCGAGAAAGTCTAATCAAATAGGTAAAATAGAAGTTGAAGAATATGAAGTTGAAGAACGACCATTCATTCAACCTCCGCCTATATTGGACGATGCGCAGGCTCAGGCCAACCCGAAGGCGGCAGATTCGTTTTTGGCCCTTAATGTTTATATTGATGCAATGAATAGCGGTGCGTCTAACGATGAGCTTGAGAAGGTTAATTCCGAATTAAGCAATGACTTTGGATTGAAAGTTTACCGCAGGAGAGGCGACAATAAAATGGTTGTGAAGGACCTTAATGGCTCAGATGTGATTGAGTATGACGCAGACAATGCAACCGCTGCTCAATAGCAGTATAAAAACACAGCATGGACACAGGTATTAATCAAGTAGTAAAGGATGGTAATGGTAATGCGATTTTATTTACAGCTCTGATGGCTGCAATAGTTGCAAACGTTCTACCGACCCCAGCAGATGCATTATATTTTTCTGCACAACAGAAAGATAAAGAGAGGCTTGAAAATGGACTCATAACACCTTCCCAATATTGGAGGCGTGACATGATTGGTTATTATGCGTATACAGGCGGGTATTATTTGATTATATTTCTAGCATTACAAGCTCTCGGCGGGACATACAAGAACAACGCAAGAGTACTTTTGGCTGTTTTGAGTGGAGGACTTGTGTTGGGGGTGTACGGTAAAAACGTAAGCAGAGATGAAGAGATTCAGGCACTTCATGAACAACAAAGTAAAGCTTTAGGTAAGGGTGCCCCAGCGTGTGCGCCACCTCCTGCCGTATGCACGAAATTTTAAATAGAACAAGATATGGCAGTTGATGATTTTCGGGAGGCAGGATTAAAATCAGATGGGCTTACCAATAACAATGCGGGGAACATAAGGCCTAGCGCAGGGATAACTCCATGGATGGGACAGGTCGGGGTGTCTTCTGATAATTTCGTTATTTTCAGCGATATATCGTGGTCCATCCGTGCATGGCTTCATAACTTTTTCACTTCGGTAAATACGCATGGAACAACCACATTATCTGAATATATTTACAGATATGCGCCTGCGAAAGACGGTAATGACCCAGCAGCATACACGGCGGAAATGGCTAGTGCAACAGGGATAGACCCCAATGCCCCAATGCCATTAGATATGGCTAGCGTACAAAATATCATGCAGGCTCAGTTTGGAATTGAATTGGGACAGCAATATGCTCAAATGATAACACCAGAAGATTATAGCGTTGGGTTTCAGCGGTATGGCAACCCTACTGGTTCTATTATTTGCGCGGTAATAGTTTCGGNAAATGCTTATCCAATACAGACATACGGAGCAGCGGCGGTGGTCTTAATCGGGGCCTCTGCAATATGGTTCGGTATATACGAATTGATAAAGAATATGAAGAGGAAATAGTTAGTTATGAACAATTGTGAATTATTAGGCCAGCGAATTTTCGTTGGCTTTTTCATTTTGGCATGGTTGTTGAGATTGTATACGTAAACCAATAGGAACAACCATTGAATAAACGCTTTGATATGGTCCAAACTAAACGACAAAAAAAGCACGACCACCTTTTATGCTTGATGCTACAGGTTAAATTGAACAAAAGACGGCAGGCACAAAAGACTAAGAAAATAAATTTTATTATCAGGAAAATTAAAAAATATGTCACATTCGGATATTGAAAAGATAGAAGCCCAGATTCAGAAACGCATAAAAAGCATCACTGATGAGCGAGACATACTTTTGCTTAAAGAAAAACAAGCGGAAGTGGAGTCGGACCAATTAGCGTTCAACTCAGAAGCATCTAATTTATGGACTGTTATAAGTGAGCTTCAGTGGATACTCGACATGATTGAAGAGCAAAGAAAATCTAAGCTGTTCCCTAATTGTTTGGACTATATACATCCAACGGTTGTGGCAGTTGCCAATAGGCCTGCTTACGAGGCTGGAGAGCATGGTGTTTAATGAATGTAATTTTAAATAAGTGTATATCAAGTAAAAACCAGTATTTTATGAAATAAATTCTAGCTTTTGTTATAAATTTACAAATAAGTAGTAAATTTGTGTATGTACCCAAAACAATACTTACACAAATGAGCATTAATTCTGGTAGTGGTTTTGCTGTTGTTGGTGGTAGTGGTGGTGGTGGTAGCACACCTACTGGGCCTGCTGGTGGGGACCTGACAGGTTCGTACCCTAATCCCTTATTGCTAAGACAACTTACTCCACTCACTTCAGTTCAGGCATCAAATTATTCGGCTGACCCTAACAATTACATCCCTTGTGATACAACTGGAGGGGCCTTTACAATTACACTCCCATCAGCTCCCGCAGATAAATCAATTATAGGCGTAAAAATAGTTACTTTAGGCGCGGGTCATGCTGTGACTATTCAAACAGGCGGAGTAGATGTTTTCAATAAAATAGGCGGGGGCACATCTTTGTCCCTTGTGCTATTAAATCAAGGCGTTATACTGCAATATCAAGCTTCAAACGCGATTTGGTATGTTTTTGCGGATGACCTTTCTTTAAATCAGCTAGATGCTAGGTATGCGCCAATTAGTGTGACAGGTACAGTTACAAATGTTAGTTCGTCTGATATTACGCTCGCAACTGTTGCAAATCAAACTACCACCCCTGTAATATCGATTGTTTCTGCACCAAAGTGGCAAACTGGTAGGGCTTTAGCAGGAAATACAGTAGATGGGTCTGCAAGCGTACAATTCGCAAATAAATTTATCGTCCAAGGCACTACAGACACTGGTCTTTCTGGAGCACAATTTCTTGGTGCGCTATCTACGGGTATAGTAAAAAACACTACCTCAACAGGAGCGTTATCTATTGCCGTAGCAGGGACAGATTACTTGGTGACCAATCAAACTATTACATTGTCTGGTGGGGCAACGGGTTCTGGTACTACCGCCATTACGGTAACTCTGGCAAATACAGCAGTAACAGGCCAGCCATTGACGGGGTATGCCTCTGCGGCTGGTACTTTATCGGCAACAGATACAATACTTACTGCAATAGGTAAGTTAAATGGGAACATCACGGCACTGACAGGATTTGTTGTTTATGTGGGACTGTGGAACGCATCAACAAATACCCCCACTATAGTTTCTGGAGTAGGAACGAAAGGGAATTATTACAAAGTATCTGTTGCTGGAACTACGACCATAGATGGTATATCGCAATGGAATGTCGGGGATAGTATAATATTTGATGGTACTGTTTGGGATAAACTAGATGGCATAGCTAATGAGGTGCTATCCGTTAATGGACTTGTTGGTGCAGTGCCGCTCACTGGTACAGCGAATCAGATTACAGTCAGTGCAAGCAATGTCTTCGCGATTTCAGGCACATATGCGGGGCAAAGCACTATCGTAACGGTCGGTACTATAACATCTGGAACGTGGAATGGTTCAGCTATAGCAATAGCTAATGGAGGCACTGGGCAAACATCTTTGATAACTGCCCCAACGGCGTCAACGATTGTTGGGCAGGACTCAAATAAAAACTACTCTGCAAATAATGTAAATTTCTCTTACACAACAACGGCGACCTCTGGAGGGACAAGTTCATTAGTTGTAGGCTCGACATACCAGCAATATTTTACTGGTTCATTGACCCAGACGGTAATATTGCCAGATGTCACTACGCTAACACTGGGATTTTCATATGAAATAGTCAATATTTCTACTGGTACATTAACTGTAAATTCGTCTGGCGGGAATTTGGTTAAGGCGATGGCTAGTAATACGTCGGCGGTTTATACGTGTATATTAGTCACTGGTACAACGGCGGCATCATGGTCTGTTCAGTACATGTCCACGAGTGGTATTTTATCTGTATCGAATAGTGATGGTACGCTGACGGTGAGTCCTACGAGTGGTGCTGTTGTTGCTTCGTTGAATTTGGCTCATGCGAATGTTTGGACTGGTCAGCCTACGTTTAGCACTCCGATAAACTGGGCTACTGGATTGGGTGCTATAAATAATATTTTGGGTGCTTTGGACCAGCCGTTGACGGCAGTGTCTGGCACGCCTGTTGCGGCTGCGTCGAGTGTTGCGGGTAACAATCATAATATTTCTGCGTCGAGTGCTGTTGCGGGTACTTCTGTTGTGAGCACTGCTAATGGTGGAGCTGTAAATATTACGTCTGGGAATGGCGCTGTGAATGGGACTGGTGCGAATAATGGTGGTGCTGTAAATATTACGGCTGGCAATAGTGCTACTGGTAACAGTTCGAATTTGGGTGGTGCTGTAAATATAACTGGTGGTGCGAGTTCGAGTGGATTAGGTGCTTTGGGGGGTACGATAGTTGTGGGTGGTGCATTAACGAGTGGTGCGAGTGGTAGTGGTACAGGTGGTGCCATTACGGTTACTGGTGGTTCTGGTGCTGCTGGTGGCAGCGTGTCTATCATAGGTGGCAGCGTATCTGCATCTTCAAATAATAGTAATGGTGGTAACGTAACGATACAGGGAGGTAATGTTGGCGCGGGTAGTGGTACGGGTAATGGCGGGGCGGTTATCATTACAGCGACTGTTGGTCATTCAAATACAGGCGGTGCTGGCGGTGTTGGCGGCGGTGTTACTGTGACTACTGGTGCTGGGGGTGCTAGCAGTGTCGCAGCCTCTGTAGTTGCGGCGAACGGTGGAAATTACACGGTGACTACGGGCGCTGGTGGTGCGAGTTCTGGCACGAGTGGCACGGGTGGTATTGGGGGCAATATAGTTTTTCAGACTGGTGCTGGAGGTGTTGGGAATCCGACTGCTGGTGCTTCTGGTACTATTAGTTTTAACATTGGAGGTGCGGTTACGCAAATGCAAATAACTAGCACTGGTACAACTTTCCCACTCGGTAAAAAAATAAACATCGCAACTGGTAGTAATGCAATTGCTGGGGTTTCTAGTGCGATGACTGCGGGGACCATAACTATAAGCACAACAGCAGTTACTGCAAGTAGTATTATATACCTTTCGCACAATACTTTTGGTGGCACGGCGGGTATTGTTTCCGCACCAACAGCAAGTATAATAGCAAACACTTCATTTGTCATAAATTCATCATCTTCATCAGACACAAGTACTGTAAACTGGTGGATTGTAAACTAAAATTAAAAGGTAAATATACATTTATGAATTACAGTATTTATAAGCTTAACGCTGACTTCAATGGACTTAAGTCGGGAGATGATTTGATAGCTTTGGGTGCGCCATATTATGATAGCATTGGAACACTTGCCGTTCAAGGAGAGGTGTATGGGAGTGGCTATACTGGACAGATAATGTCGGTGCCTGCTTCTATGTTGGCGGTAGTAGCATCTTGCGTTGATTCGAATAAAATAGAGTGTTTCATGAATTACTCGAATATACCTACACCAGAAAGCAATCCTAATTTCGGACAGACAACATCAAATGTGGCAACTCAAAATACAGTAAGTAAAAGTAAAGTTGGCAGTAGTTCAATAGGCATTGCTTTACTATTGGTATGTGCTGCGGGGTTAGTTATTTTTGCTATTAAGACATCTAAAACCGAATAGAAGATGGATAACATAGAAGTACCACCGATAGATGGCGGAAGTCCAGAAAAGGATGTCCTAGTTATGGCCATGTCCAATACCGTTACTCAGATGAATGTGGGAGAGTATGTTGAATCAACAGACCCGTATATCTCAAATGGCATTTCGACATTTTGGGCATCTGCTAAAAGCAACTTTTCTAATATCGACCTAAAAATTGAGAATAATGGGGGAGATATTTCAAGATTCACTAAGATAGCTGTTGCGGATGCCGCACCTGCGGATGCTTCGGTAAACACAGATTCGGAAAGTGATGTTTCAGCCACAACATCGGCGGAATAAGAGCTTTTCAGGTAGATACTTATAAAAAAGGTAAGCACATGTTAATTTACGTGTGCTTACCTTTTATTTTTAGGCTGCATGTTTCTTATGCTCGGTGAGTTTTTTGTACTGCATGTATTCATCAAATGTTCTGGGTGAATTATCCTGTTAGCAACCGTTTTTTGTTTTTTAGTTTCCTTTACGGATAACACAACTATGCCAACATGGAAACTTAGTTTCAAAAACGGTTATCAAATGCCTTTATGTAGAATTTATTACACATAAAAATAGGCGCATATGGTTATGTGCGCCTATTTCCCCGTCTTGCAGACCGTGCCAACTTGGACTTCTTTCGTTCAAATGGCAAGTCGCGCCATTTCTCATTATGATGCTTGACTTTACTAGTTACACCAGAATATGGTGTAATGGTAGATGGTGTCCATACGGCAGGTTTGGAGAATTGAGGTTGCTCCAGCTCCACTTCGCTTGTATCGTCAACTATGGCAGTGGTCCGCTGAGCGAATAGAGCACTTGCGGCTAGTAGATATATATGGCTTCTGCCTCCGAATACTCTCATTTGATGTCGAATTTGAATCGCATTTCTTTAAAATCTATGTCGCAGTGAATAGTAGTTCGTTTGTCAATAAAAGCATCCCAGAGAGTGGCGTAAACTATGTAATCACCACATTGAAATAGCATTGTGGCTGCATATTCGCTGTGGTATGGCTTTCCAGATAAAAACGGAGACTCGACCATAAGTACATATTCGAATGGTCCCAGAGTCGATTTCATTCGCTGCCATCTCATGGCATGGCGTGTGCCAAATGTAAACATAACTATCAATACATTTGTGAATGTCCATCCGAATACATAGCATATAATAATCATTGGGACGAATACTAAATATACAAGACCTCTTAGCAGAAAATAAATAGGCCGTAAAATCGATGGGCAACGAAATTGTTGTGTCATGATGTTCATTTTTTGTAAGCAAACCTCCAGTAAGGATATCCGTTGGATTGGTTGCAGTATTCCATGATATAAATAAGCTTCAGATTAGGTAGGTCAAGCCGCTCTCTCAGGAATGACTCTATATCTTTAGGGGACTTATGACTGTAATAGTCGCTTACATCCCCGAAGTGTTTAAGCTTAAGCTGCTTTGTTTGTTCATAGTCCCACTGTGAAAGCCTGTCGGAGTATACGGAGTCGTCCGCCTCTTCATTCTTTCCATCGCGCCATATTACATGGCCGTCATAGCTATATGGATTTGTCAGTGGTGTTCGTGTGATGGCAACACCGTTTTCATCAACCCAGTGTGCGTAATAGGTAACAATATCCTTACTCTTCATCTTCTTCCTCCTCTTCGTTTTCTTCTGCGCATTCTCGTAAAAAGTCAGCCCACTTATCATTTAGTACATCAATAGCTGATTGGGATATTTCCAGTCCAGACAAGATGCTAATGGCATCAGGGTTTTCCATCAGAGATGTCAGCTCTTCTTCCGTATCGAAGTATATAACTACACCAGATATGGACGATGTTACCGCATCTCTTCCATTGCCAATACTTATCCAGTGTCCGTCACTGCAATGGCAACCTTCAAGGCCACAACCTCCATTTTCTGATTTGGAAATACCGCTGTGGGTCTCTACTGCTCCGCCGTCTTTTACTTTTCCGTTCGGTGCTACGTTTTCTATTTTGAATGTTCTGGTTCGCATGATTAATTTATTTTTTGTCCAAATTTATATAGTAAATTAATGGTTTCAACTGGGACCGATTGCATTGTGCATATCATGGCATATGGTCTGTCATTGTCGGATATGTAACGGACTTTGTTCGCTACGAATGCAGTCTTTATGTCTACGGTGTTGTCTTTATTTATTTGAATGATAGACCCGCTGAACCACTGTTTTGAACTTTCTTTAGGGGTGTTGCTGCAAGTTACAATATCTCCAACATCAAATTTAGTGGCGATGATGGGCGCTGAAAATATCTCTCTATTGATGTCTGATAAAACATGAGCCAATGAAGCGATGTATTCATCCATAAGGATACCCTCGGCAGCACTGTAATTATCACTCTCGAAACAGCGATTCTCTTTTAGCGCGTTTAGTTTGTCCCTGTGCCTGTCGCGTATTCGCTCCAAAGCTACCAGTATTTCGTCTTTAGAAAGGGAGCAATGTATGGCTGTGTTGTCGTTCATGTTTGTAGTTTTTAAGATAGTTTAAAAAGCAGTTCCTGTTGCATGCTTTCCTGCTGGGCCTGTGCCTGCTTCAATTGGTTCTGAAGCTCTAAAATAATTGCGGAATTACTGATAATCCTATCGCGCAATGCTTGTAGGTCTTCTTCTGCAAAATATTCCCCAAATGTTTTATTTATGTCAGTGTCAGCATTTGGTGTTTTAAATTGAACATCTGTAAAAGTTCCTTTTGGGCGATAATCATCACTCCGTTTGTCTTTCACGAAATTAACCGCATAATTCAGTAAGGGGTGTCGCCTGCCGCGCACTGTAATTTCCCATAAACCAATGCTTACGTTGTCATAGTCATTCAGTAACGGTGCAACAATACTTATTACTTTTTCATGAAATTCTCCATGCAGCCCCTTGAACTTAAAATCTTTTACATGCTCCTGAAGGGCTGCAATGAAGTCTGCTATTTTAACCGTTTCAATATTTTTCATTGTTCGTGTTTTTGTATGTAATGCAATACGCGTGCCAAACTATATGGCCCAATCAAGTTTTTCGTAGTTTTTAGAGCATACACGCTTCTGTATCATTCGGATAGCAAGTACATCGTCCTTGTCAATTGACCGCTTTATCATGTTTTTCTCTTTCCACCAATCTACGGACTTAACAACGCGTGTTTCCACTTCCTGTTCTGATAATTCAGGAAGCTTTGGCATCAACGCGCCAATGAGGAACTGAATGAATGGGGCCTCTTTTTCTTTTTCCTCTTGCAGGTGTTCTTTTACAGTTATGAGAACTGGCATCATATCCAGATAATTTGGGCGGTCAACTCGGCTAGTTAGATAGAAGTCCACATCATCTATAGATAGTCGGTCCCAATGCAGCACGAAAAAATCATCTTGAAGTATTTCCCAGCGGATACGCTTCTTTCGTTCGTGTGGGTCGTAATCTCCCCATCCACTGCTACCATGATTGACAGTGTCCTTTGGATTGTATAGAATGGTTAATTTCTCAATCGTCTTTTCGCATAAATACCGTTTGCATTTAACTGGTATCATTGTCGATTTCTGTTGACTTGTCAGGAAGAATCCATCATGTCCGTATCCGTGGTCTTCAAGGGTATTCTTATACGTGGTATACTCTTCTTCACGAATTAATAATACTTGGTCCTTAATCTTTACATAGGCTTTTTCCTCGTGCCAATATTGCTTTTTTTCCTTGTACACCTCGACTTCATATATACCAGCAGAAGGTAGCTGTGGTAATGAATACTCATTACACTCATAAAATATTCTGTCGCCATAATTCTTCCTTCCACCTTCATACTCCCCAGTAAGCATTATTCTACTTCCGTGAGTTATGGTGGAGTTTAAATTCTTGCTCCATTCTTTAAATGACAGTCTACCAGAAGGGAGTGTAGCCTCGTCATCGTAAATGAAGTTGACCATATCTTTGCTAGCTTCCATGTCGAATATGTTTATCTTGCATGGCAGTGGGTGGAATACTTCGCTACGGTCAATGAGGCCCTGCATCAATACAGCCCGTTTCTTGTATTCGTACATCTGGTCCTCAAATTTCTTTTCCTTGCGTTCTTTTTCATAACCATAGTCGTTCTTTTGTGCTTCCAGCATTTCATCTAAAAGTGTCTGCAATTCCTTCTTGAGAGGGAACAGGCGAGGGAGTATTACTATGTTTTCCGAAAATACGCGGTACAAGGACTCTCCGTTTCTTATCATCAGATACGTATTGTTCAGGTTGGCAGCATTTTTCATAGCATTGCCGTAAGGGTTTTTCTCATCATAGTTCTTTGCTCTTCTGCGGGGCCTAAAGACCAACATGCCTTTCTCCTCTGGGAATAAACGTTTGTAGTTGTCGTTTTCTAACAGCCATGTATCAAACCATTCGATATTGGTGTAGTCAAGTCCACCATCTTTCCAGTGGCCTATCTCCTCGTCCATGTATAGCACACCTTGCCTGAACGTTATCGGAGTATCTACATGGGCCTTTGCGCCTTCCTGTATACAGAATAGCTCCTCATTAATTCCAAGGTACAACTCTATAGTTGTGATGACGCGCATTACTTTCTTTATCTTCTCTCCGAACTCGGCGACAATAGTGGAGATTTACGAATACCAAAACTTTTTCCTGCTTAAAAAGCATGATGGAGAAATGGTTTTGTTGGACGGATTTAGGAGATTGATTTGGTACAATGCGCCTAACATGGTTGTTAATGTTCGCGTATACAGGCAGGATGAGCTAACTGACAGCCAAATACTGGAGTTATTAGTTAATCTTAATCACTTCAAATTCTATGGTGGTGGGTCGTATCAGGACAGAGGATTTGCCCTGTTGCTGCGGGTGATATTCAACCTTAATATCTACAAATACAGAGATGCTTTTGATGGATATTTGTTCAGAAATAAAACAAAAAGTGACTACGGCGGATACGAAAAGGCGGATGGCGTGGAAATAAAAAGCAGGATTGTAAATCCGATGTTCGTTTCTGATGTTACATTCATGGAAGAGCTGGTAGATAGCGCATGTACCATGGTAAATAAATTTTTCGGAACACTATTGTATCAATACAGGATATCAAACCCAGAAAAGGTATTTTCTAGTGCCGAATTTTTGCGGTTACAATCAGCTAACAAAGTCATAATTCCGCTTATCGGAAAGTACGAAGCGGTAGGCGATTGCAGGTCATCTAAATCAATGGAAATAGTTAACCAAATAATGGAAATATATGAGAATATATTTTCGGTAATGGTGGGCGGTGAAGTTGAGAAGTCATATGCGGAACTATATAAGGAATGTAAGGACCTTTCCTCTGAAATTGCAAAAGATAAAAAATACACAAAGCTTACTGGTAGTACGATAACATATGTTATAGAAAACATCATGAGGGAAATGCTAAAAAACGAAGTTCCTTTGTCTTTTAAGTGTGTGGTATACCCAGTAGATTACAAGATGCCAATTAAGGTAGCTTGTGGCTTACGCGAGGATGTGACGGTGCTTGGTGCAGAAAGAGCGCATTTTTTAGATGGAGGCGGGATGGGAATAGTATTGGGACTTTGGGAAGACAAGAATAAATTTGTAGTTCGACATAACTACAGAGGTAAAAAGTATACTAAAATGTCGAGTGGCAGCATACCAGAATCAACATATGACATTGACCTTTATGTTAATATTCCGAAAGCGGAGTCGAAATTAGCAGAAAATAAAAGATTAAATCGCTCATGATATTTGGCACGTTCTTTGCAGTACAAATACAAACGCAGTTAGCGGGACCAAAAATTACCAAATGCAAGACAATCGCATCACGTACAGCAATCAGGAGATAAAAGTAGACGGCAATGTAGTTGTTACGTCTGGTAAAGTGCTAGTAGTAGCCCCATACAAGTATTTCAGCTTTGTGGATGCCTTTGCGAAGATGACAGATAAATTCCCTGCATACGAAAGAGTAATACCACAACACGACAGGAATGACGTTTTGTTTGAAATGGATTCACGCGCTCTGTGTGACGAATGTAGGTTTCTGCCTGTTGTTGAAGACTTTGTGCCGTGTGATAGATGTGAGGGGCACGGGTCCCTGTATACGCGCGGGCACAACAAGGTAGACTGCGACGAATGTGACGGCGATGGCAAAGCTGAAATATTGGGCGTGATTATTCCAAAACCTAAAGAAGATAATCAGCAGGAAAAGACGTGGATTTACAACTTTGATGGAACATACTTTGACTGCAATCTAATCAGCGAAATTTCAAAAATCGGAGTCGTGCTGGAACAACCAATAAAATGGATTCGCCGCCCAGACAACAATAATCGTAGCGCGCTATTGTATATTGCAGATGTATTAGTTATAGTCGGGGCTTACGGTATTGATTACGAAGACTTCAAAGGAGATAATGTTACCATTCTAGAGTTAAATAAGACTATATGACAGCAGAAGAGAAATGTATAGCTGCAAGAGAATTGCTAGAAGATAAAGCCAATTTGTACAAAGCATTTCGCACTGCATATTTTGTAGTTCAAAGTCCAGACTATATGAATGTAATACCAGAATATGGTTATGATAGATGGGAGTTGACCGAAACTGGCTCTTGCGAAACATTTTGTGAGCACTGTATTGATTTCGCAGTTGCCAGATATAAAGAACAATTTAACCTTGAAAGAGCTAAGCTTTTGGTGAAATTGGATATGGTTAATGAGTTTGGATATTACATCGAAAATGTAGACTATAAGCATCTCGATAAAAGGAGAACTGTAGTATTAATTTTAGACGATGGTAGGGCCATAGGCAGAACCAGAAAAATTTCAAAAAATGAAATTGAAAATCTAAGAATATATAGTCAAATTCAGAAAGAATACAGGAGTGGTATTGTATTTGATTACCAATATACGCATGACCCAAGCCCTCATGGAGATGGATTTTTAAATTGTGATGATTGCGGTGAACTTTTCGACTGCTTTAGAATGGGCGCGCAGGAAATAGAGAACTGGAAGAATCATGTTGATTGTTTTGATGTAAATGAAATGTCTGCGTATACTGCATTTGAGTTGCATCAAATTTTCGATTGGTGGAATGATTGCGAAGAATGTATTGATGATGTGGTATTATTGGCAGAACGAGTATTAGACCAAACTAAACAAAAAGAACACGAAAATGGAAACGGAATTTAAAACAGCTCAGATGGAAACGGAATTTAAAGTAATGCTACCACCAGAGCGAGTTGGGTGTTGGGTGGTTGGCGTAAAGTCTAAAAAAGAAGCAAAGCTTCGCCAACCAGTAGCATTTTATGTTTGTGACAGGCCGAAATGGTTGCATCAAAAGTTAATGGGCCTGCTGTTGGGAATATATTGGGTGGACATAAGCGATTTGAAACGATAGATTATCTTTGTATATTTGCTAAATGGAAACAGGAGCCGCATTCGAGAAGCTAAAAGAGATGGACATTGTACACCTTAAATCTAAGGCAGTTAAATATGCTCTTGGCCTTATTGGTGTTTATCTGGTACTGCACCTAGCAAGCAAATTCATAGATGATAATTTCGACTTCAGAGTAGCCGCCATATCAAACAAAAAAAGAGAGTAGCATTATTGAATCTATCTTGTACTAAATGCAGCCAATGTTAATTGGCTGCATTTTTAATTTCAAAAGTTATTTTTGGCACGTTATTTGGGCGTATATAGCAAACTGCTAAAAATGAACGAAACCATAGAGTGCGAAGTGGTAATGCTGCCTAATAAAAGTGCGCAGACCTGCCTTGGCCTGATTAAGTGCATTAAAGATTGGACTTCCAGTTGCTTCCCAGATGAGGATAAGAATAAAAAAGGCGATATTTCATTCGGCAAAAATGTATCGAAAGGCGTGTTTGAATATTGGCGACCACAGCACCTGCACCTTACATCGAATGAAGAGGTAAAAGAAGGAGAGCCTTACTACGACTTCTTTTATAATACTGTTAATATCTGTAATGATGTGTTAGCCGCCAACGTAAAGGCGCAGGGGATGGTGAATTTGGAAATAGCAAAAGTAGTGGCAACCACAGATACTTCATTTTGCTTGCCAATTATTCCAGAAATGGCTGTTAAAAAATATGCGGATAAAAATATCATAGCTGAAAAGGTATTGCTATTACGCAGTTCCCATGGATATTACGACAGCAAAGAAAAGTGGTGCTGGCAACCACTACTTAGTGGTAACAACGAAGTGGTGGTGATTAGATGGATATACCCAGCTAGCCTTGCGCAAGAGCAGGCTACCAAGATTTATGGAAAGTAGGGCGGCTTATTGCTGGGTCTACCAAACAGAGCACACTGCCTGTTGCGTATTTATTAATCATTTAAAACAAACTAAACTGATATTGCTATGCAAGAACTTATTAACAAATTAATTAAGCGTTATACACTAGCTATAAAGTTAGTGAAATACTTCCCATTTATGTGGGAGATAATAGTTCGTATTTTGGCTGTTGAGTATGGAGTATGTAATGCTGCAAGGATTTTATTCCTGTATTTAAAACGTGTTAATTCTCACGCATTTTATCAATTTATAGACCTGCATGTACAAAAACATTCTGGTTACTGGGCTTTACCAGTAAATGAGGCGACTAATGCAATACAAGCTCGTAATCTATTACAGATAAGACTTGATATTCTTAAAACTTATAAACTATAATCTTATGGACCCTATATGGTGGTTTCCTATTGGAATGGGTATAATATGCCTAATTGTTCTGATTGTGGAATACAAGCAGCGATAACTTTAAAACAAACTAATTATGAGTTGGAGTGACCCATGTGGTAATTGCGGACAACATAGAGCGGATTGTGATTGTGGTAATTGGAATAATAGAAACGATAAAACCAACCTTATGGAACAGTATAAAGAAGTGCAGGTAGTAATGTTACCAACAGAATGGTCACCTCTATGCATTACTGGTAGTATATTGTCATTACATAACAATAAATTTCAGCGTAATAAATGGGATTCACCACAACATCTATACTTCACCAGTAATGATGAGATAAAGTATGATGAATACTATCTGAGTGATAATACCTTTTATTGTAGAAGTATAGGTCTTAATGGGACAAACCCTAAAAGAATAGAAGCTACTACAAATAAAGAATTAGAACTACCCTCTATACCAGAATCATTCCTACAGAGATACACAGCATGTAATGGTAAGATAGAGAAAGTGAAGTTGAAAACATGTTGCCTTTATGGTGATAATTGTCCGAGTATGGGAGCATTTGATAAGCAAGACTTATGTAATGTAGGACTTGAACTCACAGACAAGAATGAAGTTATAGTTCTTGATGAGCCTGCTGTTGGATATGGTGTGCAGGAGTTAGCGCAGAATGCAGTTACTTTTTTGGAAAAAGAATTTGCGAAAATAGATAATCAGATACTTCCACCAGTACTGACCGCAGTACAATATACAGGCACACCAGTGCAGAAAGAAGCGATTCCATACGGTCGATATCTTGTAATGAGAAAGGACGGCGAAATGCATCTGGAGACATTCAATGGCACTGGATGGGCCTACAATAATAATTCAATAACGTGGTTTTACATGCCTGCAATAGGATAGTAGGTTAAAAATAAAAAAATGGAGAAAAAATATAAGGAGTGCGATGTCGTTATTGCAGTTGCCAATGATGGCAAGTATATGAATTCATTCTTTGGGATACTAAAAAGTAAAGAAGCTGCTGCGGGTAATCCTTTGTTGTGTTGTCTTGGAAGTGGTTTCAATGCAGCCGTATGGCAGCCTATGCATATTTACTTTACATCAAATGATGAGATAAGGAGAGGTGTAACTGTATTGTGTACATTGGGAGGCATTAATCATGTGAAGGTGGTCCAAGATGTCACATCTAATGGTCAAAAATCACTTACTAAATCAGCAGGGTGGAAAGTAGTAGAAGCTTCAACGGACAAGTCATTAGGCGTATCATCTATACCAGAATCTTTTTTAAAGAGCTATGTAAATCGTTATGGCAACATAAATAAAGTTCGGCTCGAGCAAATCTGGGAGAGTGAAGTCCATAAGCAAGCAAGTGGACAGGCTGATATAGACAGGAATAACGACTGCTTGGTATTAAAGCTAACTGATAAGAATGAAGTGGTAGTTGTAGATGGCGCATTATCCGAACAGCAGCCTATTAGGATAGAAGGTGGTAAAGCACATAATAATGGAGATGGTACATTCTCAATTACTCCATTACGATTAGTGGATGGTAGTCCTAAACCAGACTCGCTTGATAAGATAGAAGCAAAAATAGCTGACTTAAAAGTGCCCGTTGATGGTAAATGGATTTCTATTGAAGAATTTGCAGGCATTACAAAAAAAGAAAAAAATTTATTCATAGCAGGATATAAATCTAAGGAAGCTGAATCGGTAAAAAGAGAAGTTGAATTTGGTATCTGGTTGAGTATGAAAGTAAAACGAGATGTCGACCTGTGGTACTACAATGGTCAGGACTACACGACACAACAAATGCACGATATATGGACGGACAGAAAATAGTGTATGCTACATTAGATAGTAGCAAGCATATAGCTAGTATAGCAGGTCTGGTGTTACTCCTAGACGGGGTATATGATGCTGATTGGGAAGGACCTGTAGTGACAATACTGGGAGGAGATTTCTCCGCTCTGGATATCTATCTGGTAAATGATATGCCAGAGGTGGGGAGTATGCGTTGTCGGGTACAGGTGATAAACGGAGCTGGATTTATACTCAAAAACTAAGTTTGGCACGGACTTTGCATTACATTAAGAAAATAAAAACAACTTTTATGAAAAAGGCAGAAGTAGATGTAGTCGAAATGTACTCCGTTACAATCGGGCACAATGGTTATTTTGGCCGCGAATACGATGGTGGAGAGGAATGGAGTGCGACATACCTTGGAAAGTCGTATGAGGATATAGCAATTCATTTCTCAAACGACGAGGATTTTGTATTGAAAGATAGGACATACATAAAAATGTCCAAAGTGCAGGCCATAATTTATGAAGGTAAAGTACACGTGCATAATGTCATAGAAAACTACAATCTGAACGATGCTTCACTTAGGGAGCAACGAGATGGATTCTTTGCTTTTCTGGGAACCAATGCTGAAGCGCAGGCGAACATTGCAAGGATAAAGAAAGCCAAGGCTGATGAAATTGATGAACAGGAAAGAGAGGAATTGGAGCGTATTGAATTATCCGATATGGCTATGTTTGAACGACTTAAGGTGAAGTACGGGATTGACGGCAAGATACAAAAAGGTAGCGCGGAAACCAGTTGCTAAAATAAATATAGAAACAAACTTTTATGAAATATCATTATCAGATAGTTAGCCAATTGGATGACATCCGCACAGACAGCAAAAACTTCATGGTTGGAACTTCTCAGGAAGATGAAGAGAATCATCGTGGCTTCGACAAAATAGAAATCGCACAAAGACTCGGGGAAGAGGAAATGCAGAGGTGCGGACTAAGCACAGATAACTGGCGAGTTAGGGTATATCCTGTCGCGGAGAATGTGGAAGAAGAGGACATACTTGATGGACACGCATACCCAGCGCATGAGACGTGGGATGATAGTCCTAAAACCATCGAGGAATACAATCGAGTAAACGGAGATTAAGCCGTATATTGTCAATGGCAAAAAGAATAGAATGAAATATCACTATCAAATAGTTAGTAACGACATGGTCCAGCGCGTTTATGTGGATAGCTGTAATTGCTATACTGAGGAGAAAGAATACATGGGCGGATTTTCTGGATATGGTAGTGAATTAGACGCATTTAATACAGGGACTGATGCATTAGTTGTTATGGTTGGTGCGGCAAAACGGGACAGATATCTTGTGAAAACATATGCCATTGCAGGAGCAATACAACACGGGAAATAATTTTACAAAAAAACGATAAAAATGGCATTGAAGATTTTTAAATACCCGATAGGTGACGAGTACACCATAATGCCTGTTGGCGCGAAAATATTATCCGTACAGGAGCAAAACGGGGTGATGACCGCTTGGGCCATAGTTGACGATACTGTTATCGAAGACGAACAGAGGTACTTCATGGTCGTGGGCACTGGATGGGATGTACCTAATTCTGCCAATGTAGAGAACTTTATAACTACGGTTCAGTCACATAATGGATTGGTGTGGCACATTTTTGAGTATCGGCACATTTTTCAAAAAGGATAAAGTATGAGTAACACCGTTAAGAGGATATCGTTTCGCATGGGCCTTTTCGAGTGGCTTTTTGTTGTGCTACTGTTCATGAAGCTTTTTACGCATATGCGATTGAATTGGCTGGAAGTTTTCATTCCGTTATTGTTGCCGCTGTTGTTTATTTTTGCCTGTAAGTTTGCCGCATTTATTATTGAAAAATCAAATTGAACAAATATGTCAATGGGAAGGGGGCATGGCTACAGTGGGAGTCGCCGAAGTTTTGGTACATCTAGCGGGAGTTGCTCTAATGGCGGCAGGTCCTCAATACAATTAAATGTGAATTCTGAAATAAAGAAGGCGGATGCGGAGATAAAGGAGACAGAGGTTAGTAGTGAGCAGGAACCAACCTCAAAACAAAAACAGAGCAATGCAAATCACTGTAGTTACCCACTGAAGGAATATGCGAATATTTTACTCTCCTTCGCTGTACTAATACTGCTAATCTTTATTACAGCTTATTTTTCATCGGTCATATTACGGCATAAATCAGGATGAGGTACGTAGCACTAATTACTTCATAGGAAGTAGAAAAAATCTGATTATTATTTAAAAAAACCACAAGTATGAATCAAGTTATACATAAATCCGCCGATTTTGATGAAGAGCAGAACGGTGATGAACTAATTCTGCATCTGGGAGTTGTAATCAAAAACACAACGGAAAGTATCCAGTCGGTGTTTCTTTTTAAGAGAGAACATATACCGTATGGAGTAATACTATCGCCTGCATTTCAAAATGCTTGGGTCAAATCCGAGGAGATGGCGCGAGAGTTTATGTCAGCCTCTTACAAGTGTAAGTCTATATACATCGAAAATAAAAGCGGAGATTTCAAAGAAAAAGAACATGTCTATGTGGTTCTCCACACTAGTGATATTTTCGGAAGAAGCGGGACTGTAAATTTAGCTTATTGTGGTTCGTTGACATTGCGTAAACATCAGGCACAAAAGAATAAAATATTCTGTAAATTACCTAAAGATGGCATATTCATAAATAAGGACGCAACTTTGGAGATTACAATTCCAGCAAGAACCGAATATGTTTTATTTTTAGACTTAACCAGCAACTGATATGAAGGCACGGCTACTAAAGAAGAAGTTGAATGATACGGGATATATCGTGCATGGTAAACCAGATTGCATATGCGTGGGTAGTCCCATGTGTGCGGACTTAATAAGTGTTGACAAGAAAACGATGAAGCGAAAATACGCACTGGATACCTTTAATGAAGGCAGGTCGTCTCTTCGCAATGAAGAGCTGAAACAAATCTGGGATACGCTGGGTGAGCTGATAGCGTCTGGTGAAATATATGACATCATTGAAGGCGTTGACGAAATCGAAAATCCACTTCCCGTATTTACATATACCGATACTGAAATAATTTCAACGACTACCGATGCATACGGATGGCCTAATGTCACTGTTTCTGGAGAGCTTATGTATGAATCAGAGTTTTTCAAAACAAGGCAAGAGGCTGTCGAAAAAGCTATACAGGATTGTAGCTACTTTATAGAGTCAGATGAGCGACTTCTGTCAGGCAAGGAGAAAGAAGTGCGAGAAGTGAAGGATAGGATAATCCGCGCGAGGGTTGCGGTTTTGGATTTCATCTCTATGCGGGAAATAAAACAACCATAACATGGCAATACAACTATGTGATTTACGTTTTGGCGATGACGAGTTCAACCTAATGCAGATGTACAAGCACACACTAATTCTGGCATTTGAAAGATACCCCGTTCAGAAAAATAGGATACCGCTTATCGGCGCACAGCTCGGTATCAGCTCCCGTACTGTATACAGGTTTTCAACTTATTTCGAACTCAGACATTTACTAACAGACAAAAATGAATAAATATGAGAAGCGATATCAATACTAGATTTGCCGACTGGCTCAAAGACAAGACAAATGCGACTCCGATGGAGAATGCGCTATTCAGTGCATATGCAGAGTGTGTTATAAATAATTCCGAGCTTTCATTGCCAGAGATTATGGATGTAACCGATGACTTTGAATCAATAATGGATAATTTGGGGATATGAAAGGATATCCATACATTTGACATTCACACACGAAACCTAACACACACAAACAATGACAAATAAACTAGTAATTTTCGAAACGAAATGGGCCGCAAGAGACACTAATAAAGAGTATCCTCATGGATGGGGATTCATGCCTCCATTTGTTATTTTCCCGCAAGACATGGATGTTGTAGCCTGTGCAGAGAAGTGCAAAATTGTTTTATCAAACGATGAGTTTGCATGTATATCTGTCACACCTCATCAGTTAATTGATATGGGATATAGCGGGAGCATTGATAACTATGTACCAGCTACTCCAGAGCACGTAATGACACAACGAAAAGGGTTGAATTTCGGTCAAGCATTGGGATATATGCATGCTGGCAAAAAGGTTCAGCGCATAGGGTGGAATGGTAAAGGCATGTGGCTTGCATTACAGATGCCAGATGCGAATAGTAAAATGGGCCATCCGTATCCTTACATGAAAGGAGTTGACGGCAAGCTATTCCCATGGACTCCTAATGTGCTTGATTTAATGGCTGACGATTACCAGTTAGTAATGACAGAGGCAGAGCAAGAAGAAGATAAAGCATACTCAAGGGAGAATGCAGCAGTTGGTAAGATAATAAGAACTGGTGGTGTTAGGTATAATCCGCTTACAGAGTTAGCGGTTACTGAAAAGAGCTATGCCAAACCCGCCACTAAACTGACTCCTATTTGTTACATATGCAATAAGGAACTAACCATATTGGAGACTTGCCAGATAAGCCCATATGCGAGTGGAGTGACCTGTGATGAACATAAAGAATATCAGTTCATGAATCAACCGAGCATCGCAAAGGCATTGGCAGGATATAGTGATGGGGAATTTACGCAAGAACAAGTAAGCATGTTCAGGAACGCCTTAGATTCCATAAAGGCAGACTACGAAAATGTACTTTCTTGTGTTTCAGAACACATGCCTGAAGAACACAGAGAAAAGGTATTGACGTACATTAAGCAGCATGTTCACATTTAATAATCCACAAAACAATCATGGAATTAGAACTGGTAACTGCTTTTTCCGTTGCTATATACAATTCAACCGAAAAGGAGCAATCTGTGCGCGTATTATTCCCTTATGGCAAGCCAGAGAATAACTATGACAACGCTGATGGGATAGAGATAAGTGGAGGGTTGGTATATGGGAAAACAGGCGGCGCGTCTGGGTGCTATGATGATATAATATCCTTGCTGAATGATAAAACATGCCAAGTTGTATTCACAACCATTAACTCTAATCATTTACGTTTCATCAATAATCACATATTTGTTTCTGCTCAAAAGGTAGACCACACTCAAGGCCATACGGAAATGATGCCGCTTCCGTTTATGATAGATTATTATAGACAGGATAACACTAGGCTGAATAATAGCAGATATGTTATCGGTAGTCATCATTATGATAGGAACGGAATTGTTGTGGCCGTACCAGCCAATGAATTTGTAACTATAATAGCCTATCTGAAATAGATAGACTGACGCGTATTCAATCACCATAATTATAAGGACGATGAAAGAGCAACGGGACACAGATAAAGACGATATTTTTTTTGACGGAGAGTTATTTGAAATAAAACTTAGTTGCACAAGAAGTGAGGCGAGGGCCATTTTAAATATGATTTCTTTTGGTAGAGACGAATACATAGACTGGGCTACTAAAAATAATGCGCTAGCAATTCATCAACACAAGCGTAACGGCATTTCGATAATAGAGGTAGAGCATAAAGTGGCATCAGCGTTTAAGAAGTCAGGTGTGCTATATGGTATATCACCTAAATCCAATTGCCTGTGAAGATTAATTGTTTTTAAAATAAAACAGTATCAGTTATGTTTATTTGCCTAAGTAGAGTCTATTTTTTTTAATTCAAATCACATAATAAGCAAAAGAAATGAACCAGAAAGAAGTTTTATCCGAACAGGAAAAAGGTATCCCAGAATACGATATCTCCGTAACATTAGTTAATTCAAGTAATACTGCTAATGAAGCAATATTGTTTGATGTTACCAGTAATAGTATAGACCCCAATGGAGACATGGGACTCGGAATGGAGAGATGCCAGTGGCTAAATATCGAAACTGGTGATGTTAGTCAAGACTATAGCGAGTTGTTGAGTTATCTAAATGGGAAGCGGTTAGTAGTAAAAAGCACAACGGTATTTTCCGAGATTAAAAACGCATACAGTGAGGTTTTTCAACGTGCGATAAAGGTAAAGTGTGGTGCTGAAACACAACTTATAATACCACTCAAGGACCCTTTTGCTGAAAACGCATATACGGCAGAAACTGACCAGATATATTTATTGGACAATACCGATGAAAAGCGAACATGTTTTCAAATAATGGTGCCTGCTAATGAGAAAATATTTATCTCTTTGCAAATAGACAAAAATAACAACGCAATATAGCAATGAAAGAGCAAGGAGATGAAGCTAATCCAGAATGCTTCCCACAACAAAATTGGGCCGCAGGGCGAGACCCACGTGAGAACTTTGATTNCATCAAGGTGGTAGTTCGCAATACAACCAATAAGGCCCAGATAGTTCGCATATTGCACCCGCATGAAACCGCAGCTACAAACTATGGTAACGTTGAAGGCATTGAGATAACTGCTGAGAGATTTAATGGCAGCGTATGTTATGCTGGTTATGATTCATTGGTGGACCTCCTCAAGAAAGGTTGTTGGCGTATAAATAAATGGATGATGCATTCTCCCTATTTTGAAATACCAGAGATACTTTCTAGCCACTGGAGAGAAATTACCACGAGCGGACACACCAAGGCGCTACTAATACATGGCGGTGAATGCAGTGTGCCAATAACGTTTTTAAAAAATTACTTGCAACACGATAAATCTCAGCGGTACAGCGACACACTGTATATACTAGGTATTGGTAAATTTAGCAGGGATGTATCTTGGCTTACCATTACAGCACCAGCGAATGAAGAGTTTACGATATATGCGTATGCAGATGCGTTCACAAAATGAAAAAAGTTACCTCAATTAATCAAAAAAAACACATAAAACAAGTCAAATGGAACGGAACACAGAATTAGTAAATGAAAATGAGAGTAATATTAAATTTACGGTAGGTGCTGAAATGCCCGTGCCATCCCATCCGATTACGGTGGTGATAGAGAACACTATGGATATTGCACAGGAAGCCCGTATTTTATTCCATAACGCCACAAAGGACGACAATTATGGCAATCCTCATGGTATTAACATTATGCAGGCGATAGGCCAATTCAAAGATGATGGTACTATATCGCAGAATTACGAAGGCTTATTATCTGATTTACGTGGACGAGTTCTTGGTGTAGGTGCTACGGCGGTGTCTTGTAATAATTCGGATAGCAATTTTTTAAAATCAGACATTTGGGTTCGTTCTTTAAAAATGGCGGGTGATGGCTCTGAAAGTACATATCACAATTTTCCAATACAATTCACGTCGCCGTCGGGTGGGTTTGCTGTGAATCAAAACATAGCTTTTGATTTGGATAATACTGAAGGGTATTTATCTGGTTTCATCTGCACTATTCCAGCAAACGAGAAGGTATCAGTTATGTTGTATACGAAAACAAATACTCCGTTAAGCACCAATAAGTAGAACATTTTCCTTTCATCATGTAACAAGAACAACGGGCTACGGTAATTCGTGGCCTGTTTATTTTGTATCGAGTTGAAGTTTGGCACGTTATTTGGATGTGTATATGTATCCTTGCAGGTTGCAAGGCCCAAAAACTTCTCAAAATGAACACAGTCGATAGAAAGTTGGCACTTACAGTTACTCCAATTACAGTAGCCGAATTAAGGGCCAACAGCGCACGCGAATACAATGCGAAGGAATGGGACAAAAAGATAGATATTTACGATAAGGAGAGCAAGAAAGCCCAGTTCTACATGAAGCCAGCAGACGCTGTGTTTTCCTACGACAGGTTTTTCGTTAAGCATACGATAGAAGAGGGCATAACGTTCTTTTCCCAGTTCAGCTACTCTTCAGGTATTTCCAGTAACAGCTTCTGCCTCATTGAAATTGAGCCGAACGAAGCAACTGGAGAGGTGAATATCTTCAAGTCATACTATGAGGGCGAGAATGGTAAAGCTGCTGGAATAGCGAACCAAAAAGAGGGCCGCGCGTGGATGGCTAAACGCTCAAAAGGATTAGGCGAGATTTTCGCCAACGGAATTTAAGTTCCTGTGTTCCCCCTGAGAAGTTTTCATGGGTTGTCAACTGTTGCAAAAAAGTTAACTAAATATATTTAATGTTGTGTATTTGAGTATATTTTGGCTGAAAAAGAGTAGTTTTATAAAGCGGCAAAAACGGTAGAAATAGTGCAAGAATTTTGTTCACATAGGATACGGATTGAGGCTACGAACAAGCAGCGGACGATGTTTCATCGGCATGCTGGTTGCGCTCGGTATGCGTATAATTGGGCGATTGAAATTCAGCAAAAAGTGTACGTAGAAATTGGTGAGCGCGAGGGTTCTGTGCAGTTGAATAAGATGTTTGTGCGACTGGAAAAGTCGAAGCATTTGTGGTTGAACGAAGTGAGTAAATGCTGCACCCAGCAAGCGATTCGGAATTTTGACGTGGCTATGAATCGATTTTTCTCATTGCGTAAAAAAGGCGAAAACAAGACGGGTAAGCTGCAAGGTTTGCCACAGAAAAAAAAGAAGTTTGTGCGCGACAGTTTTTACTTGGAGCATGATGGAACGAAACCATTTCAAGTCAACGGAACGCGCGTTAAGCTTCCAAAAATCGGATGGGTGAAATGTTCTGAAAAATTGCCTGAAGGAATACAAATAAAGAATTGTGTAATTAGTCGAAGGTCGGATGAGTGGTTTATAAGTTTTAGGGAGGAGTTCACGCCAACGAAGCACGAAAACCAAGTGCGAGTTGGGGTGGATTTGGGGATTAAAAAGTTGGCTACGTGCAGTAATGGCGTGGTTTTCGAGAGTCCGAAGAAGTACAAATTTCTGCAAAAAAGACTCGCCAGAGCACAACGTTCTTTGTCGAGAAAGTACGAAGTTTACAAAAAAACGAAGGTTGTTTCGTCAAATTATCGTAAGCAAAAAGTAAAGATTTCGAAGCTGCACGCGACCATTGCGAATCACCGCGCGGACGGGCTGCACAAGGCCACGAGCTACTTAGCGAAGAATTTCGGCACCATTGTGATTGAGGATTTGAATGTTTCTGGCATGCTAAAAAATAAAAATCTTGCGCGTCACATTGCGAATGGAAGTTTTTATGAATTTCGGCGGCAATTGGAGTACAAGGCGCGGTGGTACGGTGCTGAACTCGTAATTGCAGATAGATTTTTCGCCAGCAGTAAAATTTGCAGCGGTTGTGGTGAAAAGAAAAAAGATTTGAAGTTGTCGGACAGAATTTGGACGTGCGAAACGTGCGGCAAAACGCTTGACCGCGACACTAACGCCGCGATAAATCTGGAGAATTATCCGAAATTTTTTAAGGAGAAAGATGCGTCAAGTTTTGGCGTGAAGGCTTGTGGAGCGGGGAGTTCAGCCGATTTTTCGGTTCAGCCGCGCGAAAAAATCCTGCGAGGGAAAGGAAGCAAGAAACAGACACTAAATCCGCGTGAGTAGGTTTGGGTAGGT
>JGI24891J29808_1000348_pt1 | contig 34808 bp, 39 predicted proteins | sample FreactcultuFSWF8_FD_29808 | JGI IMG/M metagenome (IMG submission 29808) | reverse complement strand
CGTGGTCACCCACCGTAGTACTAATCTGCCGTTCAACTGCTTATGTATGGCAGAGCGGACGGGATGCCCAGTTTTCAGCTGACTGTGGCCGTATGTGAAAGCGTGGATATCTGCACCATCTACAAACTCTGACAATCATTTTGGCAACAGAAGGTCGGCTCCGTGGTACCGCAGTCTTGGCTTAACAAAACCGCCACGTCTGTCCTGATACGGACTCGCGACTCAAAATATGACATGGTCATCGAGAGCGCTGAAAGACAAGGATTTGTATGTCGTTGCCGAACGCTATGAGGTAGGTAGATAAGTGTAAGAGCGGAGGTCAATGAGGTTTGGCCAGAGCTTGTTGAAATTCGACTTATGGCACGCACAGCGATTGGCCAGATATCATAGCTTCCTCAAGCACACTCCCATGACTCCAGACGCCATAAGTTGTAACCAGTAATGTTGATGCGAGAGCCATAATGTATGCGGCGGCAACGAATCCTAATATCATAACCCTCCGGTCGCAGCGCCTCGATTTTGCATCCAAGACACCTTCCAGACCAGACAGGAACCGACGATGACAACAGCCTCAGAAGCAATCAGTAGAACCCAGTCGGGTGTTCTTAATAAATGTTCCGACTGTACCGACTACAATCAGAGTCACCAGAACGACCGCCCCTACCGCTCCGGTGAGAAGGATAGAAGTGGATTGACTATAGCCAAAACCGCGAACGATAACAGAACCAAATCCAGAGATTGCTCTGTTCAGAGCATTGACACAGAACACCAAGATTAGGAAAAGCCATATCTCAGGGTCGAGAACAGCTTCCTTCATCTGAAACAACTTGAAAGCTCTGTCCTCTGGCTTGACTCCACTGAGTTCTATCCTCTTTACGGCAATCGATCTCTCGGTCTGGTCCAGAAATGACGCTTTTACAGGACTGTCTGGCAGGAGCCAGAATAGCGACACACCCCAGACAACAGTCACGGCTCCCAGTATAAGGTAATGATATTTCCAATGATGAAGTAGGCCGTGAATGTGGCCGATACCGAAGAGGAGAATGGGTCCTAGAAGACCTCCAAGACCGGTAGAGGTATACCATAGATACAAGCGGAGTGGCTGTTCTGATTTCTTCTACTACGTGGCCGTGACGATGGTGAATGCGGGAGCAACCAGACTCTCCAAGTCTCCGAGAAAGAACATACCCTTGATAAGGCCCCAAAGCCTTTCGCGATCTTCGGCTTTGTGCAGATTCAGTCGAGTCGATACTACACCCAAGGCTTTTAGATATCGAGCAAGACCTGAGATATTCTCTACCATCGACACGGCGTGGGCCTCCGGAAATGGTTGCTTCGACCCATACGCTTTGAACGATGGCTTCGATACCGATCTAGATTTTTCGTTCCTCCATGCACTCGGAGGCCTCCATTTTCCTACTGTTCATCCGAGCACATGATTTTGGCTTGCACGACGAAATTATATGCAGCTAGGCCGATCGATAGATATGTCTGAGCCATTCTCAAAGCCCCTGTATCGATGGACTGTTGCATGCATTGACACATATGAATCTCTCACTAGTAAGGCTGGAAACACATTATACAACCATATGGAAGGCATCAGAGAAGAACCGGAAATCGTTGAAAACACTACATGCCAGAGAACGAAACAGAGAAAGAATGGACAAACGTTGATAACCAACATCAAGCAACAGAGTGAGTTGCTTTCTAGCATGACGGTCCTTACATGAAAGTCATACTGCCTCCGAGTGCGGACATCGACAAAAGAACCGGCTTCTTCGATCGGAGTAGATTAATGGTGGGAAGCAAAAGTAAACCTGGCGGGTTGACGGAGGGAACACTAGGAGTCTAGAGCTGGACCGCGAGTTGTCCTAAGGAACGACGCTTGGTTCACCTCTGGTCCACATTGATGGTCAAACCATTCATGGAGACACAGAGAGTAGAATCAATGGTAGTTCTTCTGACACCCTTTGCTCTCTTGTGACAAACGAGAGATGCAGCAGACGGCTCCTCGTCTCCGGACGTCTTCGCCTTATCACACTTCAGACCCAAGATCTTGCGCCATCGGATCAGTCTGTAATCGTGATGTTCATGCTGGCCTTCGTATCTGGGGGGAAGAACGCCTTTGTCGGGGCTGAACAAATGGAGCCAATCAGACTGGAAATTGGTCATTGCCTTCAAACCAAAACACGGGTTTCTGTTCAATCGGCTTTTCCAAGGGTGCGACGCGACAAATCCACTCCAGAACCTGATAATCTTTTTCACGTCGTCATCGTTGATCTCGAAGTACTCCTGGTGTTTGGTGTATGGCGCCGAGTGTGACTTGGTACGTGATTTGGGAGACTCTTTCTTCAGTTGTTTGCAATCACAGAGGAACACCCATCGAAGTGGCGCAAGATCTTGATGCAAGATTGCTTCGAGTGCCCGGTAAGCCGGCACTAGACCACTATCCGCAACATGAACCAAGGGACTCGACATCTTACAGGTGCTCTGAATCTGGCTTTTCCTTCGTCGCAGATCGCCAGTAAAGCCGATTTTGACAAGCCCAAGCTCGTGATCCCGGAACGCATATACAAAGCCTTCCTTATCGAGATCTCGCCAATCTCCGTGCTGAAGTTTATCAATGATCACGTCTCGTACTTTGCTCGCGTTGATCACGACACTATGTTCGTAGCTTGAGTCGGCATATAGAGTTGTGGATGCTCTTGCAGCGCGAGAAATTTGGCGGTCGGGAGTCTGTGTTCGCCTTCGATGCGCGCGTGATGGGCTTGATTCGGCTAAGAAAGCCATTCGTGTGCCATTGCTCTCCTCACAAACGACAGGGGGGATATCCACAAACTTGTGGGAAGTATGATCGTATCGCTTGCGTCGCGTTTGAGATATGTTACTGTCGCTCATCATCACTTCATCATCAGAACAATCATCTACTTGATCATCGAAGCCCTGGTTCACGAGATCACCGGAGCGCTCGTCCGAGTAATCTGAGCAGTCATCCGAATAGTCTTCTGAGCTTCCGTGTGAAGAATCTTCAGGGCAACAGGTAGAGTCTTTGTCTGAGCAGTCTTCCTCCAGAGATTCCAGCTCGGAAATGGCTTCCACGTCGCTATCATCGCCAGAGACATTCTGCAGTTCTCCAATGTCATAATGACAAGAGATCTCGGATTTGGATGTCTTCTTTTGGAGACCAGAGTCGTGCGGCACCGAGATTGTGGAGTCCTTCCTTGAGCGTGTTGGGGTGTTCTCTACCGATGGTAGCAGATCCGCGTCTTTTCGTAGCTCTCGAGCAATTCGTTTTGCTTCGAGACGAGGGCTCCTTCGGGGTTCAACACCATCAGAAAAGGCTTCGGGGCTGAGATGTGCGTTGTTCGAAACAGTGCTGCGAGCAGTCGCTTTGGGCGTCTTTGGCATCTTGAACATAATGCTGGTCAAAGACTCGAGGCAGGAACGATTAAGCCTGGATTCAACGAAGTAGTAGAATTGTTCAAAGTCTTGATTGACCCGGGTTGAGGGGAGTTGGTACTTAATGGTGGCAGAAGACCAGATCCTGACCTACATCGCGGCAAGAGGTGTGGCAGGGGCTGTTTCTCGCGAGCGCTGTTCACAAGCCCGAGATAAGCCTGATACAGCTGGCATGATGTTGGAAATGGCCTAGTGCAGCCTAATGCAAGACTTTTGATCCGCTGCAATATGAGTCCAACATTGGCGAGCTCAACCTTGCGCAGAAGATCAGCGAGGTCTTGCGAGTGTAAGGCTCACAAACCCCTCGAGCCAAACCTCGTGTCGCTAACTTCGCTGCGAGTCTCTTATGGCTATGCGTGCTGTCTGGTAGCTTTGATAAACCTTGTACCATCTGGCAAATCATGGAGTAGATAAATCTGTGCTGGTGTTGGCTTGGTGTGCAAGCGAGATGCATAGAGGCACAGTACTCGTGTTCTTCGTCTGACGACAAGTCCAAATCGCACATATAGCAATCAAGACAGTGGCATGACTGGAAGATCAGGACGCTTCACAGCCCTGCCTGCATGCTATGCAGCCATGTGATTCTGCGCAGCTTGCAGACTGTTTGTGCCGAATGTGACATCGCCTTCTATTGGCCACCATCCTGGTATATGCAGACGCATGTTCGCACGTACACTCTTGAGACCTCGCAAGTGCACTGTAGATTAGGGCTTTTGGCGACTGGCGTATCATGTACTGTGTTGAAAGTGAAACAATGGTCGAAATCCCGGTGTTGGTGGCCTAAGGCAGGAACAGCTCAGGGCGTCTACGAGGCGAGATCGGTAAGCCCATATCAATCTCGAGCTTAGACATCTCAATACTCCCATGGCCACGTATGCAAACAAAGCTGTTGCAGCCTTTAATGCCTCTCAGTTCCACGCGTGCTCGTCACGCAGGGTAGGAAAAGGTCATGGTAAGCTCGTGTCGCTCATGCGTGGGACACTGTGCCTCACAGCAACATCCTTGTAGGTCCGAAGGTCTAAGAGTCTGAGCGTTTGAGCCAAGAAGTGTCATGGTGAGGTAAACGAGAAAGACGGAAGATGATTGCGTTCCTCGAGCGCGACCCTTGGTTGATGTCTCGAATGATATGAAGCTTTGTATGCACAATATTGTGTATCTTGGCAGATATTATGAATACCGGATGTCAAATCACGTGGACATCCGACGCTGTTCCGCATCCGAGCCACGGCTTTGCTTTCATCCACAGCTCCTGCCTGCTTGGTCATCCTTATCTACATTTGACGCAATCGAACAGCTTTCAATTTCGTCGGCTTTCTCTGATGTGCTGATTGGCTCATATAAGGTAATCCAGGTCTCGATCTTGACTGTGCTGTAGACCCACCCTTGAACACCATCTGTATATTTGCATCCCTCAACTTGATCTCCAACCGTTGCTTCTACTACCCATTAACATCTCCGCATCATCATGGCGCCTATCGGTGTTGGAATCATTGGCCTCTCAGCTGCTGGAGGATCCTGGGGTGCCTCCGCTCATCTACCCTACCTCAAGGATTCAGCAAAGTACAAGATTACCGGCGTCTGCAATTCATCGACCGAGTCTTCACAAAAGGCAATCGACACTTATGGCTTCTCAGCAGATGCTAAAGCTTATGGCTCAGTCGTAGAGATGGCAGCTAGCTCTGATGTTGATCTTGTTGTCTGCGCTGTTCGAGTTGACCGACACTACGAAGCCATGAAGCCCGCTCTCGAAGCTGGAAAGGATTGTTTCGTGGAGTGGCCCCTCGCCTCGAATGTAGAACAAGCTACCGAGCTACTTCGGATTGCTGAGCGTAAGGGCGTCAAGACCATGATAGGTTTGCAAGGCCAGATGAGCCCTGTCGTCAGCCGCATCAAGGACATCATCGAGAAAGACAAGGCTATCGGCCGCATCACCGGCAGTCATGTCAGTCTGGCCGGCATGTTAGGTGGCAAAGAGACCATCGAGCCCATGGAGTATCTCAACTATGCTGAAACCGGCGGAAACATGCTTGTAATTCCATTCGGACACCTTTACGACTCCATAAGCTATACCCTTGGCGAGCTTCAAGAAGTCTCTTCGACGTTGTCCATTCAGCACCCAGATGTTGTTGTCAAGTCTGCGGATGGCTCGAAAGTTGTCAAGACCATTGGCCGCACGGCAGCCGATCACATCGCCATGTCTGGCCTTCTCTCAAACGGTGCTCAATCTTCGGCAGTGGTGTATGGAGGTCAGGCTTTCCCAGGCGACCCTAGTTTCCTATGGCGAATTGAAGGCGAGAAAGGCGTCATTCAGGTTCGTGGTGACCAACCATTTGCTTTGAGTATGTCCTTGGACATGAATGTTCAGATGCAACTGCTCGAGACTGGCGATGTAAAGGATATTGAATTCACAGAGGATAAGCCGGGACCTTCTGGTAATGTTGGAAGACTCTATGAGGCATTCGCTGATGGCCAATACTACCCTGACTGGAAGTGGGCTGTCAAGCGTCATGCCTGGGTGGATGCTCTATACAAAAGCAACGAGACCGGCAAACGTGTGTCCTACGTATGAGCCGCAACATGGAGTTTCGACCAATTAAACAATCAAATCATTATTCCAGATGCCATGGTATCGACAAATTGGAAGAAAGCCTTGAGCCGTGTTTCTATGATGGGCCAGCAGACGTATTCACAGTAAGCCGCCTCCATGACACTAGCAACCGTAGGTTGTGTAATGCTGTCGAGGTTGGCAAAATAGTAAATGCAAAAGATTGATCGTTGATCAAGAGGGGGATCGAACTCAAGACCTACAAAAAAGAAACTCGGAGTGACGATGAGTTTAGAGAACAGGGGAGCCCGACCCCCACACCATAGGATATACCACCGCCGTAGCAGGGTCCCCAATGGAGGAGTCCGACTGGTCCGCTGTCTCGATGGGAATCTCCTGGCCAAGGTGGAATATAAAGACTAACCAGGGGATTGAATGAGTGCTGGCGGATCCTAAGACGACTTTTCAACACACTATAGCTCACAGATTATCCAGGTCTCCATCATAACTGCCACCACAAGCAACGATACCAGTACAATTAGTGCCCCTCCTCGCCATGATCAGCTCCTCCCAATAACTCACTCCCTCCGCACGAACGATATCAGGCAGCGACTTCGACGTCTCGTTCTGCTGGAAATAGTAGAACTCAGGCTCTTCCGCTTCAACAGGATTCCAAGGCTCTGCTTTCACTAGACCCCAAGCATCAGCAAGTTCCCTTTTCAATGAAGCAAAGCAGTTTGACTTACAGCCCAGATGCATATTTGGATCACCATAGTTTACAAAACTGATCCACATACGACACATCTGCTTCGCCAGTGTGACGAGGGATTCACTTTCAGGTCCACCAAGAGGGTTGGGATTGCCATTCTGCGGGTAGCCTAGGCCTTCTGTGTTGTAGAAGACGAAAGCCACCTCTTGGAAGTGCACTGCGCCTGAGAAGTAGGAGAGGCCATTGACCAGGGCATTGAAGATGCTGTACAAAACGTCAGTAAAGAATGTTCGCGATTGTGATTCATCTGCTGATGCTTACTAGGTATAGGATCTGGCACCGTGCCTTGCCCACCAGTGGGATGTCAGGCGTCTTGCGGCGTTCATGCTCATGTCTTGAGCAATGGTAGAGCTACGTTTGAACTGAAGTCCGATGGTAGAGTTCGGTCTGCCGTGGAGAGTGCTCGGTACGCCAATAGCTGGAATATCAGGATACAGTATCGCAAGATCATGAGCTGTGGCATTATCATAACCCGAATCAACAATGTAATCCAAGATCTCTTGGGTCGTATTGATTTGTCTCGGACCAAAGCCCACACCTTCTGCCTCATTGACGCCGATGATGTATGGGACCTTCAAGAAGTCGCCGTTGGACAGGGCTTGCGAAGCTGTTTGAGTGAACCAATCTCCATCAACCACAGGGCCGTAGCGGGCTCCTCTCGTGACGGTAGAGTTTATAAAAGAGTTGAGCTGATCAGTGGGTACTTTGCGGAGACAGTCGAGTACAGAGCCAGTGCCGTTGCATCCAGTAGCTCTGCTGATGTTGGCGATGATAGGCTCCCAGTTATCAACGTCGAAGTCAACTCCGGGGCTAATCGGAGCTCCAGATTGTGCAATAGCACCGTGAAAGAGACCATCATCCCGACCGTTATAGGCGAGTAATTGCGCTCCAACAGACGTGCCACCGGAAGACTCGCCTTGAATAGTGACACGGTCAGGATCACCACCAAAAGCAGCAACGTTCTCTTGCACCCAACGCAGAGCAAGACGCTGGTCCCTGAATCCGTTCATCGTATTACCTGACTCTTGGATCTCGCGGCCGTACAAGAAGCCCCAGGACGAAAGACGATAGTTGATACTGACAGCAATGATTGGCATGCCTGCTTCAACAGATTGCTGGACGATGAAAGACTGATTGTACCGACGGTCTCCACTACCTCCCATGACAAGACCGCCTCCATGGATCCAGACAAGGACAGGAAGGCTTTCGCATGAGCCGGCTGGCTTGATGACATTCAGTGTCAGGCAGTCTTCACTGACATAGTTGCCTTGACTCCAGGTATCTCTGCCATAGCCAATACACTCTGGGCTGTACTCGGTAGCATTCTTCGAGCCAGACCAGGTAGAGTTGAGAGACTGAGGAATACGGAAGCGTAAATCGCCGATCGGTGGTTGAGCATATGGCATGCCGAGGAAATTGTCGGTGTTGTAGGCAGCAGCATAGTACCCTGTGTAGGTGCCGTTTTTGACTTGTACTGTAGGTACGGCAGCGCCATGATAGGCATTGTATCTTTTGGTGGCAGCTGCAGATGCAGTATTGAGCAGCAAGAACCCACTAGCGAGGACTTTCATGTTGATGATCGATGATCTGAGTTCTCACTTCGACTGCCTTTGTGCAACTGGGAGAGCCTCATACTTATGTCAATTGGGTTCTCCGCTCGCATGCCCCTCTAGGACATAGCCACGGCTGCCACAGTACATGATGTTCTCATTGGTTTTGGTCAACAGAGCTGCCCCGCTTTTGAAGTGATATCTTGATGCTTTTTGCCGGCACAAGGCAGCTGTCAACGTCGGCAGAGATGTTCAACCTACAAGCCAAGTCATTTGCAACTGCCGTTCGGCTTGCAAAAAGTGCCCACTCCATGTCTACATGACAGAGAAGGAGCGAGTCGTACAATCATCGGCGCCGCGACCCCGCCATCAACCCCGCAATGATCGATGTCACTCCGCATAGATCACCATGCTGCAGATATCTCTGTGGAGCCTTCATGAACTTCTCGACAGTGTTGTACTATGATCTTCAGTGGAGCGTCGGCTGTCTGCTAGCCTAAGAAGTGTCGGCCGTCGTCGGCCGCATTGTTCATGGAGGTGGGACTTTTATACACCTTGCATTCTTCCAGTATGCTTTCATTTGTCACGTCGGCACGTGGAACAATGGCAAGTTCAATGAACGTGTGTAGGGAGTTGCAGCTGTGTCTTGTACTGGACGTGTTTCACATGACCTACGCTGGTCTGTGTCACGTCTATCATGATGCATGAGATTTTTCGCTTTGTTCAAGATGTTCAATGAGAGTCAGAAACAATCATGACTCTCTCTGAAGGCACATACAGAATGTAAAATCATCATGCAATCCTACGGGCGTATTCTGGACTGACACGTTCATATGAGAAGGATGGCAGGGCTCTATACGCGAGCATCAAGGGGTACTTGAAAGGCCGGATCCAGTACTATTCTCCTGGGCCTGATATATTGCATCGAGATGCAAGATGACTTTCGTTCCGCTCTGACTGACCATTGGGAGTCTGATTTCACTGCTTATTTTTCCAGCTCTCTTTGGATCATTACGCAAAAGGAAGTTTCATCCTGCAATTTCACTGGATTCATCTAGCACCACCCCTAACATTGAGATAAGGAAGAGCTCAGGGGAAGAGGGGCAACGGTGTTCGTGCCATCGGAAAGTATCATTATTACTGTATCTCTGTACGTACTCCCATTCGTACCAATCCACTACTGCAATCTGAATCCAAAGACCTCTTCAAGCATCTCCTGGAATCTGCCATTTGCCATCAGCAGCATTGCACCGGCGTGTGCGATCATGTCTTCGTTGATATCACCAGCAGGGCGATGGTTTGGACAGTCGGGATGGTGGTTGTGAAGACCGTGGCGAGCGATAGGGATGAAGTCAGCCAAGCAGGCCCAACAGAACTGGTGTTGGCATTGAGAGCCTGCATGAGATGTTAGAAATTGTTCCTCATTGTGTATGTAATGTGAGAATTTTCCTATTCAGGGGTAAGACTTACAGAGCATGTGGTCGCAGCCGTCGCTCTTCTCGATTCTGGCCTGGCAGTTGGGGCAGGGCTTTGAAGTGGCTTGGAGTGTTGCCTCGGATTCTGCTTCGTATTCCTTCTGGACCTGATTGCGAGATTGATACTGCTCACAAGTTTCGTCCTTGTGCCAGTCGACTTCGCAAACAGTGCAGTGCCTGTGACCGCACTCCTGACAAGAGAACACGGGCTCTTGACCCTCATGGACTTGACCAGACTCACAACTGGTGGAAAAGCAGTATCTGTAGTCAGGGTTGCTGGAGAGAGCTGCTCTACGAGCAAAGCGGGCGTACTTTGCGAAGCACTCAGGGGTAGCAAGGTTCTGTATCTCGTGTTGTTGGAGAAGGGAAGGACACTGAGGGCAGGAGACTTGGTCCCACATCTTCGAGTCGACTTCAACGTCGAGGTGCATGGTAAAGCACTCGTGGCAGACGTCGTGTTCGTGGTCGTGAGAGGATACCTGGGTTGCATTGGGGAAGCTGTTGATAGATTTGTCCTCGCCACAGACCTCGCACATGCGCGGTGTAGCGGCGCTAGGGAGAGCAGGGGCAACAATGCGATTGTGACCCAGTGGAGTACTGGTGCGCCTCTTGGGAGGTGGCTCGAGGGGTGTGTTGTCGTCCATCTGGCGTTTGCGTTCCATGTTTGTGATGAGTGTATGGGAAGAAAGAGGTAACTGTGACAGAAGGGAGGAGAAAAGATTGGTTGTGCGCGGAAACACTCGGCGACAACGAAAAACGACACAAGGGTGTTTACAACGGAGGATTGGGATCTGTATGAAACTAGCTATCTGAGGTGAAGATGAATTAAGCGAAATGTCGATGATTGATCAGGGGAGTGGTTTTGAGAGTTGATTAGATAACTATCATACCTACAAAGCCATCAATGTCCATCAGCAAGCATTTTCCAAGTGGCTCAAACAATACCAGGATGACACTGTAAGATGTAGCCCAATTAGAATTTTGGTGTTCTGATAGGCAATCCCCCGACCTTCTCGCAAGCCTGGAAATGCTGTCAATGTGATCCTCGCCATAATCCGATTTGTTGCAACGGCATATCCTACTCACGATTCAATGAAACACTCTTTAAAGTACCCCCTGTGTAGTCTTAATTTGACACCCTCAAATTCTAAGCCTGGAGCGTCCGTTGTTCTAGTGATATCTATGCAGAAATTCGAGATGCTTCCCCATAAGGGCTGAGCTCTGGCTTTTCTGCCATGTTTATCATCAGCTCTGATCCGCTTTCTGACAATAAACAGTCTACAGGAATCGTCAAAGCTAGGCTTGTGTTTGTGCATGGATTCAGTGATCGTTGTGAGCTCTAAGACGTCCCGTTTCAAGGAAGTCAGATGAGCGGCTTGCCCAAATCATCCTCTACAAATTACAATGCGAACCACGACGACCCGAGGGCGAGCGGTGTTGGTTGAGGGCATGATGGGTGAGAGGGGCCAAGTGGTAGGTGTGGTGGCGACCACGGAGGAAGGAGCCGCTGCCATTTTTGGCGCGTGTGTCGTGTTGATTGAACAGCTGGTACAGTGGCCTTTGTTAGAAAGCCTTCGCGAGTCATCACCATGACAGAACTTGGACTGATGATAGTGTGTAGCCAGATCGAACGAAACTGGAGATGACTGATGCTTTTTCTTCTGCAATTGACTGTTCGAAATTTTGCTTGGGACTTTGAATTGTGCTACGCAGTAAGGGTAGCGTCCAAGCATAGTTGATCCAAGAATATCGGTCCAAGCCGTGAGGACCATGTTGAAAGGACGAAGCTTCTGTCCATTGTACCGACATTGAGCATTCTCTTGGCTTCTAGCAGGCAGCTAAACTATACTACCCACCAGCACTATGGGCTCTCTATGTGTCTAACAAGAGGACGACCAGCTCAGCTTCTCCTTCGTTCATCCAGATTCGCGTCTCCTTTTGGGTGACTTGCACAGAGACGCCTGCCCATAGCAGCTGCTCTTGGTAGGGCTTGATCCCGCGGTAGAGCTGCTGGAGGTATGCATGAAATCTCAGTTGCAATACTACGAAATCACAAGCGAATAGTCCAAGTGCCGAATATTCCGTCTCAGACAGATGTGGATACTGTGATGGAAATCCCAGAGTTTCTACAGCTCTTGGTCGTGTGACGAGACTTGAGTCATACTCGGGGACTGTCCAAGTATCTTTCTTAGTTTGTGGAAGAAACCAGGACGACTATGGATTTTGAGCTTGTGAGCTCTACGGGCTCGGTTCTGAGCAGATGTCTGTATCCCACGTCGTGGGTGTTGTTCAGAGGAGAGTAGAATGCGTTAACGACACTCACTATGACCATGTACGTGCACATCTCTCGATTGTATATGTTTATTGTATGCAGCACTGTGGCAGCACGTTCCAGTTTCTGCGCTGTATGCGGTGATGCGCGTTCATCAAAGTGCTGTTGATTGCTCAAGATGTGAGAGTAGTGGTGACAGTCTCTCCGTCATCTTCTTCGCTCTTACCGGCCTCGGGAGCTTCGGTGGGATCGCCGAAGGTAGTGTCTTTGGCTGAGGTGGCTTGCTACTTCTTCTGCGCTCTCTGCGATCAACCGTGCTCCAAAGTTGACACCGACCTTGCGCTTATGGGGGCGTTGCTGTTCGACAAGATCGTAGAGGGTACCAAAAGGACAGTGCTCGGAATAGAGCCTGTAGGTGTAGTTGACTGCGTCAGCCAAACTGCGTTCGAATGCCTTGACGACCGCTATCCTTGAGAGAGCATATGGACGATCGTGATTGTTGTACCCGACTCTTGTGTGCAGAGCGCATCATTAATATTCTGCCCAGCCGAAATCTGAGAGATGATCTCCTGGATGGACATGACTGCTGTGATCCGCTCTTCTCCGAAAGCATGACCTACTGTAGTGTTGATGGTTGGAGCAATGGCGGAGGCGTCATACGTGATGAAAGCCAGGTGAGCAAGGCAGGCCGTGTTACTCGCGATCACCTTCCTGCCTCGGGCGTTGACAATTACGTCGTTTCGGTTGCCATCTACTGCCCACCGTCCCTCCGCATCTTCCGGACGATTGTTCTGCAGATTCGTGCAAGCTCCTCAGTAGCTCCTCAGTATCTCCTCGAGCATGTTCTTGAGCTTCTCCTCCAGGTGCCATGAGAAGCCCTCGATGTATATATTATGAAATTGCTCGCGCTCACGACAAGAAAGCCACGATCTCCGATAGAGAGTCTCCGGGAACAAAATGCCATCATCATCATCGTAGCAGAGCTTGGAGTAGCTGAGAAGTTGGTTGGCGAGGGAGCGTCAGTAACAGACAAAAACTCCTCGAGCTATCGACACCGCCCTCTTCGACACCATCCATCGTCTGCGGTGGTGACGACGGCGATGCTGCTGGGCTGGCTTTATACATGTTACAAATGCGGTCATCTTGTCCTCTGCCCAGGCTCCATATGCAGCAGAGAGCAGATCAAGAAATTGAGAAGCTGGGGCATCGACTAATCCCTTTGGCAGTGGTGTCTTGCTCTGCTTCCAATCAGTCAGGAGGTCGTCCACTTTTTCCTATCCAGAATCAGTGCCGATTGACTTCTCGATGGATGATTGAGAGATAATGGTGTCCATATTTCCAGATGCTAACATGTCGCGGACAGCGATTGTCAAGGTCCCAGCCTGCAGGCGCACTCTCATGGAACAGAGCGTTGATGAGCTTGTTGACGTGGATGAACGACGTTTCGAGATCTATATAGAGACATGAAGATTTACGATTTGCAGTCTTGCTTCCGATATACAACCACTGACGACATGGTGCTTCAGTGCTGCGGTGCAACACAACACGCCCATATAAATCGAAAGCACGATGAGGCGTCGTACAAGCCCTAGGAAATCGGGGATTGTTTTTTAAGATATACGGTCAGCCTCACCACTTATCGTTGTCGAGGCCTGTGAGCGCTTCAAAGGCAGTCGGTGTATGGTTGTTGGAGGAGGAGGTCTTTCGCGCAGACGCAAGAAGAAGTGTGGGAAGAAATTTGGCGAGCAGATCGTGGTTTGTTCGACGTGCTTCTGGTGATGATCTGAAGCAAGTGATATGAGCGCGAGAATGAGACAGTCTTTTTGCGTAGGTATCAGGTGGGCTCATGTTGGGGACATGGGATGACGAAAGCAAACGAGCTGGTGCGAACTGGGTGTTCGTTGTGGCGTATTTGGCTCGTGGCGTTCAAGCGGTGCTTGAGCCGAGCCTATATAAATCTTCCAGGCTTGAGGAGAAGAAAGTCGTAGGAGAGGTCCATGAGCATCGGAATGGGCAGAAGACGGGCTTGATAAACTTCGTCTCTCCAGCTCCAGTATCTTCCAGCTGTTTGCTACAGAGGCGATAGTTTCATTGATACAAGGCGCAAACATCAAGCACTTTCAAAGGTATGGACAATGATCGAGGTTGGCTAAAATATTAATTGCAAGGCTGATGGATCGGGAGAAAAAGGAAGTGTCAAACTAAGCCTGGCATATCAGTGGAAGCAAGCAGATTTAGGAAAGGACAGCCCGCACCTTCTGAAATGTTTGTGATTTCGAGGAAACTCCTAAAGAATTGATCAATCATCGGGATGCTTTTGTGGAAGTAGCTACTTACCACGCCAGAAGCCTTCTCCTAACCATTGCTATACCTTGCCTCATCTTGACCAGCACCAAAAGGAAAAGGTGAGTATTAGATGTGTTTTCATTTCCATCGTCAGTAGTAATACAGCAATTCATTACAAAACATCCTTGACCAGGATATCCTACATGCCCAAACCCCTCTCGCCCTTCTCCAGCTGATCCGCCTCCAACCTCAAGGTCTCGGCTCTGAACTTTCTGAAGGCAGCCTCGATTCTCTTCTTGGCTTCAGGATCCTTCTTAATAGCACTCTGTGCACTCAATCCTCCAGTCAAGAGTCCAGTCTCTCCTCCCACGAACAGACCGCCTAGGCCGAACAGTGTGTATGTGGCAATGTCTCCAAGGGTTGAGGGCTTGAGCATGGGTGTAAGGTCGGGCAGGGGCTCAGTGCGGCCACCGGCGAACTGAACAGCGACGGGCTTCTCGGATGTGCGGAAGGCGTTGAACATGGTGGTTCTGTTCTTGCGAAGGCGGAAGGAGAGGAAGAGACCGAGGGAGAGGCCCACGACGGAGCCGATGGTCGTGTGCATTGAGACGCGAGAGGCTGCTTTCTGGAGAGCTTCGCGGTCGGATGATTGAAGGCTATACAGTAATGTTAGCTGTTGTTAGAGAAGCACCGTGACGGGAGACGGACTCATGTTGGTAATGTTGTTCTGCGAGGGCACCGAGCTCGTTACCGAGGCTCTTGCGGAAGAGTGCGAGACTATCGGAAGACATGATGTGTGGATGGTTTGAGGTTGTCAAGTTTCTGTTTAATCGTGTTTGGATTGACTTGCTTGTGTGTTAGGAAGCAATAGGAAAGGTGAGAAGATACAGAAGGTGCAAGGCGGCATTTCCGGAGAGATATTTAACGGTGATGCAGGAACGAAGCAACTACGTCATGTGGGGTATTTGACACCATATGGGCATGTCAGTTTCTCGTCAGAAGCACGTATGGCGCATGAAACCGCTTACGGAGGTGTTGGCAAGGATACAATATACTTGTTCTGCAATCGTAGCATTCATGTAGTATAGCAAGTCTATATCCATCGTTCATTACTCCTCGTCCTCGTCCTCAGCCTCTTCCTCGGCATCATCACCCCTCTCCCTGAAGACCATAAAGTCATCAGCTTCAGGCAAGATCTTCTGCCAGGCGGCCTGGACGTTCTCGATGATCGCATCATCGAACACAAAGTCCAATGGCGGGTCCTGGAACTTAAGAATGTTGGACTGAGACGTCTCGGTTGAGGGTGCTAGTGCCTGGGCATACTGTTGGTAGCTGAGCGACCACAGAGCTTGAGCTTCACCATCATGGGCCGCGAGAAGTGACTTGACAGCTTCAGCAAGAAGGTCCTGGCCTTGTTGACCGGTGAGTGCAGTGCTTGCATATGCGATGCCTGTACAATCCATTGTTAGCAATTGCTTTCTGGCAAAACAAATAACGATTGATTGTTTTTAACGGTTGGAAGACCAAAGCGATCAGGTTGTCAGAGATGTGTTGATCGACATTATTGTTCAGACAATGTAGATAAGTATTCGTAAAATCATTCATCATGCAATGATCTTCCAGGGAGAGTAAAGGGAGATGATTGGAACTTACATTGACCTTGTGGGCATTCGCCTGTGTCACTGGAGTGAACCATAATATGAACAGGTGGGTGGTCTGGGCTGGAGAGACAGCCAGTTGGGAAGACCACAACAGCACCTGCAGGAGCGACACCACCCTCAGCAACAGTGACGAACAGGTGTTGCATTGGTGATGAGATGATGGTAACGCTCCTTGAAGCGGCCTCAGGTTGAGCACCTGAAACCTTTGTGCCGATTGTTGTTGCAGGAAGAGATCCAGGCAGATCGTCTGAGCAGCCGATGATATACTGCGCAGATACTTTCTCTCCATTGCTGAGCTGGACAGTGTACAATGACTTCTTTTCAGAAGGCACAGCGAAAGTAGTCTGTTTTTCAACAGGTTCCGCAGCAGCAGGGGCGGGCTTTCCTTCCTCAACACCTGCGATACTGTATCCAGCTGCAGCGAGGAGGTCATCCAAAGACTGCTCCTTGATACCAGATTCAAGCTCATCAAGACTATCCGGATTCGTGTCGACAAAGCCTTCGCCTTCAGTGATCAAGTTGTGGATATCTTGAGAGACATCGGGCTTCTCTGGCTCTCTTGGGATCTCCTCGACATCATCCTCTTCAGATTGAGCAGGCTCGATGGTAGAGATGCCTTGTCCAAGAACATAGATGCCACCACCAACGGCACAAGCTCTGCAGGCGACCTGGACAACCTCTGAAAGACCACCCCACTTGGGGATGACAGCACCGAAGCCGGGACCAAAGACGCCGATGGAACGAAGGTGGCGAGCTATGCGAGGTAGTGCAAACTCGGTAGTCGTCTTTTCCGGTACTTCAAGACTGAGGCAGAGAGCCATGAGAGTGTCGACAGCAGGCAGACCAAACTGTTCAGATAAGAAGTCGGCGAAAGGTGTGTTGCGGTGAGGTTCCCATGTTTCAGGCTTTTCCTCAAACGCGACGACGAATCGGAGGAATTTCATCAACTGACCCTTCATCTTCAAGGTGAGTGAAGGGTCAGCAAAAATGTCTTCGCGTCCGTTGGGCACACGGGCTAGGCGCGTGCCATCTTCCTGCTTTTCATAGACGAACCATCCACCAACAGCCATGAACTCAAGTTGCTGGTGGGTGTTCGATGACACTAGGATGGGCAGCAGGCCGGAGCGAGTATAGACCAGAGTCGGCGCCAACGACAAGTTGTATGCGCGAGAGGGAGAGAGTTTCTTATCTCCCTCCGACTTGGCGATCGAGGCATTGCTGAATCTAGATTGCGTTGCTGCGAAAGAGTTAGTATGATATTCAGATCAATGCGCGCATTGGAAGCGGCGACATACCAGAATCGAGTTTTTCAACCCACTGCTCGGCTTCTTGAAGACTCAAGGCAGCTTCGGGACCGCCGTAGGTGTCATCCTTGTCGACATGCAAGATCTTCTTGCCAGAGCGCGAGAGAGCACTTTAAGCAAAGAAGCTGCGTCAGTCAGACAAGCTCTCGGTCAAGTCAAACAGCAAAGCATGAAGAGACATACAGAGCAAGCAAGGACTGCTGGATGCCTGTTCCTGAGATCAGGACATCAAAGCTAGATCCTTCAAGAGAGTCCATGATAAGGTTGGGTTTTGTAGTTGGAGAGACGAGGGGTGCTCTTCGAATTTCGCAGCTTTCTGCGCGCTGACTAAGCGAATCCTGATCGACCTTCGAATCTTTTGCGCACGACCGTTCTGCTCTTTCTTCTTCTCTCAACCGCGCCCGCTGCGAGTCTTTGATCACTTCAGGAAAAGGCTTTTAGGCAGGTTGACCGCTTCATTGTCGGTCCCGATGGGTCGCGTGAGAAAGAAGTCCGTCCTGTATCTCCTGCTCCATATTTCAACTGAAGGAAGCGGGTCGTTTGTGATGCAACATGATCATTTGTGCAAGTCGTCAAGAAGGCTTGGTCCCATATCTCTCGTGAAAGCATGCCGCTCAAGACATATCCTCTTGCTGTCTGATTGCAATGGCCCGATCTACAATTCGACTGGGATCTTCTGCCGTCAGTACACTGTGGCTAGGGACTTGGACAATGTTTGGACGTTAATGTGTATCATTCGTTGCAGCATGTCTATAATCTAAGTGTATAATCCTCTATGGCCGGCATGGCACCTCTTTATGCCATGTTCTATGAAGTAGGGGTTGACCCGAATATTAAGTGGATTTAAACCTTGGTGAGGATGGTCTCGACGGCGGAAGCCTGGTACTAGGGTTAGAATCATGCAACTGAATCAACACTGGCAATTGATCTTACCTTGACCTCCTGGAGGTGACCCTCGTTCTCAGCGTAGCTGATGGTGCCGTCCTTCTCGACGATCATGGCCCAGCGACCGGTACGGTCACCCTTGTTGGGGCCAGCCTGCCAGCCGTAGTTCTCAGAGAAGAAGGTCTTGGTGTCAGAGAGCATGAGCTGTTGTACAATTAGCCCGTGTCTATCCGAAGCTCTTTCTGAATACACCTACGAAGTCTTCGCCCTTAGGCACCTTGTTGACCTTGCCCCAGCCAGCAAGAACGTACTCGTCGTTGTTGGAGATGAAGGCGACCTTGTCGACACCCTTAGACTTGAGTTCCTCGAACTTCTGGACGTAGGGGGGAAGGTGGTAGGCGGAGCAGCTAGGAGTGAAGGCACCTTGAGAGGAATGTTAGTTTACTGTATCCAATTCTAAGACGATTCAATTGACTTACCGGGAACGCTGACGATGACGACCTTCTTGCCTGCCCACTCCTTGTTGGCATCGTACATTTGAGGGATACCGCAGACAGTTGGGTCCTCGTCAAGGATGGGAGCCCAGCTGATGTATCTGTTAGTACCAATACTTCGGAAGAAGGTGTCTAGACAACGTACCCGAACTTGACACCCTCGGGGAACTTGTCACCAGCCTGGAGAACCATTGTGAATGTAGATAGGTTATGTGGGATTAGGAGAAGATGGGAAAAAGTTGATAGACGGAAAGTGAATTGATCTGATAAGAAACAGGGAGAGATATGGGAAGAGGAAGAGAACACTTATGTATTGGAGCTAGCTATCTATCACATCGGGATCTGAATTTCAAATCAGACGATAATCAGTCTCTAGGCAGAGAGCCCATGAGTCTCTGGCACTTTCCATGGGACCGTGAGCTCTCCACCGCTCTTGCCTTTTGCTCAACGGAGAAGAGCTCCACCGGCATTGACGCAACGCGTGTGGAAGTTGCCGAAAAACGAAACTCGTGGGCGGACCGATCTCGGGAACACTCCGCAATCTCACCTTGATGAACAGAAAACACGTCACCCTACTCGCCCTACTCGTCTGCTTCGATTGTTGATACATACAGCAATAAAACATGTCGAAGCCCCCATTCACTCAAGCGACGGCGCAAGAGAAGGTCAAGAAGGCTCAAGATCTCTGGAACGCACAGTAGGACATATCTCATTTTGAAGCTAGGTGTTTCAAGAAAGCTGATCAAATCCCGTAGGAACCCCGAAGACGTTGCAAAGGTAAAGAAAGCTTCTTTTGAGCCTTGAGCTTCACAAAATCCCATTTCATGCTGTGACCACTGTCCCGCATTGTTCATCATCACTCCCATCTCCAACCGCCTTGCTCATGCCGAAGCTGTTTGTGCTTCTCTCCTACGCCATCCACACACTAACGGCTGCTCGCCAGGCATACACTCCAGACTGCATCTGGCGCAATAGAGACCATCTCTTCTCCGGAACCGATGCCATCATTGACTTCTTGACTCGCAAATGGGAGAAGGAAAAGGAGTATCGCTTGCGTAAGGAGCTGTTTGCTTTTGGCGATGATAAGATCGCGGTCCAATTCTGGTATGAATTCAAAGATGCCCAAAGTGGCAAGTGGACGAGATGTTACGGTCTTGAGGATTGGACATTTGCAGAGGACGGCAAGATGCGCAAGCGACAGATGAGCGGTAACAACATTGAGATTAGCGAGGCCGAGCGATGGTTCAAGGAAGGCGTTGATGTGAACTCGGTGGACATTTCCGAAGCGCACTGGTAGAGGAAGATTCCGTAAAGCATGGAGCAGTCGGCAGCCTCTCTTGACTGTTCAAAATCGTATCATGTCTCGAATGGGTGGTGGTGTGATTTTAGGAGGATTCTTGGCAGATCTGATAAGCCGATGTCGCCTCGTTGATACTTCCCTCATGCTGGAGGAGTGTTGTGAATAGCGACTGCAATGAACTTGGCATCTGTTTTGAATGAGAGGAGAGTTTTCGATAAGATGGGAGAAATGTGCTTACCTGGAAAGATGACATACTCCTTGTTCTTGGAGCGCAGTCTGAGCAACCTCACATCATCGTCGGGCGAGTTGGACAATTCCTGCAGCATATCGCCGGCAGCCTTTGCAAACTTCCAGACAACTTCAGCCACGTGCTCAGCATTCGGCATAGCACCATCTGTTCGGTCGTCCGTCAGACCATTAGAGGCAGGCAAAGTGCTCTCTGCATTTGAAGAATCGTCGCGCGAGACCAGACCAGAAGAACGGACAATAGCACCAGTTTCGCGAGAGAGGATAAGAGTTGCCTGGACACCAGCCTTTTGCGACAGACGGCTAAGATGAGCAAAGCTCTCGTCTGCTGGGTTTTGCTGCATCATGTTGTTGTTGGAAGTGTTGAATGTGTTGGACGTGGCACGCCGAGACAAGTTGTGAAAGAAGAGGTCCGCCGCCGAGTGTTTGTGTTGCAAGCCCCGCAGATGGTATAATTTCTTGTTGATGTTTGACAACAAGCACTTCCCAAATTCGCGAAGCTCACCCAACTCACCAAAGCTCGAAGTACGCCATGGTCAGTAAGCTGGTCCGTGCGTTGGTCCGTGCGCCCTCGGAGGTCGGCGACAATGACGCCGCCATGTTGTTCTCGCTCGTTCCATCGCCTCTGCTTGGAGTGCACAGCTATCTCTACAAACTATTTGGCTCGCCATTTGACTGTCTCTTTGAGCGCATTCTCACCATGGCTTCCATCCCCGTCATCGTCAAGCACCAGGGTACCAAGTACGAGGTAGACCTCGACCCCGAAGCCACCGGAGAGACCTTCAAGTACCAGCTCTTCTCTCTTACCAACGTCGAACCCGAACGCCAAAAGATCCTCATCAAGGGAGGCCAGCTCAAGGATGACACTCCTCTCTCATCCCTCAAGGCCAAGCCTGGCCAGCAGTTTATGATGATGGGTACTCCCTCTGGAGACGCCGCATCTCAAGTTGACCGCCCCACCGAGAAGATTCGTTTCCTTGAGGACATGACTGAGGCTGAGGCCGCTCAAGTTTCTGGTGCTAGTCCCGCCGGTCTTCAGAACCTCGGCAACACCTGCTATCTCAACTCTGCGCTTCAGACCCTCAAGAGCATTCCCGAACTTGGAGACGCCCTGAACTCCTACTCCGACAGGTATGCGCTTTTGCACCGTACCATGGTCTTCAGTCTGCTAATTCAAGTCACAGTGGCAGCGCCGGTCCTTCCTCCAGCCTAGGCAACCTCAGCGAGTTCGGTCTGGGTGGCCTCGGTTCATCCACTGATCTCACTGGTTCCCTCCGCGACCTCTACAAGCAGATGGGCGAGACCCAGCAAGGCTTCCCTCCTCTCGTTTTCGTCAACGCTCTCCGCCAGAGCTTCCCTCAGTTCTCGCAAAAGTCAAAGGATGGACACGGTTACGCACAGCAGGATGCTGAAGAGGCTTGGTCCTCGATTGTCCAGATGCTTCGCCAGAAGCTGCAGCAGGACGGTTCCTCGTCGTCGTCTTCGGGTAACACTCGTGGCAACAACTGGGTTGACAAGTTTATGGCCGGCACCACCGAATCAGTTATGACCTGTGACGAGTCCAGTGCCACCGAAGAGCCTGTCCAGTCGAGCGACGTCTTCTTCAAGCTCGACTGCAACATCCGTGGCGACACCAACCACCTCCGCGAGGGTGTCAACATTGCTTTGAACGAGACCATCGAGAAGCGCTCGGAGTCGCTCGGCCGTGAGGCTACCTACACCAAGTCCTCCCGCATTTCCCGTCTTCCCAAGTACATGCCCGTTCACTTCGTTCGTTTCTTCTGGCGCAAGGATACTCAAAAGAAGGCAAAGATTATGCGCAAGGTCACATTCCCCATGGAGCTTGACGCCGTCGAGTTCTGTACCGAGGAGCTGAAGAAGCAGCTCATTCCCATCCGCGATCGCATTCGTGAAGTCCGCAAGGAGCAAGAGGATGTCGAGCGTGCCAAGAAGAGACAAAAGCGTATGCAAAAGGAGCACGACGACCTGGCCGGCAACGCCTCCGAGCCCCTGGAGAAGCGCAAGGAGAAGGAAAAGGAGCGCGAGACCAAGGCCACTGGCCCCGACACCGAGGCCCAGCTCGCCAAGCAGAAGACTGTCGGTATGAGTGCATCAGGTGGTGACACCGAGATGGGCGGTACCGAGACATACAAGACCGACGCCGAGATTGAGAGAGAGCGTGCTGAGAAGATTCTCTCCATGAGAAAGGACCTTCTCGCCCACGTCTCTCCTGAACTCGCCGCCGACGAGGCCGCCAACCAGACTGGTCTCTTCGAACTCCGCGCCGTCATCACTCACCAAGGTTCTAGTGCTGACAGCGGTCACTACACTTCATACGTCAAGAAGACGGGCCGCAAGAACATCGACGGCACTGTTGGAGAGGAGGATGGCAAGTGGTGGTGGTTCAACGACGACAAGGTCAGCGAAGTCGAGGCTGACAAGGTCGAGACACTGTCCGGCGGTGGTGAGAGCCACTCTGCCCTCATTCTTCTCTACAAGGCAGTCGAGCTTCCTTCCAAGAAGTCAATCGAGGAGCAGGAAAAGGCTTTGGCATAGAAGGCTCGTCCTCATGGAATGAACGCAAAAGCATGGCTACAGGAAGGCTTAGATGGAGTCCATAACTTCAGTTGATTATAAGGGGATGGACTTTGCTTCTTTTTTTTCTTCACACAGCGCAGGCTAGCGATTTGGCCTTTTTCTTTTCTGTTCAAATAGATAACGTGGAATGACATGCATGATGAATTTCCAATCTCCTCTAATCTCTCCTCTCTTGTCTTCCTCCATTCTGCTATCCTTCGTGTCGGCTTGTCGTACGGCAAAGGAGAGCGGGCCTTTGTTCCGGATCTTCGGACAGAGAATTGACATGTCTTGGCTTCGATAGACACTACGATTTCCCTCATGACTTGAAGCCGTGGATCGTGATGGATGCTCAATCCCTGCAATCAGAAGGCGAGAGGTGAATGATGTACTCCATACAGCGGGCGTCTCTTCGTTGTGATGTTGAGTCGTAGCTTCCTCTTCTCTCAGATCCGTAGAGATAGATGGGTACCGATGCCTTATGGGTCGTCAAGCATTTTCCGTCTCCGCTGCCATCGTCTGAAAAGAGTCGCGACCCATCTTTCGAACCATGCTCAAGTTGCTCTGACCATCATAGAGCAGATCCCGTCGCTCTTCTCTACATCAGAGTACTTCATTTTTTCTTTCATGATAAACCATATATCCTTCTCCTCCCTTCCCGTCATCATCTCTTTCCCTCACCGGCCCCCTCATTCTTCACAGCCTCCTCCCCAAGCACTTTACTAGCAGCCATAAACATACCACCCGCATATCCACCCAACCCTCTCATACCCTCAGCTTGTACGGCGGTCATGCGCAATAGATTCTCCAGATCGCTCATGTGTGCTGTCAACTGGGCTAGTTGGGAGTTTAAATGCGACAATTGGCGTTGTTTGGAAGCTTGAGTGGGTAGGGTGGAGAGACGTGAGGAGGAGGTCTGGTGGGTTGTGGAAGAGGCGTAGGGGTTTGTGGTGTGCGAGGTGTGGTTGGTGTGGTTTGTGGATTGGCGTGGGTGGGCGAGGGATTGGCGGTGGGATCCGTAGTTTGACATTATTGCGATCGCGTAGATGTTTTAATTGGCGTGTAGATATGTTTTCTGACAGTTGAGTGATGTCTCCTTCCAGAGATGGTTTGCGACAGAAGGGTAAGACCAAGTTAAAGGTACAAGTAAACAATCAAGAATGCGGAGAAAGCAACATCCGGCGGGACAAGCCGATTGCAATGAATCTCTGCCATCATTGGTTGCTTCTGCCTTTCCTTGTATCCTTACATTCTAGAGCTTCCATAACCATCTTCTGGAAAGTCAATCATGTCGACACCACAATTTGCGACTTTCCGTCGCTTTGTGCTCACTGGCAGTATCGCCGCCGTTACGGCTACTGGAGCTTGGTATGGCGCTGGCTTGAAGATGAAGCAAGACATAAAACAGGTATGCTTCCCTTGCTACACCTCTCTCAGTATCTCCAAGTACAAACACTGACGTAAATGTTCAACAGGAGAAACAAAAGGCAGCCGAATCAACACCACTCCAACAGATAACAGAACTGGAAACCTACCGCGCCAACCTCATGCAAAAGAAAATCATGCTGGACAAGAAGATTGATGAGTTGGAGACCAAGAAGAGGAAGGAGGAGAGGAAGAGATTGAAGGCATTGCAGAAGCTGGAGAAAGAAAAGGCTGAGAAGGGAGAATAAGAGAGATGGGATACTCATGGATGTTATCGCAAACATTGCCTTCGAAGGGCAAGGCTGGGAGACGTCAAACATTGCTCTGGATACACTGGACTGATCAACACATACGAGGTCTGAAGAAGCAACCTCATCCTTCAATCAAATAGGAAGAGGCTTCGTCTTGTCTCCAAGAGATGAGGAAGAAAGAGGCTTCAGCAGTCTTGCAGATCTCGGCCGAAAGATATACCACAGGCTCATCCTGAGATAGCCTCACGCGATCTTCCAGAAGTCATCCGCCATCAGAACAGAGCTGGCACACACAAGCCACCTACGCTGTGGAGTCATGGTCGTTTGAGAAAGCACTAGCTATCACTACTACACCACCACTCTTGAGTCGCAGCCCCAGTATCGGATTTACCAAATGCAGGCAATCAAATTGCGGTACAGTTTGGAGGGATACCAGCTATCAATGGCTGCGTCCTACAAGAGCAGATTTCTTCTTGGAGCAAAGCCGCAACACTGCAAGACAATCTTCAAAGCAGCATTGGAGAGTTAGGTAACCGGATTCTGCAATTGAGCCAATTGGATGGGTTCCGACTGGGAGAGTCGAACCTGGAGAAAAGAGGCAGTGGAGGGTAGGATGTCGGTCAGGGTGTTTATGGTCGGTATTCAGACTGACAACGGTCTTCAAGTGTGCTACGGCTGAAATATTGGTGTAGTGCCAGCATCGAGAAAAAGATTCCTCCATCAATCTCGAGCATCCTAATCAAATCCACGCAACCCATTAATTCTCTGCGCATCCATTGTCATCTTTTTCTACGAGCGCCTTCATTACACAAATCATCTTACGCGACTCGATAACCCATCTTTTGACTGTCACCTCAGTTACAACACCTCTGCCAACTCTTTAATCCATCATTGTTTCATCTGTCCGGCACCTATACATTTCCTACCCTTGTCTCGAATCATCTTCTCTGTACATGTCCGTCCGCGCATCTTAATCATGTTCTATAGTCACGAGGGTAAGTAATGCGCCTCTCATCTTTTAACATTCATCTAATATCATCACTCACAGTTCTTACCTCGCGCAAACACGGTGTAGCAACAATCTGGTAAGCACACTCGAACTTTCTATCTCAAAACACATCTCTGATCACGACCCAGGCTCGTCGCAACTCTAGGCGCCAAATCCACGCTCAAGAAAGTCGACCGCAAAGAACTTTGCGCCGTCAATATTCCCAAGGCATGTCAGACTATCGTGTCGCCCGAGGCGCCCATGGCATTGAGACTTCAAAGCAATTTACTGTGAGAGATGTGTTGCTTCGGAAGAGTTTGAGGAAGCCACTGACGAGATGTACAGATATGGAGTTACTCGTGTGTATGGCGAGCAATGCAATTTCGTGCTTAAAGATGCACAGGTGGAGCAAAACAAGATCCGCGCTCTGCTGCGCTCGTTACATGCGGTTCCGATTGAGCTTGATGGCAAGCACAAGGCCAAGTGAGTATTCATCCCATCTCTCCAGAATGGGAGAAGACTGACCGACTTATGCTAGGCCCAATCAACTCGTCCTCGATGACGACCCCAACTTCATCCCCGAGCTCGCATGGGGTATCGACTTCGATCCGTTTCGCGATGACTTTGGCTTCACCAGCGGCGATGGCTCGTCTCAAAGATCGAGTCTTCTATCACCACATGCCGCTATCTCCAGCGCTCTGGGCTCTGAACATATGGACCCGAATCTGGATATCATCATTCCTCCTTCAGCATCCTCGTACTCAGCTGGTGGAGGCGGCCTTGGTTTTGGCCTTGGCGGCGGCAGTGTGGTCAGCTCTGATCACAATAGAGGAGCCAACCCTTCTCTCTACGGAGCACAAGAACAAAGGCTACTCGACGATATCGGTGTTGACTTTGATGGTGACGGCAACCTGATTGAGCCTGCAGATGACCAGGCAGAGCCGAACATCGGAAGAGCAGCTTCGGTGCACACTCCTGCTCCTAACATGCGTCAAGGCGCACTTCCGGACACCGATGATGATCATGATGTGGTCATGTACGACGACGACCTACTTCCTGCCTTCCACCAGGATGATGTCGATATGGCTGATGTCGAGCCCTTCACTCCCCGTACCGCCGCTCAACAGGCCGACCTCGATCACCCAGCTGCTGTGGAAGGAGATGAAGCACACAGCCAAACTTCAGCAACTTCAGCATCCGCCCCAGCCGTCCGCGTCCGCATCCCAAAGCCTTTACCTCAAGATCAAGAACTCGAACTCCACAATTCTGACCTCCAAGACTGGGACCGTGAATATCTCGAGAACCAGGCAAGAGCTTCACAACACAAGTTGCAGAACAAGATTGGTACCTTGGCTCGTAAGAATGCAGACTTCTGGGTGTTGCAGAACGGTATCGGCGGACTTGGTATGGCGTACCTAGGAGCTGAAGACCACATGCCGGAGCCTTTGAGAATGTTCAGTGGAAGCGCGTTGCTCGAAGCTTTGACCGGTGTCCAGTTGACCGTGGCAGGAACCAAGCATGCCAGAGATGATGAAGGAGAAGGCGAAGAGGGTAGAAGAGTCAGAGCTCGCAGCGACGAGGATGAGGTCGGCAGAGGTGCTGATGCCAACGATCTGGCCAACTTCGACGCTGGCTTGGGCGACAACACAACCGACAACTCCATCGAGCAAGGTCGTGAGGGTCAGACTCCATTGGCGGACCGTCACTCCTCAGTCCACGCCGCACTGCCTTGGAACCGTTCAATGCCTGCATCGCGTGGATCATCCAACGCCTACAACCCACCTTTCCCTTTGCTCCCAACCGCAGCCAGCAGTTCAGTCGCAGGCGGAGGCTTCATGGTCCCATCCTCCCACAACCGCCGTGGGGTATCTGCCTCTCCCCTCGTCGGCCGTGGAGTCCACCCAACAACCAACGTAGAAGACCTAGCTTTCATGCAAAGCGACGACAACGCTCACTTCGCCGGAGCCTTCGACCCGGGCAACGACGACAACATCGACCCAGAACTCCCCCACCCCTCCATGGCAACAGACTACTCCCTCTTCGGTCCCGCCGCGGCCGTCTCCACCCAAACCGCAGGGACATCACAATGGCTCTCCGCAGCTTTATCCTCCGAATCGCTAAACTTCCTCGCTTTCGTAAAAGCCGGCATCGCACAGGTGCAGGCGGAAGCAGAAACCACTGTCGAGGCTATCGCTTCTGTTCTTGATGTTGAAGCTGCCACTTCTTCCGATGCTAGCGATGCAGTTGTGGAGTTTGAGGTCTTGTTGACGCCAAGGGGGAACACGACGGTGGTGGCCGCGCAAGGATTTTTGCATGTGTTGACGTTGGTGACGAGGAATTTGTTGGCGGCTGATCAGATCGAGGCGTATGGCGCTATTGAGTTGAGAGTTTTGTGAGCTCTTTTGAGTATGATTGTCGAAGATGGAGAGATTTCATGATATGAGATGGGTGTTGTTGTTGCTACATTGTTAAAGAATGAATTATGGAGGAGGATTTTGCTATACTTGCTGGAATCTGCTGCTGTTACGGGGCACTTGCTGCCATTTGCTGTTATGCCAAATTAGAAAAAGAATATCATGGGTGAAGGTTTTCCAATGATTCGAGTGCTTGGATATTGGAGCTCACTGTAATGGTTGGGGGGGGTGTGTCTTGAATGCACCTGCTGCAATACTCTTTCCAATCTGAGGCCTTACCATGGGCACAAAACTAGACGGTCAGTGAACCTGTTTTGGCTAAATTGATATTGTCTGTTCACCTTTAAGCGCCTAGCATTTGCACTCTTCTTGATCTCGTGATATTTCAATGTACTTTCAGAATTGGATGAACTTTCTAGTGCTGTTGGCGGGCTTCTCGAGCCAGGGTCACCCACCTGACTATGGGTTTTGAGGTCATCGACGACACTGCTCATCCACGGATGCTTCGACTCTGAGAATGTTGCATCTGATGTACTCCTAAGATACTGCCGTTGATATAGGAGGAGGTAACGATTCAACACCACACCCAATCGTCTGTAATACGACGAAATTGGTTTTCGAATCTGTTCCACCATGAAAGTGCCACCGGCCAGCCTACAAGTCACACCACGTCCAAGCAGACAGCCAGCCCACCACACTGCACACAGGACTTCGTGTCAGAAGGAAACAGAGAAGCAGAAACTTCGGAAAAAGATATGAGATCGAAAAAAAAAGAAATCAAACCCAAACGTCGAGGAAAAAAAGAATTAATTACAGTTTTGGAACCGCCGCGTCGAGCTGACGGCAAAAAGAACTGAAATAGGCGGGAATCGAACCCACAGCAATCGCTCGCAATCAACAGATTGGAAGGCGATTATGTTACCACTACACCACTATTCCTTTTTGTTGAAGGTCCCCCAAGATCTTGGGTTCATATCACCTCGGCTGTGATATCCAGTCTGCAGCAGTAATTGCGACGATTAGGCATCGTTTCTCGTGCATTCACGACCTGTAAGCACTTGAAATGCATCATTCACATCGAGTCCGAGTTCGTATCTTTGTATTCGCTCTGTAACTCTGAGTCCAATTGCCCGTGGGTCATGTGCTCAATAATCGAGTCCGTCTTTCTCGCTGCAATTCACCTAACAAGCGACTTTGAGCCAGAAGAACGAGAAGACCGCACAAAGAAAAGAGGAAAAATGCTAGCTTGATTTGGCTAGGTTGATGCGCTTCAGCACATGACTTTTCATTTCTTTGTTCGACATATCTGGTATGGTATGAATAGAGAAAAGGTGAACATTCATTTGTTTGCATACCAAGAGCTGGAAGGGAAATGTCAGTATGGAGATAGGCGTCGGAAAATGTGGAGGGAGTCGGTGGTCGGGATGTAGGACGTTCGAGACGCAAGGGCCTTGATGTTGCATACACATTATGCTCGTGGCATATATCTTATGAACGAGTATATGTGGGCGGACTCGACGGGTCAAATACACAGTGGATAGGAGCAAGGAGTCGTATGGTCTCTTCGCAGCTACTAAGTCTACGAACCAACAGCATGTTCCTCCTCACCCAATCTTCTGCCCTCAACTCTACCACCATACGCACCACCGTCCAAAATCCACTGCTCGTTGTCATCGTTATCATCCTGCACCCTCCTCCAAGCACTCTTCCTATTCTCACTTCCCTCCTGCCCCTTGGCTTTTCCTTTCTCCGCTCTAGCCGTCGGTCTAATCAGCGCACCCATCAAAGGGTTATTGCTAAATGCTCCCGACCCAGCATTATCATCCCTTCGCACCGGTGTGATTTCCTCATCTGCCTCTTCCTCCTCAGCATCGCTAGCAGGTCTCTCGACTTTAGCCATACGCTTGACGAGTTTGCCGCCAACCACGTCGATACTGGCGACCATGCGACGTTTTTCGTATTCGGGTCTGGCGTTCCACTCCATCTCGCGCATGATCTTTTGTTGACGTTTGAGTTCTGCAGCACGTTCGGTGGGTGAGGCCCACATGTTCGTGCCGGAGGTGGGGACGTCAAAGTCGGCTGCTTCGTCGTGAATGCGTGTACGTCTTGCATTGTTGGCTTGGAATGCAAGAAGTTTGTCTCTGTGCTCCTTGGCTTTACTGACTGCATTGTCGCCTTCGTCTTCCGAGGGAGGTGCAGAGGAAAGCGGTGATGCAGTCGTAGAGGCTGCAGCAGAAGAGGATAGGAAGTCACGGCCGGTAAAGGCGCGAGGCTTTTGGCTGACTTCAGCACGTTTGTGAGAGGCATTGTTGGCGGCTTGACGCTCCTTTCCACGCTCGTCCTTGAGTACGCGAACCATGCTTGCGATCTCAGAGGATGAGAGAAGTGGAGATTCGCAGAAAGTACAGGGTCCCAGACCTTCCTTGACACAGACAATCTTTCCACAGCTCAAGCAGTTTGGTGCGATGGTTAACAGAGGGTGACGTGTGGCCATGCAATTACATCTTCGCTTTGCGAGGGCGGCCGCTGATTGTGAATTCGAAGCCAAAGTAGGGTTCGTCTGCAGTTCCAAAGCTCGAATTGCAGAATCCAGATCTGACAAAGTCTTTCCAGCTCCGTGCATGTTGGTACCTCCAGTAATGTTGACCTTTGTCTTCGTGGGCGCTGGTGATGCAGTGCGAGGAGTAGACGATTGAGATGGGGGCGGAAGCACATCAGAGATCAAAGGTCCAGATGCTGAAGGAGGAGCCTTGGATCCACGAGAGACACCTCCAGCAGTACGAACAGGAAGTTGCCTGGCATCAGGCGCCTCCTGTAGAGCTAGAGCATTTGATAGAGAGGGTTGCGGTTTCTTGTCTCTCGACGATCCAGCCATGTAATCTCCCTCATCCTGCTTTCTGTATGCTCCAGAAGCACCTCCAAGATCTTGGACCTGTCGTGCGGGCAAATTGTGGATGTTCGCCTTCTTCTTTGGCTGCTTCGCTTGTCTTTTCGGTACACCCTCATTCTGGTTTGAAGAAACTGCAGCCGCCGATTTAGCTTCCGCAGGTGGTGTTTGACGACGTGAATTAAACGAAGCAATAAACTCCAAAGCTTGTGGTGAATCGCCTAATAGACCACCAAGTTGTTCAGCTGCTACATCTCTTGGTAGTGTGTCATGGTATGTGATGATCTGCTTGAGCGAATCTTCGTCCAGAGGCAAAAGCCGCGAGATTTGAGGCACTGCCCATCTCACCAATGCTTCAGTCATGTTTTTGATTGTCCAATTGAACGCTGATAAGTTTTGATTGAACACCAGTCAAGGTCGAGAAAGGTGTTGAAGAGAAGTTGAGCGCGGTGTCTCTTCTTGGCGTCGACATCATCACCGTCACCGTCAATCGCACCGGCGCGGCCCGCAGGCAAGCTTCTCTTGCATGTAAAGAACATCTCGACGAACCCGAAGATGAATACATTGATGGTTTCAACCTCATACTATAAAATTCTTGTCATCATCGCCCGCCTGCGAGAGTCTTCAGCTTTTTGAAGCTCTAGAGTTGCGCGGTTTTGTTTTAAGCGTCTTAAGGAGTCGCCCATGGAGTCCAGCTATTTTTCAAGTTCTCACTGTACACAGCTCTGGTTCGACACATTGTCACACTAGGAAATGGCTAACGTCAAGGAATCTTCGAAACGACAATATTCGCAATTTTTCAGCTCTTCTATAGAGCCAAATTATCCACTAGCTCAAGAAGTGCTATTCGTGGCAACAGAAGACAAACCACCCAATGCATGAGGTCAACGCTATCAGATATCCCCTGCCGGCAAAAATTCAATGCCTTTTGAGTCTAACAACAACCGTACGCCTCGCCTAATGGACCGGCTATGGGAGGGAAGAAAAGAAAACACGAAAAAGCACAATAACTAACAAGACGTGATCATTCTGAGTAAAGCAATCCAGCAACTTTTTTGAAGGCCAGCCCCAAAGCATCTACAGCCGGAAGTATGCTGAGTTATCGCGCTACATGCGCTTCTGGTTGTTGAGCTTGCTAAGCATGTTACTATCAGCTTGGCTTCTCCCACCCTCCGAGTTGGCTGCGTTTTGAGCCTGCTGTGAGGCAGAAGTTGCGCCAGGTGCTTGCTGCGGCTGCTGAGAGTGGGCAGCGGTTGAGGGAGGAGGTGGTGGCGGTTGAGAATGGTTCTGCTGAGGCTGGGGCTGTTGAGGTAGACCACCGGGACCGACAAGCGCATCGATGCGCACACCCCTAGCAGCATTCGAAGGGCTTGAACGCTCTGAGGAAGGCAAAGGCGGCTTGGTGTCTGGGTGCGAGGTCACTGCCGGATTGTAGGCGGCTGGAGGAACAGAGGCAGCATGCGTGTGCGGAGAGTGAGAAGGACGAGGCTGATCGAACGAGTAAGTCGGCTGGGGAGCAGGTGATTTGCGTTGTGGAGCTCCCTGCGCAAAGTATGGCTGAGGAGCGTGGGGCTGAGGGTACTGGGACGAAGTTGTCGAGGAAGCAGGCGAACCAGCTGCAGGGGTCAAGCCAGTGGGATCAGGGTAGGTGTACTGAGGTGGGACATGAGGTGGAGGACCTTGTTGAGGTAGCTGAGCAGCTTGAGCAGGGTTTGGCGGAGGGAGGGTAGGCGTGTGAGGTTCTTCGTTAGGACGCTTGCGACCAGCTTCTTGCCCAGGTTGTGGTGTTCCTGTCGGCTGTGGAGGCGCAACGTGTGGTGGTGGAGGTCCCTGTTGCATCTGTTGAGGCATTCCATACACGGGTGGGCCCTGAGGGTAACCCTGGGGAGGGTATGGATGTTGCGGCGGAGGGTAGGGATCGCGTGCATGCTGCTGAGGAGGAAGTGGCTGACCGTAAGCTCCGTACAATTGCTGTGGTGGAGCACCTTGCTGTCTCCAGACGGTATGCGCCGGAACAAAAGCTTGCGATTGAGCCGAGACGGGCGTGAAGACACACTCCTGCGAGAAACGCTGACAGTTGGTGCAGCGACCATCCTCGGACTGATCAAAGCCAGAGCATCGGATCTGGAAGAAGTCAGAAGGTTATTTTGAACCAATGGTCGCATTCAAGAGTATACCTTTCTGCGACGACAGTAGCGGCAAGCAATCGCTGTTCTCTGACGAGGTGCAGGTTGAGGAGGGTAAGGGAGAGGCGGCTGGTAGTGACCTGGAGGAGCATGTCCATACATCGGAGGCGGTGGCAGCGAACGATACTGTTCCGGGTGAGAAGGTTGAAGCGTGGCCATGGTTGGAGGTCCCCCGTGAGGCAATGTCTGGCTGATCGAGGGGATCTGGATGGAAAGAAATGGTTAGTGACACAAGAGAGTGTTTGCTTGTGCGACTCGACATACCTGAGGAGGACGTTGCTGGGCGTACTGAGCGTTGGGATGCGCTGTAGGTGGCGCCCACTGCTGTTGATGTTGCGGAGGTGCAGATGATGAAGGTGGAGGAGGCTGCTGTTGCTGATGTTGTTGCGGGTGAGGGTGTTGGGGGTGCTGAGGGTGCTGAGGATGTTGAGGGTGAGGTTGTTGCTGTGGAGTACCATTCGGACTCCAACCAGCAGGAGGTCCGGGGTTTGGGTACATCTGAAAATAAATACACGCGGGAGGGGTGCGACTAATGCGCTTTGGTGAGATTTGTCGAACAGCAGTAGCCGAGTATGCACGTCGGCTGGCGTGGGATGTGGGATGTGGCAGCTACGTCGTAGTTGCACAAGGGAGGCGCGGGCCGCAGGCGAGCTGCAGGATCAACGGCACTCAAGGCAAGACAGCGGCGTCGGGTGACAGCTGCAGCAGAAAGTGACAGGGGATTTGGATATCAGTACGGAGAGTCGGAAGGTGTTGTACGCAGCTGCGAGTTGTCGCGGGTGCGGGTGTGCAGGCTTTCTTGTACGGAAAATCAACCAAATGACCTCAAGCGCGCTTCTAGGGGCGGCAGAAGGAGCGGTAGAAAGAAACGATGTGAATCCGACACACAGGCACGGAAATGTCCAAGGAACAGATGGTGGGGTTCTTGCCGCTATTTCAGGTGCAAAAGACCGCCGGCTGTCGAAGCGGTTTCGTTTGGTTGGTTGAATCTCTGGCGGAAGGGCCGTGGTTAGCGAGAAACGCGGACGGGTAGAGCGTCCGTGAGTTTGTGGATGCTTTCGAATCCAATATTCTGTCTGGCGCCCGAGCTTTCTTGCGACGCTCCCCAAGAAGTTTTCTGGCCACCCTGCGCCCTGGCGAGCAAGTAAGTCTCGAAAGTGAGTGGATGTGAGAAAAAATAAGAATCCTCCGCGTCCTCCTGCTTCGCTAAACCTCCCAATCTCAGCAAGAGCAGAGGGCATGCGCGGCTCTAGCGTAATGAATTTGTACGCAATAAACAATCCTGTCGATCACGGCGCGCGCGGGTGAAGGCAGCCACGCCGTGTCGTAGAGGCTTTAGCTTTGCGGACGCTGCCACTCAGTGCGCAGAGAGCCGTGCCGTGATCGAAACGTTGTTTGGTGGTAGGTCTCCACTTGGACGGCCAGGCGGTCAGAAGACAAATACTACCGGCAGGGCAAAGCGAGATTTGGACGTGTCACGGAAGGGGGGCCCTGATCGCTGACTTGTGGTCCGCTTCTAAGCACCTCTCTAGGCTCTAGCTGAAAGTGAACTTGGCCGTCGTCGTCCTTGTGGGATGCAGCGGTCGCCGGCGCGCTAATTCAGCAACTTGCTTCGGCTGGTCCGAGTGCTCTGCAGGACCGTCCCTCGGCTTGCCACGCGACAGCACGAACTCTCTGACCAAGGCGGATCTCGAGGGATGCAATGATCTGCGTTTAGGGTGAAGCCTTCGTTCGCCGTTTGTGACGGTACGAGCCTCGCCAAAATCTGCTCCGTCAGCGGCTCCGGCGTGTGCGCGCGTATGTTTGACGCGCTTAGGGGCGATCTTTCTTGCTG
>JGI24891J29808_1000347_pt1 | contig 34871 bp, 27 predicted proteins | sample FreactcultuFSWF8_FD_29808 | JGI IMG/M metagenome (IMG submission 29808) | reverse complement strand
TCCCACGTGGTCACCCACCGTAGTACTAATCTGCCGTTCAACTGCTTATGTATGGCAGAGCGGACGGGATGCCCAGTTTTCAGCTGACTGTGGCCGTACGTAAAAAAATTGCTGTCAAGTGCCAATAACAAATTGCGCCTGAAAGAACGAATCACCAGATCCCTCAACATCGGTGGCTGTAGACAAAAGGATCGAAACGAACAATGATTATGAGAGTCAGTAACAATCGCAATGTTAGATCCAAATCCAACTCTCTCAGGCGCCGAATCCACGACTCTCGAGGTTATGGTGCCTTCTGATGGACGAATGACAGGTCCCGAAGATGCTGAGATGTTCGATCTCAAGGTATTCCTCTGCAATTAAGTTCATACTAGCATGTTTCGAGCTCTGGTAGGGGGCGAATTCGTTGCTGGATCTGCCTAATGATCAAGTATTGCGCTGTCCGGGATGGTGTCTGTCGTTGGGAACCGGACAGATATGCCCCCTAGACACACGCTGTCTGGCAAGCCGTGAAGTTTTAGAACCAGGAAAGCTAGAATCTGCTCGCTGTGCTTTGTGCCGAGATGACATGGTCGAGATCAGGTCTTCGATCATTCCGATCATGATCACCCAGGCTGTGTGGAGAATGTTGCTCCTCCAGCCCAGGATGAAGGGCAAGAATAGACGTGACCAGGATTGAAAACAACCTTCTGTCCAGGCATGGCTGGCTGCGAAGATCACCCACCCCTCACAAGTCCCGTGAGGCTTGTTATGGCTGACGAGAGTCATCATGTCTCACCTGTGTCCGCAGAATGATGTGATCGCCATTCCGCTGGGTCTCGAATGGTAACAAACAGAGCTAGCTAGAGCGCCTGGATTCTCCATGCTCTTCTCAGACCTCTGCCTCGATGTCCAGACCCCAAAAAGATGATCCCTTGCTGAACCCAAACTCAAAGATTGCTCGCAAGCAGTTGCCTACCATCAATGTCAACCCCTTCTCAGAACCATGGCACGTCAAGATTGGACTTTGATAAAAGCCCCAACGGTGAGGTAGCGTTGTGCTGTATGGCGAACGAACCATGCTTCGACAACGATAGTCTGTACCTACAATCTCAGCGGTACGTGCACATGCACGTGCAGCCTTGACAGTCAACAGATGGGGTCCGCGGATGGACCATGCTCCATCATCTCTAATGGGGTTTGACTTTGGGAGCTTAACGGATGGGAGCATTTGACTGTGTCTCGGCACGAATGTCAACGACATCCAAGATTGATCGCATGGGTTGTTGAAAAAACATCTGCCGGTCTTGTCCAACCGATCGATCGTATGTTGGCGGGCGAGCGCGGGAAAAGTCCATCGTCCAGAGAATTGCCGGGTGAGATGGCAGTAGTTAATCAAGTAAACCCACATCGATACATGCGCAGCGACCGTCAATGATCATTGCTGTCATCCTGATGGCAAGTCGATCTGTTAGTACGTACATGCAGGTATAGCGGGAGGTCCTGTAAGGCTACAAGGGTCTTTGGTGATCTTCAGGATGGGTCCCCGGACGAATGCTTCCATTGTCGATGATGGCCTGTAGTTCTTGAACGAACTATGCCGCTTTGGGAGAGCTTGTAGGGCAGCGAGAAGAATTCGTGAGGGCACAACGGTCGGGACTTCTCCATCGAAGTCGAAGAGATGGGAAATTGCCGAGGCCGAGAAACATGTTCTACAAAGCAGGAGTCATGGCGAAGAATCCCATGAGCAATCTCACAGCTCAACTCCCGAAACGGGTATTTGAAGTTGGGGCAGAGAAGTCAACGAGAAGTGCTAGAAGAGAAGTAGGCAGGAAGTAGGGCTGAGCTGGTCTGTGCTCATTCAAGCTTCAGGCCCCTCGGGCGTGGACCTGGTTAAACTTTTGCTCAACTGTCAAGCCAGAATTTTGGCAGAAGGTCGAAGAACACCGCCCCTGGTCATGAGTCGATTGTGCTTCTCCTGCCGGCACAGCATGGAGTTTCCAGACCATTTCTCGTCATAGCCGTTGTGCTTGCTGTAAGGCACAGACTCTAGCCACCCAGCGAGCGGGCAACCGGGAGCGGAACGAGCGACACATGCTTGTCTGCAATCAAGCTTGACCATATGTCTATGAAGATTTGATAGACTTCGACGTAGGTAGTAAACAGTATAAGTAGACCTGTGTATTCCTCCCAAGTAGCAGTATCATCATCCTACCAGCTTCTTCAGCTTCTACCTTCGTTTCTCACATCTACTCTCATTACATCGCCACAATGCGTGTTTCGGCTGCTATCGCTGCCACTATCCTGGCTGGCTCTGCCACTGCCGCACCTACTCCCAGTCTCTTGAGCAGCATTCTCGGCCTACTCACCAACGACTTGAACTCCCTTCTCAACTCCTTGGGCATCAAGTTGCAGACCAACGCCAACATCCACGGTGCTACCGTCAACTACCAGCAGCAGTGCCCCTTCACCATCGACACTTCGGTCTCTGTCTCTACCAACGTGTTCAGTCACGACATTACCTGGCCCCTCGGTGTCAACGGCGGCAACTACATCGACTGGAAGACCTTCAAGGCCAACGGTGCCAACCTTGGTGGATGGCTGGAGAAGGAGCGAACTCACGACCCCATCTGGTGGTCCCAGGTTGGCGGTGACAGCGCTCCCGATGAGTGGACCTTGTGCCAGACTCTTGGGTCTCAATGTGGTCCCATTCTCGAGGCTCGCTACGCCTCGTTCCTGAACACCACCACCATCGATCAGCTCGCCAGTGTTGGTGTTAACACCCTCCGTATCCCTACCACCTACGCCGCTTGGGTCAAGGTCCCTGGCTCCCAGTTGTACTCTGGTAACCAGCAAAAGTGGCTCAAGATCATTACCGACTATGCAGTCCGCAAGTACAACATGCACATCATTGTTGGCCTCCACTCTCTGCCCGGTGGTGTTAACAACCTCGATATTGGCGAGGCCCTCTTCCACGATGACTGGTTCTACAACGCCACCAACCTCGACTACAGTTTCCAGGCTATCGACGGTGTCTTGAACTTCATCAAGTCATCTGGCTACCAGAACGCCTTCACCATTGCCCCTATCAACGAGGCTTCTGACAACCTCTCCGGCTTCGGTTCCGCTGCTGGTCTTTCTGACAACGCCACCAACTGGATCAACACCTACATCAACGGTGTTCTCAAGAAGATTGCTGTCGTTGACAAGCGTATTCCTCTCCAGCTCCAGGACTGCTTCAAGGGCGCTAGCTTCTGGGCTCCTTTCTACGATGCTAGCACCAACATTGTCATGGATTCCCACGTCTACTACTTCGCCGCTGCCGGAACCTACGCCAACTACGTCAACCCCGCTGTCTGTGGCCAGGCCCAGTACATTGCCCAGGAAACCAAGTTCCCTGTCTTCATCGGCGAATGGTCTCTTCAGGTATTTCTTTTTCATTTTTTCCTCTTTTTGATTGAACACGCACTAACTTTAGACATAGGCTATGTACAACAACACCTTGAACGTCGCTACCCGCAAGACCTTGTTCGACACTCAGCGCTACGCATGGCAGAAGTATGTTGCCGGCGGATCCTTCTGGACTGCTGTTTCCTACTCCACTGCCACCGTTGATGGTGAGGGCACACAGAGAGATTATTGGTCATACATCGACCTCATTTCAGCTGGCGTCATTACTAAGCAGACCAACGCCTCCTACTGCTAGAGAATGGTAAAAATATCGAAGCAAGAAGAGTTGAGAATTTTGGCCGGACACACAGAGCAACGGCCATAGGCGGAGAGAAGAAGGATAGACATTACGAACGCGATTTGATTCTGTAGCACTGTACATATTTCACCAAAAGCAAAAGGGGATATCCCCTGATTTCAGAAACACTCTTTGTTCATCTGAACCTTGTATATCCAGATCAACATCAAAAGTCGGGAATCTAGCGTCAAGAAGCGCAACCACGAAGTTTCTCACCATCTCTCCCATTTGCCATGACTGTAATGATTCCACGGCCCCGCCTCAGAAGCAATATCGTCAAGACAACTGCATCGATTAGAACGAGGTTGTGAAGATCTTCTGGTTGTTGCACAAATCAAGGGTGGTGATCGCTTGGTATTTTCACGGTTACAGGAAGTAGTCACCACAATCACATACATTACTGCTCTTACACATGGCCAATTCCGTGTGAGAAGCACAGCCACAACATCATAAAAAGCAGTGTGATCCCTCCAGCGATGTATCCAACGAAGAAGACAAAGGCTAAAGTAAGGTCAAGAGGACCAACTGCTGCGAGGACAAGGAGAAAGTCAAGTACTTTAAGCGTCTCGATCGTCACGTACTCAAAGAGGCACAGGTTCCTGACCGCTCGGCCAACAAGCACATCTCCTGGAGCCATCACACCGCTTTCTTGCCAAAAGCTGAAGAGCGACACAAACTATGGCTTCATGATCAATGGGGAAGGGGGACCTAGTCCAAAAACAAGAAAGATATGGACCTGTTAATGACTGTTCGGATTGACGTACCCAGAAGTTTGCGCACATCAGCTCTGGATCTGGATTCTGTATTGAGCGTGTATTCCTCATGGGCGACCTCGGTGGGTTTGGAACCACTCGACGATGCTGGCAACCAAAGAAGACAAGGGCAGGGTCAAGAAAGTGATATCCCGAGTGCAAACATTGAACCTGACTTATCTCAACACTTCGGGGATAGAGACGAATCAGGGAAAATTCAGGGTTGTGTCACTTCGATGGGTAGGGGTATCATAACTTTTCATCTAGATTTTGCCTGTTATCTTTAAGGGCACACCGATGTCTATCCAGCAGCCAAGTCGATGTGAGGCTTCTCGTCTGACTTTGAAGTCTCGAGATCTTCTTGTTGCTCGTCATAGTGTTTCTTCTCAGCCTGCTCAATACATGTCGTGTTTGCCTTGAGCTTGTTGATAGTCTCGATATACTCGTCATAGGGGTCAGAGTCGAAGACGATACCGCCACCAGCTTGCAAATATGCCACACCGTCCTTGATCAACATCGTGCGCAGAGCAATACATGTGTCCATGGCACCCTCAGTTTCCTGTCCGGTGGTGAGATCTATGCTGCTGTAACCGAAGTATCCGACAGCACCGGCATATACACCACGCTTCTCACCCTCGCACTCCGCGATCAGCTCCATAGCCTTGACCTTGGGAGCACCAGATACGGTACCAGCAGGGAAGATACTGCGGAAGGCGTCAAATCGGGTCTTGTCAGGACGCAAGACACCGCTGACTTCCGATACCAGATGTTGAACGTGAGAAAACTTTTGTACGACCATAAGCTTGTCAACACGGGTGCTCAAGGGGTCGCAAACACGGTTCACGTCGTTACGAGCCAAGTCGACCAGCATGACGTGCTCCGCGCGGTCCTTGAGGGAGTCACGCAGTGTTTGTGCAAGCTTCTCATCTTCTTCGGCTGTGGGACCGCGCTTAACAGTGCCGGCGATAGGATGGGTGTAGATACGACCGTTCTCGGCCTTGACGAGGAGCTCAGGTGAAGCACCGACGATGTGGAAGTCTTCGCAGTCAAGGAAAAAGAGGTATGGCGAGGGGTTGACGGTACGGAGGTGGCGGTAGATGTTGAAGGGGTGTAGCGAGGTCGGGCGGGCCATGCGTTGGGATGGAACTGCCTGGATGATATCTCCAGAGCTGATGTGCTCCTTCAATGTGTGAACGTGCTTCTCATAACCCTCCTGACCAATGTTGGAAGTATATTCGTTGCCCAATTTGACGGGATCTTGTGTGGGCAATACAGCCTCGGTCTTCTTCAAAACTTGCAGCATGCGGTTGACAGTCTGCTTTGCTTCGTCGTAGGCGGCATCCAGGTTGTCAAGGCTCTCGGGTACCTTGACGTATGTAACGACCATGACCTTTTGGAAGAAGTGGTCCAGTACAACGATAGTGTCGTACAGCATGAAAAGCGATTCGGGGACCTTGAGGATATCCTTCATAGGGCGACGGGTCTTGGGCTCAAAGTATTTGACACAGTCGTAGCCAACATATCCAACAGCACCACCGGTCATGGGAGGGAGCTTGAGAGTGGGGATCTCAGCGACACGGCATTTTGAGAGTTCCTGGTCCAGGATGGGCAAAGGGTCTGTCTCTGGTCCATGGCCTTCTCCAGTCTTGAGCATGTGTCGCGGGTCGGCACCAACAAAACTATAGCGGCCGATGGTCTCTGTTGTAGCAGCACTCTCGAAGAGGAATGAGTGTTTCGATTTGGCACTGTAAGGTGACTCAATGAGCTATTGTCATGGTTGCGCCGGACGGAGCGGGACTGACTTTGCCGATACCTTAAGGTATATCGATGAGGGAGTCAAGAACTCGGACGAGATGGAAGCGCATAGTGGGACGAGGTTCGGAGGGTTAGGCAGCTTGATTGCTTCTTGCAACAACTGGCGCACTTCGGGGAGGGTGGGTTGTACACCTGCCTGTGTCGGATGAATCAGCCGCTGTGTACTCTTCACGCAGAAGGAACCATTCAATATGTGCCTACCATATTGTGTGTAATGCTCGAATATAGGACGTCTAGGAAAGAACACGAGTGGAACAGTCACAGTGGAGGAGGGAAGGAGCAACAATAAAGTTGAGTCAATTGTCAATCGTCAATAATTATGCAAGGCGCATCCGGCAGGCGCGAACCATGACCCGAGCCAAGCTTTTCCTCCCGCGACCTCTTTGGTAAACAACCCCTCGGCTTATGCAGTTGATGCCGTTCGTCAAGCAGCTCTCCGTTTGCGCCTCGTTACGCAACAACTTCAAGATACATGACTTCACTTTTGCAGTTGATCATTATCAACCTTCACATATTAAGGAAACATCCCTTCACGATTTCATCATCTTGAAACCGCAATAAAACGGCAGAAGTGGCAGGGGTCTCGATACCAAGACTCTCCCAGCCACGCTTATGTGCTCATTTCAAAAGCTGGAGTATCGCAAAGCTTCCAAACGTTCCCTCGATAACGCGCCAACCTTGATAACTTCACCACATTTTTCCCACATGGCCATGTCGACGAGCTTCTCGTCGTCAGTGTCGAGCCAGACCTCACAGGGCTCCCAGTCGGCCTTGACCACTCCCTCGGGCCCACCATCAGGAGCGCCGCGCACAAAATCATGGCATGTTCCCGGCCCCTCGACGCGTTACCACAAGAGCGAACACGCCAGACCGAAACCCACGGCACGATCCAGCACTCAGCAGCACATCCGTAATCAGTCTTCACTCTCAGCCCGCTCCTCGTACACGGAAGCTTCTGGCACAGCTTCACCTCTGGCGCGTCTCAATTTCACGCGCGACTCGCCCAAGGACTATTCCCACAACCCCAATGACACCGTCAAGGCCCGCAACAACCCCGCTACACCTTTGCGCTCGCCTCACCTGGCCAGCAACAACTTCAACAATCTACGCTTCCAAGGTTCCCCGTTCTCCGACTACTTTACAGACGATACGAGATCCGTAGATCACAATGCCCCTTACCACCCCTCGGACCCTGGCCAGAAGCTGGTCCTACGCCTGAACAATCTCGGTGCCGACATCATGCGCCTTGGTCTTCAAGAAGATTCCGTCTCGGATTTTAACGAAAAGCTGTGTACTCTCGAAGCAATGGTCAACGATGGCGCATTCAGCGATGCAGGCTCTCTGACCGAAGAAAGAGACCGTCGATATTCGTTCCCTGGACGTCTCTCAGAGGACCACTCTCAGGGCCACGAAGCTCGCGAGCGCAATCTTCTCTCGCCTGAACATTCAAACAAGTCACGCTTGTCTGACGTCTGGATGGCCGATGCCTGCGAGTATGCTGATACCTTCACTCAGACCGAGGATAAGTCTCAGCGTGGCCTAGCTATCGCATATGCCACTTCAACCACTCAGACCGAAGAAGAAGCTCCCAAGGATATGGCCGAGTCTGCAGTTTGGGTCAACGACTACACAGATGTCTCAACCCAGACCACCAACGATCGTCTTGTTGCTGATCTGCAGGAGGTTGTTGAGCGTCTGGCCAAGGCAAACGACTCGCTCCGTCATCGCTACGATCAGAGCAAGGACGTCTGCGACACTCAAGCCGTACAGATTGAAGAGTTGACCACTCAATTGATGATTGTCAAGTCTGAGAATGACAGCCTCAAGCAGGACTTGGGCTTCGACCACTCAGAACTTTTGTTCCTCAAGCTGCAGTTGCAGGCTCTGGAAGTCCAGAAGGAGAACTACGATCACAACAACCACGTCTTACTTGCCGAAGACTTTGCCCAGTGGAAGGCCGATTGGGACAGTGTTGATGCTCGTCTGCGCTCAAGAAGACAGAAGAACCGCGTCACTTCAGCAGACATCAAGGATCTGCCCAGCCTGGATACTGAGACCCCTGTTAACCCCGAAGATCAAGGCAATTGGCAGCTTGAGACTCGCAAGCACCGCCACGGACGCGTCCACTCCATCACCCTTAAGCGTGTTGATGAGCCAGAGGCTGAAGAAGAGGACGCTTCCTTGATTGACTCGCACTTCGACATTCCTGCTTCGCCTGTTGTCAAGACTGTCTACAGCGAGCAATCAACCCAGACCGAGGAAGCACCTTCCGAGGTTCAAGGCACCCAGACTGAGGAGCCATCTGCCATAACTCAAGGCACGCAGACCGATATCGCCCTCCCCTTCGCCAGAACCGAGATCAAAGCACAACATACAGAGCCTATCGATGCATTTGAACCTGAAGACGAGATCGAGGACGAGTCAGAAGACGAGGCTGAAGACGAGATCGAAGACGAGAAAGTCATCAGCCAGCCTCAGTCCCCGCCTACCCAATCACCTTGCTGCGAGAAAGAGCATCTGTGCACAGCTTGTGGCGATAAGATCGACTACTCGTCTGAAGATGAAGCAGACACCAAGACCCCATGGCGAGAACTCTGCGACGGCCTCGTCGCCTTCGCCGGCATGCAACGTGATTGATCTGAATCACACTTGCACATACTTCACCATTCCGCATTTTCGTTTGTTTCTTGAACACATTGCGCTCTGAAGATCACCAATCTTCTACACATACCCCTCCTCGCCGCATTAGCGTCAATCCTGCATTTCCGAATCTTTTCCGCCTTTTGAATTTTCTGCTTCTTGCACATTCGAATTGTTCTTCTTTTGGTTAAGCCTGCTTGCTTCTTTTTTCTTCCACCCTTTTGCCGTTTGTTTTCATAATGATACCCACCCACAACCACACACCACACACTCATCGAACTGCTTTATCAGAAAGACAGACAGCAAAATTGTATATAGTCCATACCGAATCCGTTCAATTAATCATCATGCTTATATGATCTTGTTTGCACTTGCTTGTTACCTTGCGTGTTTTGAAACCCTATCTTTTTACCCACTCACACCCTTACTCTTTTGGAAATTGTTGATGGCATATTTGTTGTCAAGAATAGATGTTGCAGAGGACGTTGTTGGGCTGGTCGGGGGTAATTCTTTCGGTGGACATTTTGATTTTGATTTTAATGTATATAATGGTCGAGGTTGTTCGTATTTTGTGCCTCCTTTTACTTCTACTATGAAGGCTTTCTTTTTGTTCCAGCGAGAGGTATAATACACTGGCGTCGACTGTGGCTTAGACGATTACGAATACATCGTGTCTGTTAATAGCTGCGAAGGATACATCACCGAGCAGAGAGGGTCTTTTCGAGAATTGATATTGGAGCTTCTATAGTATTATCTCCGTTCTAGGTGATAGATACTCTGTACCTGTCACCATCTGACTGCGTTCGGGATTTTGATCCATGCCCAACCGTTTATATTCCTGTCCTTGCATTGCCCCTGCTTCCTCTGGTTGAAAACAGTGGGGAGAAAAGTGGATGTTTTCAAGAGGCGAAACCTCAACTCCTTGAACGTGACTTCCTGAAGATCAAGGAACTTGGGAGCCGAACCCTCGAGTCGGCGGATCAACTGATATTGAAGAGGACGTTAGGTATGATCAATGCTCAATCTCAAGCACCCGCGTACTCGGCCAATAGCGACTGCATCCTGGGTATCAAATCCGGTATCCTGAATGGTTTCGTCACCACGGTATCCATGCCTGCATCCATCGCGATATTAATCTGTTCGCTTCGAGCATTGGCGGTGATGGCGATGACGGGCACATGGCCAACAATTTGGCCTGCCTGTTCGCATTCTCTGATTCTGCGCACACATGTCAAGCCATCCATTACGGGCATCTGTGAAATGTCAGCATCATGTTAGACATTCAACGAGGTAGTGTTGATGCACTGACCTCCAAATCCATGAGAACTATGGAAAGTGGCACATTCTGAGATCCAGGGGTGAAGTTTGTTGTTTGCAAAAAGTCAAGGCAATCTTGACCGTGATCTGCTGTGTGGACCACGCATCCTAGCTTCTTGAGTTGTTGCGCCATCACGCGTTGGTTGATCGCATTGTCCTCTACTATGAGGATGTGGATCTGATTAGGAGGGATGTCTGTAATTGGCGATGGCAAAGTCTCGAGTGAGCCCTCACTGACATTGGCTCGCCTTGCCTCGGATGATGTATGTGGGAGAATGACCGGACTGGTGACGGTAGGGGCGGAGAAGCTAATCTGTCGTGGCTTTGGCTCTTCGACACAGCGTCTGGCTTTGATGTAGAACATGAAGATGCTTCCAACACCGGCTTCGCTGTGTACACCAATCTGCCCCCCTTGAAGTTCGGTCAATTCGCGCGAGATGAACAAGCCGAGTCCGCTTCCGCCGTACTGTTTCACGCACAGATGAGCAAATGTTACTGGTATAGTGGTAAAGTAATATAACTCACCTGTTTGTAAGTTTTCGGGTTCGCTTGGCTGAAGCGTTGCCATAGAAGTTTCATCTCGTCTTCGGTGAGTCCTTTTCCTGTATCTTGCACCGCAAACTGAATGTAGACTTCACCACCAGCGCCCCATTCCGGCGACGTGGATAGACTTGATTGTCGTGGGCGAGGTTCGATAAACGTTACACGACGGTCGCCTCCTTGTGGTGGTTTCTCAAATGCTGACAAAAACACCGAGATCTTCCTCGTTGGACAATCTCGAGTGAATTTTATTCCGTTTGTCAGGAGGTTGATTATCACTTGGAGTACTCTGCTGGGATCAAGCATGACGTAGTTGAGTCGTGCATCAAGATAGCTCTGCTCGATTACCAGATTCGCCTTGATGTCTGCTCTGGCAAGCTCAGCATCGTACATTTTGAGGGACTTCTCGATGAGTGTTGGCGGATGAACTCGATCGGGAGTGATGACAAGTAAGGATGAGTCCAGTTTGGACAAAGTCAAGATATCATCGACCTATGAGTAGGCGATTAGTAAGGTACTTCCAATTGAATCTGAGGTTCGCATGATAGCGATACAAGAATGGTTGCGCGAAGAGGATGATTCATCCGACTTACAATGCATTTCTGATGTTGAGCACAAAGTGTCTGCATTGATAGTCAGTATCGAGGCATTTGCAATTCTTGCAGCACAACTTACAATCGTCTCGGCTGCGTCGACCATCATGTTTATAGTGTCGGCTGGCAAAGTTACGGCGTTTTGTGTGGTTGTGGTTTCGAGAGAGCCGAGGATACCATCCGCAAGCTGTAGAATGGCTGACAACGGGTTACGCATCTCATGCGACACCATGTCGATGAAGTTCTCCGATGCTCTTCGAGTTTCTAGGGCATCTTCTAGACGTTGCGCCATGAGGGTTTCCAGGCGCTTGCGAGGAGAAACGTCTATAAGCCAACCTTGCACTGTGACAACACGGCCACTTTCATCGACCTCTGGGAATGAGATTGTCTCGAGTGCTCGCACGCCAGGTTTCTCACCAGGCTTTGTTGGAGCAACCTTGACTCGGTACTCGGAAGTAAATGGTGTCTTAGAATCCCTGATTCGAGCCCATATATCTGTTGCCAGGTCGATATCCTCTTCGTAGATAGTATCTTGCCATGCAAGTCCACGAGATGCAGCTTGTTCGAACACTTCACGTTCAAGACCAATCAATCGAAGATAAGCGTCGTTGACATACTTTGGGTTGCCATCACAATCAAACATATACCTGTGCCTCGGTCAGCAGTTGACATCATAAACACGATCTTCCACCTCCCCGTGTGCTGAGTTTTGTCACTTCTAGCCACCTCCCACGTATTTCTACATCATGCGCGTGAGAGTCCAGCACACAGGGATGACAGAAGAAACATTACTTACATTCCGAAAGGCGCATTCTGTGCCATACGAGTAAATGTCTCCTCATTTTTCTCGGCTTTCAACGCAATAATCTGTAGCTGCTGAGAAAGCGCAAGGTTTATTTGTTCAAATTTCTCTTGGTCGCGTCTTTGTTCTTCGGGAAGAGCAATCAGAGCAGCGGCTTTGGATATCAAGTCGCACATGTGGCTGATAAAGACACGAGACTCATCGTTGAACAATCTTCTTGGGTTCATACCCAGAACAATGAAGGCGATCTGCTGTCCGGATACGCTTGTTATTGGTAAAATACAAGCGGTCGTCACGAAGCCGCGATCCGGTATGAGTAAAGCCAGCTCAGGTGGAAGGTTTTCTTGCTTCTCTTGCAATACAACGACCTGTTGGGTTCTGCGGGCTTCGGCGAAGGCGGGTCCAAGTGAAGGCCTGAGGAATCGGTCGCCAGGATGGACGACTGGTTCGAACCCTTGTGATGACACTCCTGACGTAATCTGTAATTCGAGTTGGAAAGTATCAACTCGATTTATGGCATGTGCTTCGCTGGGCTCGTTGACTGCTGTATATATCAGGGAGTATGCTGCATCGTGGAGGTTGTTTCGCAACTCCGATGCTACTGACGTCCACAAGTCGGGAAAGTTGTCGACAGTGGGTATAATGGCTTGAACCTTATCGATGAGCTTGCGCCGTTGGTTCTGGAAAACAGAAGACGTGCATTCTTGGTACGTATTCAAGACAGCCACCATCCGACCGTCCGGTCCACTGCAGGGCTGCAGAACGACATCCCAGTATGTCTCTTCAATGAAACCGTTACGCTCTAGTACTGCTTCCATCTCTTTGGCTTCAGCCACTTGTCCTCGGTCAAGGGCTGCTCTTATCATCTTCATGTGTTTGTCGTGTATCTCGGGGCCCCAAACGTCGACGAAGCGGTTTCCCAAGGCGAAGCTGGGGTGTTTGGATCCTAGTAATGATGCAGCTGCCTCATTGTAAAGAATGGCCTGCTCCGAACCCCAGTAGACCATTCTTGGGGCTGGAGAGGACATGATCTGCACAGCCAGTCGTCGCAAGTCGTCTGACCATCGCGATATGGGCCCGAGGTATGTGTTTTCGAAGGGGTACGTCTTGATGAAGTCTATCCATGTCGATTGTCGTACTCTCTGTGGAAATCGGGTCCAGTCAATAATCTTCTGCTGCGCGTCATGCCAGGGTGAATGCTCATGCTCATGTGGAGCATCATGCTCTGATGATAGGCCTGTCATGTGTGTGTCGTCGCTTGGGGTATGTGTCTCGGTGCGTGCCTCGGCCACGCTACCCAGTCGTCTGTCGTCCTCCCACTGGCTGCAATAAATGACCCTCCAGGCATTGCGAAAACGTTTGCTTGACCAAGCTCTTCCACCGAAGGATTTCACGGGTCGGTTACTAGGTATGGCGACACTTGTGGATAGAGATCGAAGCCAATCATCATATGAGTCCCTGGTGACGGTTCGTTCGAGGAAAGAGGTGAAAGCTGCATTCTGAAACACGACACGAGGTATATGAGGGACGGCAACATTCGAAGATAGGACCTCGATCAGGAAGGTAGGTCGGTCATCGTCGCTGAGGAACTCCAGCAGAGAGTTGATGTCGGTTAGACTGCTGAAGAGTGATCCGCTACATGATTGCGAAGAGGTCGAATTGGGCGACATCAGCCCACGGTGAGGGCTCTGCGACCGGAAAGACGAGGCCTGTGATCTTGACGGGTCTACCATGATGATGGCACGGTGGCAGGCTCTCCCATGTTGATGCAACTCGTAATGCTGTTATCCCTTCCCCAGTCTCATCTGCAGGCGAAAACCATTTCACGTTCTCTTCTCCGGTCACCGCGGCATAGCTATTTGTCAATGACGTAGAATAGCTTGTGAAACCGTTTGGCCAGACCTTTTTGAGCCAAAAAGTAGACGATCGCAGGATATTTGTTATCCAGCGTTGGAGATTTGAGCAGTCACAAATTGGATACAGAAATCACCGTGTTGAATGCGACTTTCATCAAAGTCTGGACAAATTTTGAGATACATTTTCAATCTCTCAAAGTAGCCTTGCTTCGCGCTTTGCTTCTGTGGAATATCGACGATCGACGCTGTACGTACTAAATAGGCAGGCGCATGGCATGTGTTGAATAATAAAGTACCTCCGTTTGCTAAGGACTCCTGACGATCGCTGACTCGGAGAGATTGAGGCTCAAATTAAGCACCGACGTTCATCGCAACACATGATATACTTGTAGAAGCGCGTGATGGATATTCGAAATTGCATACGTGCCTGCGCAAGAACGGTGCATGATCCATCTCGTGGACGCGAAATCATGCAGCGAAAGGGGCCATGCCCTCTGATGGCCGTTCTTCTTGCCTAGCGACCAGTATTGATGTCTGATGCTTTCGGAGATCGAGGCTCATGTTCCAGGCATGAGGTCAAGAGACGAGCTTAGAACGGTGGTACCTGCATAGAAGAATAACTTCGTTGTTTACTCTACAGCTGGCAGACAGGTGCGATGGGTCCGAATCGAGAATGACAGCAAATCGGTGACTTTTCAACATGCATCTCCTTTTGCTTACCAAGGCTTCACCACAATCGACCAGTATCATTTAAGAAAGATATCATATACAAGACACCGATCACGATGCCTCAACAATCGCAGTATTACAGCCATCAGGATGCAAAAGTGTGGAGTCTCAATCTGTAAAAATATCAACCATTCTTTGCTGCGATCGCTTTGCGTCATACATATATCATGACGTCTTTATTTGTCTTTCCAAAGCATATATGTACCTTTCTCTCGAGCAACCATTTTCTTTCTCACACAATCCAATCCAACCCAATTCAATCTTCCATACACAACCCTCGAAACCCTCAAATCACAATGCCTCACACTAAGACCCCCGGTGGCTCTGGCATGTCCGAGAAGGAGCAGAAGAAGCAAGCCCAGAGTACGTTTCGACCTCTGTTGAATCTGTAGCTTCGAATAACACAAGCTGACAACTGTAATAGCCCACGGTACTGGTGCTGACAACGCCCCTGGCCACACTGAGCTCAAGGCCCCCGGCGAGGCCCCTGTCGCCTCTGACTCTGGTGTCACCCGCGTCGGCATCGACAACGGTACCAACCAGCCCGGAGAGAAGGGCATTGGCGGTGTTCCCGTCTCGAACGAGTCCACCACCAACGCCAACATGAAGTAAACTGCATCTTTGCAACATATCCGTATGCATTGAGGAGGGAACATACGTTGCAAGCTGTCTGAAAGAGGGCAGCTCGTGAAGCCAAGGGCTGGTCCCTTCTGTACAAAACATGTTACGAGGCCACGACCTTTTTACTGTACTATAGTCATGCTATGAAGACAAAAAGCATTGAACCTTTACCATCCACAATACCGCTCACGCCTTGAGTTTCGTGATTCGAGCTCGAGACGTTGACATCAAACCGTGTATTTCCCAAATGTTTATTCTGTTAGACATCGGTGGTAGCTTCTGCCAGGAGTCGGAATACTGTTCTGCGAGCTTGAGACAATTCAAGATAGATGGGTCGCAGCAGCTTCAGAGGGAGGTCTCATGGCTCGGTTGACAGGGTCGTACCTCTAGCAACCCGCTCAGAAAACAAATGTCTTAATGACTTCAATAAGTGATGACTATATGTATATCGAACACTTTGGATCCTCAAGAGGCTGATAAGGTACAGTAACTGTTATTTTTGTGTCACTGAGAAGGTGTGCTGTCACGCTAAATGACTTCTTTCGCTTTGGAGGCTCGATGTTTCGTAAGTCGCACTCACACACTTGGCTCCAGCAAGAGGCAGCCCAACCAACGACAACACCTTCTCCCGAAAGAAGATGACCACAAATGGCAGAGTTGGCCATTTACAAAGTTCGAAATCGCCTACAAGTAGACGTCGCAAGATAGCAATCGCCTGCGAGCCATGCCGGAAGCGCAAAGTCCGATGCGATGGTAAACAACCAACATGCTCTCCCTGCATGACGAGCAGGAAAACCTATACCTGCATCTACGAAAGTAGCCCGCAAGCAACACAACAAAGATATATCGAGGAACTGCAGAATCGTATCACGGACCTTGGAGGCCACGTAAATGTTCAGGCGTCGCAGGATGCATCCTCGGAATCAATGCAACAACCAGACTCAGGGCAGTCTGGTATCTTTACAGCAACTGCATCAGCCCACGTGGGTGCAAATTCAGATGCGTCCTCTCCAGATGTAGTGTTTGGTGTATCTTCGACCGCGACTTTTCTGCAACAGTTATCTCATGAAGCTGGCCAGAAGGATCGTCCACCATTGTTCGCTCCGACTGAATCAGACAGTGGCCCCTTGAGACTGGATAGGTCCACCAAACAATCAGCAGTACTACCCATCCGTAGAATTGCAGACGACCTGATAAATTGCTATTGGCAATACATGCATCCTCTTTTTCCAATTCTACATGAACCGACCTTCACAGCCGCATACAAGAAATCTTGGACCTCCGATCAACCAATACCACATGCAACACCCAAACCCACCTCAGATAATCCTGGAGAGATTAAAGAAGCCCTATTCTTCTCCACCCTGAACATCATCTTCGCACTAGGGACACGATTTTGCAGCTCCATCCCCTCCACTGAAAAGGAAATCACGAGCAAACGATTCCACCGCAGAGCCAGGTTGAACTTTCCCTACGATTTATTGGACTTTAGCTCGCTTCCTGTACTGCAGATGGTATTGCTACAGGGCGTGTACTTGCAATCCACCACCGAGGTTTCAAGATGTTGGAATGTCATCGGTGTTGCTGTGAGGATGGCGCAGAGCTTAGGATTACATGCTGAGGGAACTCAGGGCAGGAAAAAGACACAGTTGGAGCTTGAGATGGGAAGAAGGCTTTGGTGGTGTTGTATTGTGCTGGACAGGTCAGTATTTTTGAGATTAATTCTGATGAGAGGGACCTGACGTGCGTGCATAGATTGGCTGCTGCTACCTTTGGTTGGCCGATGATGGTTCAGGATGAGTGTACTATACCATTACCCATGCTGAGTGACGATGCTCTCAGTATCGAGGGCGGCAACACTTCATCTGGCGTCGGCACGTCTTCCGATCTCTGTGTCTTCAGAAGCACATGCGACTTGTTCAGTATTCTCGGAGGAATCCTATCAACGATCTATCAAAACAACGGAGCCTTGTTACGTACGACCGCAGCTCAAAATCAAGCGTCCCACACTCTATCACACATAATGGGGTTGAATGGGAGGTTGGATGCATATCTAATCTCAACACCTCCATACATTCGCTCGTTCATCGAAGAGACCGAGCCTCCAACAGCAAACACGGTATCCGAAACCATACTCATACATCAACAAGCCATATCTTGCAGGTATTATTTCTGCCGTCCAAGGTCTGTTTTGCTCGACTCTGGGCTAACCAGCTCGTAGATTCCTATACACCAAAATCCTCCTTCTTCGCCCAGCACTCCTACTACATGTGGAAAACCCCGACATGTCGCAAGAAAGCCACACACCTCCAAATCCTCACATTCTCACGCATGCCATCGATGTCTGTGCCACAGCCTGCTCGCGAGTCATAGAAATATTACACCACAACCTTTCCTCTCCCCTACGTATGCCAGACTGGCACATCGTATACAGTAAGTTTTATCTTCTCCCCGAAAGAAGAGACGAGAAAACAGCATCAAGTCAAAATGACTGACCGGAATACCCACCACCTTGCACAGTAACTTTTACAGCCGCCACTTCCCTCCTCGCGATCTTCAAATCTAGATCGAAATCGTGTTTTCCATCGATTGATTTCGACATTGACGTCGATGTGAACATCAATCAATCTCTTCAACATTGCTATCGTATACTTGGGACATTGGAACGGAGTATTGCTGTATCTTCACAAGCTATACGTTCGCTGCAAAATCTCGAACGTAAGATAGCTGTGGACAAAGAAATTACTACTCGTTCGACACATGAGATGTTTATACCAAGGGGCATGGAGCAAGGAGAGGATTTATCGCAAGGGCTTGAAGGGCTGGAGGAGTTTGATTGGTGGGTCAATCCTAGTGCTTGGTTGAGTAGACAGGTTGATGGGTTGGAGAAAGAGGGATTTGGAGATGGAGGATGGATGATGTAGACCAGATGACCATCTGCAGTGTACAAAAAGCGACGGTTAGACGATGCAAGATCTTCGAATGCTAGAGATACAAGCAATGAGAGAAACTGGTATTGCTCAGATGTCGAAGAAACTAAGCGTTTCCACCCTCGAGCACCTCGACAACACCACCGACCAAATGCAAACTACCAGTAGCAAGCACCATGACCTCCTCCTTTGCCTCACCAGCAACCTCTCTGGCGGCCTTGACAGCCTCTTCAACAGTTCTCAAAACCCTAACATCACAAGTCCCATCTACACCTTTCCAAGTCTCGGCCAAAGCATTCTGCACGCTCAAAGTCTCCACATCACTAGCATTGGTGTTGATACTGGTCAAATCGGGACGGAATCCACTCTCAGCATAGGTAGTATTCGTGCAGAAAAAGGCATGTGAGAAGGGTTTCTGCTCTTTGAGTGCTTGGGCGAGAGTGGAGTGGAGTTTTAAGGCCAAAGAAGAGGCGTCGCGGGTTTGTTGGTTGAAGATCAAGATGCGTGGGGAGGATGATGAGGTTGAGATTAAACTGCCGAACCAGCGGGCGGCTAATTCGATACTTTCGAGTGTGTGGCCGCCATCGATGTGCCATTTCAGGTTTTGGGCCACGGTGTCTGTGCGTGTTTCGCAGCGGCCGCCGAGGTGGACTTGTTCGAGGCCTGCGCGGAAGGCGGAGGGCAGGTATGTGGAGGTGGGTAGATCTTCGACGCCGACTTGACGCAGGTATGCTCCAGCGGCAGCAATGGCGACTGAAGCGTTTGTCTTTTGGAAGTCTGCAGCGAGGCCGAGCTTGATCTTCTCGAGTTCGGGATGGGTGTTAACGACCTCGAGTGTAGTGTTGCGTTCAGCTGCACGCTCGTGCAGGACGCGGACGGCTTCCTCGGGTTGAGGAGCTGAGAAGGCAGGGACGCCGGGCTTGAAGACACCGGCCTTGTGCCAGGCAATCGAGTCGATTGTGTCACCCAGCATGGCGACGTGGTCGATACCCAAGCTTGTCACAGCAGTAACGCTAGGCTTGACCAGGATGTTTGTGCTGTCGAACTCGCCTCCAATACCGCACTCAATGACAGCAGCATCCACACCTTCGCTGATGTATGTGTGGACGGCCATCAAGGTAAGGAAGCGGAAGTAGACAGGCTTGGTCTCCTTGCTCGAGGGATCGGGATGACCAGCAGCTTTGGCGGCAGCCTCGAGTCTGTTCCAAGTCTCAAAGAAGTATTTGGCAAATTGCTCTTCCGTCAAGGGCTTGTTGTCGATCTGGATGCGTTCGCGTACGAAGCGTAGGTGGGGTGAGGTGTAGAGGCCGGTCTTGTTGACTTTGCCTTCTGCGACATACTGTCCAAGAATAGATGAGACGAAGGAGCTGGTCGAGCCCTTTCCCTTTGTTCCGGCGACGTGGACGGCCTTCAGTTTGTCGAAATCGGCGGGCTGTTGTTGTAGACTGTCAGTCTTCTATACCGATGCTGCTTGTGACGGTGGAACGCACACCTCGTAGCCCAGCTTGTTGACCCATTCAATCATCTCAGGAATGGCATTCTTGTTCATTCCTCTTCCAGACTTGCGAATTGCGTCGACGATGGAGAAGTTGCTCTGCAGCGTGTTCAATGCCGCTACGGCTGCCTGCGACTGCGTCAATCTTGTCGCATATACGTCTTCCACGCGATAGTCTTACATTGTAATCGCCCTGCATCTTGAAGCTGATGTGGAAGTTGCGAATTGAAGTATTACGAGACAAAGGAGGCTTCCATGCACGCGACCAGAAATTCATCGGCGCATGACAATTTGAGTCGAGAGAGTTGGTCCATCTTGAATCCACAACCAAGTCCGACGTCGCTGATCATGTCCGACCTCGCCAAGCACCAACTTTCGTCCACCAGCTCACCACTCTCAACTTCACTCTTGTCAGCACCTTGTCAAACACGACCAAATCATCAAGAATGTCATCAGATACGATCGCGACAACCTCTAGGATTCGTCCGGCCGGCATCTTGCGCCATCCCGCTGCTTCAACCCAAATTTCGGGATGCTTCCGAAGTATTTCTCGGAACCATGACTTCAACCACCAATTACTTCGGAACAGTGCTGTGCCTCTGTGAATCTTCTCGGAATGATAGAGAAAGCGTCATGACTTATCGTACCCTGTAGGTCAATATATATGCTCGACTGCGCTTTCGCCAGTCCTTCCAACACTACTTTTAAAGATAATCATCGACATTCCAACAACTCCTTTATACCTCATTCTAATATCAAGATGCCAACTCTCGAAGTCCCAGGTGCCGACTTGCACTATGATACCTTTGGGAGCGGTCCTGTTCTTCTCTTGATCACCGGTGCCGATGGCCGCGGCTCCGTTTGGCACCCTCTGGCAAAGTACCTCTCAGCCCATTACACAGTGATCTCTTATGACCGTCGTGGCTACTCTGCCAGCCATATCAAAGGCATCCAAGACTACACCAACCGTCTAAACACAGATGCAGATGATGCCGCCCTCCTCATCGAACACCTAAGCCCAACCAACACTGCCATTGTCATCGGCAATTCCTCCGGCGCCATAGTCTCGCAAACCCTACTCCTGCGTCACCCTGACCGCGTATCAAAACTCATCTCACACGAACCTCCTGCTTTCGGCGCTCTGCCTCCTGATTTCCGCGCCAAAGGAGAACATGTCATCAATCACATCTACAACCAATACAGAACCCATGGCCCCATCACCGCCATGGAAGAATTCACCGCCGGCCTAGATACAGGCTCCGAAGCCACGCTCATGCGTTCCCTGATGCATCCTTCCTCCTCCTACGAAATCAGAGCTAATTCTATGTTTTGGTTTGAATTTGAGTTGAGGCAGTATCCTTGTGCTGATGTGGATGTCGAGGGGCTTGTGAAGCTCAAGGAGAAATTTATCCCTGCTGCTGGGGAGGATTCGGGTATGGGTGTTGGTGTTGCGCCTATTGCTGCTATTGCTGGTGCTGTGGGGAGGGAGATGTTGAGGTTACCTGGTGGACATGTCGGGTTCATGACGCAGCCTGAAAAATGGGCTGCTGCGTTGTTGGAAGGTATTGGAAGATATTAAGGACTACTTGGTTCATGGGAAGTCAGCCTTTTGCTCATGCGAACGTCCGTCTCTCGGAGTGAGAAGATGAAACTACCAATGATGATTGATGCTTGTACCATTGTTGAGAAGTTTATACAGAGCCTAGAATGAACGAGAACTGATATGTAACTGACGAATAGGATCTGTCATCGATGACCTTTCTACGTAGAGCCTCTCCAATCCAAGCCGTAGCTGAGAGATACGAATGTCGAAACGAATGATGATGTTGCGAACGGCCTAGAACTGGGCAGCCATGGCGACGTGAAAGTACTTTCTGCACTTCTGACCTAAAGTTGAGGTTAGCCTTGCACATTGCAGGTTCAGAGCTACCCACGCACATTCAACTATATCGATTTCGCCGTCAGAAACGAAGGCATGGTAACAGTGAGGGCAGCGTTTCGATTTGGCACGTAGTGCTTGTTTTAATTCCGACGAGCTTGGAAGATCCAGGTATTGCGTGCATGTCTTGCCGTGATGGGAAAGACTTCTGCAACGAAAGCAATTGAAGGTTCCGCACTCATCACAGCGAACAACATTTGCTCCCAAGTATGCAGCCGAGGAGAGTATCTGACCATGATCACACTCAGGAAGGGCTTCGTTCCGACACCAGCGGAATGTTGGATGTTTCTCCTGGCGTAGCAAAAGACGTCAATTCCAATCAGAGCTAGACAGTCTGATTTCGCTCACCACGTGCATTCTCATCGCTTTCTCCCAGTCGCTGAAGGCTGGTCGGAACCATTGACAATTGCACCATGGACATTCGCACATCATGCTAGGTGGCCCGACGAGTTGTTCGATCATCCATTTTCGTAGGCAAGCATAGCAGAAGGTCCTCATAGTGGAGCAGCAATTTGGCAGGAACTCATCGGGAACTCGGCGTTCAGGTGTGAGTTGTTGTTGACACTCAGAGCAAGTGCTACACACGACGATATAGTTGGGATTCTCCATCTCGATGGCTTTGAATGGTGTTCAATGCCGATACTGGTAAGGCTGCAGCTGAAATGCAGACGTAAGAAGATTTTTGTTGATGGAAGAAGGATGACTGGAGATCCGAGATCTATTGTGATGACGATCTGAGTATGAATGATGGCAAGAACGAGAGAAGCCGGCGGACGCGATTGCCTGAGATGGCTGCTTCGGCGGCGGACTCTGGAAATTCGTCATGGTGATTGCAATTCAACTTTGCATTGCTGCAGAGATTCATGGCAGATGCAGAAGCTGCAGATTCGCTGGGAGAAGCACCTTCCTCAAGATCGTGAGTTCCAGTGACGGCTTGACCTACGCGGCGGTCAGGACAGTCTGAGTGTGCTTGATCTCGGGTATGCTCAGGTATTAGACAATAAAGCTATGCCAGTGTGATGAGTTGAGCAATGTTGGATGGCCCACCAGTATCGGTTATCCAATAAGTCGCTGTCGCAATGCGCATCTCTTTCGGGAACCATAGCGTCTTCTACAAGCACGTCTGTCGCAAGCAAGCTCAACAAGGTGCAAAAAATCGTGCCGATGTGTGGATTCAACTAGAACAAACATTCGAAGAAGAAAAGAAGGGACGTGTCTTAGGTGATTGGACTTGATGACAAACGGATGATCAGCCCCTTTTTCTGGGGCTTCAGATTTGGAAACACAAAGATTCATGAACGCGGAAAATGTTTTGAAAAGATAAAGAATAATCATAATTCTGGTTCGTAGCTATGTCTTCATCCGAAGAAGGTATAATGCTTAATCATAAAAAAGGCTTTTGACCCAAATGTGTCGTTTCCCAGACACCCATCGCTATATCGTAAAATTCAAATACACAAGACAAGTCGCTTAGAAGAAAGCAGAGGTGACAGACTTGACCTTGCCCATGAAGCCACCAGCAGCAGGCTTCTCCTCTTCGTCATCAGCGGGATCGAACTCGCGGGCGTCAGTGGTGACATCCATGTCGGAGGCGCTGACCCACATCTTCCAGTCGCGAGTCCAGACCTTCCAGCCAATAAAGAGGGTGAAGATGACGGGACCAGCAAGGTAAGACTCGAAGAAGTTGGTAACGTCAGGCTTGCCACCGATGGGGAAGAGAGCAACGTAGAACTGAGCGACAAGGCAGATGATGTTGAGGAAAAGACCAATGTAACTGCCAATGACACCAAACTTGGCCTTGTAAGGAAGCTGCTCAAGAGTGCGACCAGAGTGTGCCCAACCCTTGCGGAAACGGATGTGAGAGAGGTTGATGCTGCCCCAGACGAAGAAGTTGGCAAGACCGGTAAGGGACAAAAGCCAGGTGAAGAGAACGCTACCAGCAGCAGCCAAGTTGACGAAGGCCAAGAGACCGAAGGACATCTGGAGGATGATGGTGGGGATAGGGCGACCCTTCTTGTCGACGTAGGCGAGGAACTTGGGGGCCATGCCGCGAACAGCCAAAGCTTGAAGGGTGCGAGTAGAGGCAAAAGCGGAGCTGTTGGCAACACTAATAACTGAAACAGTGATGACAGCGTTGAAAATCGAGGGCAAGGTCTTGATGCCGGCGAGTCTGATGGCAATGACGAAGGGAGAGTATTGAGAGTTGGCACCGTGGGCGTGGAGGAGGTTAGGGTTGTCCGAGGGAACAACGAGGCCGAGGATGAAAAGACCGACGATGTAGAAGAAGGCAATGCGCCAGAAGACCTGCTTGACAGCCTGGGGGAGAGCCTTTCTGGGGTTGGCAGACTCAGCAGCAGCAAGACCGACCAACTCGGTACCACCGAAGGCGAAAGAGGCGGTAACGAAGACGCTGCAGAAACCCTTGAAGCCATTGCGGAATGCTCCAGGCTCGCTCCAGTATTTTGCACCAATGTAGCCGCGGGTGTCGGTAGGAACAGCGCCGGTGTCGATGACAATACCAAGAATGATGAAGCCAACACATGCGATGATCTTGATGATGGAGAGGACAAATTCAACTTCGCCGTAAGCACGGACACCGAAGAATTGAATGGCAGAGAGAGCAACGAGGAAGACGGCAATCCATACACCAACGTTGATGTTGGCAGCTCCTTTCCAGAAGTCAATGGTGATCGAGGCGGCGGTAAGTTCGAAAGGAAGAATGGTCAACCATTGGATGGCGTATTGCCAACCGATAGCGAAACCCCAGGACTCGTGAATGAAACGGCAGGCGTATCTAAACAGACTGTTAGGGCCTGTGATAAGATCATAGAGCTCGAGATAGACTTACGTGAAGAATGCACCGTTTACGGGGTACAAGACTGTCAGTTCTCCCAAAGCTTGCCTGGATCGATATTAGCACTTCTGAGCAACACCACGAGTGTATTGGGGCCACAAACATAGTGCACATCAACATTATACCAGTAATGCTGAAACCGATGATCAATGAGGCCGGTCCTCCTGTCGAAAGTGCTCCACCAGCACCAACGAAGAAGCCTGCTCCGATAGCACCACCAATGGCAATCATCTGCATGTGTCTGTTCTTGAGCGAACGCTTGAGCTCATTCTGCTGACCAGCCTGAATCTCATATTCAGGTGACTCGCTGACAGTAGTGGCAAGGCCCTTCTCGGCATCGAAAGCCTTGTTTGAATCCATCTTGTGGATGGAAAAAGAATGTGAAGATAGAAAGAGAGGAAGGGAGTTCGTCTAACGAATGACTGAACTGGAAGTGATTGTGGTTTGCTGATGAACTGCTGGGGAGGAGGGCCATGGTATGGGTATTTAATCTCCTCAGAGCAGCTCATGTCGCGTGGGCTTCTAGAATCCAGTGGCGCACCTGGAACCGTTGAAGGTTTTGGTAAGACCACGCTAGGCGAAGCAACAACGGCTTTCACAGAACGAGACCAACTGCCATTTGGCATCTCGGCCTACTCAACAAGAGATGTAAAAAAGCAGATAAGCAAGCAAAGAAGTGTTCCAAGAGATGTTCCAATGCTTGGTAGGCAGCTTGTACGGAGCTGGACCTGCGTTGCTTCTCGTGGACCATTCTTCACAGCAGATCTTTGCCTTGTGCTGCGTGACTATCCGCTCGTCCACATACTTTGGCAGAATTTCAGATTTCGGACAACGCTGTGCATTGAATTTCGTACAGCGGTGTTGTCTCTCTCAAACGAGGAAGATAGAAGTCACTCCAGGGAGCCAATCATGGGGCCGAGACCTTAAGCAAGGTGCACGCGATGACCATATAGAAACCGAATGGTTGGAACGTCAAAGGACATTAGTGCAACGGTGACCTTCTTCTCCATGGGGTGGTCGGGTCGGTGCTCCTCTCCCGAATAGCCTCTTGGTTCCAGATGGCGTCCCGGCGATCCCAGGCCCGTCGGTAGCCGTGGCGAACGCGTGCAATTGTTAATCGGCAAGAACGAGACCCTCTGCTAACGTCGGCATAGCGAGACAACAAAGTCACGTCTTACTGTCAGAGATAACCTTTCCCATGGGGTATCGCGATAGAGTCTCGTAGTGTGTTATCCTCGTCGTGCGGAGAGGACGCGAACCAAGAAGGGGCATAGCCAAGACAGAAGCGACAAAAAGAAAAGCACCGAGCAAGTGACCGAAGAGGACACGTTCCGTTGAAAGTTCATACCAAACGTACCGAGGATGGCGAGACCGAAAATGGTAGCCATCTCTGTTTCGTAATTCTTACACCTGCTTGAACTCTGACACTCCATCTTGATGCATGAAGGCCGATCGATATCGACGATCGCCTTCCACAGATCCTTCGGTGCTTCTCCACAGATCTTCCATTGCAGCTGAAACTTGCTTTGACAGCCGATTCTATGGAGGGAGCAGAATTTACAAACGTGCTGTGTCTGCGGAGACGAAGTGAGCACGTGCTTGTGTTTGCTGTGTAGTATCAGCAGAACGTTTGCTATCAACTCCTCCAGCGCTCGAATTCGCTAAAAGTTAAGAGGAGATGAGAAGAAACGCACAATAATTAGACCGAGTGCTCTCCGTTGTTCTTATCATGCACGATGTCTCTCAGCTAAGAAACCACGGTGCACTACCCCGAGGCTTGCAGAAATGTGTATCTTTGGTATGAGAGAAATTTCATTCTTATCGTGGTATCTTGACAAAATTGTATCAAAAAAGGACATTCATAAACTGGCATCTCCGGCCCAACGAAACGACATCAGTTCCTGCTATCTCAGACACGCTCGATGCGGTCGGCGTACTCGGAGTCTTGACGCTTCTCGTGGTAGGTGGTCTGTCCGAGGGCTTCTGCAGTATCTTCATCGTTGTGAACGCTCATGTCACGGCCCTTGAACTCGGGGCCGAGGAGTGTGAGGACAATAACGTAGGCATAGACACAGCCTAAGAAGATACAGATAACCTTTCCGTACTGATACCTCTCAACCTTGCCTTTAGGAGGAAGAGGAAACTGCTCACCAATCTGGGCCTCGATGGTCGAACTTGCGCTGGAAGCAAGGTTACCAAGCTGGTAGGAAGTACCGACAACAAAGGTTCTGAAAGCTCCAGGCGAAAGCTCCATAAGGTGGATGGGGATGACTCCCCAGGCTCCTTGGACGCAGAATTGCTCGAAGAATGCGGCGGCCATGACGGCTTTGCTTGACGTGAAGGTGTAAGGGTAGAGTAGACTACCACCTACTACGCATGCGACGATGATGGTAAGACGACGACCGAAGATGGTTGAGCAGTAGCCCATGGTTGTACCACCTGCAATCGCTCCCAAATTGGCCACAACTTGAGTGATGGTCACAGAGTTCGCATCGAAGCTGTACTGGTTCTTGAGCATGGTAGGGTACAGATCCTGCGAGCCATGGGACATGAAGTTGAATCCAGCCATAAGGAGGACCATATAGGTAAGAAGCATCCAATGGCGTTTCAGGGCAACCTTTCCTTCGGCAATGAAGGTGCTACCAACACTTGGGCTTCCGGACTCGCGCACGGCCTGGCGCTCGCGGTATGCCTGGGTTTCAGGGAGGCACAGCCTGAACAGAATGATCAAAACAGGGGGGCATGCGCCGAACCAGAAAAGGGGGCGCCATCCATGGGGAGTAGTATTGACAAGACCACGCGCAAACACTACTGCCAGCAGGTATCCGAAGGCGTATCCCTGTTGTAGCATGCCAGAGATGATACCGCGTGCTTCGTCAGGAACATCTTCCAGTGCGGTAGCAGCAGCGTTGCCGTACAGTCCACCCATGGCGATACCGAAGAGAGCACGAACGGCAAGGAACTGGTTATAGGTTTGGCAGAACCCTGTGCCAAGTTCAAGGACGATGAAAAGCATGTTGTTGACAACGAAGGGCCTGCGCGAGTTAGCATTGTTATTGGTGTACAGATGTGCCATAAAGCTTAGTCTTACCATTTTCTTCCATAGCGATCTGCTGCAATACCGAAGATGATAGAGCCAACGGAACGGAACATCAATACAAGAGTAATACCCCAGGTGATGTCCTTTGTGGTCTTTCCAAAGTCCTTAGCTAGGTCGGAGACGGTGAGTGACACAGTGAAGAAGTCGAACGCGTCCCAGGTCCATGCGATGAACGCGACAGAGAAGAAGAGCCATTGTTGTGTGTTGAGCATTCTCAGAAGACTAATCGGGTTTCTGACCTTGGTCATCGGAGGCTTGAGCGTCGAGATTCTCGTAGCCAGATAACGTCCGGCAGACATCTTCTCGTTGGTTTCGCCAGTACCGGGCAAGCCCTCCTGGTGCTCAGCGTGAGGGTAGTCCTTTTCCATTGCCGCGGTGGATGTATCTGTCTGTTCGAGTTGTCAGAACAAATTCGTGATAAGGAAACGATGCTGAGAGCTCGAAAAGAGCTTATCGGAGCTTGGTATGTGCCAAGGGCTTAACAAGCTCATTGCCCAGACAAAACGCCCAGAGGTCAAGAGAGGAGGATCATACCCGTAACAGATGATCGAAAGATAGATTGCGACGCTGCGAGGGAGTCTGGCTTGAGATGCCAATGTCGAAAGACAAGAGAGATGCGCTGATCGAGTGACACAACATGGGTCGCCCACCCTCCTTATATACCCTGAGAAACCTCATATCGATCCTCCGGGTTTAAAAGCAAAGATTGGCTCATGCACTGGGGAAAATCAACATCTCCGCGCTAGCAGCCCGCTATTACCAAAGAAGTTTAGTTTAAGCTGGAGAGAGGTGGAGTACTCCTCAGATATGGCCCGTCTCCGCAATATTCCTTGCCGATTTTCGGCCTTTTGATTAGCAGCAGCAAGACGGGCCGCCTCGTGGGAGGGAAAGACGTTGATTTCTCGGGGAGAAGGCCTTGAACGGACGAGAATCCATGAGAGCCTCGGTCGATACACACTCCAAATGCGGTATGGCAAGTTAGTGGCGTTATCCTTGGGCTTGACAAGCATTTGCTCATGAGCTTCTTAAACTTGGCATACGCGTTGATGACGGAGAACGTGGAAGGATTGTTTGTATTTTCGCACAGCGAAGCACTGCTAGAATATGGAAAGTACTGCGTAGTATTCGCTTTGGCAGCAGATGGACAGTGGACAGACGGTAGCAACCTGATTCCGGAGCATGGTATAGCCAGATTCGTCAGACGAGTCAGCCACTCGGAACGTTACCCAAGTCCACGTAACCTACGAGAAATTACCGTTGACAAATTTGTATAATCTTCTGATTTTGGGTGACATCCGTATGCTTTCCCCAAGATATCGTTTCCTCCATGCCGAACCGGCTACGAAGATCCTCCGGGGTCTGGAGAAGGAGGCTCTGGGGTAGAATCCACTTCTTTCGATATTGTGTTCTGCGTAGATCTGGAACAGACCATACCCCAGGGGGTTACCGTTTTTCTGGCGCCCGGTCTGATAGTTCACTCTATATAGAACGCCAGGCATGAAAGATGCGGGTGTGATCGGAGCGTCGATGATATTGAAAGAACTTGATACGAGGGATTTCGAAAGCCTCCTCGTGTTGATCGTCTACAGGAACCCTTCTCAGCTTTACGCGTCTGGGAATGCCTCCTCATGTCCTGGAGACTGTCACATACGTAGCTATCCAAATGCACGATAGCTCCCAAATCAGAGTGGTGTCAAGCGAGGGCCTGTCCAGTTGCTTATCTCTGTGATCAATTGAAGTGCATGGAAATCGTCGTGCGTCTCTTCAGTTGCAATGTCTTGAGAGGAGAATGATCAAGAATAAGTTTGAATTCTGTTCTTGAATTAAATTATAGTCATACATGGCCTCCAAACGACACAAGTTCTAGAGCAATAACGACCTCACCAACCTCGGGTGCCAGGTGCACCCTTGACGGACTTGCGGACGATATCGCTGGTCATCCAGCCACCGTAAAAGTCACCAGGCTGGGGCTCAACTAGCTCCCCGTCCACATAGCATTCCCAACGCGGGTCAGCATAGAACGAGACATAGTCCTTGATCTCGGCGAAAGTTGGAGTAGGTTCTTTGTATGTCCAAGCTCGACTGTCTACTTGTTCGCCTCCTGGTGTGGTAAAGCTGAAGTATGTGGCAACCCCCTTCCACTCACAAAAGGTGCGTCGAGAGGTGGGAGTCAGGTTTAACTTGATTGAGTCTGGCGGTAAGTAGTAGGTTGGTGGGTGATATGTCTCCAGGACCCAATAAGCACGATCTGTAGATGCGATTGTTTGGCCATCCTTGAACTTGATCAATATGTTCTTTTTGATCTGCTGTAAGGCTGGCGGACGAGGGAAGGTTCGAGGGTCCAGCATTATAATTCAGCTTTGTGATATGCGTATTTCAAAGAGTATCAGGGGTTTGTAAGTACAAGTAGGACTTTATGTTGTGAATGTAAGAAACAATCATGTCGGCTCTGGCATAAGTTCGACTCAGCCAAGAGATGTTGATGACGAATTGGCGGAAGCATGCATACATGGCTTGGCAGGGTCCATCTCGTAGGATCCAATAGCATGGCCTGTTCGAACCCGCTGACCATTCTGTTGGAAAAGGAAGCAAACACGATGCGGGGACTCGTGACGGAGAACAAGCAGTCTTGGGAAGAAGCCTTGAGCGCGAACTATCCTGCGCTGTTTATCTCTCATGCTGAGGCTAGAGACGCTCCAGATTAGCACTTAAGGGGCCGGCAATAATCTTGCGGTGAGTGTCGAGACTAATTGTGTCCTAAGAAGCTCGGGCTACTTGTCGAAGTCCTTCCTGCGGTACATTTTCAGTGTTTTGTTCCTGGCCTGTCTCGGGCACCTACAGTCGCAACTTCCTTCGTCACACAACGACCGATAGAATGCCGTCGCCGGCGCAATCTCCATCGCCGTCGTCTTCGCGCGCCTCGTCGACACCGGCTCAACCCCGCCCGGTAATGGCCCACGTGCCTACGAATCCAAGTGGATTGCGCCAGTCGCATACCGTCTCGTCGCCTGAGAATCCGTCCATGATTATGGGCGCCGGGGAGCGAGTCAAGTCGCCAGAGGCCATGCCTGACACGCGTTCATCGTCCAATGACGAACACTCGGAGCCCACTGTTCACACCCGTCTCATCGAACAACAGAGTTGGGACCAGAGACCAAAGTTCATGCAACACTATGGCAGTACCTTCAGTACCAATTCATACGATCCAAGAGAAGGTCTCGAGAGTGGTACTGTCACTCCTCACAGTCTGTTGGACGACAATGCCACCGACGGTCTCCTCGGTTCTGCCTCTGGTAGCAATATGAGCACAACCAGATGGCTGGCCAAGCAGCATGGTGTCAAGAATGAGCGGACCATGTATGTAGCCGAGTCTCCTATCCCCAATACAATTCTCTATCCGCTTTTTGAGCCTGTTCTTATTCTTCCAGGTATTTGCAATACTATCTCCCTGTGACCAATTGGATCCGCCAATATCGCTGGAAGTTCCTGCGTGGTGACTTGATTGCCGCTTTGACTATGGCTTCCTTCTATATCCCTATGTCCCTGTCATACGCCTCGAATTTGGCCCACCTACCACCCATTAATGGTCTCTACGCATTCGTCTTCAATCCATTCATCTACGCCATTTTTGGTACTGTACCCCAATTGGTTGTTGGTCCCGAAGCCGCTGGATCTCTCCTTACTGGACAGGTCGTGCGCGAGAACATCAGTTCCGGAAAACACAGAGACAACGATTTTGCGAGTAACACTCAGATCGCCGGAATGGTGACTGGAATCGCCGGAGCCATTATTTTGCTTGCAGGTCTCTTCAGACTTGGCTTCTTGGATAGCGTCCTCAGCCGACCTTTCCTACGCGGCTTTATCAGTGCCATTGGCGTTGTCATTTTTGTCGATCAACTCGTACCAGAAACTGGAATGAGTGCGCTCATCGAACATGATCCTAGTGGCGCTGCCCATGGCAGTTCCTTGACAAAGATCATCTACCTCGTCAAGAATGCCGACAAAGCACACAGATTGACTTGCGCTGTCTCATTTGGCGCTTTCGCAATCGTCATGGTCTTCAGACAATTGAAGAGAAGCTTACAGCCAAGGTATCCCTCAGTGGCCTACTTCCCTGATCGGTTCCTCGTCGTTGTTTTCTCTGCCCTCTTCACCTGGGGCTTCTCCTGGGACAAACAAGGTCTCGATATCCTCGGCGATCTCAAAACCACAGGCAAACCTTTCCAAGTGCATTTTCCCTTCCAACCTTCCATGATGGAACATGTCACCGACGCCTTCTCGACCTCCTTCCTCATTGCACTCCTGGGCTTCTTCGAGTCCAGTGTAGCGGCAAAATCTCTCGCCAACAGCACTGCCAAGATTGAGAAGAAAATCGACAAGGACGGCAATGAGTATGAAGAGGCTGATGGCATTGTCAACATGAACGTCTCTGCTAACCGCGAGTTGGTTGCTTTGGGTGTGGCGAACATCTTTGGCGGTCTGTTCATGGGAATCCCTGCTTTCGGTGGATATGGAAGGAGTCTTGTCAACAAGAGCACTGGTGGCAAGACACCTATGAGCAGTGTATTCTTGTCATTAATCACTGTCTTCTGCATTCTTTTCTTGTTGCCGTACTTTTACTATATTCCGGTAAGTCTACTGCATCACGACAAAACAAGCATTTTGATACTGACAACTCGAACAGAAAGGCGTCCTCGCAGCCATGATCTCAGTGGTAGCTTACTCGCTGATCGAAGAAGCACCCCACGACATCCACTTTTTCTACTCTATCCGCGGCTACTCGGAACTCGCCCTCATGGCCCTAATCTTCCTAACAACTTTCTTCTGGAACCTCCGCATCGGCATCGCCGTAGGAATCGGACTCTCCCTCCTCCGTCTCCTCAAACACGCCACTCGTCCACGCATCCAAATCCTAGGCCGTGTTCCCGGTACACAAAATCAATTCGACTCTGCTGAACATGGAGGCTTGGAATTCGTACCCCATGTGCTTATTGTGAGGATTCCGGAACCGCTTACCTTTGCAAACACGGGAAGTCTCAAAGATCGACTGAGGAGGTTGGAAAACCATGGTACTTCTGCCGCTCACCCTGCCCTCCCACGCGTCAGACACGATCAACATAACCGTAATGTCGTGTTTGATATCCACGGCGTGACTTCCCTGGATCCTGCTGCCTCGCAAGTGTTGCTCGAAATCGTGACTGGATATCGCGAACGTGGGACTAGGGTTTTCTTCTGCAGGGTACCCAGTCGAAGAAGTCAGGTTTGGAAACTTATGGTGGCCAGTGGCATCGTTGATGTTTGTGGCGGCGAAAGTCATTTCGTACGTGGAGTTGAGCATGCGCTTGCATTGGCCGAGGCGCAAGAGCGAGAGGATAGTTTGAGGGAGGATGGAGGTAGTGTTGAGGAGGGAAGAGCAAACACTACGTGAGTCCCTGCTTGAAGGAAGGAAAGATTATGAGGAATGAATGAGAGTATGAAAAAGTAAAAGAGCATGATGCAAAGGCGGCATTTGGTTATTGTTTTGATGTATAGAATTGGTTGGGCACCAAGAGGTTTGTACAGTTTACCTCTTGGTCTCGTATTTGGATATTGTTTTCTTTGGGGAACCTATCATAGGAATCATTGCTGGATTGTATATGGCTGACTTCTGACTCCTCAGCCAAGCCTAAACTCCGAAGATGTACGAGACCCTCCATTCGCACCTACGCCGCCTCTGATATACAAGTCCATATCAAGCCGTTTTTAGAGATCTAGAAATCCAAAAAAGCCTTCAAAGGTCGAAACTTTCTCACAGCCTCAAAAAAACATCCTTCAACTTCCTCAAGAAACATGTGCAAAGAACCCCTAGAACCATGTTTCGAATATCAACAATGTAACAGGATGCAATCGTACTGCCAGATCATTCATAAACCATATCATATACCACCAGAAAATACTCAACAACCTGCCATGACCTATCAAAGCGTCCTTATTCTTCTTCATCACAGTAAAAAGCAATCCTTCTGACATCAATCTTCATGCCCAGTCTACAAAAAACATTGCGCAAAACGAAGGAGCCGATCATCTCCAAGATTTCTTCCAAAGTCCTCCAAACTCGAAGGTTTCTTGGATTCGTAATGAGATGACGGGCAAGTCGAGCTCGGGAGCAAACGTCTATGTAGTCAGTAATCCGAGGTCCACGATCATAAAGCAGCCATGGTAAACAACATGCTCAAAAAACCGAAAGACCCATCAGATCAGTGATGATGGTAGACGATAGGTGGTAGTGATGGTAAAGGTAGACATCAAATAGTGATGACGAACACATGTCCGACTTTCACTCCAAACCTCATTGCAGTCCGTCAATACTTGTGTTGCAATACACGATAGATTTGAGAATCGATTAGGCGTCCAAAGGGAGAGGAGTAGAAAAAGGCAGTACGACAGGTATCGAGTCGCAAGACGCGGTGGGAGTAGGAAGCAAGAGATGATACAGAAAAGAGAACATGTTCATGGCAAAAAGATACTAAAAGACTGATGATGATGATGACAACACTACCTCTTCCACCTCTTCCTCCCTTTCAACTCTACTAATCCTATTCTTAACGCTCAATGTTTTTAAGCGGGAGTAGCTTTACTCATGGCAACCAATCTCTTGACGCCGACCATCCAATGAGCACCTTCAGACTCAAGCTTGGTTTTCATAACCTCTGTCAAGATAGATCCGGCGCGATCAAAGTCTCTGGCTTGTAGTGCTTGGGCAATGTCGGCCAATTGTGCAATGGTATCAGGCTTGATCAAAGTCTCGTTGTTGAGGTGGTCGAAAAGAATGTTGAGGCGCTTTTCTGTGTCGTTGACTTGAGCAGCAAACGATGCAGGTGCGCGGGATTTCACGCGTGCCATGTCTGAGGACAAGATTTCATAGACAGGCATTGCGTTGCTGGGAATGTGGGTGCGGTCGCCAGGGGCTGTTGTTGATATGTTAGCATTCATAGATTGAGATAGGTGCGTGGAAGATGACTTACGATACTTGGCGGCTGCAGGGGCGGATCTCTGAGATTGCGCAGTGCTGGGTCGCGAAGGCATCTGTTGAGGGGCGGCTGATGGGGGAGGGGTGGCCTGGGCAGGTGTGGCTTGAGGTGGAGGTGCAGCTCTAGGTGGGCCCTGCGGGGGTCCACGAGG
>JGI24891J29808_1000346_pt1 | contig 34916 bp, 29 predicted proteins | sample FreactcultuFSWF8_FD_29808 | JGI IMG/M metagenome (IMG submission 29808) | reverse complement strand
TGGGGCGGCGCAAAGAAGCGATTGACTGACCCAGCCATTTTGAGAGATGATTGAGCGGAGATTGAGTCGAGGAAGACGGCAAGAGGGTGGCAGATGCAGATGGGCTTCGTCGTCGGCGTTGCGTGATCGCATCCAGAGCTGCTCGGCATGTGCCGCTGCTCCTCCGGCCGCCATTTCCTGGAGTCGTGGTCAATTATTGCAACGCACCTGCCAGCTTGCAATGGAACAGCAGCTGCTCTGAACGGCAGACGGCTCCATGTCTTCTGACCGAGGCTCGCGCGTGTCTGTACCTTCCTCCTTTTCATGCCACCCGGCGCGCCTGCGCTCCACAGAGGGTTGGCCCGACCTTCAGCTCTAACCTCGCAACTCTCGACATCCGTCCGCCCAATCTCACCACTTCTCCCGAGTTACTCTGCCCGGTCGTATGCCGTCCCTTTCCGCCAGAGAGCACCCTCCGCCGCTGTCCCTGTGGCCAATGCCCACAATGTCCGTCAAGAGTTAGAAAATGCCCGTAAGGGTAGTCAAACCCTGGTTACAAGGAATGCCAGCCCGTCTGGAATATCGCATACGGAGCGTAAGAACTTCCTTGCGCGCTTGACTTCTTGGATGCCTCTGTTCAATCGCCTACAGAACAGTCTCGATGCCTTTTCCACCTTTCGGCATGAGGCCGATGTGTGCGACCGCCTACCTGCCCCCAAGGACGCAGAAACACGCTTGGTCGATGAGCCACAGTACCTCCAAAACTTGAATCTCTGGCTTGAGATTCTTCGCTTTCGCCTGCGTTTGGATGGCCAACAAGGTGTCATGGACGTTGTTGAAGCCTTCGTACGCCGTCAAGTCGTCTTACCTCTACGCGGCCCTCAAGCTGATCAACTCTGGTCAATTCTTCTCTGGTCCGCCATCCAATACCCGCAGATGCTTCGCCTTCTCTATCCCTATGTCTTTGATACTCTTCCTCGCTCTGGCTTACTCGACATTCGCTTGTACCATCGTATTGTAGGTCCTCTGTTACGCCAGAATCCCATGTTTGCAGTCAAGTGGCATAAGCGAATGCAAATAGATGGCCTGCTGCCTTCCGACCACGTTTCCGTTCTGGCCCATTTCGTTGAAGATGTCTGCATGAGCAACCATAAGCCGAAGGCCATCGAAGCATTCAAGAAAATCTACACCTCGCTTAAGGTCAAATATGCTTACGACGAATGCATGCTACACATTTGTCGTATGCTCGACTTTCCTGACGCCCTCGATATGCACGTTTTCTTCGTTCGACACGACGACAAACCATCGCTGTCAATGAAGTCTACGCCTGTAATCGCTCATTTGATTGAGCACACTTGGCTTGCCAAATCTGGCATGAAACCGTCTGTCAGAGATCGCTTCGCTGACCAGATTATGACTGCTCAGTACGAGTTTCAACGCATAAAGCCAATCGAGCTTGATACCGCACATGCTGAAGTCATGCCTGCTTTTACACGCGAGAACATGAGCACTCTCGTTGGTGATGTGCACAACATCAGGGAAAAAGAGCTCAACGACGCTTTTTGCGCCCGTCTGTTCGCCACAACAGCTTTTTCCACTGATTTGATCATTACCGGGCTACGTATGCTGGGCTTGAAGGTCGTGGGCAATCTAGCTCTGAGAGAAATCGCCGCGCGCGTATCTCAACCGCTCGAATACGTTGCCACAGTTGATGCCATCAAGAATGCAGGCATCTCTGTTGTCGACTCAGTATTCAGTCGCGCGCTGCAATCGTTTGCTAAACAGCCAGGCAAACATCGAAGTTTTGAGTTTTTAGTGTCGAGCGATCAACACCCAACGGCATATGAAGATCGCTCTCTTCAAAAGCAACTCTTTGGTTCCTTCCTTGCATCCGGAGACCACACTCAGGCAAACGCCGTTCTCGACGTCCTCACAGTAGACGAAGCCGAGCCTCAAACTTATCATGCAAATCTGATCCTGCAGGCGTATTCCCGGCGTGGCCAACGTGCGTCGATCCTTCAGATACTGCATGAAATGCGTCTACACCGAATCCCGGTTTCAGAGGCGTCCTTGCGTACCATTCAATGGACGACGTTGAGGCCTCGACTTCGGTCTAAGAGACCTATCACACAGGAACACCACAAGTACAAAGACGACCTGGATTTCACTACCAACATCTTCCTGGAGACCATGCGTACCGGACAATCATTCAATCCGGTCAGATGGCATGAGAACTTAAAGCGATACGGAATGGAGAATAGACTGGAGGCTCTTGAGAGATTGTCAGTTTGGTTGGCTTTGTGGTATTCTGGCCGCTCTGACAAATCATCACTTTTTGCATCCTCAGCTGTGGGTGATCCAGGGGTCGCCAAGAGCCTGCCTGGAGCATTAGACGAAGGCGACCGGCATCCCTTGAATACCATATTCACACCTCATCTTCTTCGTGCCATGGTTGCATGGGGTTTTAAAAGCGAAGTATCGTCGCCGGAGTCCACAACCGCGGTGCGACTGGGTTCATCAGAAGACTTGGAAGCCCAGAGTAAGGAGACCGAGGGAGCTGCAGATGAGTCTTTCAATGGATGGACCAGAGGCCTCGTACTTGTTCGCAAGCTTCAGCGCTTTGGTGTCAATCTTAGAGGCACGGGATTGCGAAGAGAAGTCAAACTTCGACTCTGGACCCTGTACGGCCCAGGTAGATCTACGGTGCCCCTCAACAGACAAGCTCAAAGAATGAACAGAATCTCCTTGGTGGATCGAGTCAATCACATACACCGAATAATGGGCACCAATTGGCTCAGACTTCCTCCAGAAGTCCGAGGCCAATCTGACGTCAGCCAGTGGACAATGTACCGGGCCTTGTTTGGTCAGCCTAGAAGAATGAGGAGAAGAACACAAAAGGATCGTGGTTGATGCTATTTGGCTACTGCCATTATGCCGCTGAGACATATTCACTCTTTCATCGATTTGAGCATATCGTCTTTGCGCATGCTATTCGTATCCTCAATCCAGGATGTAACGCTGCCAGGGATCTGCTTCACAAGATTCTCTGGACTGGCAATCGCCTCACCCAAAACTTGTTGAACGGGAACAACGCCTGTCCACACACGCGAAGTGGTAGCATCGTCCTTCAAGTCCTTCCTATCGTCATGAGGGCCACCGTTCCGCACTTTGACGCTCGCGGTCTCGATTCGTACTTTGAGAATTCCCGTCGCAGTGAGCTCGGATTTTGTGGGTGGTGTCCGAGAATTCGTCCAACGGTCTGTGATGAGATGATTCGTTATCAATTCCATTGCGCGCATAGTTTCGTCCGTGTTTGTGACTTTGGTTGCATGTCCAAAGATGACGGCTGAACGATAGTTGCAGGAGTGATTAAAAGGTGTCAGAGCGAGTACGTAGCCGTCCAGCAGGGTCGCCGCGATACAGACGGGAAGACCAGGATCTTCTTGCCCGGAACCTAAGCGGAAGAGACGAGCAGCAGATGATCCATGTAGATAGACAACCTGATCATCTTCTGCTGAAGAGTCCATGGCACCGAGCATTGGCAAAATGGTTGGAAATTGGGCATCCATGCTTTCAGACATAGGCGCATTGAAAGAAACATGCAGTATGGGCGCTGCATCCACAATCTTGCGTACGGCATCTTTGTCGTACGTCACTGTATATAGAACAAAAGTATTAGACTTGTACATATCAACTCATTGGACAAAGGCTTCGGCCACATCTCACCTCGTTTTGCGTACCGTCCCGCCTTGCTCCTCTGATCTTTTGGGTAGTCGTTGGTGAAACTCATTGCGATTATTGCCGTCTTGCAAAACGGACGTTCCAGTAGGCGCTTTATATCAGCTCTCTCGGAAGGATGATCTGCCAAAAGATAAGGGAGCTGCAAGGTCAGCTTCAGACCCCTCATCTACGTTTGGCAGGTGTATGCGGAGCAAAGGGTCTGCCGCTTGGACTTGCCAAATCTGGCCTCGCTTTGATGTCAACAGCTGCCCGACGCCAGTCTCTTGACCTTCGACTCTTGCATCGCAATCTGCGGACTTGTTCTTTCGACTTGCCGGCGCAGATGGGTTGCATATGACGGTCAATCTAACATTTTCTTGCGCTGAACGATTCGTCGGAATTTGACTCGATAACGTCGTTATCGCGATGCTAAGACGATCTGGAGCTCTTCTTGGACATGCGTGCACTCTTGGAGAACTTAAGTTATGCTCAAGCCTGGATGGCCTGGCATCATGGCTTAGCGGTGTCGTCTTGCGGACTATGAACGATCGTTGCAGCTTGACAGGGCCAAACTTTTCTCCATGGTAGGGCGAGGACCGCCTGTTCCCGTTCAAGGGAGCTAGCAGAAGAGGTGATTCCCTACCTCTGTTCTAGATATGCTAGACGAAGCAAATGTCTCTTAGAATGCAGAATCGGCGGGCTTAGTAACCAACTGTATGGATTTTACTATCCGCTACTGCTACGACATGTAAGAGAGTTGTGTTCTTGCTGCCCTGCAGGAGGCATATAGTATAATAGGCTCTTGTCGTGAGATTTCTGTCCACAATGATACCCTGTCATCGACGCTGTTGTCCTTCCTCGAGACCTAAGGCTACCGAGAGCATAGTAGCTATGCTCTATCTCCTTCCACATAAGGAATTACAGGTCGACACTTTGCTAACCTACATTGTAAAAAGTATCTAATATAGTACGCACTCGAAACGAAACTTAGTCGTCGACGGCGGAGGACGCTTACCGGAAGACTTTCGACATCGTCGTAGCAGAACCCTATATTCGAGAGTCGGGTCGTCGTCGACAGGTTTAGTCGTTTACAGGTTTCGATACTATCGACACTGTCAACGCTCTCGATGCTCTCGACGTACGCTGCTATACGTTGAATAAACAACACCACCGTTTTGGTTCTTTCCTTTTACAAGACAACAACAGTAGTACTACCACGCGAGTACTGTTCTGCAATGGTAAGTCTAACTATATATCCTTTCTCTCATGTTGCCCCTTACCTCCTTGCTCTCTCTGCCACTCGCTTCTGCCTGCCGCCCCTTGCTTCCTTTCGATTCTTACTAATATGTGCAGTGGCCTAATCCTAAGCTCCGACGCTCGACAAGAATTAAAGCCGGCCACCATGCTCCTGCACCACGGTATGTATTAAGCAACAAGCCGAACACGAAGCAAGACCAATGCTTATTTCGGAATAGCCCGATTCGTGACCCCTCTATCATCACAATACTCGTCGGCCCTGAAGAACTCCTCTTCCGCATCCACGAAAAGTATGCGGCCTAGTCGTGCATGTTTGCCGCAGCCTTTCGTGGGCAGTTTTGGGTGGAAGCCCGCTCGCGCGTGATGCGACTGCCAGAAATTTCCACGACCCTCTTCGAAACTTTTGTCCAGGGGCTCTATCACAAGAGGCTCTTCTCGGACACCCGTGATTTGGAGCAGGAACTCCGCTTGGAGTTCGGTGCGCTGGCAAGCCGCGAAGGAGACCACCAGTACAAGGGGTTTCTGGCCAAAAGCCCAGAAACATGACCCTGGAGGGTGCTTGTAAGCCTGTACGATTTGGGAGATTACCTGGACGCACAGGTGGTCAGAATTGCGGCCGTCGATGCCATGATTCTGAGACACGAGAAGAGTGGGCCAATGACTTTTGACGACATCGACTTCGCCTTCGCCAACACCAGCCCCGACTCGAAGCTAAGAAGTCTACTGGTACACATCACCACATACGACCTCGACATAGGCAGCACCGCAAGGGAGGATTTGAATGGTATGCCGAACGAGTTCCTGGTAGATGTCAGCATGACACTGTCCAGAAGATTGCCAAACAGACGGTGTCAATCTTGCTACCAGTCGGCTCTGTCCTGGGTCCAACAGGCAGACGCGGTACCAGCTCATTTCCATGAGCCTCAGGACGGTCCGCCCTGGCAGACTCTGAACACATGCTACTACCATGAGCACTCTACAGAGGAGGAGGAGAGAGACTGTGCCGCAAGAGTCGCAAGAGAAAAGGTTCTGGAGAGACGCGAGCAGGACAGAAACCGCAGCTAGGTCGGGCTGCAGTACTCCTAGTCCATGACAGGGCTCTTGACAACATCTACTTGGTTACGTCGTCGTTGGCTTGGAGACTGGCACAAAAGATGAGAAGGGGGTTTCACTGAATGTCGTCGGGACAAGGGGCGCACCGGGCTGGTTCTTGGGGAAGGCGAATCGACTGATGCCGAACTCAAAGACGTGTTTTCTTTTTTGTACAGAGTGATTTTTCTCCAAGCATCAAGTCACAAGCCCTGCCTATAACTCTCCCTGAACCCTCCCTTATTGTCTCCTGTATCATTGTAAAATTGAGTTCGATCGTGCTGAACATCATGGAGCTTGTTCTCCCGAACGTGATTGCAAAGGAGCAAGTACCACTGAACCAGATGCTCATCTCAGTCTCCCCCGACAGGTCGCCCATGTAGCTGTCCAAATGCAAGGTGATTTGTTGCTGTGGCTGAATGTCCACTGAGAGTAGTGACTCGTTCGTGCTCTCTTTCGACAATCGTGCTGCTATGAAATTATCTTGCATTTTGACAGCATAGCAGCGGCCCTGCCAGGGAGAGGGGAGCAGGATCCGATGAACAACTTCATGCAAGATAGATAGCTCATATACATGGCCGTTCGCATTGCTGATCCAGCTCTTCATGCTGGGCGATCGTCTCGACTGTCCTGGCTTCATGAATGCTACCTTTCACGCATAGATCGTTGTGTCACCTCTACCACAAATCATCAAACATGAGTATGAGACGTCTACGGAGCCCTCCATACTCAGGAAGGTATTGGTGCACCACTATGCATGAGCCGGAGTGGTCACATAATCCGATGCTTGATGGTGGAAGAAGTTGCCGCCGGAGTTTGCAGCCAATGTATCAATCGTCGTAGCAAGGACATTGCCATACCGCCTGTGTACGAAGTGCCATAACGAGATTTATACCGGGAGCCAACTCGTATCGAAAGATCTCGGCTACACTTGCGAACTTGATGACTCTTGTCCTTTGGATCGGGATTGATGCATCTACCATGATCACAATGACGAGAGAGCAAGTGATGCTTGTGGAAGATATCGAGAAAAGCCCGGTTCAAGCCAAGACGTGGTCTACCAAGGTTGAGACGATTGTCTCGTGGTCGGAAGTACCTCTAACACCAGGAAAGGCCGAGTGATATGGTTCTCACATCCGCGTCGGGTGGTGAGAGAATGGACCGTGGAGCGAAAAAACAGAAAGCCGAGATGGACAGACATATCTTTCGGCAAAATGATTGTGTGCTTCCGTGGGACTGTCCTTGTTGAGCTGTACCGTCGTTGCCAAATATTCGAGAGAGTGTTTGGACATCGAGACAACTCGATCGCACCTGCTGAGCTTTCTGCTGCGACTCTTGTTTGCAAAGACGGATTTGAGACTCAATTGGGGAGTCGCCGTCCACGACAGGTCCTTCCTTCTCTGCCTATCGGCGTCAGCTTCTTTCTCATTTGATCTCAGCCACCCTTCAACTTCGATTCATGCGCACGTTTGATTCACTTCACTTGTTTTCCAGATTAGCCCTGTTCTTCATCGCATTACACCTTCATCAACCTCACCTCGATCTACGTCTGGCCTATCTTGATCTCTTTCTACGCATCGCGCTTGCAACCATGTCTGCCTCAACAGGCTTCGGAGTCAAGTGCTCCACCTTCGATGAGTCAGATCGCCAGCCTCGTCCTCACCAGGTATCAATCTGACACGGATGATAGGGACATACAGTCGCCCATGGTTACCGTCCAAGTGGGCCAAGGAAAAAAAACCTTCCACGTCCACCAGGCCTTGATCTGCAACAAGTCAGCGTTCTTCCAAAGTGTCTGCACGCAGGCGATCCCTCCTATCGTCGATCTTGAGCAAGTGCCGGTGCAACTCTTCAACATCTTCTACTCCTGGTTGTACAGTGGTCGACTCGTCTACATCATTCCCAAGGGCAGTAACGCAACCGTTCGAGAAGAGTTCTTGCCGCTTCTGTGCAAGGAGTATCATGAAATTCCAGAAGATCAGAGTCCGGGGGAGAGTAGTCAGCCTGTGGAGCACCAAGAGACTCCAGTGAAGATCGAGCCGGAAGACAATCCTGAGCATGCGACGTCTGAGTATGTTGACGGCCACGGCCAGGATCAAGGTCAGTCCGAAGCTCCAGGAGATGACGTTCTTGCTATTGCCAACATCGAGGCGAAAGATGCGAAAACATGGCCCATCGATGTGATCGTAAAGCTCTACACTCTCGGGCACTACCTTGAGGCGCAATTGTTCAAGAACGAAGTTATGAACGTTATCGTCGATCACGCTACCGGCTGCGTGATCCATGGAGTCCTGCAACACCACCCAACGAGACCTCTTGTCAAATTCGTCTACGAAAACACCCCTCCCAGATCCCTTCTTCGAAACATCATTGTCGACCTGGTAGTGTATCAACAGGCATGGGACGAACCGATTGAGGCTTGGAAAGGTATGCCAGAAGAGTTTTTGATTAAGGTCATGGTGTCTTTGGGCAGAAGATTGCCACCCAAATTGTGCCACGAATGCTATCAAAAGGCCATTGTTGGAAACAATCTGACGGATGGTGATGTCGAAGGCTTGTGTTTGAACAAAGACAAGGCGTTGTTCGAGTCGAGTGCGTGCTACTACCACGAGCATGGGACCGAAGAAGAGCGCGAAGAGTGTAAGAAGAACTGCCGCCAGGAGCGCAAGGCGAAGCGCAGAGAAGTGAAAGCGTTGAAGCAGGCAGTGACAGCCACAGCCTAATGAGAGGTCAGTATCGCTCAACAGAAGGTTATCGGGGATGTATCAATACCGAATGAGATGTTCTTTCAAGTCCGGGATGGCTCGAAAACGATCAACTAGCTCACAAAAAGAAGGATATGAAATCACATGGGAAGCATCGGGGACAGAACAGGGTCGTGAACGTTAAAACATGGCATTGCTTCGATGAAGTAGTAAATAAAGGAAAAGCCTCTTGCAGTCATGTATACCAGTGACGCTCGAGACTCATTTTCATAACATTAACTCGTCCTCTTTGCAGAGTTAGAGCTTGGTCAGACGCAGATCGGGGGAGATTTATGCGTTGCCGTCAACCTTGGCAATGTAGGCCAGGAGGTCGAGGACACGGCGGGAGTAACCCCACTCGTTGTCGTCTGGAGAAAAATGTCAGCAAGAAGTACTTGTGTGATAGAATCAGACCAAACTTACACCACGAAACAAGCTTGACGAAGTTGTCGTTGAGCGAGATACCGGCCTTGGCATCGAAGATGGAAGACTCGTTGGCACCGCACATGTCGGAGGAGACGATCTCGTCCTCGGTGTAGCCGAGAATGCCCTTAAGCTCACCCTCGGAGGCCTCCTTGATGGCCTTCTTGATGGTCTCGTAAGAAGCGGGCTTCTCGAGGCGGGCAGTAAGGTCGACAACGGAGACGTTGGCGGTGGGGACACGCATGGACATGCCGGTGAGCTTGCCGTTAAGCTCAGGGATGACCTTGCCGACAGCCTTGGCGGCACCGGTGCTGCTGGGGATGATGTTCTGGGCAGCAGCACGGCCACCGCGCCAGTCCTTGCCGGAGGGACCGTCGACGGTCTTCTGGGTGGCGGTGTAGGAGTGGATGGTGGTCATGAGACCCTCAACGATACCGAACTTGTCGTTGATGACCTTGGCGAGGGGAGCAAGGCAGTTGGTGGTGCAAGAGGCGTTGGAGAGGACCTCAATGTCGGACTTGTAGCTCTTCTCGTTGACACCCATGACGAACATGGGGGCGTCAGCAGAGGGAGCGGAGATGACGACCTTCTTGGCGCCACCCTTCAAGTGGAGGGAAGCCTTCTCCTTGGTGGTGAAGACACCGGTGGACTCGACGACGTAGTAGGCGCCGGTCTCAGCCCAGGGGATGTTGGCGGGGTCACGCTCGGTGTAGAAGGTAACCTTCTTGCCGTTGACGATCAGGTCCTTGCCGGAAACCTCAATGGTACCCTTGAACTGGCCGTGGACGGAGTCGTACTTGAGCATGTAGGCCTGGAGAGAGGCGAATCAGTCATTGTTCATTGCTTCCAGGAGCTTGTCGGGAGGTCTTACAGCGTACTCGGGCTCAATGAAGGGGTCGTTGACAGCAACAACGTGGACGTTGTCGTGCTCGACGCTGTTGTGTCGTCAGTATTCAAGCTCCAAGCTCTTCGCGGGAAACAGGATCAACTTACGCATTGCGGAAGACAATGCGACCAATGCGACCGAAGCCGTTAATACCAACCTGTAGCTGTGTCAATGGTTGCTCAAGCGGCGACGAGGTCGAGCTGCGGGTGCAGAGCTCTGGGAGCTTCTTACGTTGACAGGCATGTTTGTGTCTGCGGGGTAGCTGTTAGAGCTCTGAAGACGAAGAGGGATAGAGTTGGAGAGGTGAGTGGGTGATGATGGGGGACTTACGATGTGAGGTGGATGGAGGTTATAAAGTGGTTGTGGTGTGAAGGAGGGATGGTTTGGAGGATGACAGGAGAGAAATTTCGTTGGGCAGAGTCTCGTGGTGGGTGAGCAGACTCCGTTTCCGCCGGGCTCGGACGTCGTCAGAGACTAGCTAGGCTGCCAAGCTATCTGCTTTTGTGGGCAAGAAACAATTGCAAACGACATGACTTCCCGTGGTTCAGATATCCTCTCGTTGTCTTCCAATCCTTATTCACGACTTTCTATGGCGTCTATACCACTGCTCTGCCGAGATGTATCTCTTCGACCTCGTCGACCCGACTGGCCCCGCGAATGACCCCTCATTCTTCCTGACTCACTTCCGACTTGCTCCGCATCTCGGCTACTCTTCTAGCGACCATTCCTGAATCGATCGTTTGCTCCTTCCGTCCCTAACCGCTGTTCTGAACCCTCTGACAATGAGCTCAAATGCTGCTTGTCCTTGGTCTTCTATACCATCTGTATACCTCGTTCCGAGGTGGTGTTTTGCTCCTTATCACGGCTCCATCGGGTGTCGCCACGCTAGGGCGCCTTCATTCGGCCCCTATCGGCCCTTTCAAATTCGGCATGATCGGGTAGCTACCCCCCAAAACACGTGCTTGAGCTGTACATATCTGAGCTCCCAACCCCGAACATCACCTTGATGATAGCGTGAGCTTCAGAATCCTCATATAAACATCGGTAGTACTTCGTCCTCTCGTGTTTTGTCCTTGCAACAAAGGATTCGTTGGGATATCTACATCAGTCCATCCGAATCACCACCTCGAATGACGGCCGACCGGTCCGATGAGATGCGGTTGAGCAAGACGAGGTCGGACTCCCTCATACCACCATATATTTATCCCTGAATATAATCAGGTGTGTACGAGAACTGGTTTCAATTAGATATCATCATACGATGCGATCTAAAGCCCGAGATGAAAGTGCCTCTAGAATTGGCGTCACAGTTTACAGTACAAGGTAACGCACACAAAACCCGCAGGTGAGATGGCAGGCTTCATGCTGTCAACCACACCAAGTCTCTATCTTTTCATACAGAAGACAGCCAAGACGCAACAACTAATGAGACCGGTCCTTTGCTCTCGCAAGTAGAATGTGAGAACACCTGCGAGATGCACTTTTCTGTGTAGCTTCGAGGGCAATCCTCAATGTTTGTCGTTGCGTCACGGACTCTGGGCGTTGATGAGTGTGTGTTTTTATGCCAAGCGCTCACCCTCATCCTGCCACTTGCATTGAATACCAATCACCTCGCATGACTGATGGATTCCAGAAGAGTAAATATTCATGTCACACAACAAGTTTCCGGTATGAGTTCGCTGTCTCTAAGGGGTATCCATTTCTACAAGAAATGCATTGAGAAGCTGTCCTCTCTCTGGAGCCGGTGCTACAGTAATAAGCATTGGCAAGACAGTGACAAGCCTCTTCCCCGCGCCTTGCCAATTTTCTGGCGCAGTCGATGGTCATTGACATAAAAGCCTACCACGTTCCATATCTTCTTGGACTGCCGCGCTGAGTGAATTTCGTACTGTTTCCATGACGGCGTAGTAGTTGAATTGATTGTTTCGACTTCTTCCTCGTCATCACGAAGTCTCAATGTTTGCTCGCTATCGAAGTGTCCTCGGCTGTCCTTGCATCACAAACGCGAATCTTCCCCAGTATGGACAAGCTCCCGCACTATAAACACCTTCACTCCACAATCTCCCTTACGAACTTCCCTATTTCACCAAGCGTTATCTTAGACTTGAGTTTGCTAGTACGACATGCCAGGGTTCAAAAGAAATCCGAAAGGCCCTTGTCGTTTCCTTCGTGATCATTCTCTGTCAACATCGTGAATCCATGGCTCCTTCGATAGCATCTCTTTCGGCAATTGCCCTGGCTGGACTTCCTCTTGCATTGGGTCAATTTGTCAAGGCACCGACGAATTGGACTCACGCTACTGGTTACTCGGATATCCAAGTCCGCTACAAGGAGGTCCCAACTGGCACTTGCGAGCTCAACAGCTCCGTAAAGAGTTACTCAGGATATCTCGATGTCGACACTGACGAACATTATTTCTTCTGGTTCTTCGAGGCTCGTAACCAGAACCCCAAGGATGCTCCTCTCACTGTCTGGATCAATGGAGGTCCAGGGTCAAGCAGCATGATTGGACTGTTCCAAGAACTTGGACCTTGCAGAATTGATGAAAACGGCACAGTCGTCAACAACCCTTACTCATGGAGTGAATCCAGCAACATGATCTTTATCGATCAGCCTACACAAGTAGGGTTCTCGTACTCCATTCCCGTGCCCGGATACACCGACGCAAATTCGGGATCAATTGTCACTCTACCCAACGCAACTTGTCCCGAGTACGCACAAGGGTGCGGAACGTACTCTTATCCAAATGAGACATTGACTGCCAACTCTACTGCCGGCGTCGCGCCTAACTTCTGGAAGGGGCTCCAGGGTTTCATGGGTGCTTTCCCCCAATATTCCCGCCACGAATTCAATTTTGCTACAGAGGTATTTTCAGCAAACATTATTATCTTTACAACCACTGACTAGCATCAGTCTTATGGGGGTCATTACGGCCCGTTGATCGATCAGTACATCGAAAAACAAAACGACCTCATCGCGAAAAAAAAGCTTCCGAAAGCTCACCACATAAATCTCAAAACACTACTTATCGGCAACGGCTGGTACGACCCGCTGATCCAGTACCAGGCCTACTACAACTTCACTGTCTACCCTGGGTACGTATACTGCAGTTACCATGGGCCAACAGCCATCAGGTGGTCTTCATACTCTAGACAGAAGGGCAGAAAATGTCCACCATCAAAAGGCACATTGAGTTTCAGATCCGCTGAGTTGTCCACTGAGAGCGACTAACCTACACGCTTTCACTGGATATAACTTTGGGTCTGGGAAGTATCATGCCTTTCGATGATCATGCAGCCGCTGCTGCTTGGTGGAAAAGTTCTGCTCCAAAATGAAGCACCTGCGGATTCGCACTGTTGTCTTGCGTGGCTGTGTGGCGGTATGTCATTCCATCCTAGAAACATGCTGACTGTGCCATTCACTACAGAAACACATATGACTACAAGCCCTTCAACGACAGCATCTCGGCCATGATGTACAATGCGCTTTACGGCCCTGGTAACTGTGTCGACATGACCAAGGATTGCTACGCCAGCGGTATCAACGAGGTATGCAGCTTCGCCGACAACTTCTGCGCCAACAATGTCGAGGAAGTTCTGGACATCTACGCTCTACGTGACGAATACGATATTCGTGAACTGTCACCCGACCCGTTCCCATCTACTTTCTACGTCGACTACCTCAACTCTCCTACCGTTCAGGAGGCTATCGGTGCCTATGTCAACTTCAGTGAGAGCAACAGTGCTGTCTCATCGGCTTTCGGAAGCACTGGTGACGATGACCGCGAGAGTGGCACTATTGAGGCACTGAAGTATCTCGTGTCTGATGATATCACCGTTGTGCTTTACGCTGGTGATGCCGACTACAACTGTAAGCTCAGCCCTTCACCTCCTTCTATGCATAAGCATAACTAACGTCTTATAGGTAACTGGCTTGGTGGAGAAGTCGTCGCCGGAGAGGTCAACGCTCCCGGCTTCTCAAGTGCAGGCTACACAAACGTCACCAGCTCCGACAACATCGTTCACGCTCAAGTCAAGCAGTCTGGCAAGTTCTCATTCGTCCGCATCTTCGAGAGCGGTCATGAAGTTCCCTTCTACCAGCCATTGATGAGTCTTGAGATGTTCGATCGTGCCATCAACGGCAAGGACATTGCTACTGGTAGACGTACTGTCAAGGGCGGCTACAAGACTACCGGCTCTGCAAAGAGCACTTACCGCGAGGGCAACTCTACTGTTCAATTTGAGGTCGTCAACGCAACTGCTACTTACAACACAACCTCAAATGAGCCCGACCCAATTTCGGCCAAGAAGAGCTTCAAGGCTGCTAACAAGAGACGCTTGTTCAAGCCAGCCAAGAGAGTCGTTGATCTGACCTCCTAGACGGTCTTATTTGACGTGCATCGCAAAAGTGTTATGTACTATAGAACCATAAGCCAATGTCATGAATCATATTTGACTACTAAAATTCAGTGCCATCTCTCCACGTGCTGAAGAATGATTTCTTTGGGATCGGAAATATTCTAGTCTTAATGCTAAGGTATCAAAAGAATGAGTCGTAGGCGAGTGAGAAAACGAGAAAGCTTGTACAGCGAGAGTCATGACAAGAGCAAGGAGAAGCCCAACGAGAAAGGAAAGTAAAAGGAGCAAAAAGAGAAGGAACGAACGACACAGCAAGCCAGCCCGAAAACATCGCTTCATTTGTGCACCTCACCCCACCCATACATCTTGTTTCCAGCATTCCCACCTTCCCAATAACACTTCGAATCCTCAAACTCGCCATCCATCTTATAAAACATCCATTCTCTCGCGACGTATTCAGCCTTTTTCTTATTCCTGATCTTCATGTTAAATTTGAACGGCAGGGGTTTAGCAATCAACAAACTCGAGTATTCGAGTGTAGGGTCTGGTTTTGAGGCCTTTTCGTCGGCGGCGCTGTTGAACATGTTGTCGACGGCTGGCATGTCTGGTGTTCCTGCCATTGCGGTGCGGGCTTTTGGTGACGAGGGAGGTGTGTCGGGGCCGGTGTGTTGTTCGAAGAAAGCGGGGAATTGACCTGGTAGTGATGAGCCTGGTAGACGCAGCTTGTAAGTCACAGTCTTTGCTCGGCTGAGGCCGCCGCCAGACTCGAGAGACTTTGGCTTCTTGACGGTCTTCTTGCGGGAGAGCATAGAGGTGTCTGCTGGCAGCATCTTTTCTGAAAAGTGTTCGTCGAGTTGTTCTTCAATCTCAGTTTCCGATGGAGGTGTTTGTATGCCTGGTGGTAGTGATGTGGCTTTCTTGGCTTCTTTGTGGACTGGCAATGATGACGGAACGGGTTCTTTGGGTAACTCTGCGGCTTTCTCTGCTTCGGCGTCGCTGGCGCTGAGAGAGAACATCCATGCCAGACTGCCAATACCAACGAAGAGATCAGCTTCGGCGACACCCATGCCTGCACAAATGCGACGTCCATAGCCGAACTGACTATATTGGGTGATAGTAGGATATTTGGTCAGAGGTTCTTGGTAGGTTGGGTACTTGGTCTCCAACCAACGCATTGGGTTGAATGCATCGGGCTCGGGAAAAACTTCTGGATCACGACTGATAGACCATTCGAGAGGGTGCATGACGGAACCAGCAGGAATCAGGTAGCCTTCGTAGATATCGTCCTTCACAGACTCGTGAGGGATGCCAGTCGGGACAGGAGGACGCCAGCGCAGTGTCTCTCTGATGAAGGCTCGTAGCACAGGCATGTCTGGCATATCACTGAGCTTCGGCAACCTATCGCCACAGACTCGGTCGATCTCCTCGTGAAGTATTGACTGGTACTGTGGATGATGGCACATGGCGAGACAGAAGCTTTGCATGGGCGCAGCGATTGTCAGAGCTCCAGCAATGCCATGCATACCGACAGCATAAGCGCCTTCGAGATCAGACGCGAAGCCAGTCGCAGTTTTGTTCTCCAGGAAATGACGCATCCAAGACTCTGGAGCAGTCTTGCTCTTGAGCTTCTCTCTAACTTCGTTTTGTAGTATGGTGAAGAAGCGAGACTCGGTTCTGTATCTGCGAAACTCCCAAGCTTTTGCTGGTACGATAGCTTCGGGAAGCTTTTTGAGGAAACCGAGTTTGTTGGTCAACGCGCCGTTAGGTGAGACACCTATGAGCAACTCTCTAGCTCGCTGTTTGAGCTCATCGGACGGAGCTGCAGTGCCCCATCCCAGCCTGCAAGTGACTCTTGAGATGAAAGATTCCAGCGCATGGTTGTATCGAGATGGATCTGTCATCAATTCGAAGAGAAGGCGAACAGACTCGAGTTCAGGGTAGTTGTAAAAAGCATTCGCTGATGACTTGTCCATGATCTGCTTCGCGAACTTTCTCTGTCTTGTCCATAGTTCTGAGATATGTGTTAGCAAATTGGTCGGGACCTTCTAAAATATCACATACCGTTTCGAGACATCAGAGGAAGATAGTGTCCGCTGTTACGGTTGTCGGCTTGCAGAGATGGAATGAAAGGACGCTCGGAGTTGTTGGCAGCGCGCTTGCCGAGGATTTCTTGGGCAACACTGTCTCGCGTAATCCAGACATGGTTATGGCCGGCAAGGTTGACTTGATAGATAGGACCATACTGTTGGCCCCATTCGTGGAACTTGAGGAAACTGTTCTTGTCTGGCACGTCTGGTACACTGCCGAGAATTGGATAGCCTGTATTCGTCAGTTATAGCTCATCAGACTGACTGTATGATTCATAGACCAACCTTTTGGGCCTGGCAGTCTCTGTACTCCTGCCGGTAGTTGGTTCTTCTTGCTATTGTTCAGATAATTGATGAATGACACGACAGCAACGACGACTACCACCGCGATGATTGATATGAGGGCCATGCTGTCTGGATGTTGTGTGGATTCTTTTGAGAGTCTACTCGGAGTCAAGACTCAAGGGTAGGCTTCACTCTGGTGTGCTGTATGTCTATAACAGGTTTGCGAAGACCATGGATCAAAGAGAGCAGAAGAGAGAAGTGTAATATAATTAGTAAAAGGATAGGTTTTGTAAAAAAGGCTGGGACCAGCCAAAGGAAGAGGAAGCGTAGAAGCAGCGAGAGTTTTATATCCACGGCTCAGAGAGACCACAGTCACACCTTGTGAGTTACAACCACCACACTACCCTCCACTTGGGCGGAATGTATCAAACCCGAGACTCGCGAAAAGTACTTCTGACAGACGAGACCACCAGAAGGTTTAGAAGGAGTCAACACCAACCTGCCCTCTCTTGATACTATTCCTGTTTGCTCCACAATGGTTTGATAGAGGAGCGATCGTCTTGTGGTTCGTGCCGCGGCAGCCGAGCCTTGGACGTGAATGCGTCAAGTGTTTTACCGGCTACTCACTCGGCCGTGCATACCGCCATACAGTCGGTCGACTTGGCGAATCGATTTGGTCGCATGCCAGACACAACACTGTGGATGTGTACATTGGGTGGTACGGTCCCGCCCAGCCAGGCGGGCATGCGGGAGATCGTGGTTGATTCAGGGCAGTATGAACCGACTCCAATGTGTTGGAGATTTCGAGAGAGAGAGATATCCAGACGCAGTTGGTGTTTCGCATGATGTTCTCAAGGAGTGAGAGGACCTTCGTTTGAGACTAGGCACGTGAAACAGGAGCGCTTCGACTCGCGTCACAACCTTTCCTGATCGTCGTCGACGTTGTACATCTCACGTGCGAAAAGAGCATGGCGTTTAGCCAAGCCGTCTAATCAAGGACTCTCGCTCAAAGGGGACACAGTGGTCAGACAAAATGGAAGGTCTTGGGAGAATGTGAGCCTGAAAACACGAGGCCGGCGGCTAGAAGTCGCGGTTGCAGATCAGAGCGCACCAATCTACCAAATGCTTGTTTCGATCCTGACCAATCGGAGCTTTAGGTACATTCTTCTCGGGACGTGCGCTGCAGCCTTCCGCCTCTCAATTCCAACCTCACCTTGCGACTCCCGATGAGGGGACCCGAATCTACTCACCAAAAACATCACTTTCAGCTCTCCCAAGAGCTGCAGCGCTATGTCAGTGTGGAGATAAGAAGATTGTTGACAGCAAAATCGATCAGCACTCGCTTCATGAGCCGCCGAATGGGATGCTTCCTTGCTCACGCTGTCACAATCCTTCCATGCCAGGTATCATACACACAAGCTGAGCAAGTCTTCGTCTCAATCCTTGCGTTCTGGGCATATTATCGGGCTTCTGCTGATTTGCCACGCGTTCAATACCAATGCGCATATTCTTGGAATGTCTTGTGCATACCAGACTTCGCTCCTTCAACATCTCAAGTAAGTGTGGACCTTTGACATTCTCCATTCTATCTTGGCAGGATGCAAGAGCCTCTCTCGAAGTGGGATCAGCGTTCTTGTGTTCGTTCGGACATTTACCTGCAGCTGCTTCGCAGAGCAGGGTTCAAAGCGAGCATACGTGCAGCGGTAGATCGTCCTGCTCGACCTATGCTTTGCAATTGCAGGCTGTCATAATTTTTTTCAAACTCCCCGCTTCTCGGAAGACGTCGTCTTCGTCCTTCCGAATGCCATCCTTATATCAGCCATACAAGCCGAGGATGGCAAGCTGGCGTTGCTGATCAAGCCAAAGATCTCGTGTGGCTGCGCAAGTGGATGCAGCAACCAGCCAAAACGTCATCGTGAGTTTGTTCATTCTGTCCAAGTAGAATCCTCCTTCGGATATCCCGATTTGCCCAGCTCTCCTCCAAGACTTACAAGTCTGGACGCACGCGAGAGATCGACTGTTTACATCTATGCGTGTAGGGCTCGTGTAGGCAGTGCATGCAACTAATCCAGACCTCTACCAACTTGGCTGCATTGCACTATCAACCACTGACGAATCCCGGTCTTGGTGCAACTGCTTGGACTGAGACATGATTTCTCATCCGATGGGGTGGTCAGATCATCTACTCTAGAAAGACAGCCTCGCCGTTGTTGACCCTCCTGGCCTGCTTCGGCATCTGAGTCGGCACCACAGCGAGCTTGGCATGTCTACACGATCAACTTGTGCCAAACGCACCAGGAACGGAGTCAGAACCTACTGACACTGCCAACAATTCTTGCATGAAATGCTACCAATTTTGTGAGGCCCAGGCTGATCTCTCGGAGAAGGCAATGTAGATGTTGGCTGAAGCTAACGAGATCGACCATCAAGTTCCTTCACCCAGTGCTGCCTACCCCGTGAGACCGACGATAGAGCAAGTCTGGTCAAGACTGCTTAGTACTCGAGTGTCTCGACAGTGAAATTTCCTGCTCCGGACATCCATAAGTTGTGGCAGTACTCACATCCGGTTGTCAATTATGTTTAGATGAGGTGCGTATCTTTGTGAATAGTAACGTGTTTCTAAGCCGCTTAGATCACGAGGCTGCCTGAAACATCATGGTCAGCTATTCGGACAGTTCGGAGGAGAATGCACAAAGAGAAAGGTAATACTCACACTGAATGGCGGTCAACCCATTCATGCCTCCAAAAGCACAATCAACGAGTGTCGCTTGGGCTACAGCACGATCACTTGCTGCAGCGCCTCATTGATTAGATTGACACGCGGTGTAGCATTCTGCCCATAGCAGAAGGCGGAACGATCTCCAAAGATCGGCTGTAAGAGCAATAAGTTTCCACTGCTATAGCTGCAGAAATGCCTATCATTCAATGTGCTGGCGCTGTCCTAACCATTGCCAACCGAGAGCTGAAAATCCCAACATGATCGACGACCGTTAACAGTCACTCGCATCCTTCTGCAGCATATAGATTGCTTGCAGCTTTTATTGTCGCAGATCAGGGTATATGGCAATCATCGTTGATCAAAAAACAAAAGAACCAACACACACAGTCTATCACATCATAAAGTGATGTGGTGACAGAACATGTACCAAGCATCGGTGGAGCTGAACTCTGAGATTTCTGGCCTGTCGATCCCTTGCTTGTCTTCAACATTCCTTCTTGTTGCCTCTAGGCTGCCTTAGTATTGTTGGAGGCACAATCGAAAACAGATGTCTTTGCTGATACCTGCTTTTTATCGTGCAAAGATCACATTTTAGAGTCAAGTATTGATCTCCCGAGATCTAAGGAAGGACCTTTGGACCCTCATATCTTGGCGTTGCAGAAACATCAAAATCTCACCACCACGAAACGACAAAAAGTTATACTGATAGGATCACTCCCATTGCTCTCTATGAAGCTAACCCGATTTGAACGGATGACCTTGTGGAATTACCTAGTAAAGACTGGAATCACACGCGCTACCGCTGCGCCATAGCTCCATTGATGAAAGAGTAGGTGGAAAACGAAGAAAATTGAAGCCTGGAAGCAAAGCGAGGGATGAGGCTTCACGTCCGTGCACTGATGCGGCCCGTGCATGGTCTCGAGTAGATGCAATTCTCATCTTCCCACGCGTCCATTCTCTGTACCTCCAGACTTGCTCCAGTCGCCTCCTTGTCGTCTACCCAGAGCTCTACGGAGGATCCATTCTTTGCTGGTGATCTCTTCTTCATCAAAATTATCTGGATTCTGTCGTCTTTGCTCGTCGATGAGAGCGCTTCCATTCAATACTTTCAGAATAACATCGTCCGCAGGCCTGGCAAAGTAGACCAGACTCATCCGTGTATGGCCAGCCTGATCTCCAGGAGGGTTGACCACACGATGGGTGTTTGATCGCAGAACACCAGCTGTGAACTTGACCATTGCGTCTCCCAGATTAATGACAGCGTGCCCTCGCAACGGCTTCACGTAACACCATTCATCCGAGTTTGGTGGTAGGACTTGCAGCCCTCCAAGACGATTGAATAGGATTGTTACACTTCCAAAGTCGGTGTGTTGGCCCAAAGCGGTTCTTCGGTCGTCCGTTGGTTGTGGTGGAGCGTGGACCCAGCGAACCTGATCACCAGACTTCGAATCGAGTCGGTGTAGAGATGGCAGTTTGTCATGTGGGAGCCCCAGCCGAGAATTCAAGAGACCCAACAGTAGATCTACGAGGGCGTGAGAGTTTCGTATGAACGACCCTAGCAGTCCTCGATGCGGACTTAATACCTCCGGAGCAGGCAGTGGGTCCGAGATCTCGAGTATATCGTCTTTCGAGACCTGCCTTGGTCAGTGCTTGCTCGTCTAAGAGTCAAGGTATAGCTCACATTGTAGAACTCGTTTCGGTCCTTGGTCCCCTGGGCATCGATGACTCCTTCGCCGTATCCTTTGTAGCCAAAGTAGCTACCATGGTCCTTCAGATCGTATTTGACCTTCTCTTCGACAGGCAAATCAAATACGCCTTGACCGACCTTGAAGAGGTCTTCGGCGTCATTGAGCAATTGTTCGCCATCGACATTGACATTGAACTCCATGGTCCTTCCGGCTTTGGATTGCACATCATAATCATTATTGCTACCAGCAGAGTCGACTCGATTGTGTTTAGTATTGTCATTCTCGGTCTGTCTCTTCCTTTCGGTTGGTTCAAAGTTGCCTACTTCGGTTGAAGGAGCATCTCGAAGATCAAGGTAGAAGAAGCCGAGTTTACAGCATGCCTCCCACAACTTGTTGGTCTCCTCTCCGTCGCCATTGATAAGCTTGCTTAATCTTACACGGAGAAGGGGAGCTGTCGCCACATCTCCTGGAAAAGGTGGCAAGTCGTGAAAGTTCAGGTCTGCCTCAAGCTGTTCTGCTGATCTGTGTACCGACATTCTGGGATACCGCGACTTGCCAAATCAGTATCGGAGTTAGAACCTCTGCGCCTCTTTAAAATCCACTTATAAAAGAAGTCGCATTCAATGACTAGGAGAAGGTCAGTAGTTATGTGTACGGATGAGATCGACCAAATCATGAGTAACTCCGAGGTTCCCCTCATCTTCGATGGTACAGCCTCCCCGTGTGCTAAAGTTTGTCACTGACACTGCTGTCAAAATGCACGATGATTTTAGAGAGTAGAGTTAGACCCAAGGAGAGGGCGTTAGACAGTCGTTTCCTGTGGACGGCGGACTCTTTCTCAAAATTATCGTGCATTTCGATGATTGGAACATGCGCCGCGACTTGCGAGTCGAGGCGACAAATTTCAGCACACAGGGCTGAGAGTTTCTTGACATCATGAGGCCCTCGTTCTTTGTTTTCCTGACATTTTTAAGGCATTTCTGAACGTGTCGTCGCACTTCCTCAAGTGACCACAAGATTCGTTGCATCCTAACAAATTATTTGCTTTGAGTATTGATGGTTTTCCAGACGATGAAGATGGCTGCAGAGTACTGACGCGGAACGCTTCCGTGGACACCTGCCAATCCAGCCACATTGGGTCAATTTTGACTCGAGCAACGAGGAGTTTGCTGACGAATTCCGCAACACGTCTTCTTCCAAGACAAAACTTCCATAGGCACATAACGAAGATTAAGATACAGCACAAATAGTGTTGACATCGCGAACACTTCACGAATGCGAAGCTTAGTCAGCTTTTAGGGCTTTTTGCTCGCGTTTGCAGGGTTCTGTTTCGGGAGAGTACCTGTCTCATGGACACGATGCTACAGGTACAAGTATAGGAGATCAATTTCACCTTGTCAAAGGCTCGTCGATTGAACAAAATGGAAGACCAGCTGACACCAAACTCGACTAATGGATCTGTTCGAGTCCGACCGCGAACATCACGCGCCTGCAATGTCTGCAGAGCAAGGAAGGTCAAATGCGATGGTAACCTCCCATGTCGGAAGTGTGCGCAGAGTCGCATTGACTGCATCTATCCTGGTGGTGTCAAGTCGCGTTCGGACGGGACGAAAAGACCCATTGCACCAAAGCCTACACAACAAAGGAAAGAGCCGTCGGAAGCCGGGACAGATCAAGCAACACAACCAAATACACGGACTTATGACGATCCGGTCACCAATAAGAAACAGCAAGAGCTAAGGGCTGGAATTGGTGCCTTCGATCGTAACACCGACGCCTACCAATTCTACGGCCCTTCTTCCCATTTTTCGTTCGTCCAACGATTGTATCAGCGCATCAGACGTCAGAGTAATGCGCCATTGAACGTGCTCCCTCAATTGCCAGAAGGTCTTCGACAATGGGGTATCGAGCGTCAAATCTTCACACACGGTGACGAAAAGTCATCGCAGAAGAGCACCATACCGGATGGTAGTTTCCTTCCAAAAGAGCTAGGTGAAGCTTTCATTTCAGCTTATTTTACTCTCATGCATCCACAAGGTCCGATATTGATTGAATGCGAGGTTCGTCAGACTTGGAATGTCATGTGGACTGGTCCCGGGCTGGCACCAGAACACAGTAAGAAGTTCGCCAAGGAGAAGGCGATTCTGTACATGGTTCTTGCCATTGGTGCGAGACTGACTGACTATGGAGATGCTTCGCCTTCATCTTCAGATGAATGGGCTCACCACTTCTACGAACGTGCCGGGGTGCCCACAGACTCTTTCGAAGAGACTTCCCTTCTTGGAACTCACCTTTTGCTGATGAGGGTAAGGCTTTCTTTTCTTGAGTGCCAAGTCAGGATTCTAACCTATACTAGGCTCTATATGGAATGCAAATCGGAAGACCAAATATGGTATACTTGTATCTAGGCCATGCATCACGATCAGCCATGGCATTGGGTCTTCATCGAGCCCAAGTGGTGGCAGGAAACAACTCTTTCCTGAATCGCCTCAGGCTGACTTTCTGGACAATATTCTACATGGAGAGGATGATGTCAATGTTCACCGGTAGACCCTCCTGCTTCTTGGACGACTTGATCGATGCACCATATCCGGACGACTTTCCGCAATGTGACGGTGGCGGTCAGAACATCGAATTCGCATATATCCGGGCCATGGCAGTACTGGGCAAGATCAGTGAAAGAATCATGGTCGGAAACTACTCTCCCACCAGAGCGAAGCGAGTAGCCGATCTCACTGAGGTCAATCGAGTCAACGGCGAATGCTCACAAGCTCTTCGGGATCTTCTCGACACACTGCCATCATACCTCCATTTCTTTGATGACAAGACACCGACTGGAGAGGCGTGGCAGGAAGTACAAAGATCGTGTCTTGGAGCGACATATCATGTTGCCTGCATCCTCATCAACCGACCCGCTCTGGTATACGTGACATTCTTCGACTCAAAACAACAAGCGCAAGAAAGCATAGGCGATCGCATCGACATTCAACGAGACATCAACCTAACAGTCTCTTCTGCAAAGAATCTCATCTCACTGGTCCATGACAGCTTTTTCAACCGCTGTCCAGCCATGAGAAGGGATGGAAACATGGTTTACTTCATTGTCTCTGCATGCCTCGTTCTCCTCTTCGATGTCCTCGACACGGAAACAACACCAGCTCACGCCAAAGAGGTCTTCCAGGCAGTAGAAAAAGGACTCAAATGTCTCGATCGCATCGACCACATCGGCTCTACGACAGGTCGAGCCATCAGTCTAGATGTGATGAAGATCGCCAAGGATGCTCTAAAGTCCACAGAACCGACGAGTCACCTGGGCTCAAATTTGATGGAGTCGTTCACCTGGCTTAATAACGAAATGTTTGATCAGTCGCCATACGACGCTGCTGGCTCTTGGTTGTATAACTCATTGGAGATGCCTTCGTTTGACTATAGTACTGTTGGAATGACGGATCTGTTTTCGTCCAACGGGGTAGATCTTGCGGGGCCTTCGGATTCGAATCAGATGGTGCTGGATGTTATGGGCCAAGGGCTGCAAGTCGCAGATGGTAGTTATATTCCCTCGCAGTCAGTACCGCAGGGTCTGTTGTAAACTTGAAAAAATAGTGGATGCACTTCGTAGCATTGGCCAAAGTTTTGTGTCTGTCGTAGAAACGCATCACTCCACGATTCAATAAATATTCATTCGCCCAACATCAGCGATCTTCAGTGCAAGAACCCGATTTCATCCAACTGCTCATTAACGCTAACCGTGTTGCACCCATACATTCAAGTCCAAGTTACTGTGGCACGGTAACCATCAAGATGATGGAAACATGTCAAGGATGAAATTACTGACAGGGTGATCCCCTCAGCGAGACCACATCGGCAGCCGTAGCTAAAACACTGATATGGGAGAGGCCAAAAGGACGATGGCACGATGCCGCCAGACTGTATGGGAAGACGACGGTAGCATTCAAAATAACGTCGAAAACGTCACGCAAGAGGTGTTGGTCAAGTGAGGTTTGGCAAGACTAAATTGACATTGGTAGAGGGCGATAGATAGGAGAAGCAGATTCTGCAAAAGGTTCGATCAAATTTGCTGTAGCAAAGAATTAGTGCAAGGCTGGTTCACGAATTCATGACGATTCACATGCCAACTACTGAACCCGTCGAGACTTTATACATGGAAGTCAGAGACAAGGGCGAGCAATTGGGCACGGGTTTTCACGTAGAGGCAAGATAGGAGCAAGTCACGATGGGCAAGCGTGAAGGGTTGAGCCTTTCCACGCCCTTCCTAAGCCCAGAGATGGCCTCTTCCGAATGGACAGAGTTGATCTCGACGAATTTGCATGGAAGCAAATGGTTTGTTCGGTGGAGAAATTGCATTCAACTAATACGCTGAAGAGCACTCCCACCCAGCTACCACGCTGAACAAAAAAATTCCCTTGATGCCGGATGCCACCTTTCGTAACTTTTCGTCTTTTTGTGCCGTTCGTTGTTTCCTTCTTGAATGCATCATCTACAAGCGACGAACTTATGCGACGAGCTGGACGACACCACCGGCCTCCTTGATCTTGCGCTCAGCCTCGGCGGAGACGTAACGGGCGCGGACGATGATGGGGACGTTGGGGAGACGGCCCTTGCCGAGGACCTTGGAGTAGCCGAGGGGCAGGAGGTCGAGGACGGGGGCAGAGTCGGAGTCACCCTTGCCGGAGAGGTACTTCTCGCGCTGCTCGGCGGGAACGAGGGACCAGAGCTTCTCGAGGTTGATGACGGGAGCCCAGAACTGGTTCTGGAGCTTGTGGAAGTAACGCATACCGACCTTACCGCTGTGAAGGGTGTTAGACATCTGAGAGTGCGCAAGACGAGGAGGATTGGCGCAAACTTACAAGTAACCGGGATGGTACTTGTCCATGTTGGTTCTGTGGTGGTGCTGACCACCGGCAAGACCACGACCACCGGGATGCTTGCGGTGCTTACCGACACGACCGTGACCGGCCGAGACGTGTCCACGGTGCTTGCGGGTGTTGGAAAGGCGGGTAGGCATCTTGACTTGTTGTTGCCGTGGGGAGTCGCGGATGAGGAAAGAAAGAAGAAGGGCGCAACAAATTGCCAAAGTCGAATTTCGTCTGTGGTCCGAGCAAATGCCTTGGCACTGATTGTGCTTGGCGGGTCGCTCTTTCTCGCTTAAAGTGAGAAGCTCTCGAGGATGCACGTGATCAGACAGAAAGAAAGAGCCGCTCGAGTCTGGACTTGGCGAATGACGCACAGTCTGCTTCTGTTCACATGCGCCAATTGAACAGCGACTCTCCTTGTTTTCCACCTTGTACTACCAGAACACAAACATGGCGGACCTCAGCACGTTATTTCTCACATTCAACTGCGGCCGTGAACTGGTCAACACCGACTTCTTCGCAGCCAGCATCAACCAAGGCCTCTCCAAAGCACAGCTGCCTCCCGATGTCATAGTCCTCTCTCTACAGGAGATCGCTCCTCTCAGCTACTCCTTTCTCGGCGGCTCCTTCCTTTCACCCTACTTCGAGCGCTTCAACCAGACCATTGGGAAGCTCAATCAACTTTGGAAACATGACGAACAATACGAGACGATACTCTGCAGTAACGTCGGCATGACAGCTCTCATGCTGTTCGTCAAGCCAGAAGTCGCGCGCAAGATTAGAAGTGTCCAGACAGCTGGTACAGGAGTCGGTACTTGGGAGATGGGTAACAAGGGAGCTGTAGGTGTGCGCCTCGGTTATGTGAACGATGACGGTAGCGAGATTGACCTCACATTCGTCGCGGCGCATCTGGCACCCGCCGAAGACGCCTGGCAGCGTAGAAATCTGGACTGGCGTCTCATCAATGAGAACTTGGTCTTTACTGGTGTTACAGGCGCCGAGAAGACAAGAACACGCGCGACTAATAGCGAGGACATTCAAGACGAGACGGAACCTCTGTTGTCTTCCGCTACCGATAACCAGCACACTTCGCAGGAGCAGCACAATGCCCTCATAACCTCGAGCTCATACGTTTTCTTCGGTGGTGACCTCAACTACCGCACTTCGGACATCTCACCACATCCCGACAACCACCTCGCCTTCCCTCGTCGCAACGACTCGCCCGAAGACCCCACTCACTACTCGCACATGATGCCCAACGACCAGCTGGCCCGCGAGAAAGCTGCTGGAAACACCCTGCACCATCTCAAGGAAGCACCCGTAAACTTTGCACCTACGTACAAGTTCTCGAAAAAGGCACAAAAGCAGGCCGCGCAGGCTGCGGAATATGTCGAAAGACAAGCAAGATCAGGCACGAATGCTGTAGTTGTGCCAGATGAGACAGACTGGCACTGGGCCGAGCACCGCCATCCCAGCTGGTGTGATCGTGTGCTATACCTGGCGCTGCCTGGCCGTGAACCTGTGATCCACACGTACAACTCTCTGCCTCTCCAGCCATCATCAGACCACAAGCCAGTCGTTTTGTATGCTTCGATACCGACACAGTCGTCAAAGCCTTTGGATCATGGTGTGAAAGCTCCATACCCTATCAAGGCGGGCTGGAAACACAGACGTGAGGCTGCCAGACGCAGAGAGTTGGTTATTGGTATCGTGACATACTTGGTCATGACATGGGAAGGTGAGGCTTTGCTGCTTGGTGCAGTCTTAGCCATTGTTGGCGGTTGGGCAGCCTTGCGAAGCCTGTTGCTGTGATAGATGGCATGCTTTAGATCCTACGATACACGTTATGCAGTACGAATGATGAGAAATGATCATGGTCCTTTATCGATGACCGACTGTCCTGTCTGCCGCTTCGTCAAAGTCATGATATCTTGCATGGGTATCATTGTCTTTGTGCCTCTATGTCTATGTCTGTGTTCCTGCTTATCGTTCGCATCTCGCTCAGTTCTTACCCTGCCCACGCTCCTCCAACATCTTGACGAACCCATTCGAGAACCTCTCAACCTGCTCATACGCAATCTCAAACCCTTTGTTACCACCATAATAAGGATCATCCACCTCCTCCTTCCCCTTCCCACCCCAAACCCCAAACAACATGACCTCACCCGTCTCCTCCTCCTTCAACTCCCCCTTCTTGATCAACCTCCTCCTCAAACTCAACAGATCCTCCTCGTTCGCAACATCCATGGGGAAAATATAGTCGAAATCTTTGAAATCGGAGTTTCTGAATTTACGCGCTTGGTGCTTGTAGAAGGAAGATGTTATGTTGTGGGATTTCAGGACGGAGAGGGTGCGTGGGTCTGGGGGTTCGCCGGCGTGGTAGGCTGCTGTGCCGCAGGAGTCGATGGAGGAGATCATGGGGTGTGCGTTGGAGCGTGTGTGGTTTGTGATGTGGCGGAACACTCCTTCGGCCATTGGTGAGCGGCCTGTGTTGTTCTTGTGTTAGTCGAGAGTGTGGTGGAGGATTGATGGTGGGATGGTTGTCGTACAGATGTTGCCTAGGCAGACGAAGAGCACCGAGACGGGCTTTTGCGCCTCTGAGGTTGAAGACGCTGGCATTGTGTGAGTATGAGGCGTGTGTGTGCAGGTGGTTGTGGAAGGAAGGTCACAAAGAAGATGTTGTTCACAAAAAGTTGTTGGCTATGCGTTCATCGATCGGCATGTGAAAGTCTGGGCTCGGCCCGATCGAGACGTGACGACGACAGGGTCCATCGCTCCATCACTCCTTCTTCATCCTCTCTGGATATGTCAGAGGAATTCAAACATGGAGTATATCACGAGAGAAGCCGTAAGAACAGATCCTGCCCGAGACAGTAATTTGCTCTTGCATGCTCAATTCGCTACAAGGTCGTGATATCCACTTCCCAAAAGATGAATGAACCTAGGTTGTGTCTGCAGTTGATCCTCTGTTCGTGTCGCTGATGGGTAGCTATCGGAGGGCACAACACCGCGAGTAGTAGATCAGTGATCAGTGAGATGTAACAAGGTAGGATCTTGCCGAGCGGCTCTGTCCCATTCCAACAATCACTGCTTCATCCTCTCGCAGCATCTCTGCATGAACACCCCGTAAGAAAGAATTATCTCGATTCAGCAAGAGTCATCTACATCTGCTCCCACATGGTGTTAATGATACCTGTCATCAGAAAGAAAAGGCCTCAGGTGGGAGCCTGGTATGGCTGCCATCCACGTGGAAGATATCACAGTGAGTCAAGACTCAAGACGATGATATTTACTCTCTCACGTCAAGACCCCATCTGCTCCTACATGTTATCCCCATCTTCAAAAATCCCCATTTCCAAAAAGTCATACCAAAGAACACAACATGTCTATCCAAATATCAACATTCTCGCCAGCCAGAAACCAGTCACTTCGGTCACTCCTACTCCAACTCCAACTCCAAGATATCCCCGAGACCGAAACCGTATTCGGATACCTCTCTCAACCGCTATTGGCACAAGCATCCGCCTCCGATCGTCTCGCAATCCTACAAATGCTCCTTCCAAAGACCGAACTGCAGTTGGAATACTGGTTCGGCTCCGACTCGAATCCGCACAACTGGGCCATCACATTTCCCCACCTGGTTCGTGAAGGCTCCAAGGCTCACGATACTATGCGACGCTATTTCAGAACGATTGACCAACGTCACCTTAAACTCACATGGAAAGAATTCTGCGCGTCGAGTGTCAAGGATACGTTTTTCCAGCATACGAATACCGTCACGTTTGCTGTCAGGTTGCAAGGTCCGGCATATATGTGTGTCATCGCGACATTTGGATCCGATACGCTGCCAACCTTCGAGGCTGAGTTTTTCGAACTCGAGGAGTGTTTTATCACTCTGGACGCGGATTATATTCGAGAGCAAGTTGAGATGAAGCTGGAGAAGTGGAGCACGGATTTCTTGGAGCCGATTTCTTTGTCGACTGGTTTGATAGAAGCTATGGTGGATGATCTGAGGGAGATGAAGGATGGGGGATGTTGGCCTCTGCCTTGCTTCTCTTTTGATTCTTAGCAAGTGATCATCGTGGTTTGCTCTTCGAGCCAGTGTTCAGTGTTCATAGCTAGAAGCAAAATTAATCCGTGATCTTCTTTCAACGCAGCTGTCTTCTGCCTCGCATGCTGCTGTCGAGCGAGATTGTGATGTTCGGGTCGCAGTCTGTCGTTCCCGTGATCACAGTTTCTGATCTCCTTGGACTTTGATTGAAGTCTTGTTCGCGGCGTCTTCACTTAGTGTCTGTCCTACGGTCTTGCGCACAGCTTGTCGGTCAGCCTCGGGAGCCACGAGAATCAAGCACATCCATCTTACACGCGTATTCCTTGAAGACAGATTTCTTGTAAGCAACCTTATCACGAAGATACTTCCACCATTGGCTGCCGATGGGATTGTTGCTGACGTCGGAGAGAAAACCACTGCATGCTGAATATCAGTGACTGGTAGATTGAACGTGTCGTGAACGTGGAATCTGCATACGGTTCTCTCGTAGGGTATCCGGAGCCAGCCAGGTTCAATTGGTGACAAACACATCGCAGGGCTTTGATGTCGTCAGGGAAGACATCGAGGAGAATGAGATGAAGAAGCTCGGCGGGCGGCTTGTCCAGTGAAGGCCGAGGATGTTGCGAGGAGCTCATTCTGTGCCGAGACTACTGGTTACTTTTCGTTTGGCGGTGGACGTAATGCGGAGGGTGATGGTTGATGAGGGCACTGTGCGAAGATGACCGAGGAAAGAATTCGAGTAGGCTCGACTTGGAAGGAGCGAAGGGTCTCGTAGCAGGGAGGGCAAGGGAAAGCGTCCGAGATCTGGCATAAAGAGAAGGAGCGACCACGCGATTGGAAATCCTGGTTCTATCTGATCAATTCTGTCTATTATTGTATTACATCTATAATTGTACTGTGCGTCTATATCGCCGTGCTCATCTACCTGTGCACCTTGAGTCTGTTCAGACTGAATCCTTGCTGTTCTCTGAGCTCCTTCAGCTCGCGCTTGGCGGCGCCATCAATCATGATATCCTTGTTCTCGACAGCATCCTCGATAGCCTGGGCGGCCTCAGTTCTGGTCAATCTGAGCAACAAGACCATGACACCACTCGCTACGATACTGGCGCACACCATACCTACCATGACCAGGTTGCTCTTTCTGTATTTGTGAGGGCCCTTGGCATCGGCGGGCCATCCGGAGTACAAAGCGTAAGTGGTCAAAATAGATCCAAGATTGCCGAGACCGGAAACCAGAGCAGAGGCTGCGGCGATACCGACTTCACCATGGCGAGGTTGGAAGATAGATGTGCTCATTGCCATGATAGTAGGAACAGTAGGGCCGAGACCGAAGCCAATGATCAGAAGACCTCCGTATCTCGACCAGCTATCGTTGCCACCAGCGAAGGTGGTAGTGAGAAGACCAGCCAGGATGACGAGACAGGAGAGACTGAAGATGACGTGGCGATGAGTGTGGAAGCGATCGCTGAGAGGGGTGATGAGGAGGATGGCAATGAGATCCATGATCCAGATTGGTGCGAAGAGAAGAGACAGGTTGATACTGCTCAGGCTGGGATTGATGGCATGAATAATGACAGTACCATAACTTTGAACACCAATACCTGGTAGATCTGTCAGCAGAGATCAAAACTAATGATACGGAGAACGTACCAACGCCTACGACACCAAAGTACATGATGACCAGAGGCCAGAGACGCCAGTCAATGAGCACGCGACCCAAATCTTTCCATCCCCACGAAGGGCGATGGTACACTCTGGTCAATTCTTCATAGTGAATGCGAGCATCCTCTCCTGTGAGCACAGGTGGGCTTCGCGGCAACAAACGTCTCCAACCGACGGGCTGTTCAATCTTCTCACCTGGCGGGTGAGGACGATCGGGCAGCCACCAGAGCAACACGATGCCCAGGATGACTGCCAACAGGCCGTAGATCAAGAACATCCATTGGAAGCCTACGAGACCACCGATTCCATCCATCTTCTGGAACCCGGCACTGACAAGACCAACGACAGCGGCAGAAAGTTGCGCAGCGGTGTAATAGTGACCGATACGTCTCGCACAGCGCGAAGGTGGGTAGTACAAACTGAGATAGTAAGTCATGCCAGGCCACATGCCAGCAATGACAATACCCAACAGTAAACGTAACAAATAAAGACTCCAGGCTGCTTTCATAGCTGTCATGCAAGTACCGATGATGCCAACACTCAGCACGATTCTGCTCATCCATACATGTGGGCTGAGTTTCGACATGATGAGGTTGGAAGGGCAGTCGAATATGACATAGCAGACGTAGAAGAGAGCGAGACCGGTCGAGACTTGCTTCGGCGTCAGGTTGAGCACATCAGAAAGGTCGTGACCTTGGGCCGAGTTCATAGTCTGTGCTAGACCAACATTGGATCGGATAGCCGAACAGAGAAAGTAGAGTATCCAGAATGCTATATCGATGTCAGATTGTGTGTTATTGCACAAGCACGGCATTCTTACGAGGGATTATTCTGCGATCAATTTTCCTGTAGACATGTTAGCCAATGCCTACTAAACAAGTTTGAATGGTAAAGGAACACACTTGTATACGCGCTCGATACGAGCCAAATCAACGCCCTGAGATCCCAATTCTTGATCGTCGACTACTGGTGCCTCCTTGGAACCATAGCCTGCCAGCTCCATAGCTGCAGCCTGTTCTCTCGAGGATGCCATCTGGGCGAATACTGTGATTGGACTATACAACCGGAGAAAAAAAGCCGAGTCGCCTCTGGATCGATTTCCAGATGGAGAAGAAACAGATTGATAAGATATGACTTTGCTCAACTTTCCAAATCTTCAAAACCACGATCACGAGCTGAACGCGTATTTGAGCAACTGACCAAGATGTGAGTCACACTGGACAAGACAATGTCTTTATACCAAGGTTTGTCCGAAGCGATTTCGGCCTATTGTTGGGAGGGAGTTCTGCGGTGGTTTCGAATGCCAGAAGCCACATTTTCGAACGCTTCCCTGCATGTTGAGCGGGAGCGGAGATTTTTGCGTGGGAGCCTTCAGCCGGTCCGCCGTAGCGTCGTTCTTGACTTGCCGTCGGCACCGTCTTTGGAGCTGTGCTTGTCCGATGGTCTCTAGCAGCATCAAGAACTCTAATCCTCTGGATCAAGACTCTCTCCGGACCTCGACAAGTATATGCGTCCGATCCGATGACTGCTTTTCCATGTCGTTTCATATCTTGAGAATGCTGTTGCTGCTTCTCGGGGGAGCGAGTGCCGGCACGGATCAATGAAGTCACGGCCGTGTGGTCAGAGCTTCAGCTCGTTCAAGTCGACCTTCAAATCGATCTTTTGGTCCGGCCGTCTGCGAATTTCGAACAACTCACGAGGAACGCAACATATCATATACTGTAGACGGCTGTTCATGCCAACAGCATTCTTGGTATGTCGGTGCCCAACTTCTGATTTCCTCGACCGCCCATATATTGGGAGACCTAATGACCGGTCGAAGCAACAAATTTGTTTAACGAATGATGAGACCTCAGTATGCACATGAAGTAGTCGCCTATGATCGTTGTTCTCCTCTTCTTGCCTACCTATGCGGCATCTGTAAGATCACTGGCTATGGAGACCACGTTGCATACTGGACTAGTCATGCGGCGGTCATGGTCACATTGCTTCGTTAAGAACATCCAGGTTGACAGAGCTAGCACTTGATAGGTGAGAACGCGGCCACCAAGAGTGCAGGATATACAGATGCATCATACGAATGGGCATATGAGTAGAATGTGGTTAGGCTTTGATCAATATGCAGTCATTCACAAGGGTATAGTCCTGGTCTTAGCCGCTATCTTTGCAGGAAAGTAATTGCGAGGTTCAAGCATCTTGAGGCGGAGAAGGGCAGATGAGTTGAGGCAGGTACTTGTACATGCTGTGTACAGGACGAGACCAAGTTGATTGATTGGTCGGTCGTAGGGAGCAGTTGAATATGCTGCAAAGAAGCGGCGGCATGCGCGCATGCTTGTTTGGTTGACAATGAGGGTGCTATGCAGACTGCACAGTGGGTGCATTGCATATGCAATGTCGGATGAGCACGGCGGACGTGACTCTAGAGTCTAGAGCTGGGGGTTGAAGCTCAGCAAATCCACCAGAAAGTGGACAGTCTAATACATAGCAGTAACGATAACGAAATATCTAAGGCATGGACAGAGAGGGTGTTGAAAGGAAGCACTCGAATTTTCCAGAAGTGTTTAGGATGCTCCATGCTTGGTGAGGGGCTTTCGCGGGGCAGCTTGGCTCGTGAGAAAAGGCACATCAGCCGAACAGAAAGAGCAGATGGTCGGTGACAGGTCGCAAAGCTCGTGGAAAGCAAGGAGATACTGCTGCCCATCTGCAGCAAGCTGAAAGGAGCGTTTACTGGTTCCGGCAGAAGAAGATCAAGACGATGGAAGGAATACAAGCAGCGGTTTCTTAGTCTCGTGAGTCTCGTGATGACGGTATAGGGTCTGTGCGTGACTGGGGGAAGCAGCGAGGGATTCGGGGATTCCTCCACCAATTCGACATGGCCGACACGCCTGTTACCACGCGAACTCCTCACTCTCACCCGCTCTCACGAGACACCATCCTCTCCATCTAGAAGCGACAATCCAGCCATCTCCTCACTCGACCGTCCGAAAGCTGCAAAAGCTCGTTGTTCAGCAAACAGCCTTCCAGTACGACGTCGGCGCCTGCCCGCAGCAGCATCCACCCGCCGACATCACAACGCATCCGTCCGACAAGGCAG
>JGI24891J29808_1000345_pt1 | contig 35012 bp, 32 predicted proteins | sample FreactcultuFSWF8_FD_29808 | JGI IMG/M metagenome (IMG submission 29808) | reverse complement strand
TCTGTCGGAGGCGCCGAGGGTTACATGACCGCTGGTGCATACGCTGATGGCGCACTCGGTGAGGTATTCCTCAAGCTCGGAAAGCAGGGTTCAACTCTTGCTGGTGTGATGGATGCCTTCTCGATCGCAGTATCGATCGGTCTGCAATATGGCGTGCCACTTGAGACCTTCGTCGAAAAGTTCACCAACCTGCGCTTTGAGCCAGCCGGTATGACAGATGATGCAGATATCCGTATCGCGCAATCGATGATGGATTACATCTTCCGTCGTTTGGCACTGGATTACCTACCATTCGAGACTCGCTCTGCAATGGGCTTGTACACGGCATCAGAGCGCGCTCGCGCTTTGGAGTCAGGTGAATACACCCAGGATGAAGCAGCAGCCCCAAAAGCAGCAGCTGCTCCTGTGGGAGCGCCTGCGGTTGCAAGTAAGCCAGTTGCAGATGTAAAGATTGAGGCAAAGCCAGTTGATAACAGCCTTGCCGGTGTCGGTTCTTCTATGGAGCTCTTCGAGAAGATGAGCGGTCAATCATCTGATGCACCACTTTGCATGACCTGTGGAGTGAAGATGCGTATGGCTGGTTCCTGCTTCGTCTGCGAAGGTTGCGGCAATACCTCTGGATGTTCATGATCCGTCGCTGAGTAAGAAGTAACAAAAGAACCCCGGGGTAAGTGACCGGGGTTCTTTTGTTTGTACTTAGAAAAATCCACTGAATCATGGAAAGCTTAAAGCACTATTCAGACCGGTGGAATTCAGATAAAATTTATTTTGAAAATAGTAAATTTAAATTTGAGAATCAGTGCATGATCAACTAGTTAGGAATGAAATGATTTCGCTATTCGAGGCAATCTCAAAATATTGCGATTTAGAGATTCCCGAGGCGAATAAGTTGCCAATCGCGATCATAGGTGCGGGTGGAATTGTTGATGGAGCGCAGTTACCTGCTTATAAGAAGGCTGGACTTGAGGTTGTCGGATTAACCGACATTGACATTAATAGGGCTCAAGAGGTCGCACAAAGGCATGCAATTCCGAATGTTTTTCCAGATGTACAGTCATTATTGGCGGGGACAACAGCCAGGGTGATAGATATCGCAGTTCCCGCAATTGAACAACCCAAGATATTTTCTAAGGTTATTAAATCAGGGAGGCATGTCTTGGCACAGAAGCCACTGGCTCCCACTATTCACCAGGGTCTGGAGATGGCTCGAGAAGCAGAAGAAGCGGGCTTGATCGCTGGGGTGAATCAACAATTACGTTTTGATGAGGGAATTGCAGCGGCTTATAAGATGGTGGAACTCGGATGGATTGGCAAGGTCACCAATTTCACTATCGAGGTAAATTTAGTTACTCCCTGGGAGATGTGGCCCTGGGCAAAAGACTTAGACCGCCTAGAAATTATGTTGCATTCAATTCATTATCACGATGTCGTTAGGTGGTTCCTGGGTGAGCCAAAGTCAGTATTTTGCGCTGCTGGCACGACTAATGGGCAGTACCCCAAAGGAGAGACCCGAACGATTAGTACTTATATCTATTCAGGCGGGGTCACCGCTCTTGTGCATGCCAATCACATAAATAGAGGCGAAGATAATTCGGCACTATTCCGAATCGATGGTGACATGGGTTCGATCCGGGGAAGTCTTGGACTTTTATACGATTATCCCGTGGGCCGAGTAGATACACTCGAGGTTAATTCAAAAGCTATTCCAACGGACGGGTGGGTTCCATATCCAGTCACGCAGAGGTGGTTTCCGGATGCCTTCATCGGAACAATGGGATCTGTTTTAAATGCGATTGCAACGGGTTCGGCTGTGCGTTCTTCGGTTCAGGACAACGTCAATACGCTGAAATTAATCGACGCTCTCTATGAGTCGATGGATAAAGGAATCGCTGTAAATCTTTAGGATTGCACGCTTTATTAATTGCAAAAGTAGAGCACATGCTCCTAATCTAGATGGAAAAGTTCCGGAATCTCCATCCACCATTCCCCATCTTTTCGGTCAGACATTGGGACTTGAAGAGGAACACATAACTTCCACCATTCTTGGGTGACAGGGTCAGCAGCAATAGCTTCCATGTCCGATTGATAATCCTCTCCTGTGTACTCCATGTAAGAGAATAGAATGTTTTCAAATCTGTAAATTGAATAGTTGTGCACATTGGATTTAGTTAATCGATTGAGAATCTCTGGCCAAACTGCTGCATGCAGTTCTTCGTATCGTGCTATGTTTTCGTCATCAATGCCAATGACTGAGGCAATGCGTTTAGTACTCAATTTATTCTCCCGATAGAATCAATAGTTACTGGATGGGCCGTACGCGTAAATTGTGCATTCCGCCATCCACTTCAAGGGTAATCCCTGTTGTTGATGCTGAAAGTGGATCGGCAAGATAGAGAATGGCTCCCGCAACTTCTTCGGGAGTCACCATGCGCCCAGTCGCTTGACGGGCATTGAGGGCGGCGCGCTCCTTCTCGGGATCGGGGAATTTTTGTAGCATTCGGTCTACAAATGAAGTATGGACGGTTCCTGGGCTGACACAATTAATCCGAATCCCCTCACGGACATGATCGGTTGCCATGGAGAAGGTCATAGAGAGGATTGCACCCTTAGTGGCATCGTAAAGCACGCGCTGGGGGAGTCCATTCAAGGCTCCTACGGAGCAGAGATTGACGATGCTGGGGCACTTTGATTTGCGTAATAAAGGAAGGGCCGCTGATGAGAGTCGAGCCATTCCAAAGACATTCACATCAAATACTCGCAGCCAGTCCTCTTCTGTTGTTTCCTCGACCGTTCCTACAAAACTGATACCAGCATTATTAACGAGAATATCTAGATGCCCGGATTCACGCTCAATTACTCTCACTGCCTCTTGAACTGTTTGTAGCTTGGTGACGTCCGTGTTCAGGTATGTGAAGTCTGCTGCTTCTTCGGAATTTGTCAGGTCTAGGTTGTAGACCTTTGCTCCTCTGGCTACGAATTGCCGTCCGGTGGCTAATCCAATACCCGAAGAGGCTCCCGAGATGGCCACAACAAGACCATTGAAGCTCGACGTAGTTTGTTGTTCGAATCCCATGTCACTTACCCCTTCACGGCGCCTAGGGTTTGGCCTCGCAATAAATAGCGCTGCGCGAATATGAATATGGCAAGAAGCGGCAAAGTGCTTAAAAAGGTCGCTAGAGCAAGTTGCGGCATGTAGAGCTTGACGGTTAGTCCAGCAGCGATGGTTGGATTAAATAGTGGACTTGCTCCGATCAACTGTTGCAAACCGAGAGTGATTGTCTGATGGTTCTGACTCGAAGATAGAAGTGCCAGTGGTAAGAAGAAGTTCGTCCAGACCGCAATGATGTTATAGAAGCAGACCAAGGCAATCGCCTGTTTTGCGATCGGTAGCGCAACTTTGATGAAAGTCTCGATATCGCCTAAACCGTCAAGTCTTGCAGCCTCAACGAGTTCATGGGGGAGAGTCGTCATAAAGTGGATATAGGAGAGGTAGGTACCAAAGGGGAAGAAACCCAACAACACCATTAGCGGCCAGAGTTGACCTACTGAGTTAATTTTGTCGACTTCGAGAAAGATGGGAACAACCAAAACGGTATTTGGCATTGTCATTGCGAGTAAGGTCAAAAAGAGGACGGTTCTCTTTCCTTTAAATCTCAGACGAGCTAGCGCATATCCTGCCGGTAGCGAGGAGAACACTCCCAGGGCGCAAGCAGCAACGGAAAGTAGTACCGAGTTGGTTATCCACTGTGTAAACAGCCCACCTTTGCCAGGACCAAATGCATTGATCGTGTGAAAGCTGTTAATAGCATTGTGAATTGAAACGCTACCTAAACCGAGGAAACCACCTTTACCAGAAGCAACATCTTCATTACTTCTGAAACCCATGGCAACAAAACCGATAATCGGAATTGCGAAGATAGCGCCTATCCCGACCATCACGATTACTCTGACGGAAGTACCGATCCCGACCTTTTCGCCGGGTTTCCTCTGAATTTTATATTTCGAAGGATGGCTATTCTGAGTTGAAATTGACATCATTTCACTTTCCGATCTCCGAGAAGACCAGTTCGAAGCACGACAATCATTCCGATTCCGAGACTAATTACTAGAAGTACAAGAGATAAGGCAGAGGCTGCGGGCAAATTGCGATCTGTAAATGCAAATTCATAGGCCAATTGAGATGGTGCGTACTGCGATGGAACTGCTCCCTGAGTAATCTCATTGAGGAGGTAAGGCTCAAGAAATAGCTGGAAACCGTAAGCGACATTCAGGAGAAAGGCGTAACCGATCCAAGGCAATACCAGCGGAAGTTTGATAGAGAAAACATTTCTCCATGTTCCGGCTCCATCAATGGAAGAGGCCTCTAATATTTCATCTGGAATTCCGTTGAGGCCACCGTTGACGATGATCATCCAGCTGCCTACTCCTTGGAAAAAGAGCATGGCGGCGAGAATATATGGAGTGTTTCCAATACTTACAACGCTGGAAATAGATGTGAGGTGTAAATCTTTCCAAATAAAATTGATTGGTGAAAATTGAGGATCAACTAGATACACCCAAAGCATAAAGTTTGCTATTCCGCCTAGAGCGCCGGGCAAATAGTAGATGCCCCGCATGATGCCTGCGAACTTTCCTTTACTAGAGTGAACGAGCAGAGCTAATCCCACTATTCCTAGCATCATGATTGGAAGCCAGATGGACATCACGATCAGAATGTCCTTGAAGGATGTGACTAGACGAGGATCTCTGAGTGAATTCAAGAGAGCGGAAAGCCCACCAAACCCGCCCTGCGGTCTAATGATAGTTTCAGGTTTTTGTAGCGCGGTCCAAAGGGCAAATCCAATGGGAATTACTCCTGCTGCCAGCGAAAGCAAAATGAATGGAGTAAGCAGAATCCATGATGCTCGTTTTTCGGACTTCAAAATAGCCACCCTAATTTCTTAATCTTGTTGTTCCATAGTAGAGAGGAATTCATAGTGTTTGAAGACCCTATGAATTCCTCTCTTTTTGGCGTTCTTGCAGGTAAAGAGCCGCCTACTTACTTGACTGTGTAACCCGCCGCCTTTGCCTCATTCAATAGTTCCGTATTGAATTTGGCGAATGCGTCCGAGATGGTGCCTCCAGCTATGAGCGTTGGAGCAAAGGTCTGCGTCCAAGCATTTCCAGTGTCATAAACCATGTAGGTGTATGGCTGCTGGAATCCAAGAGAGGAGATCATCACCTTACGGAGGTTTGGTAGATCAGCGAAGAATCCTGCATAAGCACCTGTCCCTAGGGTCTTTAACCAAGGAGCTTCGTCTGGTCCGTAACCTGGGAGGCCAGTAGTGAGAGCTACCTGCCAACGAGGATCAGTTGCTACGAACTTCATGAAGGTGATTGCGTTAGCAAGTTCCTTGCCCTTGATGTGTGAAGACATACCCCAAAGTCCGCCACCTTCGTCACCGCTGGAAGGCTTTCCGCCTGCGGTCCAAGATAGAGGTTGTGAAGCGGTCCACTCACCGGCAGGCAACTTCCATGTGTCGTGAAGGAGGTAGTTTCCGTACCAGATTGCACCAGGAGTCATGACCAAATTGCTTGCAATCTTGATGGCATCTGCATCGAAGACACCGTCTGTTGATAATGCCTTAGCCTTGTACATCTCATCAAGCAATGCTTGAGCTTTTGCACAATTTGGGTCAGATAGATTGATGTGAGCAGTGGTTGGATTGACAAGTACATTTGTTGGACATCCCGCGGCCTGCAAGTAGCGATTAACCGTGTATGCATCACCAAGGAAGCCTGAGATCATTCCTGGATGATCGGTCGCAATCTTTACTGCGAGGTCTGCATATTGTTGCCAAGTCTTTGGAACTGTGTAGCCATTCTTTGTGAAGAATGTCTTGTTGTACCAGAACAGATCAGCGGCAACGTCATTACGCAAGCAACGAACCTTGCCCGCGAAGACGCACTGTGAAAGCACGGCTGGGTTGTAACCCTTGATCGTGCTAGCAAGGCTAGTCGTCAGGTCTGCGGCATAACCACTTGTTGGGCTTGCGGCCCAAGCAATGTCATCGTTAGAAGGGAAGAAGATGGCATCTGGCCATCCCTTACCGGCTGCATCAAAGTTTGCGAATGCTTGCTTAACAGTTTGTCCACCAACTGTGCCATTAATCTGCACAATGTTGATCGGAATATTTGGGTAAGCCTTCTTAAAGGCGTTTGCGGCGGGAACACGAGGTGGATCAACCCACACCGTAATCTTGCCTCCGCTATCAGTTTGAGAAGTCGAAGCGGCGCTAGCCGTTCCTGCACTAAGAGCGAGAACAACTGATGCTGCGAGGGCTGCACCAATTCCAATCGAGCGACGTGCACGGCGTGAACTCATAAGATTCATAAAATCCATTCCTTGCCTTCCTAATATTCCAACTTGATTTAAGCCCGCCTTGGGCCGAGTTGGTTTGGGTAAGGCGACAATAGGTCAAACGATTGAGCAAAGCAATCGTTTGAGCAAGGTATTTTTCGACTTTATCAAATCGTTATAAACCGGCCTGGGCCCAGTAACTGCCATCAGGAAATGAGTAGATTCCTAGCGACTCGTCGAATATCCGAGCACTATAACCAGGTTGAACCGGCAATTTGTAGGCACCATTCTCCACGATGCATGGATCCACAAAATGTTCGTGAAGATGATCGACATACTCAGTTACTCTGTTTTCCAGCGTCTTTGAAATGAGAACGTAGTCAATTACGGAAAGGTGCTGGACTAACTCGCAAAGCCCAACTCCTCCGGCATGAGGACAAACTGGGACATTAAATTGCTTGGCCATTAAATAGACCCCAAGAATTTCGTTAAGACTCGCTAGCCGTGCAGAATCAAGCTGGCAGAAATCCAGTGATTGGGCTTGGAACATTTGCTTAAAGAGGACGCGATTCATTCCGTGTTCACCGGAGGCAACCCCAATTGGCTTCACCGCTTGTCGAATACGAGCATGTCCCAAAATGTCATCGGGACTTGTTGGTTCCTCGATCCAAAAAGGTTGAAATTTAGCTAAATGAGACAACCACTCGATAGCTTGATCAACATTCCAAATCTGATTGGCATCAATCATCAATTTTGAGTCCCAACCAATGATTTCCCTAGCGATGGTTAAGCGTCGAATATCCTCCTGTAAGTCGGCGCCAACTTTTAGTTTGACGTGTTTATAACCCTGTGAAATCGCTTCACCGAGCAGATACCTTAGCTTCTCATCACTGTAACCCAGCCAACCAGCGCTGGTCGTGTAGCAAGGGTAACCAGTCTCCTCAATTGCCTGGATCCGCTCCAATTTGTCGCGCTGAGCACTTTGAAGAATAGCCAGCGCTTGCGCGGGAGTCAGCGCGTCGGTGATGTATTGAAAATCAATCACATCGACAAGTTGTTCGGGAGTCATGTCTACGACGAATTTCCAGAGCGGCTTGTCTTCTAATCTTGCGGCCAAATCCCAGACCGCATTCATCACCGCGGCTTGCGCTAAATGAACTACGCCTTTCTCTGGCCCGAGCCAGCGTAGTTGTGAATCTGATTTTAGTAGGCGATAGACAGTTCCGAGGTTATGGCTCAAATCGGTTAGGTCCATCCCGACAAGGGCCGCCCCCCGTTGTCTTGCCGCCTCGACGCAGAGATCATTTCCACGTCCAATGGTGAAGGTGAAGCCATATCCAGATATCTCTGAATCGCTTGTTTCAAGAACCACATATGCCGCCGAGTAATCTCCATCCTTATTCATGGCGTCGGATCCATCTTGGGTGAGCGATGTTGGAAATCGAACGTCATACACCTTAACCGCAGTAATACGTGACATCAGATCTCCTTGGTTTTAGATAACGTAGTGAGATTGGCACTCAATCCCGCTTCACTTAATTCCTGCCACAGTTCTTGAGGAATTTCTTTCCGGTAGCGGCGCAAATTTTCCAAAACTTGATCGGTGCTTCTTACCCCCACCACGGTCGAGACGACGGCAGGATGAAAACGTCCATATTGGATTGCGGCTTCTGGTAGAAATACGCCATATTTCTCGCAGATATCAGCGATTGCGTTGACTCGAACCACCAGCTCTTCTGGAGCTGGGGAGTAGTTGTAGTGTAAGGAAGCGTTTGGACGGTTTCGACTTAATAGCCCAGAGTTGAATACACCAACGTTCACGATCCCAACTGACTTTTCGATAGCTGCGGGTAGCAGTTCGTCCAGCGCTCCTTGTTCAAGCAAGGTAAAGCGACCTGCGAGCATGACTAGATCGATATCGGTCTCTTGAATAAACCTGGTCAGCATTTCGCACTGATTCATTCCCACGCCAATAGCTTTAACGACGCCCTGATCCCGCAGATCGATTAGGGTTTGAACGCCTGTAGTTGAGGCGCTCTCCCAATGATCATCAGGATCATGCAGATACAGAATATCGATGTAGTCGACATTGAGTCGTTGTAAGCTGGATTCGAAGGAGCGCATTACTCCGTCTCGCGAGAAATCGAACTCACGGCGGAAGGCTGCTGGAACTGCAAATCCACCGTCATCAACTAAATGAGCTCGCTCTGGGGTGGGAATTAATAGTCGCCCGACCTTAGTGGAAATGATGATTTCGTCCCGGGGTAAGTCTTTAATGGCCTTTCCAAGACGCTCTTCGGCTAAGCCCAATCCATAATGGGGCGCGACATCAAAATAACGTACACCTTCATCCCAAGCTGTCCGAGTTGCTGCAAATGTATCCTCATCGGCGACAACTGAACTCAAATTTCCAAACTGTGCGCAGCCAATCCCGATTTCGGTGAGAGCAACGCGACCTCGAATATCGTGAGAATTCATGCGATTAGGCGCTCGCTGATATCTAGTTTGTAGAAATTCTTGGCGGATTCAGACCAGATATTTTTTTGATCCGCTTCGGAGAGTTCCAAAATCACCTCAGATAGGCCATCAAACACTCTCTCGTAGTCTCCTGAGAGAACCGAGATCGGCCAATCTCCACCGTACATCAATCTTTGTGAGCCGAATATTTCAAGCGCCTCATGAATGAAAGGTCGAATTGATGCACTAGACCAGTCCATGGGGGCGGATCCCGGATAGAGTCCCGAAATTTTTGCATATACATTCGGATTTTGCGCTGCCTCACTCATCAACGAACGCCATTTGGATGCCTGTGGAGAGTTTGTTCCTTCTGCGATAGGCGGCTTCGACAGGTGATCAATAACCATCCTTAGGTTCGGGTGGTTCTCGCTGAGAGCGGCAATTAGCTCCAAGTGCTCGGGAAGCGTCGAGACAACATCGAAAGTTAAGCCAAATTCCACCAAGATGCTTAGACTCTCATTGACTGCACCTCTGAGTAGCCAATGAGGATCCGGGTATGTGTGAATTAAATTTCGCACCCCCACAATTTTTGGGTTGCTCGCATATTCACTCGCTATCTCACGAGTTCGAATTGGGTCCTCAAGTGGCAGGTAGGCAACAACGGCTGCTATTTGGGGATTGTGATTCGCCGCATCTAGCATCAACTGAGTATCCTCAAGATTGTCTGCAGACTGAACAAGAACCGTGTAGTCAATATTTCTTGATTTCATCTTGGCAATGAATTCTGGAAAGAGAATAGACCGATCTATCGGTGACAAATCCCGCGTGAGCCAGGAATACTCCGCCTGAGTTGGATCCCAAATATGTTGATGTGAATCAATGATCACTTATTTTCCGTTTCCCTTATAACCTAAAGAACGTGGTGTTTATCCCAAACCTCTCTCAAAGTTGATCCTGCCTGAAGTTCAGATAAGACTGTGCTTTCCGTCATGACTCGGGTTCTAGCGGCTGATAACACCTCGTCCTCTATCTCGCGCGGAATTACGACGACACCATCATTATCAGCCATCAATAAGTCACCAGGATGAATCGCTACTCCCTCAATAGTGACGGTGCTCTGCACCTCAGTCACTTTCATGCGCCCCCGATAATCCAGAGGCCGATGGCTGATGGAGTAGACCGGAAAATCGACCGCCAATATTTTGTCGGTATCTCTTATATTTCCATCGGTGATCATCCCAAGGGCTCCGCGCGCCTTTGCGGCAGCGCTAAAGAGCTCGCCCCAAAAGGCCGTCTTGTTGCTTCTGCCTGTCGCGATGACCACGATTTCACCGGCAGAGACGGAGTCAATAAATTCGATCATGTCATCATATGGATTTTCTGGATTTGGATTGAGATCTTCTTCAAATCGGACGGTTCTCGCCCTTCCCATAATGCGATCGTTTGGTCGCAAACTCACCAACCTTTGAAACGCCACCTGATCCCGATATCCACATTTGTCGAGTGAGTCTGAAATATTGCAGGTGGTTAGTCGCGAATCAGCTTCGCGAATGAAAGTCTCTGATTCATCTAATGACATGTCCACCAACGTTCTGGTACGGGAATTTGGCTTCCATGGCTGCATCAACCTTGACTCCAATTCCTGGGAGCACAGGCCGGCTTATTTTGCTGTCGTGGAATGAAATGCTCTCCGCAAATAGAGCGTCTCGAAGATCGTTCGGAAGAGTGCAATACTCGAAGAGTTTCACATGGTCATGGGCGAACGAGGCGTGCAGATTAGCCATAAAGGTCACTGCGCTTCCCCAAACATGAGGAACGCAAGCTATTCCATGACTCTTTGCATAGTCAGCAACCCTAAAGAAGGCATTTGTTCCACCGATAAATGTTGAATCAGGTTGAGCGATATTTACCCCTTGTGCATCAATCAGGACTTGGAACTCCTGAAAAGTCCCATGCGACTCCACCCCAGAAGTCGGAGCGGAGACGGCTTTTTCCACGGCTGCGTAGCCCTCAACGTCATCTCCAAAGCATGGTTCCTCGTACCACCTACCACCGTATCTCGAAACGGATTGACCCACCTTAATGGTGTCTGCCAACTCCCAAGGGTTGGAGGCACAGCCCTGTACCGCGTCGAGGATGAACTGCTTGCCCGAGGGCAACTTAGGAATTACGTAATCCAAAAGTTCGAGCGTGGTTTCAGGGTCGCGCATCGCACGGAATTTCACGGTATCAAATCCGTTTTCATACTGCTTGTTTGCCCACTGAAGCACTTGATCAAAGTCGGTACCTAGACCTCCACTTGCGTATGCCTCAATAGCGCTTTTGTTGCTACCTCCCATAACTTCGAAAGCCGGAAGTCCTTCTCGCTTTCCAACCGCATCAATGCAAGCGATTTCGATTGCTCCAGCAACGCCATTGGCAATGCCTCCGCGGGACCAGAAGGCAGTAAACGCGCGAAGGTGATCTCCAACGTAGAGGGGATGAGAGAACTCCTGACTAAGGATGTAAGGAGCAAAAGATTCAACCAAACCAGGGACAGCAGCGGCAGCCATAATTGCAGCGCCCGCTTCTCCAATCCCTGTTGTGCCATCTTCAAGAGTGACTTCGACTAGACCCGCATCCCAAGATTTGATGGTGCCACCAACCCAAACAAGTTCTTTTCCAGGCGGATAGACGGAGGAGAGCACTATCGGACGGATATTTACGACTTTAAAATCGCTTTTGCCACCGAGTGCGCGCACGTGTTCTATAGCCAGTTGTATCTCTGCTGTTCGATATTGTTTCATCTATTCCGCCCTCTTAGTTACAGGGTTGGAAGATTACTAAAATAGATCTATTTGGTCAATCGTTTGCTCAAAGCCTTTTCAGAGTCTCTTTGTGGAATCCCTCTTTATAAGAAGAGGTGGGGGATCCATTGTGACTTGATGCAATATTTCTCCTGAGTGCATGCGGCGATATAAAGTTTCGAAGGCCATCTTTCCAAATTGATAGAGCGGTAATTTGATCGTGGTCAAGGGCGGCCAACTTATCTCTGCAGTCCATGCATCATGAAGTCCCAAAACAGAGAAGTCATCTGGAACGGAATACCCAAGGGCTCTTATTTCGTGAAGCACTCCAAATGCGGCGTTGAGATTTGCGACGAAGATTGCGGTGGGGCGATCTTTCAGGGCTAACAGGAAGCGTGCAGCCTCACGTCCGGCCTTAGCTTCATACCCGAATCGAGTTACATATTCGGCTGGAACTCGAATATTGGCCTCTTTGAGCGCTGATTTATAGCCTAAGAGCCTACGTTTTGCTGTTGCGCTTGTCGGAGCTCCATTAATAAGCGCAATCTTCTTGTGGCCTAAGCTGATTAAATATTCGGTAGCCATTTTGGCTGCCAGTTCATCTTGAAGAACCACCGACGAAGTCGAATCACTGCGCTCTCGACTGTGAATTACCACTGCAGGAATTGCTGATTCTACGAGCTCGCTGACATGGTCTTCGCTCACCTCATCGCGAGGTTGGATGATTACGCCATCCACTCGACCTTGGCCAACCAGTCTTTCAAGCACTTCTCCACCTGGTCGCAGATCTTCAGACCTTCCAAGCAAGATCATGTAATCTTTCTCTGTTGCGGCATCTTCTACCCCAAGCATTAACTCCATAAATATCGCGTTTGTTAGATCGGGAATTATGAGGGCCGCCACTCGTGTTTTGGAGAATTTCAGCGCTCTGGCGGCATAGTTTGGTCGATAATTTAAATCCGAAGCTGCGGCCAGAATTCTTGCCCGCGTCTCTTCAGTTACCCGCGCCTGCGGGGAATTGCTAAGGACGCGCGACACTGCAGATATTGACACTCCGGCCTTTTTCGCAACATCACTTAATGTCGCTACATTTTGGGCCATACATTAAGTTTATAGTCTTTTATTTACCAAGTACACATGTGTCAAGACCATAACAGTCTCTCCCTTTTGGTTGGTGACGCTCACCAACTCATATACCAAACCAAATTGCTCTGGCTTTTTGGCATGGTCAGTCTTTTCGGTTATTTCCGCTTTGATCGAGATTGTGTCGCCAATAAAAACTGGCTTAATGAATCGAATCTTGTCGTACCCGTAACTCATAGCTTCGGGGTTGATATCGGATGCGGACATCCCGACCGCGATGGATAAGATCAGAGTGCCGTGGGCAATTCTCTGCCCAAACGGTTGAGTTTTGGTCCACTCAGCATCCATGTGATGCGGGTAAAAATCACCAGTCTGCCCAGCATGAATAACAATGTCGGACTCCGTAATAGTTCGACCTAGCGTTTGCCGGGATTCTCCAATTTGATAATCCTCATACCATTTAGTTCTAAATTCCATTATTAACCCCCAAGTAGCCCTTCACAGATTTGATTTGCTCTTTGCGCGAAATCTGAGACCTGGAGCTCCCCTGTGAGCGTTTGAGTGACAAGTACTGATATTTGATCTTGCACTGCAATGTACCTTGGGTGACGAGGTCGTAAATATGACTGCGCCAAGGTGTCTCGCGTTCCACTAAAGAAATCTTGAGTCAGCTGATTAAGTCGAGCGTCCTCCCATGCAACAGAATTTCCTGGTTGTCCACCGGAATCAAAGTAAATGGTTTTTTGAGTGTCAGCGGAGGCTAACCAAAGGGCAAAATTTTGGGCCACTGGAACGGATCTCGAATGGGATGAAATGGCTATTCCTGCTCCACCGAGCAAACTTCCCGCAAGACCTTCATTACCAACAGGAATATTTCTATAGCGCAATAAGTGTTTTCGAAATCCAAATCGCGAGTAATTTGTGTAGCCAAAGAGCAATGGTGAGAAAATCCAAGGCGAGTCGGATGAAAGTAAATCCGCCACCTCAATAGGGTTCATCGCAAAATTACTTTTTGGAAGATATTGCACGAGATTTAGCATGAAATCAATTACTTCGAGGATACGCTCTTTTGGAAGAAATTCTCCCTGAGCTCTCATTGGTGGATAACCCATATTTGCCGCCAATGTGATAAAACTTGAGTAAGCATCAATTGGTTTGAGCGGCCAAGCAACTCGTCCTTCTTTTGCAAGTTCCAAAACCTCATCCCAACTTTCAGGGTGATGGGTTAACTCCGAAATGCGAGATGCTGATACTTGAGCCGCAGCATCAATGGGAAGCGCCCAGATTTGGCCTTGGTGGACATAACTTTCGAAAGATTTCCCCACGCTTTGTTTCTTCAGAAGATCAAGTTCAGGCGCTAATCGAGATTCTGCAAACGGCGCAAATATTCCTTCTTCAGCAGCGAGGGGGATGTGGGGGTGGTCAATCACGAGAAGATCAAATTCTGATGCTAGTTCCGCTATCGACCTATCCGCAAAGGCTTGCAAACTTCTGTATTCCCACTCGATTGTCACTTCCGGTGCAATTTCTTTGTAGAGCGGAGAGGTGTTTTTTACGCTGTCGAAGCCTCTCGGATGTTCCCAGGTGATTCCACGCAAGAGAATGTCATTCACCGTTATCCTCCAAGAGTTTTGTCACGAGATCGGTGTCTTGACCGAGCCGAGGAGCTGCTCTACCGGAGAGCAATTTCTTACCGTCTATCCTGATAGGACTTCTCGTAGTCAATATCGATGTTTCATCTCTATGTACGGTCTGCACCATGTCAATAGCTCGAAAACCCTCATGATGAATCAATTCGTCTAGCGTTAATAAGGGGGCGCACCAGATATCTTCGATATCTAAAATCTTTAGCCAATGATCCGTTGGGTTTGAGGCGAATTTCGCTGAGAGAAGCCCCTCAATGGTTTCTTGATGGTCCCACCACTCTTGTTCCAATTTTAATTGGACCAATTCTGGTATATCTAGAATCTCACCTAATTTATCAACCGGATTCATGGCAATAGAGATATAGCCGTTTGCGGTCGGATAAATACCGTATGGAGCCGATAAAAAGGCGTTTGCCGAGTATTGACCCTTATGTCTCACCGATATTGAAGGGTCATTCAGTCGCGCACTAAGTAACTCGAATTGAAGATCAAGCATCGACTCAAGCAAGCTCGTTTCAACCAACCCACCCAATCCAGTTCGAAATCGGCGCACAAGCAGTGCCGTGATGCCTTGGGCCAAATGACAACTCGTGAGATGGTCTGCGATTGAAAGTCCTACTGGAATTGGTCCTGAACTTTTGGTTCCACTCAGCCAAGGAAGTCCGCTTATGGATTGAGCTAAGAGATCTTGACCTGGGCGATCTTTCCAGGGACCTTCAGAACCATAACCTGAAACACTCGCATAGATAAGCTCAGGATTGAGACCCTTTACGGTTTCATAATCAAGCCCAATCCTTTCCATAACCCCCGGTCGAAAATTTTGGATGATGACATCGGCTTTCGTTATCAGGAGCTTGATCTTCTCCAAATCATCTGGATTCTTTAAATCAGCGGTGATGCCAAATTTATTTCGATTCATGGAGTGAAAAGAGACACTCTCCCCAGCAATATATTTCCCAGCAAAAGCGAGTTTTCGGCCGATGTCGCCAACAGAAGATCGCTCAACCTTGATAACTGTTGCACCCAAATCCGCCAGCCGAAGTGCAGCTACTGGTCCGGCTAAGAATTGAGAGAAATCCAGCACCAGAATGCCGCTAAGGGGTAGGTCCACATTATCCAAGTGAGATCCTTTCAAACCGCGTAAAATAGGCTGGTATAACGTTTGCGCAGTATAGCCAGATGGGTCTAGGATTTCCAAGATACGAAATTAAGAAATGCAAAGCTCATTTCTAACTGAAGGGCAAATGATGATTAGTGCTAAATACATCGGTGATAAACATATAGCTGTAGTTACATATGAAGCGAGTGAGCCACTGATTGAACAAGTACAGATCAGGGTCTTTTACGCTGGGTTGTGTGGAACCGACCTTCACATAGTTCATGGAAATATGGATAAGCGGGTTGAGAAGAATTTGACCTTCGGGCATGAAATGAGCGGAGTGATCGAGAATGTGGGAGAAGGAGTTCCTGACCTAAAGGTGGGAGATCACGTGACTGTAATGCCACTTGATTGGGACGGCACTTGTCCCGGCTGTCTAGCTGGCTATCAACACATATGCCACAACTTGAATTTTGTGGGAATTGATTCTCCCGGTGCACTTCAAACTTTATGGAACGTTAAGGCGTCATGGGTATTTAAATTGCCTAGCGCCTTGTCACTTCGCGATGCAGCGCTTGTTGAACCGCTGGCAGTCGCTGTGCACGATGTAAAACGAGCTGAATTAAGTGACAACGACAAGGTATTGATTTTGGGAGGTGGTCCAATTGGACTCCTTGTGGGCATAGTTGCCAAGCATTTTGGGGCAGATGTACGCATTGTTGAACTTGATGACTCGAGAGTGGAGTTGATAACTTCTCTGGGCTTTCAGGCATTTAGTCCCTTGGATACTGATATCGCAGAGATGGTGGCGGAATGGACTGGCGGCAAAGGTGCCGACGCGATCTTTGAAGTCTCTGGCGCCGCGTCAGCAGTACTAACAGCGGTCAATCACCTCAAGGTGCGAGGAAAGCTCATTATTGTGGCCATTCATTCGCAACCACGAGAGGTCAATCTCCAAAGAGTTTTTTGGCGAGAACTCACAATCATTGGTGTTCGAGTGTACGAATCGACTGATTTCGAGTCAGCCATCAAATTGCTTTCTGAAGGGGTTATTCCGACTTCAAAAATTATCACTCACGTTGTGCCAATCAAAAATATTGAGGCGGCAATTGCCACCTTAGAACAGGGGCTGGCAATGAAAGTTCTTATAGATGTGCAAGATGAGTCAGGTGAGGCGATTTCCCTATGACCTCATTTTCGCTCGAAGGAAAATTGGCTCTCGTTACCGGCGCCAGGCGCGGCATCGGATTGGCCATGGCCACTGCGTTAGCTGAAGCCGGAGCAGACATCATTGGGGTAAGTAGTCATATGGAAAGCGGCGAGAGTGAGCTTAGAACTAGGGTCGAGTCGCTAGGACGAAAATTCACGCCATTTTCAGCTGATTTTTCTAATCGCGAATCAATGGCTCAACTGATTCACGAGATAGAGGCATATGAAATAGATATTTTGGTCAACAACGCTGGCAGTATTGAGCGTCAACCTGCTGCGGAGCATTCACTGGAATATTGGGACAGAATCCTTGAAATCAACTTAACGAGCCAGTTCGTGCTGACTCAGAGTGTTGGAAGAGGAATGCTAGCCAAAGGAAAGGGCAAGATAATTTTCACCGCATCGCTCCTAAGTTTTCAAGGAGGGATCAATGTGCCTGGATATACATCATCGAAGTCAGCGATTATTGGACTCGTGAAGGCGCTCTCCAATGAATGGGCCAGCCGAGGAGTCTGGGTAAACGCGATTGCCCCAGGTTACATCGAAACAGATAACACTCAAGCCTTGAGAGATGATCCAGTGCGATTCAAATCAATATTGGATCGAATTCCAGCTGGTCGATGGGGAGTCGCCGAAGACTTAGCGGGAGCAACCGTTTTTCTTGCCTCGAGTGCCTCGGACTACGTTTCGGGAATCACTTTGCCGGTAGACGGTGGTTGGTTGGGTCGATGACTTCAGTTGTCGTTGATTCGCTTAAAGCTTTCAAAGTAGTTCCGATAATTGTGATAGATGAACTAGTCGGAGCAGAAGGCACTTTCGGCGCATTGATCCGAGGCGGCCTGCCTGTTGCAGAAATTACGCTTCGCACTCCAATCGCCTTAAGCGTTCTTGAAATTTCGAGGAAGAAATTTCCAGAGTTAATCGCAGGTGCTGGCACGGTGCTAAATGCCCAGCAAGCGCGTCATGCAATTTCGGCAGGGGCACTCTTTTTGGTCAGTCCCGGCTTTAGTCAAGAAGTCCTTGACACTGCACGAGAATGCAAGGTCCCGTACTTCCCTGGTGTGGCAACAGCAACCGAAATACAGCTTGCCGTAAACCAAGGTCTTAGCCTGATGAAGTTCTTCCCATCAGAACAACTTGGGGGCCTTGCGACGATATCCGCATTGGCATCGGCATTCGTAGATATTGAATTTATGCCAAGCGGAGGAGTCAACGAGAACAACTACTTGGAGTACCTGCGACATCCCAAAATTCCTTTAATTGGAGGAAGCTGGCTAGCCCCGCGAAGTGAGATCAAGTCTGGAAATTATCTTGGGATTGAGTCCAAAGCTCGAAATGTCATTGAGTCTATACAAAGTGAATTTGTCGAATAGGGAGTGAATTGTGCTAGCGCTAAGAAATCAAAGTGAATGTCTATTTGATGAAATCTCTCTGGGTGAAATCATGCTTCGGCTCGATCCGGGCGAAAACCGAATTAGGTCCACGCGCAACTTTAATGTTTGGGAGGGTGGCGGCGAGTACAACGTCGCACGGGGTTTACATAAGGTGTTTGGGCTCAGGACAGCCGTTATTACCAGCTTGGTGCGGAATGAAGTTGGAGCGCTAATCGAGGATTTGATTATGCAAGGGGGTGTGGATACCAGATACATAAAGTGGAGAGAGGATGACGGAATTGGAAGAGCTACTCGCAACGGATTGAATTTTACGGAGCGAGGGTTTGGAATCCGTGGGGCCCAAGGGACTTCCGATAGAGGGAATACGGCAGCCTCGCAATTGCAAGTCGAAGATTTTGACTGGGATCTCATATTCGCCCACGGAGTGCGATGGTTACATACTGGCGGAATATTCTCAGGATTGTCGAAGAGTACAGCTGAAGTAGCAGAGGCCGCGCTGATCTCAGCAAGGAAGTATGGAACTAGAATTTCATACGATTTGAACTATCGCCCAAGTTTGTGGAAATCAATTGGGGGACATGAGAAAGCGATTGAAGTAAATAGCCAGTTGGCGAAATATGTTGATGTGATGATTGGTAACGAAGAAGATTTTGTGGAAGCCCTCGGGTTTGAGGTCGAAAATAACTCTCAGAATTACAGTGAATTGAATCCAGAGGCTTACGGGTCAATGTTTGAAAGAGTCCAAATGGAATTTCCGAACATTTCGATTTTTGCCACAACTTTACGTGAAGTGATCTCTGCCTCCCGTAACAATTGGTCAGCGATAGCTTGGTCTAACTCCACCGGTCTTGTTAAATCTAGAAGCTGGAAAGAATTGGAAATTCTTGACAGAGTTGGCGGCGGCGACAGTTTTGCTTCAGGATTAATTTACGGCCTCCTTTCAGAGTTGTCGTTGGCCGACTCAGTTGATCTAGGAGCAGCGCACGGAGCTTTGGCTATGACGACTCCGGGGGATACCTCAATGATGTCGAAAGCAGAGGTAATTCGCGCGGCTTCTGGTGGCAGTGCACGAGTTCAGCGCTAGATGGAGAAAATTCAGAAGATAATGCCAGTTTGGTTCTTCTCATGAATGCTTCATCCATTTCTATCGTCTTAAATATATAGGTCGCAGCAATACATCTGGATCTTCATGATCCGTCGCCGAGTCGGAAGTAAATAGCTGAGTAAGAAGTAAACAAAAAGAACCCCAAGATAGGTGATCAGGGTTCTTTTTTATCTAACCATTACTTAATTACTTATATGAAGAGCAACTGTGCCCCTTCGGTCATTTCGATGAAATCCGAAGCGCTGATAATTCCTTCGATGTCATCTCGGAGTTGCTCAGTAGTTAATTTGTTCATATCGGCAGACAAACGACATGCCCAGAGGTGGCCACCAGAGGCGACAATCTGTTCCAAGAAATCTGGAACTTCAGGCACCCCTAATTCTGCAATCTGCTTTTTGAGCATATGTGTTGCCACATTGGTCATTCCCGGGACGGGCATTAAGCCTTGGGGAATATGCATGTCATGTCCAGGTAGATGCATGGCGGTATTTCCTGCTGGACTAAATTGCAGGTCATTCATCCTCGATTTGGTGATCATGTCGAATCCCCAGAAGGTGAAAAAGAGGTGCGTCTCGACCCCCTCACCAAGGGCGGCATTAGCAAGGATCAAACCCGGGTAAGCCATATCGAGATTGCCCTTGGAGCAGATGATCGCCAGTTTTCGATCCGTCTCCTTGTTATCAAAATTTGGAACTATTGATGGTGCTGTCATTGTGTCCATTTCATACTCCCTCACACGCATCCTTTTGGTTTTGGTAATCCAGCGATGTACGACATTTTCTTGGCTGGTTTCTTGGGAAAGAGTTCAAACTGTTCTTTTATCGGAAATCCGCCAGCAGTTTGTGTATGGCGGGAAGTAGCTGATTCCCCTTCTTTCTCAAAGTCTTCGCGTAAGAATTTGATGACTTCCCAATGTCGAGGGGTTAACTCAACTCCAATCTGAGATGCAAGAACTTTTGCTATCTCCTCATTCCACTCGGAAGGCACTGTCAAAAACCCTTCCTCATTTACGTTTACAGGCTTGCCCGCGATTTCAATTACTGGCATGTGAATCAACTCCTTTCTGTACTTGCTCTTGTTGCACTTGATGTTTACCAGTCATAGACATCTTCGATGGGATAGGAATGAAGCGACCTCTGATGAGGAGATTCCAGTAGATCCAACGGAAAGCTAGTTTGCCCAAGTGGTTGATCCGACTCTCTTTTAATAACGGAAATGGACCAATAACAGGCAGGGGAAATTGTCCCGTCAAGGGTTCGACTTGATAGTTGAAATCAATGAGCAACCCTTTGCCATGTCCAGACTCGATGAAGCAATTGGCGTGACCATCAAATTTGCCCGTCATCGGCAATCCTTGAACATAGTCAAGGAAATTTTCGGCGAACACGTCGATCGCGAAGTGTGCGACTGAACCTGCCTTCGATGCGGGAGCATCAGAGGCATCTCCCAAAGAGAAGATATTTGGATACTTCTTGGAGAGGAAGGTCTCTTTGTCGACGGCGACATAGTTGAGCTCGTCACCAAGTCCAGACCTAGCGATGTACTCACCGCCCATATTGACTGGAACAGTAACCAGTAGATCAAATGGAATCTCGCGTTCATCCATAGATACCAATGTTTTACTCTCTGGATCAATTCTTTCAATTACAAAGTCCGACTCTAGAACGATCTCTCGATCGACAAACATGTAGTTGAGCTGCTTTGAGCACACCGGCTTGGTGAAAGGACCCTCCAATGGGGTCACATAAGTTATTTCGATGTTCTGCCTTACCTTTCGCTCCTCGAAATATGCGTCTGCTAAGAACGCAAATTCCAGCGGAGCAACTGGGCACTTAATCGGCATCTCACAGACCTGGACGACTAAGCGCCCTTGGGTAAAATCTTTGAGAGCCGCGTGCAGGGCTGTAGAGCCTTCAAAAGTATAAAAATCAAAGATGCTCTTTCGCCAAACCTTTTCATCAAGCATTCCGGGAGTTTGGTCCGGTCGTGGAGTGGTACCAGTTGCGATGACGAGGTAGTCATAATCAAGAATTCTGCCGTCACTTAGTAGGACTTGAGAATTTTGCGCGTCCACCCTGTCTATTTGATTGATGATGAATTCAACTGCCTTTGGGAGAAAGTGTTTGCGACTCTTGACTACTTCCTTTGGCCCATAAACTCCAAATGGCAACAAAAGCAGTCCAGGTTGATATATATGTCTGTCATCTGAATCGACAATTTGGATTTTCCACTCATTCAAAGCCAATTTCTTTGCTAATTTATTGGCAACAAGAGTTCCTGCTGTACCAGCTCCGAGAATCACTATCTTTCTCATTATTCCTCCTCGACAATTCGAGACTACTCCCGCGCTTTTATTTGCGGATCGATAGATAGGGTGATGTAAAAGACAGCGCTGAATTAGTGAATAGTTACGCTCAAAAAATGTGATTTGTGAAACGTCGACTGAGTGCTGTCACTAATTAAAAAGAATTTACAAATATATCCATGAGGTCGCTCCCTCAAAATAGGAACATTGAAGTCTGGTACCTCATGACTCAGCGAATCTGTAACCCATGCCTAATTCGGTGATGATGTAGATCGGACTCTTGGGGTTTGGTTCTAGTTTCTGACGCAATTGCGAGACAAATAAACGCAGAGAGCCGTTTTCTTCGGCGTAATTGGTACCCCAGCCGGCATCTAAAATCTTGCGCTTTGTGACGAGAGACCCGCGATTTAAGGCAAGGACTTCAAGGACTTTCCACTCGGTTTGGGTCAGGTGCGGAGCTGGCCAATCGCCAGCAGTCCTTGTGATCGAGCGACGTGTGAAGTCAATAAGCAAATCACCCATGGTGATGGTCCGGAGTTCAATCTTCTCCTCGCGGCGACGGGATACTGCCCGGATTCGCGCGAAAAGCTCTTCGACATCAAATGGTTTGGTGATGTAGTCATCTGCGCCATTTTCAAGAGCGGTGATTTTGTATTTGGAATCAGTGCGACCCGATAAAACTAATATCGGGACGTTGCTCCACTTGCGCACGCTGGTTATTACGGTCAACCCATCGCGATCGGGTAAGCCCAAATCCACAATGATGACGTCAGGATGCTTATCTGCTGCCAACGCGATGCCGGTTTCGGCGTTGGGGGCAGCAATCATCTCGTAACCACGTGCCTGCATATTTACCTTGAGAGCGCGGATTATTTGAGGTTCGTCATCAATAACAAGGATCTTTTCCATGGTCACTCTATTGGCTCAAGGAACTAGTGGTAGGGATAGTTACGATTGCAGTAAGGCCGCCACCAGGAGTCTCTTCAAGAGTTAACTCGGCCTGCATTGCTTCTGAAAGTCCGTGGCTGAGAGCGAGACCAAGTCCAACTCCTCGTCCGTTGTCGATATCACCTAGTCGCTTGAAAGGTGCGAAGGCCTCTTTCTTGAGTGAGGGTTCAATTCCCTTGCCGCAATCGATGATGCGAACTTGGACTTCGTCGCCATGTTCAGAGATGCTGATTTGTGGTTTCTTCTCCGACTTCCCATGCGTGATTGCGTTGTCGATTAAGTTTGCGAGTACTCGCTCCAGTAGGCCGGGATCGGTGCGCACATCTGAGACCTCTGGTCCTTCGATTAATTCAACTGCATCAGGTGAGGCGGCGATTGATTTGAGAGCTGTGGGGATTACATCGTAAATCGAGACCTCTTGTAGATGTACCGCCAAAGAACCGGCTTGTAAGCGGCTCATATCAAGTAGGTTTTCGATCAGACCTTTCAAACGCTCTAATGAAGAGTTCGCAGTGCCCAGGAGTTCGCGTCGATCCTCGGATGACCAAGTGACTTGCTCGTTGCGCAAACTTGCAACGGAGGCGATCGCAGATGCAAGAGGTCCTCGGAGGTCATGGCTAACAGCATTGAGAAGGGCGGTGCGCATGCGATCTGCCTCGGAGATCTCTTCCGCCTCATCTGCTTTGGCGGCGAGGATCTCGCTCTGCCAGATCAGATCGAGTTGCGAGGCAAGTGCTTCCAAGATGCGTGAGTCTGTTGCGCTAAGCAGCCTGCCATCGCCCACAATCTTTAAAGTGTCGTTGATGCGCCAGGTGAATTGTGTGGTTGCGCGGTCTTGGGTGACCCCGACATCGCCAATCTTCGCTCGTTTTCCTTCGTTCGACTCGTACTCAAGTCTTAAGGAGTTAAATCCAAGGGCTTTCTTGGTGGCATCGAGTAAACCTGTCATACCTGACTCGCCACGAATGATCTGGCTGGCCAGGATAGATAGGAGTGAAGATTCCTTGCTGGCGCGAAGCGCCTCTCGCTGCCTGCGCCCGGAGGCTTCAACCAGGAATGCAACCAGGAATGCAACCAAGAAGAAGATCAAGATTGCGACCACATTGTTGTGCTCTGCGATGGTAAAGGTATGGATCGGGGGAATGAAGTAGAAGTTAAGGAGTGCAACGGAGAAGACGGTCGAGATGAGGGCCGGGATAAATCCGCCAATCAGGCTGATGAGGCAGTTAACAAGCAAGAAGATAAGTCCATCGCTGAAAGGATTAAGCGAGCCGCGGGTCAAGGTTAGTAGCCACGTTGTAAGAGGTAGCAGAAGAACCGTGGCGGTTAAGGCTTGAGCTAAACGGACCTTGCTAACGGTCGAGCGTTCTAATTTCCACTCAAACTTAGGAGTCGGAGCTTTTTCATGGGTAACCAAGTGCACATCGATCTCTTCGGAAAGTCGAGTGACCTTGGAGGCGATTGATTCACCTTGCAGTAGGCGCATCCAGCGACCTTTGCTTGTTACGCCTAATACAACTTGTGTTGCGTTAACGCTGCGGGCGAAATCGAGGATGCTTGTTGCGATATCTTCGGAAGAAATCTCGTGGAATGAACCGCCTAAGGAAATAACCAGGCGTTCAATCTTGGTGAGCTCTGATACATCACTCACCGCAATGCCATCGTTCTTAAGAATATGAACCGCAAAGAGTTTGGCACCGGGGGAGCGGGCCACGATGCGTGCAGCACGCTTGATGATTGTTTCCGCCTCTGGTGAGTCATTTACTGCAATCACAATTTTTTCTTGTGACTCCCAGATATCGGATATGCCTTCATCCTTGCGATATTTCTGCAGACCCTCTTCAACTTTGTCTGCCACCCAGAGCAACGCGAGTTCACGTAAGGCGGAAAGGTTGCCGATACGGAAGTAGTTGTTAAGCGCAGCATCGATCTTGTCGGCGGCATAGATATTTCCGTGAATCATGCGGCGATGAAGTGCTTCTGGGGTGATATCGACGATTTCTACCTGGTCGGCCTGTCGCAAGAAGAGATCGGGGATTGTCTCTGCTTGCGCGATACCGGTTATACGTTCGACCACATCATGAATTGATTCCAAATGTTGAATATTGACCGTTGAAATGACGTCGATACCGGCGGCAAGGATCTCCTCAACATCTTGCCAACGTTTTTCGTTCTTGGAACCCGTGATGTTGGTATGGGCTAACTCATCGACAAGGACGATCTGGGGATGACGAGCCAAGATGGCGTCCAAGTCCATCTCGGTAAAGGTCTTGCCTGAATAAACCATCTCTTTGCGGGGCAGAATAGTGAGATCCTTTAACTTCTCCTGGGTGTGGACGCGACCATGGGTTTCGACGATCCCTACAATCACATCAGCTCCGCGCTCCCGGCGCCGCTTACCCTCATCGAGCATGGCGAAGGTCTTTCCAACGCCCGGTGCCATGCCCAGGTAGACGCGGAGATTGCCTCGCGAAGCCATACCTAAAGGTTAGCCCTTAAGGGAAAGGTTGAGTTTGAGCACGTTGACCGTATCTTCACCGATGAAGCCAAGGAGACGATGATGTGTAGCGGCCTTGATCTTTGCCATCACTTGATCCAGGGTCAGACCCTGCGCCGCTGCAACTCGCTTCGCCTGCAGGTCTGCATAGGCAACAGAGATATCGGGATCTAGCCCCGATCCACTGGCAGTAATTGCATCTGCAGGGACTTGGGAGAGTGGGACACCTTCTTCATTTGCAATGGCCGCTTTGCGTGCGATCAGAGTTGAGGTGAGTGTTGCATCGTTCGGTCCAGCATTTGTAGCACCGGAAGCAAGTGGGTCATATCCCTTACCGGCATTACTTGGACGAGAGTGGAACCACTGTTCTCCAGAGAACGTTTGCCCAATGAGCGCCGAACCTATGACACTGCCTTTTGAGTTAATTAATGAACCATGAATCTGGTTCTTGGCGTAGAGCTCACCAACTCCGAAACTCACGAGTGGATATCCGATTCCGAGGATCACCGTAATGACCAAAAGGAAACGGATTGAGGTCGCAACTTGCTTGAGTGAGTTCATGGTTATCCCAACCTAGGAATGAGTTGAACGAGTAGATCAATAAGTTTGATTCCAATAAATGGAGAGATAAGTCCGCCGACGCCATAAATCAGAATGTTGCGAGTAAGTAGTGATCCTGCGCTCGCGGCTCGATACTTCACTCCTTTGAGTGCGAGGGGCACCAGCCCAATAATGATCAGCGCATTAAATATCACCGCAGACAAAATCGCTGTGTGCGGACTATGTAGATGCATGATGTTTAGACGCTTGAGTCCGGGAAATTGCGTGGCAAACATCGCAGGCAGAATCGCAAAGTACTTGGCGACATCGTTTGCGATGGAGAACGTGGTGAGGGCACCGCGGGTGATCAAAAGTTGCTTGCCGATCGCAACAATTTCAATTAACTTGGTTGGATCTGAATCCAGATCGACCATATTGCCAGCCTCTTTCGCAGCAGATGTCCCCGAGTTCATCGCTACACCGACATCGGCCTGTGCAAGTGCTGGAGCATCATTTGTGCCGTCGCCACACATTGCGACCAGACGGCCGCCTTGCTGCTCGGATTTGATCAAATCCATCTTGTCCTGAGGCTTGGCCTCGGCCAAAAAGTCATCGACGCCAGCCTCGTGAGCAATGGCTTCTGCGGTGAGTTTGTTGTCACCAGTGATCATGACGGTGCGAATACCCATCTTGCGCAGCTCGTCGAAGCGCTCCTTCATTCCTGGCTTTACAACGTCTTTGAGGTGAATTACTCCAAGAACCTTCTTCTGGCCCCGGCTTGAGTAGGCAACGACTAATGGTGTGCCACCTGTCATAGCGATTGCATCCACCTTGGATTGCAATTCCTGGCCAGCACCGGAGTCATCATCGATCCAGGCCAGTACGGATGAGCCTGCGCCCTTGCGATATTCAGAGATGGTTCCGTCTGGAGCGGTTATGTCGGCGCCACTCATGCGGGTCTCTGCCGTAAACGGAACGAACTCCGCACCTTCAAGTTCCAGCTCCCAGTCGCGAGACGTATGACCGTTGGCTTGCGAGAGGGCGATGATGGACTTGCCCTCAGGGGTCTCATCAGAACTACTTGAGAGATAAGCCCCGTGGACTAGTTCAGTGATATTCACTCCAGTGAGCGGAATGAAAGCGACCGCTTGGCGATTGCCGTAGGTAATCGTGCCGGTCTTATCAAGGAGCAGAGTATTTACATCGCCGGCTGCCTCAACGGCGCGGCCAGACATCGCTAGAACATTGCGTTGCACAAGGCGGTCCATGCCGGCGATTCCGATGGCAGAGAGCAGAGCGCCGATGGTTGTCGGGATCAAGCAGACGAGAAGTGAAACCAGCACGACGATCGTTTGCTGCGCATGACTGAAGATTGCTAGTGGTTGCAACGTCACAACAGCCAACATGAAGATGATGGTCAAGCTGGCCAGCAAGATATTGAGTGCGATTTCATTAGGAGTCTTTTGGCGTGATGCTCCTTCAACGAGGGCAATCATGCGATCGATAAAGGTTTCACCCGGTTTGGCAGTTATACGCACGACGATGCGGTCAGAGAGAACTCGGGTTCCACCAGTAACAGAGGAGCGATCTCCACCAGCCTCACGGATCACCGGAGCAGATTCACCAGTAATTGCTGATTCATCGACGCTAGCGATACCTTCAATAATTTCGCCATCACTTGGGATCAAGTCTCCAGATTCACAGACGACAATAGAACCGAGAGTCAACTGGCTAGAAGCAACGATGCTCTCTGATCCATCATCGGCAAGAAGTCTTGCCATGGAACTAGTACGTGTTTTGCGCAAGGTGTCGGCCTGGGCTTTTCCACGACCTTCTGCAATTGCTTCGGCAAGGTTTGCAAAGATCACCGTGCCCCAAAGCCATGCCACGATCCACCAGGTAAATACATTGGAGTGTTGGATAGCTAGAACGGAGGTGAAGATTGCGCCAATTTCAACGACGAACATCACAGGATTTTTGGACATGGTGCGCGGATCAAGTTTGCGAACCGCAGCAGGCATCTCGGTGTAGAGCTGGCGTGGATCAAGTATTGTCATCGAAGTCCCTCTGCTAGTGGTCCTAGAGCAAGTGCAGGAATATAAGTAAGTGCCACAACTACAACGGCAACAGTTATGAGTAGTGCTACAAAGAGTCCGTTGCGGGTACTGAGCGTTCCCTTGCTTTCTGGCACGACCCCCTGCTTGGCAATCGATCCCGCAAGTCCCAGTACCAAGAGCATCGGAATGAAACGACCAAGCGCCATCACTAGACCCAGAGAGATATTGAGGAATGGGGTGTTTCCGCTCAAGCCAGCAAAGGCACTGCCGTTGTTATTACCGGCGGAGGTAAAGGCATAGAGGAGTTCGCTCAAGCCATGAGAGCCGGTGGCAGAGATTGATTTGCGCGCCCCCGAGTTGCTGAATGCAACTCCCGCACCCACCAGTACTAATAACGGCGTGGTGAGGATGTAGAGCGAGGCGAACTTGATCTCCTTGGCTTGGATTTTTTTGCCGAGGAACTCTGGCGTTCGACCGACCATGAGACCGCATAAGAAGACGGTGACCATGGCGAGGATCAACATTCCGTATAGTCCAGAACCTGTTCCGCCTGGTGATATCTCACCGAACATCATGTTGAGCATTAAAACTCCGCCAGCGAGCGGGGTAAAGGATTCGTGAGCTGCATCAATTGCACCCGTTGAGGTGCTTGTTGTTGCGGAGGCAAATAAGGCCGATGAGCCAACTCCAAAGCGATTCTCTTTGCCTACCATCGATGAGCCAGCGACTTTGAGTGCTGTGCCAGAATGATGGAGTTCCAAGGCGGTTGTTGCAGCGGTCGTTGCAAGAAAGATTCCAACCATCGCTCCGAGTATTGCCAGACCTTGCTTCTTGTTATTAATCAGTTTGCCCATGGTCCAAGGCAGTGCAAATGGAATTACAAGGAGTAAGAAAATTTCCAACAGATTGGTAAAGCCGCTGGGATTTTCAAAGGGATGAGAGGAGTTAGCATTGAAGAATCCGCCACCATTTGTACCGAGCTCTTTGATGGCTTCCTGGCTTGCTACGGGTCCGCCTGGTATGTGTTGGATGGCTCCAGCTAGTGTGTGGATTGTGCGCGTAGCACTGAAGTTTTGGATTGCACCATTCAGCATCAAGATCAAGGTTGCGATGAAACTAAAGGGGAGCAGGATCTTAAAGATGGTGCGATACATATCAACCCAGAAGTTTCCAAGGCTTTCACCGTGGCGAGCGTTGAATGCTCGAACCAACGCAATGGCGACGACTATTCCAGCTGCAGCAGAGGCAAAATTCTGAATCGCCAAGCCAGCCATCTGTGCGAAGTATCCAAGCGTTGATTCACCCGAGTAGTTCTGCCAGTTGGTATTGGCAACGAATGAGATTGCGGTATTCCAGGCGAGGGCAGGTGACATGCCTTTAAAACCTTCAGACCAAGGCAGGTATTGCTGCAGTCGCAAAATCCCGTAAAGAAAGAGAATCGAAATTCCAGAGAAGCTAAGAAGGGAAGCGGCGTAGCCTTTCCAGGATTGCGAAGAACGGGCGTCGATACCGATGCTGGAATAGAAGCGCTTCTCCAGTCGACCAACTTTTTCTGATTGAAAAACTTTGGCCATGTAATTGCCGAGGGGGACGATGGAGACACCTATAAGAACAACAAGTGCAAGATCGGTAAATAGAGTTGATGAAAGCTCGCTCATTTAGAATTTCTCCGGTAAGAGCAAGGCGACGATTAAATATCCTGTAAGCAAAATTGCCAGGATAAGTCCGATTGTCTGTGCCATTAGATCCGCCCTAAGCCCTTCAATATCAATCCGAAGGCAGCGAAGATCACGGCAATTCCAGCGATAGCTAATACGTCAGCCATCAAAATTCCTTCCCAAAACTCATAGATAGCCCCGAGGGGTGGGGCAATGGCACCAGGTTAGGAATGAGGCGATGGGTAGAGGGTGAAATATGAAAATGACTAACAACTTCCTAACAGCCCCTCACACGGAGCGGGTCGGGAGTCAGCGTCACTAGATAGGCTTGCCAGATGTCCAGCGCCAAGAACCAGCAGATGAAGTTGGTGGGTGAGGCGCTATCTGCCGCGATTGAGGCCATCGGCGGCCAACCACGTGAAGGTCAGATTCAGATGGCAGAGGCGGTAGCCAATGCGCTCACCGATAGGCATCACTTACTAGTTCAGGCGGGAACTGGCACGGGTAAGTCACTGGCCTATCTGGTGCCCGCGCTAGTGCACGGCAAGAAGGTCTTGGTTGCGACCGCGACCTTAGCTCTGCAACGTCAGTTAGTGGAGCGGGATCTTCCCAAGATTCAACCTGCGTTAGAGAAGGTACTGAAGCGCGATCTCACCTTTGCGGTCTACAAGGGCGTCGGCAACTACCTGTGCTTACAGAAGATGAACGGCGCCGAACAAGATCCCGATGGCGAAGTTCTGATGGAGATCGGTATCCTCGAGAAAGATCAGAAACGACTCAAAGCGTGGGCCACAACTCCTGGAATAACAGGGGATCGGGATGATGCTCCCGATGTCGATCGCAGGGTATGGGCGGCAAACTCGGTCTCAGGTCGCGAGTGCATCGGCAAAGACGATTGTGCTTTTGGTTCGCAATGCTTTGCAATTGCCGCTAAAGCCAAGGCGCAGACCGCTGATGTTGTCGTAACTAATCACACCTTGCTTGCTATCGAGATCGTGGATAACCACCCGATCCTGCCGGATCGCGATGCGGTGATCTTGGATGAAGCCCACGAATTTATGGACCGCACCACCCAGGCTGTGACTGAGGAGCTCACCGCGGCTCGAGTTGAGCGCGCTGCCAAGATGGCGGCCAAACATATTCCGAGTAAGGCGACAGTCGCATTTAACAAAGCGGCAGATGAGTTCGCTGAAGCGTTGGCTGACTTTGCAGCGGATGTGCGTAACGACCCCAGTAAATCAGGTCGGCTGCCCGAACTTCCCAAGCAACTGGAGTCTCCTATCCGTAAAGTGAAAGAGGCTTCGGCTGCGGTTGTCGCTTTAATTAATGCCGATTCTGATGTGATCGAATCAGATCTCATGGCGCAGCGCGCAAGGGTCAAAGGAGCAACGGCGGAGATCCAGACGATCGCCACCAAGATGCTTCGTCCGGGTAGCGATCAAGTGATGTGGTTTGAACCGACCTTTTCATCGTTGTATTTGGCGCCACTTGAGGTATCTGATGTTTTGCGCCGTAATTTGTTAACCGAGTCTCCTGTGATTGCTACATCGGCAACGCTGACAATCGGAAAATCATTTGATGCGATTGCTCGATCTATTGGATTCGTCGTCGGTCAAGATATAGATGAAGAGGCAGAAGAGAGTCGTGGTGCGATAGACCCTGCCAATGTGCAGATGCTCGATGTGGGTTCGCCCTTTGATTTTGCATCACAAGGCATGTTGTACCTTCCGCGCCACCTTGCAGAACCTGGCCGAGATGGACCGGCTAAGGATGCGTTGACGGAGCTAGGGGAGTTGATCGAAGCCGCAGGTGGGCGCACTTTGGCACTCTTTAGTTCTTGGCGTGGAGTTGAGATGGCCGATGAGCATCTACGTCGCGTGCTGGCAGAGCTCAAGATGCCGATCATCACGCAACGGCGCGGTGATTCAGTGGGACCATTAGTTGAGAAATTCGCCAAGGATCCGCGTTCAATCTTGCTCGGAACAATTTCGCTCTGGCAAGGAATCGATGTACCGGGCCCTTCATGCACCTTGGTTGCGATCGATCGCATTCCCTTCCCACGTCCCGACGAACCAGTGATGAGCGCGCGCTCTGCCCAGGCAGATAAATCTGGCGGATCGGGTTTCATGCAGGTCTCCTTGCCGCGCGCCGCTCTCTTGTTATCTCAGGGGACGGGACGATTGATTCGCTCCATTGATGATCGTGGCGTGGTTGCAATTTTGGATTCGCGAATTGTCACCAAGCGCTATGGATCGATCTTGCTCAACTCGATGCCACCGTTTTATCGCACCAGCGATGGAGCAGTAGTTAAAGAATCACTCAAGCGATTAGATAAGCAGTTCTCCGAGCAAGGCCTTTAAATCTGGCCAATGTTTGGCAAATGATGGATGCAGGTGCATGCCTGCTACATCATCAAAGGGGACCCAACGAATTTCTTGCGATTCATCGTTCATCTCGTGCGCAACTAAATCAGGGCTGACTCGAGCAATGATGGTGTCATATCTCCACGGACCGTGGTCGTCGGTGAAGGTATAGATCGGTTCGATTAAGTCGGTATCGATTCCAAGCTCTTCGTGGGCTTCACGCTTGGCACCTTCCAAAACCGACTCGTGGCTATCTTTGGCGCCACCCGGAATTCCCCAAGTATCGCCGTTATGAACCCATGGCGCACGATGTTGCAACAAGATGGTGCCGTCGCGAATCAGCAATAATCCAGCGGCTCCATGAAGCCCCCAGTGCTTATTGCCACAGCTGCATTGAATCCAGCCGTCTCCATCGCGCAATGCCATGTTCCTAGAGTGGCATGACTTTCCACAACTTTCTCGCATACACAGGCGCTCTGCGGGTGAAGCGGATGTGAACTCGGGCGCTTTTAACCTAGCTGGATGATCTTTATGGCTGGCTTATTAATGGCGGCAAACTGCGCCGCAGGCCCCTGCGTCCAGGTCTACACCGACCCAACCACGCATCAATTAGTAATTACCGCGAATCAGAATCGCCCTGGATCAATAGTTGCGCCTCACCCCAGACCTGCGCCGACTCGCCCTTATGTACCGCGCCCGAGACCAACGGTAAAACCCAAACCCCAGACCTGGATTCCCTACAAGGTGACGCCGGTGATTCATAGAACCTATAGGCCGCCCGTCAAGAAGAAACCAAGTGTCGTACACAAAGTTGTTACAGCAGCGCTCTCTCTATCGGATCAGATCACACGCCTTTTACCGGGCAGCAAGATCTTGTATCAACCGAGTAGCGATGCACTGACCGATGTACCTGTTTATTTCTGGAGCGATACAAATTCGGTCTTCAATGTTGTGACCTCGATTTTAGGCGTCGGAGTAAATGTCTTGATGAACCCGAGTTTTGTATGGAACTTCGGTGATGGAACAACCTTTACTACATCGAGCACTGGTGGACCATATCCGAATTCAACGATTACCCACACCTATAAGAGCCCTGGTACATACACCATCAATTTGTCGATCTCGTGGGCTGGCACCTGGGCGGCACAAGGCGCAGCAATGATTCCAATCCTGGGTGGAGCAATTGTGCAGAGCGCAACTGCGACAATCCAGGTCAATGCAGCCCCAACGAATTTCACACGGTGAACTTATGCACATCTCTATCTGGGCACTGCTCATCGTGACGTTGCTTCGCACCATCTTTAAGCCATGACAACACACACTGCAACTGAATTGAACTCACCGCATGACCTACTAGCTGCTGTTCCATTTATGGTCGGCTACCACCCGCAAGATTCTCTCGTCGCCATGGCCTTGCGTGAAGATAAAGTCGTAATGGCGATGCGCGTTGATTTCCCTGATGATGAAAGCATCGAGGCGATCAGCAAAACCATTGCACTTCACTTGGTTCGCGAGAAGGCGAGTGAGGCGATCATCGTGGGATATCTGCCGACATCAATAACATCGAGTGATCCCTTATTGGTTGTTCGAGAGTGCATCTCGGGATATTCGATCATCGTCAAAGAGTGCATAGAGGTACGAGGCGATCGATTTCGCTCTAGTCTCTGCGCCGATCTTGAGTGTTGTCCGCCGGAGGGCAATCTGGTCCCAGAGCTCTCCGATAGCCGAGTTACCGCAGAGCAGGTAGCCGCCGGAAATCCATTGCCATTTCTAGATCTAGATGAGATGAAGCGTTCTATCGCAGCCACCCCAACCGATAAAGAGTTGCTCAAGGCCATCAAAACGATAGCCGAGATCGACTATGAGTCAGATCAGGTAAATTCGCTACAACGCGAAGGTGCCAATGCGATTAATCAAATCTCTTTGGCCTTTATTCGTGATGGGGTAGTTCTGGATAAAGCCCTCATTGCGCTGGTTCTGGTGCGCCTCCATGATCTACAGGTTCGTGACTACGCAATGGGTTTTTCTCAAGAGGGATTCACTTCGGAAAAATCGGATGATCAGCTATGGGATATGTGGCGCTGGTTACTTCGCATTGCGCCTAAGGGATATGTCTCACCCGTGGCGGTCATCTTTGCTACCTCATCTTATGAACGAGGCGATGGAGCCTTGGCCCAACGCGCACTAGACAGGGCATTTGAAGATAGCCCTAAATATCAGATGGCTAAGTTGTTAAGGCGCACCTTTGCGGCGGGTTGGCCACCATCAGCCTTTTCGCAGATGAGGGCAGACCTTCATCCTAAGATCTGCGCTGCGATCTACGGGGAATCATCCACGCTTTCGGAGTAGCATCCATCTCATGATTATTGGCGTGCCCAAAGAGATCAAAAATAACGAATCCCGCGTCGCACTCACCCCATCTGGAGCACATGCTCTGAGCGCTCACCACACAGTGCTGATCGAAAGTGGAGCAGGAGTTGGTTCTGCGATTAGCGATGCAGACTACGTAGCAGCCGGTGCACAGATCGTCGCTACTTCTGATGAGGTCTGGGAGCGCGCCGAGATGATCATGAAGGTCAAAGAGCCAATCGCGGTTGAGTACCCCAAGATGCGTAAGGGCCAGATTCTCTTTACCTACTTACACCTCGCTGCAGATAGAGAGTTGACTCTTGCCTTGATGAACCAAGGTGTTACTGCAATTGCTTACGAGACTGTAGAACTCAATCGCACACTTCCATTGCTTGCCCCAATGTCAGAGGTTGCAGGTCGCATGTCGATCCAAGTCGGTGCAACTGCGTTGCAACGTCCAGAAGGTGGACGAGGCGTTTTGCTTCCTGGAGTACCTGGAGTTCGTCCCGGCAAAGTCGTAATCCTTGGTGGGGGAGTCGTCGGAGTTGCAGCTGCAACAATCGCACACGGTATGCATGCCGATGTCACCATTCTTGATCTCAATTTGGCGCGCCTTGCTGAGATCGATCAGATATTTGCCGGGCAGGTAAAGACTCTTGCTTCTTCAAAGTACGAGATCGAGCAACAATGCATGGCCGCAGATTTAGTTATCGGTGCGGTACTTGTACCTGGTGCCAAAGCTCCAAAGCTTGTCACTCAAGATTTAGTTGCAAAGATGAAACCCGGTTCAGTCTTGGTAGATGTTGCCATCGATCAGGGTGGATGTTTTGAAGGATCTCGCGCCACCACGCACGCCGAGCCAACCTTCAAAGTTCATGATTCGCTCTATTACTGCGTTGCAAATATGCCAGGTGCCGTACCTGCAACATCGACCTATGCGCTCGCTAATGCCACCATTAAATATGCGCTCGCTATCGCTGATTTAGGGTGGCAGGCCGCTGTCTCTGGTGACCCTGCCCTGGGTTCAGGTCTCAACGTGCATGATGGCCAGATTCGCTACGCGGCGGTTGCTGCGGCTCACGGGCTCTAGTAACCTACCCATATGAACAACCGCAGCCTCCTCCTTCGCTGCCGCGGCGGGGCCAACTAACCGGTCACCTCGCTCGCGGGGGTTTT
>JGI24891J29808_1000344_pt1 | contig 35257 bp, 34 predicted proteins | sample FreactcultuFSWF8_FD_29808 | JGI IMG/M metagenome (IMG submission 29808) | reverse complement strand
CCCGCCAAGTCCAACAAGCGCAAGCAGCCCNCCCCCGACGACTCCTCACCTACCCTCGCCGGCTCAAGCCCTCCCCCCGAGCTCCAAGCCCCCAAGAAGAAGATCAAGAGCACCACCCCCAAGCGCAAGACCAAGGCTAAACAGTCACTCACTCCCGAAACCGAAGAGACCGACGAAGACAGAATCAACGCCAAAGCCATCGCTGCCGGTAGAGCCAGATATGTCGCCGACAAGCTCGCCGCTGAAGTCAAGGTCAAGGTCGAGCATCCTAGCCATGACTATGATGAGTTTGATGAGGAGAACATGGGCATGAACGTTGATTCTGGAGAAGATGAGGGTCTGACTGCCGTCGAGTTGATCGAGAAGGAGGTCTTTGGCGAGGGCGTTGAGGCTTGATCAATACTTTTTACAGTAGGTATGAAGTAACGAGACCAAGGAGTGATGAGACTTTTCATGCGAGAGGATAGGAATGGATGTTCACATGGTAGTGCAAGTAGGAAAAGGATAACGGCGGTTTGAGAATTTATTCTTTTCGAAATGCACACTTACGAAGAACACCTTTGCGGTTTCCAACATGATATGAATTTTTTGTCAAACGTGTAAAGATCTGGAGAGAGCAAGCGGCGCTTTGCACCCCGTCTTGCATCTGTCAACCCGCATTTCGAGCGCGTCGTGAGGAAAAGAAGCAATGTCTTTCGCAATGCACTTCCTACTTTTGGATGCCATCAGGAGCTTCGAACACTTGAATGACCAGCTGCTTCTTGTTGACTAGAATCACGTCAGCAAATCACCCTTCATGCTCAATCAAAGCGAAACTCACTTTTGCCCATAGCATTTCTCGGAATACTGTCAACCAATTTCAAGTCCTGCGGTATCTTGAACGGCGCCAATTTATCCTTCAATCCTCTTCTCAAATCCATGGGTCCGAATGCTTTGCCTCCTTTTCCGGCAGTCTTGCCTTGTTCGCTCAACACAACCACCGCAGCGACCTTTTGACCCCACGTCTCGGATGGTAAGCCCACCACTGCACATTCGGCGATTGCAGGTATTGAGAGCATTTCTCTTTCTACTTCCAAGGCTGACACTTTTTCACCTCCTACTTTGATGATGTCGGCTGAGAGACGACCGAGGATGAAGTACATGGGTCCTTGTGCCCATTCGCCAGAAGCTCCTTTTCCAGCAGAAGGAATGTTTCTCCTCACAGCCACATCGCCGGTCTTGAAGAATCCATCTTCGGTAAACTCTTTGGCTGTAGCTGTGGGGTTGTTCCAGTACTCCTTGAAGATTGTGGGTCCACGTAATTGAATCTCTCCACTACGTTCTTTGCCATTTGTATCGAGTTCTTCGCCGGGTTGAATGATTTCTTTCGTGTCCAAGTCGACGAGACGGGCTTCTACTGATGGGAGAGGCCAGCCTACGCTTCCGTCTACGCGATCTTCATTTGCTAGACCGCAGGAAAGTGCCATGCCTACTTCTGTCATGCCGTAGCGTTCGAGCAGGACATTGCCATTGCTCAATTCCGTCCAAGCTTGCTTTGTAGGTGTTGGTAGAGCAGCCGAGCCACTGATATTCAAGCGCATGTTCTTTGGGTCCAAGGCCTCTTTTGTCGCAGCTTGTAGCTCCGGACTAAGTGTCTTGTGGGACTGTAGCAGTCTGTTGTAGATTGTAGGGACCACGGTGAAGAAGGTTATGGGCTTTTTCGATGGGGTATTCTCCAGGAAAGGGGCGGCGAGACGGGACCAGACGGAGTCGACGGTAAAGGGGAAGAGGAACTCAATAGTACTGCCGGCGAGTAGTGGTGTTAGAAGGGCGTTGACAGTGCCGTGGATATGATGGAGAGGCAGGACGTGGAGGAAGTGGTCATTAGGCGAGTAGTGCCATGCTTCGGAGAGGGATTTCGCTTGTGCCATCAAGGTGGATTGTGGCAGGAGCACTCCTTTCTACTATACGTCAGTGTTTCCCTACATGACGGCTTTCAAGACACTTACAGGTCTGTTGGTGGTTCCGCTTGTATACAGCATCATGCCGCCCTTTTCCTCTTTCATGTCCTCGAGAACCACGTCTTCCGTCACCTTGATGCCTTCCATAATCTTCTCCCATTGTGACAGTATAGGCTTGTTCTCCAACTCGCCAGACAGGACATCATCAGCTTTGGTCGCGAATTTGGATGAAGCTGCCAGCATGCAGGCACCACTCTGATCAAGGATGTATCTCAATTCTCCAGAAGGAAAGGCTGGCGACAACGGTACGGCGATGGCATTGGTACCTAGGATTGCGAGTAGCGTCACTGTTCACCACATACCTTAGCAACTGCTTGAATCATACAGCAAGGTAATGAGAAGCCAAGGAGATGATAGACAAGGAAATCAGAGCAAAGCGCACCTACATAGTCATAGCTGTTCTCGACCAAGAAAGCAACACGCTCGCCTTGTAAAGCTTCAGCATCTCTGCCAGAATCATTCGCAAGTCGTTGTTTGGCAGCAGCCACGTCTCTCAACAGCGAACCGTAGCTGAATTGACGGCCCGAGAGTGAGTGTATCACGGCAGTACTTTCCGGATCATGCGACTTGATGGCTTCAAACAGGCGTGTGCGTGGCAGAGCAGCCAGGCCAGTCGTCGTGATGCACCTGCTACCTGCAAGACGGTGGGAAGCTAACGGCGATACACACCGGCGTGAGATCAGCCTGGAGATACTGGTGAGCAACGGCATTCCGACTAATAGATGCGCATAGCAAGACTCCAATGCCGTGTGTCTGATCAAAGTCGTCGCATGTCCAACTATTTTGCTTTGCAGGAGCTTTGACTTTCTCGACACGCACCTTCTTTCGGATTTGTCGGCTTTAGTAAAACAGTCGCCTCTCGGACCGATAGTGTGCATGAATTCCACCTTGCTGCAACATCAACTCGAACTGCAATCCTCGCTTGTGACTCCAGAGCCCAGAGCTCCTCAGACAGGGCAACTAGCCTTCTGTCATCGGGCTCTCCGTATTGCGTGCGTGGGGGATTCAGCATGGCATTCACTCTAACTATCATCCGTGCTTCCCGCTCAGCAACAAGACATGGTCAAGAATGTTCAAGTCTCCTAAGGGGGAACGAAGGATAGGTAGCCTTCCAGGTCAAAGACGATCAACAGTAGCAGTTCGTTGTCGTTTAGAAGTCGCTCAATGAGATGCACTATGAATTGACAACGGCCTGTTCTCGTAATAGCACGGACGATGGACTAGATGTATTACTTATGCATCCACGAGCAAGATGCCAACTGACTTCTAAGTTACGCCGAACACTGTGTCCAAGGTTACGCCGAACATGGCTCGCTGATACTACTGTTCTGGTGATACGCTCTGCAATGCATACGAGAACGTCAACAAACCATGGTCCGCGTCAAAGCATGACCATAGAGATGACAAAGTACTTTGTTACTTCGTCTATCAGACTGACGTATAAACTAAGCGTAGGCACGGAGAATTCATGCCAGAACTGGGCTCCCAATCTGCCTGGGCTCTTTGCAAACAGCTATCACAAACGAGATGTTTTTCGGCGTATAAAAAGCCGTCTAGAGAAAGGAGGGGGGACTACACCCTCTCCATCCATCGTTGAAAATATGCTGTTTGTTGATAGGCGATGCGATGTCAAATCTACGTTCAGAGATCTCGGTCCCTGTGCGAGTTTTCTTCATAATCTCAAAATCATCGGCCTTTCTGACCGTTATGCTCCACACCATATCCGATGGTAATTGCTATGTTCACCCTTGAGCCCTGACATAGCAGCAAACTCTATGATTTGATCAGTGTGTAATTGGAATGCTGAACGAACAAAGGCCCGACTTCCTCATATCAACGATTATCTTTTGCATCAGTATGCCAACGTTCTGATCTCGAAATGGCTTGGAAGACAAAACTCTATGCATCGAGAGACCCAGACCCAGAACGGTCTTGATCGACTTCCAGATATAAGTACGAGGATGTTGAATAACTGAGGATGCTCAACTTTGTCATTGAAGTCGATTGCCTTCATTCCGAACACATACTAACATCTTCTCAAGCCTTCTACCATCTCTCAGAAATCAGGATAATCAACCATGGGGTATTTCTCGAGAGGATCTTGGGCGAAAGATGAGGATCGTATGCTTGGGCTCCTCGTCAGCACACTTGGTCCACAGTCCTGGCTCGAGATCTCCACCTCGATGGGAACAAGAACCGCGAAACAATGCCGTGAGAGATACCACAACTTCCTCAAGCCAGATCTCGTCCATACTCCCATCACCATAGATGAGGCAAAGGTCATTGTTGTCATGGTCGCACAACATGGTCGACGTTGGGCAATGATTACCAAGTCTTTGAAAGGTCCCAGCGAAAATGCGGTGAAGAACTGGTGGTATAGTTATGCTCATCGCCAACGTCGGATTACCAGAGGCAACACTCGTCTTGAGTCTGAACGTCAGATGTTGGAAGATACTGATCAGGCGGTCAAATCACAACCCACCAAAAACAAGACGACCCAGTCCACCCATTCTCAGATCACTCCTCAGCACATGCACGGCCACATATATCACCACAACTGGTCATCTAAGCCCACCAAAGTCAAGCATCATACCCCTGGCTTGCCCAGCATCGACAGAGAAGATCACACATCAACTCCAGTCCCCAAACTTGATCCATCAACCAGAATCCTACCACCCATCGCTGGTTTGCAGGTACAAAACCTGGACCAGTTCAAGATTGAGCTCAAGGCTTCCTTACAGCGGACGCGAAGACCGGCCGTTCAACAGATGTCGCCTGTCCTGCAGTCATCTCCTGTGCTGTACACGTCGCCTTCACACCACGGATCAGTCGCTTCTCCATCCGGCCCGCCATCGATCTTCGTGACAACCCCATACCATGGTGGCCTGCCTGGTGAGCGAGTGTACTCTCATTTGGTTAACCAAGACCGCTCTTTGCAGTCAATTCAAGATAGGAGCCTGGAGCACGTCGACCGTGGGTCTCGAAGCGCTCACCACGCGTCGACACACATTATGATGCGGCAAGACATGCGCTCACGGGAGAATATTCAGACATCATCTGGAGGAATGGCATGCGTCTCTCGATATTGACATGGAAACTGGCGGCTCGTCTTGGACTTGAGGTTTCTGTTTGTAATGGGGGAAGGATAGTAGGCGCTTGGCGTATGGAACGGTTGTGTAAATGTTGCGTCGGCTTTAACACGGAGTTCTGGTGGCTATGTCCGATATGAACGGAAGGAGGGGTTACATCATTGCACATAAATGGCACTCTCGCAGGCAGTAATATCATCTCAATTTCAATCTTGCACTTATCCAGTAACCATGTCTTCCTCATCTGATCGCAAAGTCATCTTCGTCACCGGTGCCAACACCGGTCTAGGACTCGAAATCGTCAAAGCACTCTGCAAATCCACCACCGCCTACCACATCTTCCTAGGCAGTCGCGACCTAGCCAAAGGCGAAGAAGCAGTCAAACAAGTCCAAGAGGAATTCCCGTCCACACAATCAACCATCCAAGTCATCCAAACCGATCTGTCCTCCGATGACTCCCTGGAAAAAGCAATCGAGATGATCTCCTCCACCACAGGACACCTCGACATCCTCATCAACAACGCAGGCGCCAGTTTCGACGGTCAAATCAAATCCAACAAGATGAGTATTCGAGAAGCCTGGAATGCATCCTGGGACACCAATGTCAGCGGTACTCAAGTGCTGACCACACTTGCCATCCCCCTCCTTCTCAAATCCTCAAATCCACGTCTTTTGTTCATGACAAGCGGTACTTCATCTTTGACTGAGACGGACAAGTTCGATCATCCTGCTATGGCGAGGATAAACGCTAGTCCGGAAAAGGGGTGGCCGAAGGAAAAGGGGTTGAATCCTATTGTGTCGTATAGGAGTACAAAGACTGGGTTGAATATGTTGATGAGGGATTGGTGTCGTGTTTTGAAGAATGATGGTATCAAGGTGTGGGCTATTTCGCCTGGGTTCTTGGCTACTGGGCTCGGTGGTGTGGGACAGGAGATACTGAAGAAGGTATGTGTGATTGAGATTTGTTGTGCAAGGATCAAGCTGACTCAATGCACAGATGGGTGCTCTCGATCCTTCAGTCGGTGGAGGCTTTACTGTCGATGTGGTCGAAGGCAAGTATGACGAGCATGTCGGCAAGGTGATCAGAAAAGACATGGTACAGCCTTGGTGATCGATGGAAAGAGGAAAGGAAGATAGTGTTTTGATCTGACTACTTCGAATCCCAACCCCAAGCTCTTTTGATGGCATCTCCAACAGTCTCTCTACCACGTTCTTTTCTACCTTCTCTTGTCTTCTTCTCTGCTTCAAAGTGATCGTGAACGACAGCGGCATATTCTGCATTGGCTCTTGCTTCACCGGCCATGAGTTGAATCTCAATCTCACGCTCTGCGGGCGTCTTGTCGGCCAGAGATTGTTCCAAAGCTTTGCGTTTCTCTCCTGCGTACATGTCTAGACCTTCTCTTTGTGTTTGTGTTGAAGCAGCTTGAGCGGCGGCGGCTGGTTGCTGAGTACCCAATGCCTCTGCAGTTGATGTACTCGTGATGAGTGGCTTGAAGTCCGGTTTGGGCAGCTGGTTCGCCTCTGCCTCTTTCATAGCCTTCTCGCGGTCCAGCATCTCGTGATACAATTTGTCGGCATGCATTTGAATGCGTTCTTCCTCATCAGCAGTACGCTGCATACTCAAGTATCCCAACGCCTTCAAGAAGCGACTCTGCATTGTGTAGCATCGATTGAACGAGCGCGTCTGCTCCTTGCAAAGCATGAATTTCGCTGCGATACCACCACTCTCGAAACATTCATGCTCAGCCCATTGTTCCAGTGCGCAATTCTCGAGTGCTGCTCTGCCAATACGTGCTTTGCGATCATTGTATGTGTCGATGACGTCGGCTAGTCGTTCGTTTTCGCTGCGGCCGGCTTGTTCGATTTGTTCTTGCGGACGGTAATTCTTCCAGAGATGCGCATATCTGCCATCTTGATACAACGATTGCGATGGCACTTCGTTCTCGTTCTTCGGTGTTTGTGCGGGTTCTTGCGGTTCATCGGGGATGCCGACTTGCGAGCGATATGAAGGAGTGTCTTGTGGTAATTGTGTGGGTTGTTGCTGCTGTTGCTGTTGTCGCGTCTTCGACTCGCTGTTCAGGAATTCTCGTAGCGACGGGTCTAGATTTTCCACCGCGCCCTTGGTGTCGCTATTGCTGTTGTTTCCCCAGAACCAGCCCATTTTTGTGTGATGATATTGATGATCGAGAATGTTCAATACCTTGCGGAGGTTTACTGCGGCCTGCGTTCAAGCTGATTGGTCAACGGCTTTTGCCGCGCTTCGTCGGACTGCGCTTTCTCCACTCGAACGTCCGTCTGACCTCTTGTCTTCCTTATCAACACGCTCGTCTGTCGGAATGAGTTCACCAAGAATGAAAGAATGAAAGAATGAAAGAATGAAAGAATGGCCGAACCTCTCCAACGAGAGAGATCCTCTTATCAGCTTCTTGAGTACTGTGATATATCTGCATCCACATCTTGAGGAACAATCGGAACAAGCATCTTGGAAACACAAATGACATTCAAAAGCTACATAAGCGACCTCCAACAAGCATTCTGAGCGAGTGACATAATGCTAGTCGAAAGATCAACAAGAAACTGTCTGAAAGAGTGACAAGAAAGTTACAAATCTCCAAAGACACAACATCTCAGAAACGAATGTAAGGGTTTTTGCTGCCGTCTCTTCATAGTCGGGAGTTGAGAGCCCAACTTACTCGGTTTCCAAGCAAAGGTTCCTGCCCTTTACGAAGCTTTGTAGGTGGAGTTAAGGGCACCAAACTTGACGTTGCTGAAGGTGACAGCAGCGTTGGCTTGCTGGGACTCGACATCGCTGGGCTTGCCAGAGGTGGTGGCGCAAGTACCGCGAGCAGCACCGACCTTGTTAGATCCAACGGGGTAAGTAGAGTCGAGCCAAAGCATGTTGGCGGTGTGGTCATCCCAGACGGAGAAAACAAGAGCCATACCAGCATCGAGGTCCTTACCGAAGGCAGCAAGACCACCCTTCTCAGAGAACTCGTCGGGGTCACCAGTAACCTTCTTCTGCTCCTTGCAGAACTTATCGGTGATCTGGTTGGTCTTTGTGATTCCGGGGATGTTGGTGTCGGCTTGCTGGATGACCTTGCCGTTCTGGACGTAGATACGGCGGATGGCAGTCAGGGTACCAGTAGCGGTGTTGTCCTGTACTTCTTGTCAGCATATTCTGCTACTCTTTTGCTGGTTCGGGGAGCAGGAAGCAACAGACCTGGGTCAAGAATTGTGTCACAACTGTGACCTTAGACTTAGAGTCAACAGTCTTGCCAGGTCCGAAAAAGTTGGGTGCACCGAATCTGTAGGGGTTGAGATCGCATCCATCCTTGTCGCAGTAACCGTCGTAGCGGGACTCGCCAGAACCGCAAGTAGTGTTGCCAGTGCAAGGGCCGTTGGTGGAGCAAGCATGAGGAGTAAGAGCAGTGGAGATGGAGTTCTGTGGTGAGTGTCAGTAATGATTGAAAAAAAGGAAGAAAAAAAGGAGAAAAAGGAAAATATAACTTACAGCCTCCCAGATATCCATCTCGGCACAGCAGGAGCCGGTGTTTCCTTCACCGGAGTTGGCGTCACCGTTTGATGGCTTCCATCCCTCGACGTTGGCCTGAAAAGCAAATCAGCAGTGTTTTAGAAAGCGATGAGCAAGTCTTGACTCACCTTTCCGGCAATGAACTTGAGGTCTCTGGGGCACTGAGCATCACAGTAACCGGTACCAAGCTTGGCACCAGCCTTGTTGGTTGGGTATTTGGCAAGACCACCATCGGCGTCCATCTTGACAAAGTACAAGGCACCGTTGATGCCGCAGCCTGGAGAGACAGTCAGTGTGTTTCAGCGACACATTGAAATGGACAAGAGCTTACCAAGACCGGACACATCAACATCGAAGGTGAACTCCTGGTTCTTCAGCTTGAACAACTCGTACTTGTCGCCGTTGATGAGGTAGACACGAGATCCGATGTTGTTGCCTTGCTTGAGCTTCAGGCTGACGGAGTTTCCACTGGCCTGGATACCGTAGGTTCCAGTGTAGTCTGATGAAGAAGAAGATCAGTAAGTGTCTCTCGCACAGGCAATTGACGGCCACTCACCTGCTCCATCCAGAGCACAGTTGGCAGCACATGCTACATTGTTGGGACATAGCGACGCGTCGAAAGTGTTGCCAGTGTAGCAGTTGGTGTATCCACTGGTAGAGTGGAGCCAGCGCCAGTTGGCATCGAGCACAATGTTGGTGTTGACAGTTGTGCAAGTTCCTCCAGTAGTGCAGCGTTGGTAGCTCATGGGAGGGTGGTTCTCAGCAGTCGAGGTGCCAGCCTGCTGCCCAAGAACACCATGGCCAAGAGCCAGAATTGCTGCCAAAGTAGAGGCAGAGATCATTGTGATCGGAATGAGAGAATCTGATGGTGGAAGAAGAGAGTTGAGAAGCTGTCTGATCTGGTTGTTTCAGAGCGAGAGGTCTTCCATATTTATATTCGAAGGCCTTGTCGTTGCTGACACTCGACATGCATCTCGTCGCCTGATTTTCCCCCGAAGAGGCCATTACCAGACGGTCTTTCTACCAGTACGCTGCCAACACTGATCCAGTCGAAACAGAGATGGACATGGAGCCCAAGGTTCCCTTTGCGCAGACCTGCATACCTGCACGTTGCTCGCTTGCAACGTTTGAGAGGGCAGAAGATGGAACATGACAGCTGACTATGCTTTCCAAGGTGTCGTTTCGTATTCAATCTATTCGAGAATTTATCCGTGTCGGCTGTAAGAGGTAAAGAAGGATCAGGGAAGGTAGTAAAATTAAGGCCTTGCATAAGCTTCCCCTCGTTTTGCGTCCCGCCCCGCACCCATGCACCCCAGAGATCTTGGGCGCCAACATGGAGTTGAAGTGGGATTAATCTCCGGTTCAAAGTACATGGAGACATTGTCCGGTTGTCTCTTCCTCTCGCGGATTCTATACCGATTCAGACTATCGCCATTCGAGGCATATGGTCGAATATATTGGCGGGCCGAGGCTCCGATGGAAGGCCATCATATGGACAATCACCTTCTTAGCTTGCAGATTTCAAGCCATGATGCATTACTTACGTCCTTAACATTTAGAGAAAGGCTCGCTTGACCCATGGTCCTTCGATGGCTGGCGAAGTGACGTTCTAGTCCATCTCGAGTGGGTGAGCGGGCCGGCTCGCCATTAGCATCGCTATGGGGAAGGAAGCTATACTATTGCTCACAAGTCTAGACGATCATTCATGAGCCTCACTCGAGGTCAAGTTCTTCCGGCCGAGGCTTGCATAGAAATGCCCCTGCTTCTTACAACCGATCTGTTTCTCCGCCAATAATTCATGTGATAACACAGATTTCACGACACCAGTATACCTCCGTCGAACTTAGTAGCGAGCCCTAGGAACCGCAGACCATGTCATGTCCTGGTCAAGTATGAAACGTGGCTGCATATCACGTAACACTATGCCCATGCGGCCGTACCCGCAAACAAGTCATGCGAAGCCCTGCATTAATACCAAGAACTATGCTTAAATTGCTAGGGCGGGGTATGGGGTGTACCTGACAGGTTGTCGATCATCCAGACTTCTGCACTATAAGCCTCGCCTATTGCTCTTGCAAAGTCTTGGTCGAATCAGGGCTGGCCCCTGAGTGAGCAGGCTCGATCATTCGTGGTCATGATTTATGCATTCTAAAATTGTAGGAGGCAGTGTGGATCAGCACACTAGAGATTTCCATCTGATCTCCGGATAAACACAGTACCAATCATATTGACTATAGGATCTGACACCACTGCAAAATCCATCACTCCTCCACCTCTTCAACTTCGCATCTGGTGACATGCGCTCGACCGAATACACAATAATTCGAGAACTGTAGAGCCGTCATGGAAGCGACTGACCGAGGCAATCTCATTGGAAGTGGCTATGGTTCGTGAAGGACTGTGCATTTCTACTGCAAACTACTTGAAAGCCTCAAAAAGGCGAAAGCAAGGTAATGACTGCGGGGAGAAGAGAAGGTAGTGAATTATGGACAATGATTGGCGGAAACGACAGACAGGCAAAACTCAATGCCAAGCGAGTGTGTTGAGGTACGAGGCTCTTGCCTTCGCCACCTCCTCGAGCTCTCTTCATTCATGCTCGAGATAAATTGCCGAACCCATAGTTTTAGACCTAGAGAGCGGGGTTTGCGTTTCTGAGTAGTTGCTCGAAGTAGGCCTGGAACCAAGTACCAGCTTCAGGGGCAGGCTTGAGAGCATCTGCATATCCACAGTGGGCGTCATATCTGGCAGCAGAAGTGTCCGAAGTTCCGTCTGATTCACCACCTGGCTTGACCCAGACAAAGGCATCCACAAGCGCATCTCCGGTGTTTGTAGTTGGGCGGACACCAAAGCCAGTGCCAATGACGTTGCACCAGTCACCTTGCTGCAATTGAGCAGTAGGCTGAACGCCTGAACGGCCTTGGTCGACAATGAAGTGTGCTGGGAAGCCTTGGGCGGTGAGAAGAGGAGCAATAGCGTTGATGTAGTGCTTCTCGTCGTAGTTGGGATTGCTCTCGGTGTAAACGGGCTTGCTGGCAAGATCGAAACCGTTGTAGTTGGAGACGTCAGTAACGAGACCACGAAGAGCCTTTGGCTTGCCTGCACCTGCGTAGACACTTGCAAAGAGATCAGCGGCAGGTCCAATGTTGGCGGGCCATCCGAGCCATCCGCTGTGAGCACCGTCGATGTACATGGAGACATTGTCGAAGTTCAAGGTCTTGAGGGCATACTCAACACCACTGATGTAGGTATCGTGGGCTTCTTGACACTTGGCCACTCCCAGATTGGTAACGAGATTACCGAGACTGTCAGGCTCGATGAGGAGAACAATCTTGGTCTTGGAGTGTTTCTTGACAATGGCTGCGATTGAATCGACGTATGCCTTGTACTTGGTGAGACCATCGTTTGCGACAGTCAGTTCACCGTTGGAAGCCAGAGCAGCGCAATCACGGTTGGGAAGATCGTAGACGACGAAGCCACCAATGATTTCGGGACTGGCTCCAGCAGCGTTCTGCTTTTCGATGTCGGTCAGGTAGGTATCCATGGTGGGTACTTTGGCAGCAGTGTCACTTGATTGGATGTCAGTATCTGTCAATGTTGTTATCTTGACACAAAAACTTACAGCCAGACAAAGGTTCCAATCTTTGCAACTGCACTAGCTTTTGGCTTTAGACTGGCTGGAAGAGAAGGAATGGCGGCGGCAATCTCAGACGCGTAGAAAGGGTTTGCGTAGAGCTGTCTGCCAGCAAAGAAATTTCCAGCGGCATTGGTAGCACCAGCAGCTGAGGTGGTAGGTGATGTAGCAGTAGAGGTGCGAGACGTAATAAAGGTTGTGCCTGCACCAGAAGTAGTCGTGGTGGGTCGGGCAGAGGTTGTGACAGGCTTTGTCGAGGTCGAGGTCGATGTCGGTCCAGCTGCGCCAGAGACACACTGGAAGTAGTCTGGGGTATGTCAGTACTAAGACTTGAGATTCATCCATCAAATCCACGCACAAGGGTTGACACTTGAACAAGCCAATCCTGCATCACAAGAGCCGGAGCCTGACCAGTTGGTGCCGCCGCACTGTCCCCATTCGGAGATGGCAAGAGCAGAGGGAATCAGTGCAAGTAAGAGAGCGGGGATCATCTTTGCAAACTGTGAAGAAGATTATGGTTCCTTTGAGTTGACCTACCTGTGTTCCATGGGCTTTTATATCAATACCGGCTATCGATTGAACACGTGGAATGGCGCGATGCTGTAGGGTGTGTATAATCCCAAGCGAGATAATCTAGACTTCGCCAACGTAGTCTCGGATGGATGCTCAATCCGCGTCCAGACTTGAACGTTGTGACTCCATGCACATGAGATGAATGTCAGGTTTGATTATCTTGGCTTCCAGTCCATTTAGCCGCTGGCGGGTGCTTGCAGATGTGTCAAGACATGCTTCCATGACCCCTGACAGAAAGCCACTTTCGTCCCTTGCAAGTTCCACAGGTGTGCATACTTGACTTGAGTATGGCACTAGGAAAATTTAATGCATGATCCACAGGGCGTGTCCTGGTGGATGAACGGTGGATGCGTGCAACAAGGTCGGTTAAGCATCGCAACTCTTGATTCGGACTTAGGCTGTAGACGATAACGAGGTTGATGGAGCTTAGATGTTGACATGCAGGAGGTCTGTCATCCAGAGTTTAGGAAGATGCGGGGTGTGAGGGAAGTGAGGTCGAAATTGGAAAGAGGGCATACCAGCGGGTAGACTTCGGGACGTGTGCCTGCCGGCTCAGAACGGGCAAGATTGATTGAAACACCTCTCCTCGACTATTTCCCACGAATTGCAGTATGCAAGTGTTGCTCTGCCATGCGCCAGCTGACCTCGTAGTATTCGGAGAGAATGGAACCTCGGCCTAAGCCAAGTATTTGCCAGCTGACAAGGCGCTGCGCCATCGCATTGACCGACGGCACCAGATCGACCATCAAGTCAGAATCATCGCCTCGCCTCTACTAGCATGACCTTCACGAATTGAGAAAACGTATAAGAGGTCAAGAGAGGGGTACACAAGCCTGTATCGATGGGGACGACGTCGCGACGGGCCGTCATGCCGATGTATACCACGGCTAGACCGCTCGAGCAATATCTCGTAGCCTGAGATGAATGCGAGAGCATGCCACATTTCGTCACTCGAGAGGCGCAAACTACGACGCATACTGTCTTCAGGTTGATCGGATCTGAAGTCGTGACAAGAAGCGTCACGGTTCGTGGACTCTGGCAGGTATGAGCAAACAACTACTCTCCACCAAGCTCAATCTGTGCATCATTCATACGTTCGGATTATGAAGGCAAGTTTTCTGGGCCGATGAAGTTGCTTGAGGCAGACAATATTTCTGCTTCCTCAAGAATGGGCATGTAAACTCGGTACCAATGTTAAACCTCTGCCAGTTCCTTCTCTTCCTTCACAACTTTCGGGCCTTCAATCTTCTTGATCTTTCTTCCTTCCCACCAACACATCACTCCACTGAACATACTGACTCCACATCCAAGCCCAATGAACAAGCCAGCTCCCCAGGTCGGTCGCTCAATCCTGTTGTAATGCCACATCATGAATGCCATGCCGACTTGGAATAGCGTGTTCAACACCATCATCCATACCACAAAGTCCATCTTCCAAGATGCTGTAGGAGGCGCGCTTTCTCCTGAGAAAGTCTTGCGTCGGATCAATGCCGGGTTCACCCCCTCTTCTCCTTGATCCATCAGATCGTTCTCTTGCAGGCGAAACCAGCTCACATTTCTTGCTGCTAAGCGCCTGATCGCTCTTGTGCTTCTTTCAGTGTTACGCCCAAAACGCCATACACACAGCCACCAGAGGTCTCTGAATCTCCACGGCGCAAGCCCCCAAGCCGTCAAGCAGAAGAGTGCATTCAAGATTTGTGAGTCAATTTCAATCCAGATCTTGCGAGGTGAGGAGTTTGCATCACCACCATCGGGATGGTTCATGGCGGGTGCGGCTTTGAGGATGAGGAAGAAGAGCATGGCACCCCAAGCCACGACATTGAGACCGTACAAGGTGATGAGAAAACCGGTAGGTGTTTTGAAGAAGCGCCAGAAAGCAGCGAGTCCAGTGACGACGGTTTGCTTCCATGTTTTGGGTGTTTCCGGGTCCGATGTAGAGTGGGCAGAGCTCTGTATCATTGGTTCCCAAGACTTTTTGTCGGTGTTGCTCTCTGCGGTCAAGGACGGCACGGGTGAGATGTTGGGTAATGTCGTTGCTCGCTTGTAGTCGCCAGGTCTCGGTGATGCAAGCCTCGTCGCAAGATGGCCATCCACGTCGAAATCGATGTTATTCTTTCGCAAGTCGGTAAGATTGGGGGCGTGTGCGATGGCTGTTCCTGTCGCAGCCCACATGCCTGGCTGAGGATCATAGCTGAGAATCTTATTCGTAGTGCTGACCGATGCTGCACGTATCCGTTCAATCTGCAATGGCAGAGAAGGTCGTCGAGGTAATGCTCCAGGTTGTGGTGATGATTGTACCATGATAGCGATGTTGTTGTGGATATATTGAAGAGAGAGGCTACTCTAAGAGCGAGCGAGACGCCTATCTATTTACATGTCGAAAACTGCAGGCACGACGTTGAATTGCTGAGTAGCCAAGACAGGGCGCGCGTACGGAAAGACCAATCATCAGACATGATGGATGAGAACCTAGAACGAGCTGAGGGGAAGTTAAGCTTAATCGCATGCGCCTCCAAACGCTGGAAACGCGACACGCTGAATACGGAATACGGAATACGGTCTCAGACCATCCTCAAGCAAATGATTTTTTTCTGACAGCCCAAACTCACCCCGTAGAACGTCATGCTGTATTCATATCGTCACGAATGTGTATCTGCCTCGTTCTCGTGTTCGCCAAGACCTGAGGGTGAAAGGGAGGTTGTATAGAGCGTCTATGGACGATTGAACAGCGTGCGGTCGTGACTGTAGTCAGTACGCAGCCAAGAGAGACGCGAAACTGCGTTTCTTACTGCTCTCTGGCGGACACGGAGAAAGATCGCGCCTTCCGGGGGTTGTCGTTGTAGAAAAGACGGAGGTGATCGTCAAGTGTCTCTGAGGGGCGAGTTTATCGACACGCGGGACTATCTTACGTGCCATGCTCGCTTGAAGGGCCAATCTACTTGTTCAGATCGTCTCGAATCAGTGTTCATTTCACACCTCGTCGAATTGAGGTAGTGGGTGCATGGTCACTTCGAAACAGTGTTGGCTAGGCAGGCATTATGGAACAGCAGATCTGATTTTTTGAGCACCAACGGTTGCGTGGCCCAATGGCAAGGCGCTTGACTACGAATCAAGAGATTCCAGGTTCGACCCCTGGCGTGATCATTTCTTTTTCTTTTTGCGTAGTGGGAATTAGTATGTCTCGAAGGTAGTATCATCACTTTTGCATCGGGTTGAATGCTTTTCGTGTAAGTTGAGGCAAGGTGTCAAGGATATAATTTCATAGTAAGATGTAAGAAGGAGGATAAAAATTGGGCTGTAAGAAAATCAAGAACCAACGGCGTAATCCACCCACGACGCAGTATGTGAAACAAGATCCCTCCATTTCCCTCAAAGTTGACACAGATCATTGTAGCGATGCTCAGAAATCGCTAGTGGGGCGGTACCGATACCAATTCTCAACAAGTGACCATTCCCAGTTATCGAAGTCTGGGGCGTTTTCACACCAAGCTCCAGGCATCATCCGCTCCGGGTGTTCGATCATATCCCAGAAGTCTCCGCAGCACTCATACGCGTACTCTTCCCGCATGTCCGAGAGGAACAGATTCCAATCCTCTGGCTGAGGACCTTGCTGAAACAATAGAACCCGAGACTGATGTTTGCCCATATCGCTACAAAGCCTTATCCCTTTCCAATCTGATCCAGCTTTTGAGCTATACCGCCTTAGGTCGAAGCCAGCGGTTTGAAGCTCTTTCGCCAGATGGAGAATTCCCTGTTGACACAGACGCTGGTGCTGTAACCGTTGATCTTCGATGCGCCTACTCTGTCTCTCCGACGCCACGGCAGAGATGTATCCGAAGAGGAATTGTTGAATCGGCGCAACTGAACACCCGGGTAACAAGACCGGTTCGGTGAGACTGATTTCAGAGCTTACGATTTGCTGTAGGACATCACGCCACCCGTCGATGTCTTCAGCGTCGCCCAAAAGGAAAGCAGCACCGATATGATACATCATACGGGAAGTGAATCTACGTTCGGCTAGCTTGTCGATGACCCAGACGACCGAGGTCAGCTTGGAACCAAGAAACAACTCACATTCTCGTCGACTACGCCATGTGAAACCCGGTGAATTCTCTCCTAACAGAGACATACGCTCCTCTAGTGGACGAGTCAACCAGGGCGGGGACATCATGTTCTGATACATCTCCACAACAACAGGCATGTGACTGAAGGTCTCAAATCCATATCGGACCATCCAGTGCAGGCGAGTGTCGTCTTCTTCTAAGTAATTGGGGTGCTTAAGGGCGTTTGAAAGTTCGCAGACGATGTCCTCAGAGACCGGCGACGAACGTTTCCGCTGGGAGGGGGGTACGAAGAAAGAGTTGGTCAGCAAAATCTGAAAGGGTGTTCTGCAGTTCATGACGTGATCAGCGTGACTGGGATGGTGACTCGGACAAAGCTGACATACAAGTTCGACCTCGAGTGTCGAGATATGTCAGCACCCTTTGATATCAGTAGCTTCACGACGTCCAAGGAGCTTGATGCGATGGATCCATTTGCTGCACACTGTTCAGTCAGCTCCTAGCACAGGGCTATATTGTACACGATGGGCTTACATGAAGAGCTGTTTCTCCATATTCATCTTGGTCGTATACATGGGCAGGTTCAACGTCGAGTATGCTCTTGACTGTCCCGTAGTCCCCAAGAGAGCACGCCTGCATGAAGGGACTGAGATAGGATACGGTGTTGTACACGCGGAATTGAGTCGTCCAGACATTGGTCGAGTACGAATATGCCATTTCGTAAACTTGACTGTGCAGCCAAGTCGGTAGTCGCAACCTGTAGTAGACAATCTTCTTGGAATCAATTCGAGGTTTTATAACATGTCCCGGTTGCGGACGCTTAGCGGATGAATTTGTGACGAGCACACCAAGCTGAGGCCCCATGATAGAGACCTGGTTCGCTATCGCAGAGATGTGGTGGGTCACAGTCTGTGCCTCTTGTCGGCTTATAGCACTATATGAATAATCAGTAGGTCTCCTTGATGGTAGAACTCTGGCCGAGGGCGACCTACTTGCAATACGCCATGTAAGAAAGCTGAAGCGTATCCTTCGTCCTCTCCACACGCTTCTGGAATCTAGTGAACGTCTCTTTTTTGAGCACCGCTCGAATGGAACCCCTGAACTGTCTTTTCTTGACCTCGGCTTCCATATCGACGAGTAAGGCCTCAAGGTCATCAAGATTTCGTCTCGACCGTTCCAGAAGTCGGTCGAGGACTATTCTGCTTGGAAGTGCCGTAGGATGTGATATTTGCTGATCTTCTATCTGTTGACCAACCTCTTTGTAGAGTTCGGCAAGATCAACCAGTTCCGAAAGGGCATCCTGCAGATCGGCGGGCGCATCTCTCACTGCTTGGCAGAAATCGGCGAGTTTCTTGATACCATCGGCAATCTGAAAAGCGAATCCTGCAACACCGACAGCACTGCCGACGACACCAAAAACTTCGGCCATGAGTGAAGTTGTACCAAGGTCAGACAGAGATGATGGGAAAAGACGGGATTAAGTCAGATCGTAATGGGTGGGGGCCAGGCGCGATGATAGGCTGCATGCAGGATAAGCGATTAGTGGCGGAGCGCATGAGTGAGGCTGTGACATCCTTCAATCCTGCATGATTGGCCGGGTTGGACCTAGGGAATAAGAACATTGTATTCGAACGAGCTATGCGGTACGACAGTAATCCCATCAATGAGGCGAGTCCTCGTCTTGCGCAAAGTGCTCTCTTGCCCAGGGAGACTTTAATCTCAATCTCTCACCATAGTAGAACCAAAGCCAAGGGATTGGAATCATAAGAATACTCAAGAACGCGAGCAGACTCGAGGCCCACTCGTAGCCTAGTTTGGTGTACATCTGGGAAGCGAATAACGGGAACCCAGCTCCGACGAGATTGCGGATCAGGATGACTCCGGCAAGCGCAGAAGCGCTGTAAGTCTGGTAACTGTCGACGACGTAATTGAGAATCGACAAGATGACGACGTAGATGCCCAGACCAAAGAAACCAGAAGCGATGATGGGAACAATCCAGTGGACGCTGCTATAAGACGTCCAAGCGAACCTGTGGATGTTAGCATATCTCGCCAGAAATCTCGATAAATTTCGTCTTACCAGAAGAGACTGATAGGAAGTAGGAAGGCGCCGCCTCTAGCAAGAAAGAGTCGTGCCTCGGGAACACCCTTGCCCTCATTCTTTGCGACTTTTCGAAGATAGTATCGCTCTTGAATAGGATAAAGAGCCACACCAACAACACTTCCCATGGCTAGACCGAGAAAACACAATCCTTGCTGGCCGGCATTGAAGCCATGATTGTTGCCAAAAACAAGAGGGAAAGCTTCGTTGAAAAGGTAAACCAACCCGTAGATGAATCCATTGTATGCAGCAGCACCGATGGTGATGGGCTCCGAGAACAAGAATCTGAATGGTCGAGTAAGGGTGATCGCAAATAGTGTATGCAAACTCTTTGATTCGTCGGCGTGTGCATCAAAGACTCTTGCGGCTGATTTCTCAAACCCTTCCTTTTTCAATTGCTTGCGGACACGAGCAGCCTTTCGCTCGAGGATGGTGCTGTGACGAGTCTCGGGAAGTGTTGTCTTGAAGAAACTGTCAGTGCCATCCCTACAAACAACACCAAGATTCACTTACAATCATAATCAACCAGACACCGCCAAAGATAGCCATGTAGACCCAGAACAGCCAGCGCCAGCCTTTTTCAAGGGCGATATAACCCGAGATCACCAACGCCATGGGAGGACCAAAGGTCGATGAGAGACCGTAGATGGACATTGCAGGACCGCTTGCGTTTCTTTCCCATACATCGGACACGCTGCCTCCAGTGTTTGTGAGAGGGGCTGAACCACCAAATCCTTGGATGAGTCGACAGACGATGACAGTGCCAATATTGGGCGCTAGTGCAAGCGGAAGCTGGAAAATGAACAGAACGAACCACGAGCAAAAGTAGACTGGGTTCCTGCCAAAGTATTCGGAAAGAGGTGCGAGTAACATAGGGCTGTAGCTGCGTGTCAGCTGTGGCCATCAAGGCAGCACATAGTACCAACGTACCCAATTGCGAAGCCCAAGATGTACATTGAGAGTCCTACAGTTCCGACCTCTGCAGAGACTCCAAATTCATCGACAAGTTGCTCGACACCAGATGAATACCCACCAGCGCAGAGACATGTCAAGACGTTGAGTGAACTTGCGAAACAAGTGATATACCACTTCTTCGCCTTGCTGTAGTTACGCGGATTGTCTTTATCATCATGCGAGAACGTGATGAAGATCTCGCGTGTTCCTTCTGGGTGTGTCTTTGCTTCGTGATATGCCTCGTCTTCTGAGAGCCACAGTCGTGAGTTGACATCCTCAATTTCTGATGGAGAACGGCCAGAGATTGACGATTTTTCCGAGTCGATCTTCTTTTCGACCTCTGCAGGGTCTTCGCGTTCGATAGCTTGCTCCATGGTCGGGATGGTGTGTAGGTACAGACCAGGGAGAAAGGATGGTATAAGGGAAGGAATACGAGGACAGAGAGGATGAAAAGAAATGCCAACTATGACCTACGAGGCTCTCAAGTGTTTTTTACATGGTCGTGTGCCGGATGCCGGTCTCGCAGAATGATAACGGAGTTAGTGGTGATGATGTAGCAGGGTTTCTGCTCTCCGTTCCACTCCGCGAGGACCGTCTCCAACATCTCCATCATTCTCCGCAACGCTTATGTCGGTGGAGGGCCATGATTGGCAGAGACGACACGGTTGTGCCGTTCTGGGAGATGGTTGATCTAGCGCCGCCGTCGTAACCGTGATGCTTGTTTCATCAATTTTGTGCCCATTGAGCCCTGACAAGCCTTCGAGTGGCTTGTTTTTCTTTCTGGGCGTATGCAATGATGTTGACGCAACGGAACTTTCTTTAGACGACAACGCCGAATTGAAGTTTTGAGATGCCTCCACGATAGAATTGGAGTCAGACACTGGGTATTCAGTAGATGCTTTGGGCGTCGGTAGTTGAACACGGACACGGCAAGAAGAAGAGCAAGTGGATCTCGTTGTTCTTTCCGTTCGTTATCTGCGGATACGGCAAAGATTGGTGTCGACATCGGAAGGGGACGCAACATTTTCGCGATCAGCAGCCGGCTATATTCAAGTCTTGGCATACGTCACGAACACCGCGTCTCGACTTTCGAGTTTTGGAATTCGTGAGCTTCTCAAGACTCGTAAGGAAATCACCAGCCCGAATTGCCTATTCCGTCAATTTGATAGACATCATTCCAACATGTCAGCAACAGCAGTCGACCACGCAGCCACCCAGGCATCCTCCTCTACCAGCCTCGAAGCTGCAAAACGCAACCTCCAATTCCTCTACGATCCAAACTCACCCAACGCACCTACTCGGCGTCGCACTCAAGCTCTCCTCCGTACGCTCCGCTACATTGGCAAATTCCTCTTCTGGCGTCTGGTCAGATATGCAAAGTACGCCGCTGTTGGTGCCATAACCGCGGCGATCGCTGGCACGGCGATTGGGTCAGTGGCTTCTGGAGCTGCGTTTGTGATTGCGCCGACAGGTATCGTGGGTGGTGCTGGAGTGGGCTTGCTTTGGGGGTTGGGCAAGTTTGGATGGAGGACGTTGGCGAGGAAGGTCAGGAGCGGAGAGGCGCATGATTCGGACGCGAGGGCGGATGAGAAGGCTGAGGAACAAAAGACCGAGACGATCAAACCTCCGAAGATGGACGAGCCTTGGTGAAGAAGAGTCGCCATGCCTTGCAGCTGGCTATATCGGCTAGTTTCATGAACCTCTTCCATCAGGAGCTAGTCGTTTGGAAGTCGAGCCTCGCCCAGTCAACAGTCATGAGCAAGTGCGACGACAATCACCAGATCTTCTTACGGTCACACGTACAAAAGCAATCATATCAGACCGAGGTAGAGGAAGTGAGAGAACCAAAACTCGCAGTGCCAGTCAGCAGTCGAAGGGCGGATACACAGACGTCCTGCATGTACATGGCCACCCAAACAATCGATTGAGATGACAAGAGACGGTATTAGGAGACATATGACCATTGATATTAATGTTCCTCGCTTAGGGGCAAAAGCTCAGGGGTTAGACATCCTACAATTCAACCCAAGTATACCAACTGGCCGTCTTCGTTGCTAATCTTCTCGTCCAGCTCGATCGAGGCATGCTCGTTGTAGCCACCACGTCCATCGCCGAGTACGGCACACAGAGCTCTTCCTCCTTCAGCGATCCAGACCTTGCCTTCCTTGACGCTGCCCATAAAGTTTCCATTTCTTGACCAGACGAATCTACCGTCACGGTTACCGAGGATGTCATTGAGATGCAGATAGCTCTCATGCTCAGAGCCATCGGGGCGTCTGCATCTGGCCTTGAGTGCCATGGTGTTGTAGTCGATCGAAATGTCTCTGGATGTCTCGGAGAAGTTGCCGCGTCTAGAGGACTGGAAGCCTCCGCGGTCACGGGAGTGTGAACGCGAGCGCGAGCGTGAGTGCTGTAGCTTGTGTTAGTGACTGTCATTCTTAGAATAAGACCACTGTCTACTCACTCTCTTATGGCGCTTCTTGCTGTCGTCGCTATCGGAGCTGGAGCTACTATCTCTTCTGCCAGGTCTGCCGTAGTTACCGGAGCCTTGATGTTGTTGTGCGTATTTCTCCTCTTCCTTCTTCTTATGATGGTCCTTGCCAAAGTCTTCGAGCTTGGAGCCGGCAAAGGCACCGCCAATGGCACCGATGATACCATGGTTCATCTTGTGGCCTCCGTATGCACCAGCAGCACCACCTGCCAGAGCACCCATCATACCACGGTCACCTTCGACTCCAGGCTGGCCACCGTATGAGGGTTGAGCAGGGGCGTAAGGAGCAGACTCAGAACCTTGATATGAAGTGTCACCTCCATAGCCGCCGTGTGTCTGAGAGGGGTATTCGTCGCGGGCAGTCAAGGGTTGCTGAGGCTGGCCGTAACCCTGCTGGTGGGATTGTTGTCCATATCCTTGGTCGTGCTGAGCTGGACCGCCGTAACGTGGCTCGTTGCCGTATTGGCTTTGCTGAGGGCCGCCATAACGCTGATCGCCGCCGTACTGGTTGTTTGGTGGAGCTCCAGAGCCGTAGCCTTGTTGCTGCTGCTGCTGCTGACCACCACCGTAGTAGCCTTGAGCCTCACCGCTGTGATTGTTGTAGTTGTTGTATGACATGTTTGCAGGTTATGTTGATGTTTGGGAGAAGAAGATTGTAGAAGTGAAGCTTCAAAGAACCTGAGGTCGTGCTTTATATATTTGGTGTGACGATGAATGAGGGGCAGTTTCGACTTCCGTCTTATGAGGTGATACGCGTTGCTCCGTATTAAACACCTCATAGCGCATCAGGAAGGGGCCATCTGCTAGTCATGGCGCAGCTATTTCCTGTTCCTGCTCATGCCGGCCACAGCTCCAACACCGCTTACCTTTTACTACAGCAGGATTGCACCATAGCCTCATACAGATCATTGGTTTGAGTGGCTGAGTATCAGAAGCACCTTGAAGGAAGTACTGAGAGGCTGTGCAACAGAACTGTGGCTTCCCGTTTTCATAGGTCACATCGGTTCGGCTTCCAGAAGCTTGCCTCAACTGTCCAAGCTTCAAGCTTCTATTTCCGGACTTCCTTCTTGGCTTCGTCACATCCACCATCGTTCAGGCCGACATCATCACCAAGGCCATGAGAGCGGTGATGATACAAAGCATTGCACTGGAGCTATGAGCGCTTCTGTCAAGTACTGATTTTCACCGAGGGCTGGTCGTACAAAGGATCGGGAACCTGGAGTAGTAATCCCTATGTTGAACTTGTCACGCATGCAACTATACATTGCACGATTATCGAGAATGTGTCAGTCATCGGCTTTCTACAGACAATCATACTGATCTTGAGAAAACTATGCATTTTGACAGGTGGAGCTCCCTCATCGAATCATCTAGTACCAAAAGGGTGATCATTTGTAGAGACATAACAATTGATTGCCAGGGTCATACCGCTGTCGAGCATGTTTTGCCAAGCAAAACGCTGCGTCCGAGCTTCCCGCTTCGACACGCTCTAAGACTCGGTGCAAAAAATTGTCACCACCCTCGAAACATCGCCAGTTTCGACATGCAAAAAGCAAAAGAAGATGTGATCACGCCAGGGGTCGAACCTGGAATCTCTTGATTCGTAGTCAAGCGCCTTGCCATTGGGCCACGCAACCATTGTTGTAGGTTACGATATCTTGAGGCATCATCTCGATGTGCCGCAGTCTTCTACAGGTTCTGGATGTTCAGTTTGACGGCCTCCTCGAGACTCTTGAAGCCGTCCTGACCAAAGTTCTTCTTCAGGATCTGCTCTGCACGAGGCTTGGGCAGAACCTTGCTCAAGTCCTTGCTGTTGTCTTTGAGATCTTCCGGTACCTTTTCATCGGGGCGAACCTTGCGCATGATGGCGAGGATGGTGTTCCAGTTGTAGGGTTCGGCAAAGGCGAAGATACGTTCATCTTTGATTTCGGGATCGATCAAGGCGGCAATGTGTAGACGGGCAGTGTCGCGGACATCAACGAACCATTCTGTTCACGGTATTAGTTATGAATTTTGCAGTAGAGGCAAGATGACATACGTGGTGGGATCTGCTCAAGCTGAGGAGCAAAGCCCTTTGTGAAGATGTCTCTGATCCATCCAGCTGTGCTTGCATCCTGATCCTTGTCGAGGATGGGACCGAAGTTGGCGTTGGGCAAGATGGTGTTGCATTCAAAGTGAGGCTTGCTCTCCTTGACATACTTCCAAACCTCTTGCTCTGCCTGAGTCTTGCTTGCACCGTAGACGTTCCATCCTCTGTCGGCCTCGGTGTATGGTGGGGGTGCCCAAGCCTTGTCGATGGCAATTTGGTTCCAAGTGGAAGCATCGATGTTGAACTCCTTGTTGGGTACAGGGTTGGTGGCGGCAGTTGAAGATGAGGTGAAAACAAAGCGCTTGACAGAAGGCTCGTTGTTGGCAGCTTCGAGAGTGTGGGTTACACCAGCAATGACTTCGGGAATGACATCGTTGGGATCCTTGGAGAAGGACAGGTTGGAAGCGACATGAGCAACGCCGGAGCAGCCTGGAAGTGATCAGTATGGAAGAGCAGTGAGAGACCGAGGACCACAATTACCCTTGACGGCATCATCGAAAGCACCCTTCTTGCTCATGTCGGGGACAACGACGAGTTCGAGCTTGCCATGTCCGTACTTCTCATCAAAGTAATCTTGGACCCATTTACCCTTTGCTTCAGTTCTCACAGTGCCGCGAACCTTGTAGTCCAACTGAAGAAGCTGATCAATGATGTGAGATCCAATGAAGCCATTAGCGCCAGTGACCAAGACGGTCGAACCTTTTTCGATTGCAGGCATGGTGATGTGCTGTTGTTATGGGTATGTGTTTGGGAATGATAGAAGTAGAGCAATAAAGAGAAGGAGCATTTTGATTACTTAGCCGAGAGGGGTACAAAAGTGCATTGCTAATCAACTATCGATAAATCGAAGACGGCAGGAGCTCTCTGGGGAATGATGTCATGGGAAGTTTGATCCAACACGCTCGAACGCGAGATGCATCTCCAGCGTGAGGAAAGCTCGTGTGAGGAGACATGGATATCCGAGGATGAGGTCTACAAGACGATCGTTAGGCAGCCAAGGCCACCAAGTATGATGAAGGTCGTGTATTGTCGATGGAGGAAATGAAAGAGGGCCGAGTTGATGACATGTGGACGGTTGAGCAGGGGAATTGCCGAGTGTTTGATTTCCCCGCGATCAGCGACCCTCGGGCGGCCTCAATGGTGATCGTCAATATCATCGAAATTTGACTTCAACCAAGCGAGTTGTTTCTATGGCATAGACACAGGACGTGCGTGTACTCGTATCATGAACTCAACCAGATCATGTTGTTCTCGACAAACAAAGATTCAGTCGTAGACGCCGCAACCCCAGCAGCAGTACGATAACACGACAAAGACGACATCGCGACATGTCAGGAATGGCACCGGGCAGCGATCGAGCCTCGACAGGCAGTTCTGCTTATGCCGACTCTGGGAAATATGCATCTTGGGGCAGGAGTAGCGATGGCGGCAGCAGAAGGGGGAGGGAGAAGGAAAAGGACGATGGCAATCATCTGACCGTCTTCCGACGACGAGGTCGCAAGTCAGGAGGCTTCTTGATGGGAAATATGTTCCAGCCAAGGGACAGTGAAGACGACAAGACCGAGTCACCATCCAAGCCGTCACTACGGAAGCCGTCGCGACTGGGCCAGAATGTCGCGACTCCCGCCAACAACCTGGACGGCGCTCCTCCAATGCCTCAAGCCTCCCTCGACCCGACCCAACTGGTACAGATGGCTCTCAGTCTGAGCGAAGGTCGTCGTCGTCACGTCAGCGCCAATCTACAAGTCCCTGCTACCGCGAACGACAAGCGCCGAGTGCGTTCTAGTGGTGCCCCTGTCATACACGTCTCACCAGGCTCCCCCATGGGCAATGACTTTATGCGCCCAACCTCCCTCGATGACTCGGGATACCGTGCATCTACCGAAGACGAGGCTAGTTTTATGTCCGGCCAAGAAGTCGATTACGACTTCTCCCAGGCTACACTCCACCGTGCCGAAAGAGCTCGCAAGTTCTTCGAGCTATCGTCCGAGTACAGGCGTCTGCTGTCAGTCCTGCCACCACTGAAGCCTGTCGCGACAGCTTCGTCGCCACGATCAGATCATAGCCAGAAAGAGTTGGGAAGGGAGTACAATCCTCTGCAAATGTTGCGTAACCGCAAAGCTCGTCATCGCGAACAGCGCCCTCTTGATCCACCCATCGAAGCCTACGACAACATACCGAAGGTCAAAGCATACATCGAAGAGGTGGAGCACGAAGCCACCGATGCCACCTACCGCGCCTCGTTTGACACTTCCCTTCTTCCTACCTTCCGTCGTAATAGTCGAGGTCAGGACGAAGCTCCAAACCAGGTTACCCGCAGTCACAAACGGACCGATACAGCAATATCTAGAACTTCACGCTCCGACAACGACTGGACTTTTACACCTGCCGAATTACTGGCTGACGCTGTCTGGCTACTGAAACCCGCAAACCGAGCTTGTATAGAAAACAGACACGGCCACAGAGTGTTCCCTCAACAACCTCGTTCGAGTTTTGAGAGCGCAAGAAGTGGTAGAAGGAGTGGGGATAGCAGACCCTCAATCTCACGTACAAACACTTGGGGCAGTACCATCAAAAGCGATGACGAGACGGACCGAGGTCGTAAGAAGCCCAAGTTCCTCTCGTTGCGCCATGTCGACAACTCCGCACGCAAGCACTTGTTCCGAAATAGGTCTCGGTCAAGCAGTATTTCTAGTGCCACTTCGGCGCGTCCCTCAAATCGAAGAAAGAAATTACTGGGCCCTGGACAAGCGCCTGACCTTGACAACACCGGTCCTTTGGAGCGTCAAATGAAGAAGTTGATTGAGAAGGAGACTCTAGGCATTCAAGAGGATTCTCCCGAGTTTATTTCGCCAGACAAGTGGGACAGAGGGCAAGAGCAGTCGAACGAAAAGTCGAGCGTACCACCAAATCAAGCGGAGAGTCCGTCTCTCAACAGTCACAAACGGAGCGCATCGTCCAAGACTGACGAGCATGGTCCGCTGGATGATCGCCCCCGCTCTTCCTTCGACGACTCGACAGCTCCCAGCTCGCCTGTCGTTGCCAATCACATTCCCTCGTTTGGCATGAGCTTGTCTCCCCCTACAAGTCGTCAAAGCTCCCCCGAGAGGAAGTTCGGATTGTTTAGAACCAACAAAAACGCTTCTGACGACAAGATTCATCGCACAGACTTTGCCGCTGCCAGTCAAGCCAGTCTGCCCAACTCGCGCCAGGTCAGCGATAACGTCGATCCACCTCGCTCCAGTCTCGATTCTCTACGACCCCCAGGCATTAAACGTCACAGAACCACGAATAGTATTACAAACACTCTGTTCAACCCTGGTCGTCGCATGTCCAAAGATGTTGGAGTTGGTCGTTTCTTTAAAGGTGGCCGCATCGGAGATTTGGTTCGCTCGGACAGTTCACGCCAGAGCGAAAAGTCTCGCAAGAAGGATCAAACCATCACCGATGTTTCTGACTCTGGCTCAGACATTGAAGAAGAAGATGAGAACTCGCCACGCAAGATGCCTCCTGTCAACAGGTCAAACTCCATCCTCATTGGAGCCACTCCCAAACAAAAGGAGAAGGAGCGCCAGAAGTTGCATAACCCGAATTTGCCATCTTTCAAGTCGACCAACCATATTCCTGAAAGCGACGCTGAACAAGACCATATCGCTAGACAGAGCAAGCTACATAGAGAGGAGAGCAGGTCTTCCAGATTCGACAAACTGGCCCCTCCTCGGATTAATCTCCCTCATGAGGATTCGCCTTCTGTATCGCCAACTCGGATGCCAGCATACTCGCGCCACTCCAGCGACGGCGGCAACCGTAGCGACCAAGACATGCTAACTCCTCTGCGCAAAACCCGCCGGCCAGGTATCTTCGAAACAAATCTTCCAACCATCGAGACTCACTCTCCATCTCCATCAAGGCACTCCTCGCCTTCCAAGCGTCACTGGAGTATATCGGATCGTCACGGTGCCGATACACCAAAAGCAGAAGTGGCGACCGTGACCTCGCTTGACCTAGCACGAGTTCGCGCTCTCTACCTCAGCAGCGGCATCAAAGCTCATGAAATCATCCTCCGCGCAAACAGCACCGCCTCCCCACCTTCTGACTTCTTCGTCACCGCTGCAAAGACCGCAAACCAAGGTATTCATCCAGTCTGCGTAAAAGAAGAATTCACCGTCGCTGCTCGCATGCTTCATAGAACGATCAAGGACCAGACGACATCTCTATCCAAACAGCTTTCCTCCTTTCGTCAAAACCAACTTCCAGGATTGCACGATAGATTGGCAGATCTGCGCATCAAGGTGGATGAAAAGTTTACGCCTCTTGTGCACTCTACAGCCGATGAGGCAGATGCCTTCACCGTGGCACTGACAACACAACACACGTTATCGATCAAACAAGTCAATGACGCCATCGACAATGTGTTGAGACGCAGAAGGAGAAAATTGATCTTCTTGCAAAAGGCAACCTTTACCGTGCTCGAGTGGATTGTGTTGGCACTCTTGTGGGGTGTATGGTTTGTGGTTATTATCATACGTTTCTTCAGGGGAATTGTCTCTGGTGTTGTAGGTGGAGTTAGGTGGTTGGTATGGCTGTAGGAAGTCACCGAAACCTTTTCAGCACAGCTCGAGGTGCATGAGGTCCTTGAAGACGAGCTTTTACCTATACAACCTCGATCTTTTATCTAATATCTCTCTTATTCTTTTCTATAGGGTGACAGCACACTTCCGCTTAACAATACAATTGGACATACTCTTGCTTACCCAGAATCCAGGCCCCTTGGAGAGCATCTTCCAGATCCAGGGTTGTAGATACTGTACCAGAAGATCTACCAGTCGTGGCTTTGGTTGCAAAAGAGGCCACATTCTCACTGATGTATTGCAAAGCTTCATCGCATTGCTTTTGGTTGATGTCACGGATGACAACGTTGTAGCCTGCGGAGCACCAGCAAGTGGCTTTCAAGAGTGGTAAGTACCCTGCGTCATGTTCGATCATCATACTTCTTCTCACCTATGCGCCTTCCCAAAACTCCACCATCAAGCACAACGACGTTCCTCGACTCGTAGTCGGCAGGTGCACTCCATTGCGGAGTCTCGATGATCGCAGGCATTTGATCGGCCTGTTTGATATCTTGGTGAATGTGATCTCCAAAAGTCAAATGTCTCCTGCTGCTGGACAGCAGAATGCGTTTTTATATGCCAGACAAAGGCATGAGATAGCGAGCACAACATATAGCTAATGTTCCGGATAGCTATCGTCTATAGACTCAAGGCGTGGTACTCTAGTCAGACATTGTATATGCACGGACTGGACTGGCTCTTTCATAAGAGCTCCACGCGGTACAGGACACTTCTCAAGTGATACTGACCTTTGATATTGGCTTGCTAATCATCTGAAGTGAATGCGTGGCCCAAGTCGTAAATAGTATACGGCACGAAGCGAACGCTCGGACATTTTGGAGACCAGCCCAAGAAACCCCAGGGTCCAGAACCAATATCAGAGTCACGCAATGCAGTATAAGCAAATTGGCCGAGCTGATTGAGCATTTGTTAACAGGAGTCAATGCTTGGGTATACGCGATGTCGGATAGAGTCGGACAGTTGTGACTCTCCAGTATCTGTGATCGGATGCTCTTGTTTCGAACAACAGGAGGTGATTTCAAGACTTTGCATGTATGGCATCCAAGCTCGCCAAAATGTCTGCAAATGCCTTGATCTGTTCTTGAGCACGGTTTGAAGCCGCACTTCCCGGCAGAAAAGGATGGTCAAGCAGTGAAGCCGCGGTCTGACGAATCTTGTAGGACTGCAACGATGTCAGCAGAGTCAACATGGTCGTCGAGCTCTTCAAACGTACGAGGGAGGTTCCGTGGAGCACCATGACTTCTTGAGTCATTTGCTTCACGAACATCAGAAGCTCTGCGCAGACGTTTTGCAGCATATCCCACAAGTCTGCTCTGTCTTCAGATCCAATTCCCGATAAAGATATCAGACGTTCTATGAGAAGACTCTGCACCCATCGGTAGGTTATGTGTAGATTCAATCGCATGGTCTCATACTGTAAGCTTCGCGCCTGATCCAAAGATGGTCCCAGAGGTTTGTGTGGGCCTAATTCGAGCGGAAGATCTGCAACCACGCGATCCAACGTCGAAAGCCGCGATCTGAGAAGTCCTGCTAGAGGGGACGGTATTATATGCCTTCCGCAAGTACAAGCGCCAAGCGAATCGCGATCGCTGCCGCAGTCCGTTGTTGTACTGAATAAGGAAACTGCCGGGTCTTTCACGATTGATACCAGACAGTTATTGATCAAAGCCAATGCCATGAAGCCCACCATGAGTGAAGGTCTTGTATGAGGCTGTTCGAGTAGGGCGTCCCTTGTGATGTACTCGTCGTCGAGAATCAATGGGAAAAGTTCGGAAGCCTGATATTCCTCGAAAACCAGACGATCTCGTAGTGAGTCCCACCAAGGATCTTCAGGTCTCACATGCCTGTAACAATCAGTTGGAATTCGGCCTCTTCCATATATAATTGACATACGTGTAGGTGATGGCAGTTAACCAGAATGCCTTCTTCCTCAACTGTGCCTCGACATGATCTAGGCTGGCGTAAGTGCTAGTTAGATGACATCCCAGATCCTGCATGAGAGCGTGGCCCTCACTGAAATGATAGTAGATTGCCTTGCGATTACCAAGATATGCATACGCTCTGCCGAGACAGAGTGGTATCGCCCACTTCTCTACTGTCGAGTGGTCGTAATAGTCAGGTGGTTTTGTCTTATTAATTATACTCTGAACACAATCAATTGCCTGTAATCTTGTAGAAAAGGAGAAGTCAGGATCCATCCTCTTGAAATCGACAAATCTATCAGGTCTGACAGAGATTGTCACGGCACATAGTGCAAGTACAAAACGGCCAAAGTCTTGGTCGATCCTGTGGCGATAGTTTCCTAGGTCAGACACAAAGGTTGGGAGATGAACAACGGGAAGAACGGGGTATAAAAGTCCAATGTAGTCCTGCATCAGGGCATTGAACAATGGTTCTGAACAGAACTTGCTTATCAGCGAGGCCGATCCTGCATAGCACTGCTGCTCGTTATCGTCTTCTGGCAAAAGTGCAGGAACAACATCAGGAAATCTTGGCGAGATGACTCTCGAAGTGGTTTCAGCCGCTTCGAGTTGTTCCACATCTGATTTTGAGGCGTTGTGGAACGATGTTCGGCGCCTTATACATGTAGAAAGATTTAGGCTGGTACTGCTGTATTGCGGACTGTACATACTGACTTTTTGGCAGGTGGGCCGCGTCGCTTCATGGGCATGTTAAAAGTGCATGGCAAATTCGCCAGTCTACACCTTCCACATATCCGATCAGATTCATCATCATGCGAGATGTCCACTTGGCATCTAATTCGTCTTTGTCGGCAGGCGTCACAAGCTTGACTGGCGCGTTGCTTGGTGGAAGACATCTGTTGTTGATCGCCTCTTCATCTAAGTGGGTATTTACGCCGTGTAGAAGCTGCAAAGAGTTCCCATAAAGGATAAACACATTTGCATGAGGCAGAACATGTTCCCGAGGATAGCGTGTGGTCGAGACCGGAGGCCGAGGTAAAACCCAAGGAGAAACTCGAACTCTGAACGACAACGGCGGTCTGTGCGCAAACCTATCGAGTGGAATAATGCTCAGCAAGAGAACACTGCCCGATCAAAGCTAATGCTGCATCCTTTCATCGAGGATCTTGTCTAGATGGGAGAATAAAAGACGATCATCACGTCTTGTGCGTAATATGTAATTCGTGCAAACCCTCAGAGAGTGCAACCTGGGTATCTCAACTGCTGGCCCATCTCCTGGTAAAAGAACAAAGACCTGAACTCCATAAACTCCGTGATGATAGAAGTCCTCCAGTAAACCGATGCAATGCGTGATGACGAGATCTAGAAGGCAATCTTTCTCTTTCTGCCAGTGTACTTGGAGTTTGCCTTGACGACCTTGCCCTGCTTCTCCATTTGATCCTTCTTGCGAATGATCCAGCCTTTGCTTCCCTTGACCCTTGACTTGTCCATGCGTGAGCGTTGATCCTTCTTGCGACGAGCGTCTTGAATGTCGACATCGGTCATGCCATTGACAACACCTGTAATGTCTCTGCTTGTGGCTGCCTCTTCTCTGCCCAAATCACCACCACCAACTGTGAGAACGAGATATAGCTTCTCGCTCTTGGTTCCCGGGTCGTCCTCGAGGATACCAGCACCGAAACCAGCCTTGACAGCAGCAGCACTGATCATGTTTCTTTGTAGCTTGTTCTTGGGGTAGAACTGGCAGACGGCGCGGCCACCACGACGGAGAGAAGCGTATAAGCCGTCAAAGAAGCGCTTCAGACGACCTTCAGGTGTCACGTCGGACGACTCGGCGTTGCAAAGCCATTGGATAGCGGAAATACTGATGGCGGCGTCGAAAGAACCAGGACGGAAAGGAACACCCTGACCGATATCCGCCAGCATCAAGTCACCATCGACATCGCGATCAAGCGCCTGACCCAGCATGGACGCCGAAATGTCCATGCCGATCCATGTGTGAGGGCCGCCTTCTTCTGGTTCCACTTCCGACAAGATCTCGCCTGAGAGACCGCTGCCACATCCAAGATCGAGAATAAGGGAAGGCGAACGGAGATCCAGAAGTTCGAGGGCGCGATTCGTCATGCTAGCTTGAATGTTCTTGATACGACTGTTGGTTGTGTATTTGCGACTTTCGACATCGTTGTAGAAGAGGTCTGGCGGTAACAAATCTTCGGGGCGCGACATGTTGGCGGTTGTGAGAGAGTTTTGACGATTCGTTCGGCGCTTTGATAGTTGTTGGAGAGGGAGACAGGCGGGGATATGACTTGTGATGCGCAGAAAGTGCTTGGTCAAATAATTTTTGAGGGAGGCTGCTTTTGCTGCATAAACTTGTTCAGCATGTACAATTTTGCGGGGATGTCGGCAGGGTCCAGCCGCTCCACTTTTTGACCGTGGACGACATGCCATCCTTCACTCGTACCTCTTCCAACATCACACCTTGAACACATGACAGCACCGAGCCATCATAATCCTAAGGATGGCCTCTAGAAGACTGTATCGGAACTATGTCTTGTGGAATCATCTCTACCCCTGCTAGCCTCGTGCATACTGATGCTTAAATCATGGAACGCTCATCGTGTTGGAGGTTGGGGGAGAAGGAGGAGAGCATTGTCGGACTGCAGGTATTTGTGTCTCTTTAATCACATTCATGAAATTGCCCAGTAGAAAGAGCCAATGCCACAAACTCCTCTTTTAAGCTTATCTTCCGCACCATGAGCTATACACTCCATGGGACGGTAACATACATGCTCTCTGGCATCTTTACTCATCACTGCAAGAGTGCTTGTACGTCGCGATCAATGAGGCATGGGGTGTGCTCACTGTCTCAAGAAATATGCGCCGGGAAGCAAAAGTCGCAAAAAGACATGACGCTCGAGGGAGTCGATCCAATAGCCTACTTGCAGACATTTGCAAAGCTGCATTGCCAAAAGTATACCCAGGAATCACTGCCATATCACAACACTTACGAGTTGCTCATGATAGTACAATTACACCAGGCAAAAGGCCAAAAAATACCTGTGAGGATAACACTTTCCCTTCAAACGATAATAAGCATATCTCGGGCAGTGTTGATTCTACAAGAACCGCCAAACTTGGATCCAGGGTTTGGTTGCTAGGTCACTCATGGTGTTACCACTCGGCCACCGAGCTCAGTGCACTGATCTCGTCTTGGTGAAAGTTGCTCGATTATCGTGACCTATATACGCATCATTTCACTTCGAGTAGGAGCTAGCATTTCTCTCCTTTTGATCTCCTTTCTTCTCTCCTTTGACCTCCGTCTTCTCTCGGCGTCCACCTGCTTCCTTGCCTTTAGCCTATCTCCTCTATCTCATGTCCCAAGCACCCTGTCATCAACATCAATCACGCGACACGCGTCGCCATCAAACAATGTTGTCCCAATCAAGCACCCTTTCCCTGAGCTCGAACCCGCTGGCGCTTGGACCTCGGATAACTACTTGGCTCTCTCTCTCTCAGGGTTGTTGTCTTGAATGCGCAAAGCACGATCTTACTTGCGCATCTCACGCACAACTCAGTCACGCAACACACAGCGGCATTATGGCCGACATTTACTCAGAAACCCCTGTGTTGCTCATCACAACAACTATCATCACGACCCATGACCTGGACACGTACGTATATTAACCCCATTGTTTCCCTTTCTTGTCCAAAATCACCCCATCTCCTCTTCCATCCGCTTAACGATGTACTGACACCGAACAGCGGCGTGATCCACAACGACACGACCGTCACCGGCACCTTCATGGGCCACCAACTCTTCGAAGATACATATCACCAGGTCATCCGACCGGAGCCAGTGGTGGTGCGCGTTCCCGTAGTGGTTCGCGTGCCTGTCCCAGGCCATCTCGGTCCTTGGGATGCTCCTCACGAGCCCACTGCTCCTGCCCCTCGCGCACCATCCCCTCCTCGTTCGCCTATCCTCTTCATGCATGGCATGAACCGCCACCCTCTCTCTCCCGCCCCGACCGTCAACCTTGCTCTCGTCATGAGCCCAAGCACAAGCAACAATGGCCCCGAGCGCCGCACCACCGCCGAGGAGGCCGGCACCAACTTCGCCTCTCCCCCGGGCGGTTGGGAGTTCGCACCTCCCATCGCCTACACTCACCGCCCCCTTCCTTCCTCG